>Ga0137412_10002778_pt1 | contig 13870 bp, 14 predicted proteins | sample CZODoug2_1_16fun_FD_122160 | JGI IMG/M metagenome (GOLD analysis project Ga0137412, IMG submission 122160) | Vadose zone soil fungal communities from Angelo Coast Range Reserve, California, USA - CZODoug2_1_16fungal (Hybrid Assembly) | ecosystem: Environmental > Terrestrial > Soil > Vadose zone... | reverse complement strand
GCAGAAGGGGGTTCGAGATCTTGGGCTTGGCCTGTCGTCCCGCACAAAACACCAACCACATACACCATCCCTATATGAATCCAGATCCTGGCTCTCAAGTTCCTACACAGTTTAGAAGTGTTCATTGTCAGCCTTATAAGTAGACATCCCATTCCTGCTTCGAAATCTTCGCCACGCAGGTTAGATTTATTCAGATACAAAGCTGCGTCCTAGCAAGGCTTCGTGTATAGCCGGGATCAGATCTGTGAAGAGGCGACTTTTGGTTACGTAGCCGCAGGCCCCGGCCGAGAACGCCGCTGCCATAAAGGCTGGATCTTCATGCAGGCTTAGAAAGATGATCTTGGCTCGGGAATTGGCCTTACGGAGCTGTCGGGCAGCTCGAATCCCATCAAGGACGGGCATGGAAATATCGAGGACGAGTGCATCGGGATCCATGCCCAGAGTGGCATCAACAGCTTGTCTGCCGTTCGAAAATGAGCCCAGAACCTCAAACTCCTCATCAAGAATCTGGCGAATGCATTCGATTACGTGTTGATGGTCATCGGCAAGCACGACTCGAATTTTGGCCATATTTATTCCTCGTGCGAGTGCCGGCTGTTAAATCGAGAGCACTACATGTCAGATTGTTAGCTGAGTACGGCTGCTTAGCCACTGTCACTTGAGACAGTGTTATGCGATATGCCATTGTCGTGGCCAAGGCGTTAGTCTTAGTATGCCCCCCGGTCAAGTTACGAGAGCGGGCTTCGAAACTACGGCTTACATTGCTCGGCCGCAACGATTGTGTGAAGATCTCGACCTCCGCAGTGCTTGCAGTAGATTCTATTCAAGAAGCGCGGTTACAACATCATTCTCGTGACTCGACGAGTTGCATACTGTCACCTATGATAGGGAGCCACCGGGACCCCGACACGGGATCCTTCTTGATCTTCACTCCATGGGATGAATGGAAATCGGGCCGGCGACAAGGCGAGGCTACTCTGGGTTCACCCTGATAGATTCGACTTCGGAGCTATCAATTTTGCTAGTTACAAGGTCTTTTCGGAGGGTCGTAAACTGCACCTGCGTGCCGCTTGCTTCGATCTTCGCATCGATACGATGACCCGCGATTGCTCTGACAACGTCGGCGCGACGCTTTCAATTCATGTACGGACCGAAGCGACTGCTCTCGCAGTGAGCTGCCAGGGATCCCCTCAAAGGGCAGCTGGGTCCTGTCTCTTGCCAAGTCCGTTTACATGCCCCGTTCAATGCCCGTCCTCTGCGAGGAGAACACTACATGCGAGCCATTGCGCAATTTCGTGAATGCAGCTTCCACCCACCTTTAGGAAGACAGCAGATGCTTGCGGCGACTCTTTCTATCCTGCTCTTGACATCTATTTCCGGGCTTGCGCAGAGTGGTGCTAAAAGGCCGACCAAGCCGGCAACAAAAAAGGAACCTGAACTCAAGGAAGAGCTGACCCTCAGAAACGGCGACAGACTAACGGGTCAACTGCTGAGCTCCACCGGAACAGAGATCAAGTTCAAAAGCGATCTGGCAGGTGAAGTAACGGTAAAGAGGGAGGATGTCAAGAAGTTGAAGTCCGACCGCAATTTTGCAGTCGTTCCAAAAGATGTCAAAGATGCAAGAAACAGCGACATGGTACCCCAGGGAGAGATGAAAATTACTGAAAAGGGAATCGTGGTCTCTCCTAAATCTAAGGCCAAAGTGGAGGTCAATGCAGAACCGGCAAAGTCCCAGGTAAAGCCGGAACCAATTATCAAAGTAGCGGTGGCGGAAAAAGAGATACCAACCGCCCAAATCGCGTATATCGTCGACGATGCCACCTACCAGAAAGAGATACATAAGAGGATAGGTTTCAGATCAGGCTGGGATGGGCACATCACCACTGGCACTTCGATGATCTACTCCACCCAAAACAGCTACCTTTTCCAGGTAGACACAGCGCTCAAGCGTACAGTGCCTACCGTCAATTGGCTCGACCCAAAGCTTCGAACGATTATCAACTTCACCGCAAGCGCGGGAAAGACAACCCAGCCCGCCACAGCTGAAACAATCACCAACATCTACCACCTGGATGCAGAGCGCGATGAATACTTTAGCCGGCGTGGCTACTATTTGCAGGGGCTCTCGTTCGACCACAATTTTTCCCAGGGCCTTGTGCTCCAGCAAAACTACGGCGCCGGCCTCGGCGCGACGCTGTTTAAAAAGAAGGATGCCGAATTTGATGTCACGACCGATCTGCACTATGCGAGCCAGCACTTCAACGCAACCGCGAACGTTTCAGAGCTCAACCTTAAACTGGTCGGATCAACAATAACTGAAACGTACACACGGAAGTTTGGCAAGATCCATTTTGACGAAAAGCTTGCGGCAGACGTAGCCTGGAACAACGCGAAAGCCTTCTCTGCATCGGGCAACAGCTCGGTGAGACTGCCAGTCTACAAAAAACTATCTTTTGCCGTTTCGACGATTGATAGCTTTCTGAATAACCCGCAAGTCGGGTACAAGAAGAACTCCTTCCAGCTCACGACTGGTTTCGCTCTGAACCTGCACTAGCTGATCTCAGACCTGGTGGTCGCGGTTCTGCCTAACGCCAGTACCCGGCAACGTAGACATAGCCGCCACCGCGCGGAACCCAGCGGGCGGGGACCCAAACAGCACCCCGCCGAGGTGGGTTGACCCAGCGTCCAGGCACCCAGACATAGCGCATTCCGTTCCACCGATAGTACCCAGGTATCCAGACCCATCCCGCATGCAAAGCTGGTCCCGGACGTTCAACAATAACTGCCGGCGGTGGACCCGCAAGTCCGCACTACGCAATTAAAATGCGTTTTCTGATCCTCATGAGATCTCCGGTCGAGCTGTTTGAGTTCGAGAACGCATATACGATAACGCGGCTCTAAGAGGAAAAGTGATCAACAGCAACTATTCACCTTCTATAGTGTTAAATGTGCTGTGAAGGTATCTAAGTTGTACTAGTGCCACGGGCCAACGTAATACATAAGCTTCCGCATGGTATCGAAGCGAGCTCAGGCCTGGGCTGGATTGCTTTTGCTCCTAAGTACTCATGAAGGAAGAAAGCCGCTATCTTGGCGAGAAGGGCAGAGGAATGAGAAATGAAGTTAGGGTCAACTCGGCGAGCAGTCAAGCAAGCAGGCAGGAAAGGGTGCGAACGCCACCGTTTCAGGGATCGCGGTTCAGGCACCCGCTGATTGCCCCTTGGCCAGCCTTGGCGGCTTTGTATCAAGTACCGGTTTTCGACATGTAGAAAAGCGCTGGATTAGAGTTCTTGTTTTAGCAAATCTCTAGATCAAAGGACGTGAATACAGCCGAAATGAGCGCTGGGCCAAAGACGAAATGCCCAATTCAGTGTCAAAGTGATGCGAAGGCCGGTCTATCGCCTGCCCATTTCGGACGTTGGCGATTTAGGTTAGGGCCTCATTGTGGCGGGATATGGCACGTGCACCGGCCCTCCCCTGGGCATCAAAATGCTAGGAAGGAGATGTGCCCATGGACATACCCAATGATCTGAACAGGCTCCTCGCTCGATTGCAACAAGTAACCAGCGATGCGAGCCGGACGACTGAGGCATCGGCATCGGGTCCTCGACCCAGCACCGTTGAGATCGACTTTTTCCTGAGCCAATACGAGTTCAGTCCGGATGCCGCCGTCGAACAGATCGAGATCTCAAAGGATGGCGTCTTCGAGTTCTACCTATTCGCAGTTTCGAACCGCTTCCTTGATGATTTATCGTTGCTGGCGATGTGGCCCAAACAAAAGGGGCTAACGGACGAGGCTGGTGTCGCTCCGAGCGACGAGTAGTCGAGCTTATCGGGTCTGGGGTTAATTCGCCTTCAACAGGACGGATGTCTCGCCGCGCTCAGCCCGGCTGCGTAAACCGAGCTCTCTCCCAGGCTCTTCTTGCTCGGTTGTCCAGGTCATCTGATCACCACGGACCGCCTCCGATTTGCCCGGATCGCACACTCTGCAAGACGCATCCGCGGCGGCTTTAGCATCCCTGAGGCATGCAAAATACAAAGCGTCAAAATGAACCGATAACGCGAAGGGGGTATGTTTCGACCGGACAGTTTAGCGCAATATGGCAACATGAGGCGTTCAGAGTCTCGGCATCCCGATTCCAGAGAGGGAGGGGCATGGACATACCGAACGACTTGAACCGGCTGCTTGCTAAATTGGAGCAAGTGACACGCGGAACGAGTCGGATGACTGAGAACGAGACACCTGGCTCTCGGCCCACCGCGGATGAGATCGACTGCTTCCTGAGCCAGCACAACTTTGACGCGAACGCGAAGATCGAACGCATCGAGATCTCAAAGGATGGGGTCTTCGAGTTCTACACGTTCGCAGTGTGGAACCGCGTCACAGATGAGCTATCGCTGTTGGCGATGCGGGACGGTCTTTTTCCAGGCACCGATCGTTGACCCGGCAGGAACTTGAACGCGACAGACCGGCTGAGGCGCGTGTCCTTCGCTTTGTACACCACGCCCATGCCACCGCGCCCGATTCTGTCTAACCTCCGCTCGTGGGAGATGCTTACATCGGTCATCGTAAGCAATCCGCAAACAACCGAGCCTGGCGTCCACAATCACAGCGTCCTGATCATAAGAGTCACCGGTTGTAACCCACACAGCTCCGCAGACTCTGTCGCGGGGCCGAGAGCTCCGTCCTGGCTCTTCGGGGAAGTGTTAAGGGCTTTGTTTGACGACTGGTGCGCACGCCGTGATCCTCGTGCCGTGCCCAGGGCTGGACCAGATCTCAAATTTGCCGCCAATCAGGTGGATTCGCTCACGCATGCTGATGAGTCCCAGCCCCGCTGCGAGCTTGGCAGTCTCAACATCGAAACCGACACCGTCATCGTGAATTTCCAGGCTGAGTTCATGGTCCGAACAAGTCAGTCGAACCGTCATGCTCTTCGCGCTGCTGTGCTTGACTGCATTATGCATTCCTTCCTGCAACACTCTCAGAAAGGCCAGTGCGATCATGCCGTCCAACTTCTCATCAAGATAATCGCAGGAACAGCGGATCGGGATTCCCAACTGCTCTGAGCATTCGCGGCAATGCCCTTTGACTGCGACAGCCAGGCCGAGCAACTCCAACTCCGATGAGTGCAGGTCGTGCGAAAGGCGGCTCACCTTGTTTAAGATCTTTTCCAACTTGAGACTCAGATCCTTCAGACTGGCGTGCATCGTCGCCGGCTGGCCGGAGACGGGCTGCCCCGCGCGTAGCATTTGAATCTTTAATACCGCGAGCGACTGCCCAATATCATCGTGAAGCTCTCTCGCAATGCTGGTGCGATTTGCCTCTTGTGCATTCATCATTTTGCGGCTCAGCTCGTCGCGCGTCCCTTCGGCGTCACGCAAGTCCTGCTCGGCCCGCTTAAGAAAAGTGATGTCCTTAGCGACTGCAGTCATGCTCCTGGGCTGGCTCGTAACGTTGTCACGGACGAGCGAAAAGACCATTTCCACCCAAATTACTCGTCCGGTTGTTCTAACGGCACTCATTTTGCTCGAGTACTGCGGCGTTTCACCGGCTATAAGCCGGTTCAGGCCGGCAATGAACGCAGGCCATGATTCCTCGGTCATGAGAAACTCATCGAGCCTCTTCTCCAGCAGCTCTCTTCTCGGGCGGCCAATAACTCCACACATTTGCTCGTTTGCACTCAGCAGTCTGCCATCCAGTGTTAGCTGTGCGACGCCTACAGCCAAATGTTCATAGGCGTCGCCCCAGGTGTGCTCTTCAACGTAAATTTCCCGCTTTTCGTGAGAATCGCGCCTGAGCATCTTTGGATCCTTGGTGGGGATAACAAGCTCGCCGGAATTACCACGCAACTGTATATCTCGGGAGCCGAGATCAGTCGCGTGTGATTCATATCAACTCTTTCTGGTTAGGCCAGTAGTTGTGCTAGTCTACAGGCCAATGTTGGCCGAGTAATCTGTTATCAAACTTCTTTCTTTCGGTCCACGAAAGCATAGACTTCATTCTGGCCGCTCAGCACCTGGGCGCGGCCGGCTACGTCTCCAAATCGCACATCACCCGTGAGTAGAGCAAGATGCGCATTGCCGGCGGATGTGTGGCCACCGGTGTAGCGCATCTTGTCGAGGCTGCTTACGGTATTGGTTGATACAAACACACGCGACTACAGACTTGCCTGAAGCCCCTTATTCACTATGAGTTTGACATCGACACGCCGGTTTAGCTCGCGGCCCTCCGGGTCCGTGTTTTCGGCATCAGGATGGGTTGATCCGTAACCGGCTGGTGCAACGATCCGCCTCATTGGAATATTGCCCGTGTTGCGGAGATAATTTGCCACGGCTGAGGCACGATCCTCGCTGAGCTGTTGGTTTGTTGCTTTCGTTCCCGTCTTGGAGGCATAGCCCGCGATCTCGATCAAGTAGCCGTCGGTGGAAGTGGCGAGGGCGGTGAGCTTGTCGAGGTCGGCCTTTGCAGCGCCATCCAGCACGTATTTACCAGTAGGATAGTAAATGACAGCTTCGGCAACGGTTTGGTAATCGTCGAGATCAGAAACGCGCTGGTTCACCATCTGAACGGCAGCCGTATTCGTAAGTGCTACGGCGCCGGCCGCAGTCGCCACCTGACCTGCTGCATCGGCCGTTGTCTGCGCATTGTTCGCTGAAGACTGTGCGGTTCCTGCCGCGGCGACTCCCTGGTTGGCTGTAGTTTGTGCGCCGCTGGCCGCCGCCTTATTGGCGTTAATCTGTTGTTGCTGCGCAACTTCGATCGCGAACTCGTCTGGCGAGAAGGTGATCTTGTTCGCTTCCAGTTGGTTGCTCGCATTGCCTATGCCCTCGACTTTGATGGTCAAGCCAGGCACCATTGCGGTCACGTCCATATCGTCGTGACGATGGAACGATACCTTGGATTTGTCACGAATAATTTTGGTATTGTCGGTGATTTTGATCATCGCAGACGACCCGGTCTTCTCGTCTTGAATCTTTACCAGGTCTCCCGTCCTGGACATAATCGTCCCCTTCACTTTTCCCTTTTCGCCGGAACTGAACGTTTGCGCAAAACCCATAGAGGCTAGTGCAATGATGGTGAGCAGGACAACGCATACTCTTTGCGCCCCCGCAGGTTGGAAGCTGGCATTCGGTGATTTCATAGAGTCCTCTCCATCGTCTGTTTCTGTAAGTTGAGCTGATTTCGTCCTTAACATCGCGGCACGTAGCAATCCGCCTGATGTCTCCAACAACACCGGCTTGTCGCCTTCGAGCAATCCTTCCAGCTGTTGTTGGCAGGGTGGCGGAGGTTTCGAGACTTCGAAGGAAGCTAAAGGCTGGTAATCGGTTCGGATGTTAAGCCGGTCACTAGCCGATGATGAGATTAAAACTATCCACCTGGCCCGGACAACTGTCAGTAGCGACAGGTAGGAAGAAGCGGTGTCGATTCTCAAGATGCAACTCATGAGGCGGCTGGCGTCTACCTGTCGCTAATGACAGTTGTGAATGGGCCGCGACCGTAGTGAAGTTGCCCAATGAGCGGTCCTTTACAGGCAGTATCAGCCTTCCTCAAGCGAGGTGTTCTATGAAGAATCAGAAGTCCATCTTTGCAGGTCCCCGAGCCGTGACGTGTTTTGTATTCCTGCTTAGCTGCGCTATGGCACTGGCTCAAAACGACAAGTATGCTTGCACGGAACCTAATCCGCAGTCGCTATGTAACGCCGGGAACACGTGTGGCTCAAGCTCCAGCCCCTGCACGGTGGACGTCAAGCGCGACAACTATGGGGCTTCAGCAACACCTGGTATAACGGGCGCGAAGGGCAATAGCACTTTTTGCGTCAAAACCGGCACGACAATCGTTTGGGACAGTACGCAGAAGAATACGGGCTTTGTCATCGACTTTGGGTCGTCGTCTCCCTTCGGTTCCGATGACGCGATCATGGGGGGCGCCAAACATCCGATCTCGGTAACCGCCGGAAAGGCCGGTTGTTACAAGTCTTCCGCAGGCGCGTGCGTCTCCGGAGAGATCCAGGGGATGTGCGGTTCCGGGGCTGCTGAGGTCATTATTGTTGGGCCAGGCACCGATTAAGAATTCACCAAACGTCAGCCGACGGAGCTGAACTGGCCTCCGCTCAAGACAGTGGTGATGGCAGCTTCAAGGTCTGTAGTGAGACGAGACTTGAATACATATCCTGAAGCACCCAAACCAAAAGCAGCACCGACGAAATCCATGTCTTCGTGGAGTGTCAAGAAGATGATCTTAGCCGGGCAACCCGACATTTTCAGTCGTCTGGCTACTTCAAAGCCACTTATGTCCCCTAAAGAGATATCCAGGATAATCAGGTCGGGGAGAAGGGCGGCAGCTTGTTGTACGACCGCGGTCCCATTGGAAAGCGCTGCTGCAATCTTGTAGGTTTGCTGCAACATTCCAACGAGAAGTTCCAACATCCCATAATTATCATCTACCAGCAATACCGCGGGGGCGGTTCCAAGCTCTGATGTTGTCCTGACCGGGAGGAACTCCGGCGTCGCGCCGCGGCAGGTCGCGCAATCACGAATGTGTTCATTCCATGCGGCCAACGCTTCGTCTGCTTTCTTCTTGGCTTGATCGTAGTGCATCTGCCCCCGCCAGCTCCAGCGGAGTCGTAAACTGTCCATAGCGATGCGAAGCCCAATAGCAGTAGTCCTTTGCGCTTCCTCGCGCAGTGACCCCAGAGGGCAGTATGAATGGTCCATCGGCGTGCTCAAGTGCCTTTCAGTGGAAATATTGTTGCGCAACTCCGCGCTAACTGCGTGCCCACAGTTTCTCGGGCCGGATCGGGGCTCGAACCCAGTCCGGAAGGGGACAAAGTAAAAATCCGAGGCCTGGGCAGCCAAATTTCGGGTAGCTGGGCGGTTACATGGATCCAGGGGTTCTTACGACACTCACAGTGTGTTGTCGCGGAGAAATAGTCTTCGAAAAGCTGGCCAGAGGAAAAGAGAAAACCAACTGTTCTTTTGCACAACTGTCATCTTTTTCGAAGTTCTCATCGGTGCGGCTGCCCTGGAAGCGTCTGCTTTCGCAAGAGTCATAGATATTAAGCTTATAGTCATACGCCGGGTTGATCGTTGCTCACGAGCAACCAAGCGATATGATTTTCGCAGTAAACGGAATTGTTTTGATGGATCGGCGAACTCTAACTGTTCGCCATGATTGCAAAGACTCTGAGCGCGAACTCGAGGTGTGCGCGGGTGTGCGCCGCCGTCACGCAGAGCCGAAGCCGTGCCGAACCTTGCGGCACCGCCGGGAAAAGAACAGGCGCGGCCAGGATGCCGTGATCACGTAGCCGTCTCGCGAAGAGCGCAGTTGTCACCTCGTCTTTCAGGATGACTGGGATCACCGCGGTCTCAGAGAGGCCGGTGTCATAGCCCAGGTTGCGCAGGCCACAACGAAGGACGTTTGCATTATGCTCGATTCTTGCCACACGCTCTGGTTCCCGCGCGAGAATAGACAATCCTTCGCGGATTGCCGCCACCGACGCCGGGCTCAACGCGGCGGAGAAGATATAGGGTGATGACGCGTGTTGCAAAAAGATGCAAAGCTCTTGCGATCCCGCAACGAAACCACCCGTGGAGGGAATTGCCTTAGCTAACGAACCCGTCCAAATGTCGACCTCACTTGCCGAGACGCCGAAGTGCTCGTCGACACCGCGCCCATGGGCTCCGAGCACGCCGGTGGCATGCGAATCATCCACTAACAAAAAGCTGCCGAATTCCTTCTTTATCTCGATGATCTCCGGCAATAGGCAAATGTCGCCGTCCATTGAAAATACGCCATCCGTAATGATCAAAGTACGGTTAGCCGGCGGCCCGTTCTCAAGTTCATGGCGCAAGGACTTCAGATCGTTGTGCTGGAAACGCTGCACCTGGACACCGGCAAATCTGCAGGCATCGGTAAGGCTGCGATGGCAAAGCGCATCCATGATGACTCGGTCCGCCGGCCCGAAGAGCGCCCCGATGACCGCGACGTTGGCTGCATATCCAGAACTAAAGGTGATAGCCGCCTCCGTTCCTCGAAAGACAGCGAGATCCTGCTCCATGCGCTGGTGCTGGTCGGTTGTTCCCGTCAGCAGGCGCGCTCCACCGGTGCCGGTACCATAATTCCTGATAGCCTCAATGGCCGCGCTGTCGATGCGCGGGTCACCGATGAGACCCAAGTAGTCGTAGGAGGATAACATCAGCATGGAGTGACCGTCTGCCTGCACCTCTGGGCCGGTCCTCGTTTCAAGCGGAATCTGGAAGGGATAGGCATCCGCGTTGCACGCCATGGCGGTGGTCTCGAATAACCGCCGTCCGCGGGCGTCGATCAGGTCGTTCTTACCGAATTTCCAGTTCTGTGCCGAGGAGAAATACCCGTCGAAAAGCCGGCCGGAGGAGGAGGGGAAACTAACTGTTTCCCTGTTAATACCTTGCATTTCGGTGGAAAGGCTGAGGGGTGCAGCGATTTTGGCAGTCACAGTAGACATTCCTTCAAGAGGCTCATAACTTCAAAGCATTACAGAAAGAACCGGCCTTGGTCGTTGCTCGTGAGCAACTAACCGAGAATTGTCGCAGTAAAAACCACTGCTCCAGTTGTGGGGATTGCCGTCAAAGGAGGGCCGTCTAAGTAACCAGGGATACGGAAGTAGTAATTTCGTGCCGCAACAGCCGGCCAGAAGAACGAAGCAAGACTTTGCCCCGGCGCTTCACTAGAATGCCCTCGCGCTGCCATGCGCTCAGCAGGCGGCTTGCTGTGAACGGAGAGATGTTGGCCTCGTTAGCCAATTCCTCATTCCTTACGTCGAGTTCGATGCCTCCCGGAACTTTCTGACCGATTCCATCGGCGAGGTTTGCCAGTACTTGTGCCAGCCGCTTCGGGGCGGAGTTGCCGATGAGAGAGGCGTGTACCGCCCGATAAGCTGCCAGGTAATCAAAGGAGATTAACAAAGCGTTCTCGACTAGCCTGGGATATTGCTCACATAAGCCGCGGATTGTGCCGCGACTCCAGACCAACGCGTTGCTACTAGCAATCGCTTCGCTGCTGACAAGATACTCTGCAGGTCTGGCAAGCACTGTGGCTTCGCCGAAGATGTCTCCTGCCGGCACCCGAAGAAGCACCACCTTCTGACCGTCCTCGGTCAGGAAGAAACGGCGGACACGCCCGGTCAAAAGTAGAAATAGATGCGCGGCAGGATACCCCTGGTTTACGATCACGGAATTTGCCAGGAAGCGCCGCTGGGTTCCGGCTGCCAGAATCGCTCTGATGTCAGCCGCGTCCAGTCCCTCGAAGAATCTTGGCTTTCGCTCCCGTAGAAATGCCGCAACAGGGATATCCATTCTTCGTTTTCCCTGGAGGATGCCCTCGAGCCGCCCCCGCCGGTATCGGCTCCATAATCATGTTGATGCGGGTTGCACTTCGCCGGGAAATCGGAACGCGCCGTCAGCCCGTAGTTCGATTCCTTGCCCGATGATATCGCTTGCCTTATCTGTGTCAATGCCTGGGTCTTTTGATTGGTACGTTAGTCGTGTGGGCGCTGCAAACCGGGTACCGGCAGCCTCAACGATTCCAGCTATCTTAAGAATGATCTCCTGGCGAATGCCCGTGAACTCACGAAAGTCGCCCGTCTTGACAAACGCGAACAACTCCAACTCGAAAGCCGCGCCGGCGAAATTGGTTACCCGCAATCTTGAACTTCCAGATTCGATCACGGGCTCTTCGTCCAGCATCCTCTGCACGCCGTCCAGTACAAACCGCAGTTGTTCAACGTGGGTTTCAATCCGCAGCGAAAAGTTTTGTTGGAGAAGCAATTTGGGGCGGGCCTTCATGTTTTCAAATTGCATTTGCGCGAGCAGGCCATTCGGAACGACCAGCAGATTCTGGTCGAGGGTTCGGAGCTTCAGAGAGCGAAGCCCGATATCGGCAACCGTACCAACTCGATCACCGATCTTACAAAAATCTCCAACCTGCACCGCTTTGTCCATCAGCAGTGAGACTCCACCAATCAGGTTTTCAAGCGTTTTTTGTGCGGCCAAAGCTACCGCGAACCCCCCGATCCCGAGGCCAGTAAGGGCCGCAGTCACATTTAACCCAAGCAATGCAAGCGCGACAGCCAAAGCTATGATCAGTATCCCGATGCGGTTAAGCCTCTGCATAAGGATCAGGATCGACTCCCCACCCCTGCTGTGCGCTCGCGTCTGGTTTAATGCGTGGTTGAAGCCCTGGTCAGAGAGTCGGCTCGCGAGCCATCCGATACATCCCGCCAGGATTGCCGCCAGGAAACGAACATAGTAGACGCGATACAAAAGCGGCGGCTCCAGCAAGTACACAAAAAGGCCATGCAACAGGGTGGCAATCATGCACCTGAGCGGCATGCCAAGTGGCGTGTCCCAGACGGAACTAAAGGGAAGTTTGCGCAGCTTGCACCAGGCTCGCCTCGGTGCGCTAAGTAGAAAAGTCGACAGCCAGGCTAATAACCAGGCGACCGGGATCGAGAGCAGCCAGCAGAGCCATTGTGTAGATGACATGCCTAATATCACGGGGCCGCTTAGTAGGGCAAGCCTGATTCGAGTGGCTTCCGTTGGCTTTTCGCTCTCCAGCCGGGCGTATAGCTGGGGGATACTCGCCAGCGTCTCCCGCGAAACCAGCCATATTTTGCCAGCAACAGGATCGTCCACCCGCACCAGGATCATGTCTGCGGTCGTGTCCCCCACCGTCACGACACCGGCACGTACTTGGCCAGGCGGAAGCCCCGCTGCCACTGAGCCGTTCGGATCGTCGCTGAGCAAGTTGATGCTGCCCTGGAAGTTCGGGGATAGCGTCCGAAATTCCTTGGTGAGATACACTAGGTTCTCACCCGGCGGGAGCTGCAGGAAACGAGCCGCGGTTGTGTAGTCCCCGCTTGCTTCGTATTTCATGAGGTTTATCAGTGAACTGCGAGGCGTTTGACGTCCGAGCGGGTCCAGCGGCGCCGCAGGTGCAGGTTTGGATTCCGGTGTCGGAACTTTTGGCAGTTGTGCAGGCGAATGTATAGCCGCGCCTCCGAATAATACAACGGCAAAGGCTAAGCTAAGAGTATAGGTCTGCTTCAGCAACCGGCCTACACCCTGGCGGTTCTTTCTTAGAAACGACATGGCCGGTCACCCGAAACGCTTATCTTCTTCATCGAGGTCAGCACTGCTCTCTTAAGTGTTAGTTCGTCAGTGTGTCATAACTTCTTCCACTTCGATTTGCTCCTTCGCAAAGGCTCCTGCTTTACCGGCATCCAGGAACTGTTGCTCGTCGAGGCGGCCGAACATCTCGATCAGTTTTCCCACCAGACCGGTCCATCCTGTCTGGTGGCTCGCACCAAGGCCGGCTCCATTGTCACCGTGGAAGTACTCGAAGAACAGAATGTAGTCCTTCCAATGCGGGTCAGTCTGAAATTTCTCAGTACCGCCGTAGACCGGACGGCGGCCGGATTCGTCCTTCAGGAAGATTCGGCTCAGACGAGCGGCGATCTCGCGGGCTACCTCGAAAAGGTTCATCAGCTTGCCTGAGCCGGTGGGACACTCAATCTTAAAGTTATCTCCGTGGTATAGATAAAAAGACAGCAGGGCACGAATCAGCACCGCATTCACCGGCATCCAAACCGGTCCGCGCCAGTTGGAGTTGCCGCCGAACATGCCACTGTCCGATTCCGCCGGGAGATAATTCACCTGATATTCCTGGCCATTCACATAGACGACAAATGGATGCTCGTCGTGATATTTTGAGAGCGCCCGAATGCCATGGGAGCCCAGGAACTCGTTCTCATCGAGCATGCGCGTCAGAATCCGGCGCAACCGTTCAGGGTTCACGAGCGCAGCAATGCCGAGGCCGCCATACCCAAGATGGCCG
>Ga0137412_10002777_pt1 | contig 13872 bp, 15 predicted proteins | sample CZODoug2_1_16fun_FD_122160 | JGI IMG/M metagenome (GOLD analysis project Ga0137412, IMG submission 122160) | Vadose zone soil fungal communities from Angelo Coast Range Reserve, California, USA - CZODoug2_1_16fungal (Hybrid Assembly) | ecosystem: Environmental > Terrestrial > Soil > Vadose zone... | reverse complement strand
CGATGTGTTGTGGGTGCTCGGGGCTTTAGGACTTGGCATCGGACTGCGATACGCGGCTACGAAAGACTCGATCGATTTCGCATCGCACTTTCAAACGTACTCACTCATGTTGCTCGCTGCCGTCGTGGCGTGGACTCTTCTCTATTTTGAAATGAACCTCGACGGCTTCAACGGGGGTTGGCAATTTCCCGCAATTCTTTCGAAGCTCATTGTAGCCGTTTCGCTTTTGATGGTGGTTGTGTCGTCTTTCGCCTTCCTCACCAAACACTACTATTCCCGACTTGTTCTGCTTTACTTCGCGGTTTTCTTTCTTTTTGGACTACTAGGCGTGCGGTGTTTACTTCGTTTTCTGGTTACTTCCCAACTGAGGAATACGGCGGATCATCGCTGCGTGATTCTTGGACATGGGCCGATTGCTCGAGAGCTTGCCAGTAAGATTGTTTCGCATCCGGAGGTCCCCTTTCACGTCGTCGGATTTTTATTTCCAGGCGAATCGGAGACATCCAACGGGTTCGCCAGCTCGCTCGAGCCGCCGTTTACTTCGGTTAAGACACTGCAGGTCCTGGAACTTCTGGCGCGGCAACAGGTCCAGAAGCTCATTATCGCGATGCCGCAGCCCGACGGCCCAGAAATCCGGAAGCTCATTGCCGAATGTCGAAAGGCATCGGTCCAAGTTTATCTGGTGCCTCAACTGTACGACCTGTCTTTATCAAAGGTGGAAATGCTCGAGATCGATGGTCTTCCACTTCTCTCTCTACAGGAGCGAAATACCCCTGTTGGAAGCTTAACGCTTAAGCGAGCAATGGACCTTGTGCTGAGCTTGGGAATTCTGCTCTTGGTCTCGCCCGTTTTTGCAGTCGCTGCCTTTGTTGTTTACAGGAAAAGGGGCCGGGCATTGCGGACTGAACTTCGTTGCGGCAAGGATGGGATTCCTTTCCGGATGTATCGGCTAAACGTGGAGCGCCACGCAACAAGTCCGGAACGATACGCCAGGCTCTTCGTCAGGTGGAGCCTGACAGAACTGCCACAGCTATGGAACGTGTTGCGCGGGGATATGTCTCTGGTGGGGCCTCGACCCGAGTCGCCCGAGAGAGTCAAATACTACTCCGAATGGCAGCGGCAACGTCTGAAGGTTCGTGCCGGCGTCACGGGTCTCGCGCAGGTACATGGGCTTCGCGAGCAGCATTCCTCCGAAGACAAAGCACGTTTCGATTTACAATACATCGCCAACTGGTCGCCGTTTTTGGACCTCAGCCTTATCTTGCAGTCGGTCTGGACGCTGCTGTTTCGAGGATTAGTTCAAGAGCCTGTCCCCACTCAAGAACCTAAGTTTCGCGGCGCGGCGAACGAGTTTGTGACCACTGAGGGTGTCGATGTTAATCGTCCGTAGCCCCGTGCGGATCAGCTTTGGAGGCGGTGGAACAGACCTTCCATCGTATTACGAGCGATTTGGCGGAGCCGTGGTTAGCGCGGCAATCAACAAACATTTCTATACGGTGCTTGCGAAGAGGGGCGACGGTAAAATACAAATCATTTCAGCGGATCTTCGTACGGTCGAAACGTGGCAAGACATTGCGCGAATGGATATTCGCGGTAGCGCTCTGGAAATTCCACTGGCAGTACTCAAAGAGTTTGGATGCGATGTCTCTGTAAACCTTTTTCTTGCCTCAGAGATTCCACCTGGAACAGGGCTCGGTTCTTCCGCTTGTGTTTGCGTCAATCTGACGAAGATGCTTGCAACATACAATCATATCTCTATGTCGAAATATGAGCTCGCGGAGCGGGCTTTTCACATTGCCCGTAACGTTTTGGGCCGGCCTGTAGGCAAGCAAGACGAATACGCCTCAGCGTTTGGTGGTTTGAATTTCATTTCATTCCACCAGGACGGAACAACGCACGTCGAGCCGCTGAACTTGCCGGCAGGGCTCGTTCGGGAGCTCCAGTCGAGCTTGCTTCTGTTTTTCACCGGTGCGTCCCATAACTCCTGGACGATTCTTGAGGAGCAAGAACAGTCCACGCGCAGGACCGACAGTGGCACGGTCGAATACTTGCACGAAATTCGCAAGCTAGCTGAGCCGATGAAGGCAGCGCTGATCGCCGGAGAACTAAGCGAATTTGGTCTTTTGCTTCACGAAGGTTGGGAAATCAAGAAGCGGCTTTCCACGAAAATCTCGAACGACCGTATCAATGAGATGTACGAATCTGCACGGCGAAACGGCGCGTTGGGAGGCAAGATCACCGGTGCAGGAGGAGGTGGATTCCTTCTACTGCTTTGCCAGCAGCAGCACCAACAAAACGTGCGGAAAGCCCTGGTGGGGCTGGGCGCCCGGGAAATGGGATTTGATTTTGACTTCCAGGGCGCTCAGGTCGTAGCGGATGATCCGTTCATCGACGGTGATGAGAACGGCGGCATGCGCTGGACCTTTGCTCCGGTTGCAAACAAGGCGGTTGCCAAATGACAAATATCAGTGGGAAGTCTCACAGGAAACGTAATTGGACGTTTTCGCTGATTGAGACTTGCGAATGAAAGCCTTTCTCCTGGCGGGAGGTCTCGGGACTCGACTGCGGCCATTGACCGACAGCACACCGAAATGTCTTCTGCCGGTGCAAGGCACACCCATGTTGCAGATTTGGTTCGCCCTGTGTCGCCACTATGGCATTGATGAGGTCCTGATCAATGTTCATGCCCATGGCGATGCCGTCCGCAAGGTTATCGAAGAAAACAAAGATGGCTTGAAAGTGCGCCTATCCGAGGAGACGGCGCTCCTTGGAAGCGCAGGGACGATTCATGCCAACCGAGATTGGGTCACCAAGGAGAAGTCCTTTTGGATTTTCTATGCGGATGTCCTGACCACGGCCAATCTAAACCAAATGCTAGCTTTTCATGACAGCCGCGGCCAGATCGCAACAATCGGCGTCTATGAAGTGCCGGACCCATCACGATGTGGCATCGTTCAGGTGGATGACGATGGGGCGGTCCGTGACTTTGTCGAAAAGCCCCAGGTTCCAGTTGGCAATTTAGCATTCTCCGGTTTGATGTTGGCTACCCCGGCTCTTTTGGATGTAATTCCCGACACGAGTCCGGTCGATCTTGGATTTCACGTCTTGCCTCATATTGTCGGGCGAATGTCGGCGTTTCGAATCTCCGATTACCTCCTGGACATCGGAACTCCAGAGAACTATCAGATGGCCCAGGAGAATTGGCCGGGGTTTGAATCTTGAGAACAGGCTGGAGAAATTAATGTTGCGGGCTGCCATCTTCGATATGGATGGAGTGATTGTGGACAGTCACCCAGTCCACAAGAAAAGTTGGCGTAAATTTCTGAAGTTGCAGGGTAAAGAAATAGACGAAGAAGACTTGAACTTTATCATGGACGGGAGGAAGCGGGAAGATATCCTGCGGCATTTCCTCGGGGAGCTTTCGGATGAGCAGGTTCGGGTTCTGGGTCATCAGAAGCAGCAATTGTTCAGAGAAGAGGCCGCTGATATAAAAGCGATCGAAGGTCTTTACGATTTCTTGCAACAATTGAGCGAAGCGGAAATTAAGCTTGCCGTGGCCTCATCCGGCAGCGAAAGTCGAGTAAACTATGTTCTCGATTCATTTCATCTACGGCATTACTTCGAGGCAATCGTAACGGGTGACCAAGTAACTACCGGTAAGCCCGATCCTACTATTTTTCGCGTGGCTTGCGGCCATCTATGCGTGCGGCCTTGCGAAACGCTTGTGTTCGAGGATTCAGTTTCCGGGGTCAGGGCGGCAAAAGCGGCTGGCATGAGGTGCGTTGGTGTCGCCACCAACGGTGTGATTGGAATTTTGCTCGCAGCCGGCGCAGATCACATAATACCCGATTTTTCCGGCGTTTCGTTTGATCTGATGCAGGAACTCTTTGAGTGACCGCTCGTCTAATTCACTGATTCTATAAGGTGAAATTGGCGGGGCCGACGAGACTCGAACTCGCGACCTCCTGCGTGACAGGCAGGCGTTCTAACCGACTGAACTACGGCCCCGCGTGATGATTCCTGATTGGTGGGCAGTGCGTGATTTGAACACGCGACCTTCCGGGTGTAAACCGGACGCTCTAACCGCTGAGCTAACCGCCCCCACTTTTAGATTCTACAGGTTAGCGGGATGGATTCCTAGAAAATATCGAAATTGTCCGAAAATTGTCCTGGTTCTCCAAACATAGAGGGTAGGTTTTCCTTGCGATCCTGATCTACTCTTATCCACGATGGGTCTCTATATTTCTCGCTTGGCTGTTTGTCGATTCTGTTATTGCATGTGATTACCGCTTAGTTGTAAAGCGGATACCGGGGACGTTTGAAGGTGAGGGTTAAAGAGGAAGTCATGAGCAAGTATTCGACTATAATCTTACTCCTCGCTTTGATGGTGCCAGCAAAGGCGCACGCCCAGACAGCAAAAACATTTGTCAAGGTTGAACCAAATCAGTGTTGGGAAGATGTGAAGGACATTGTTCACCGGCGGGCGACAGGCGCGGCAATTGACGAGACTTATCACAGACTGACTGTCGAGAGGTTTGCATCCCTGGATGGCGATCTATCAATGATCGTTGCGGTGACGCCAGACCACGATAAGAAGGGTGAGACAGGATGCTCGATCGTTGTTGGAATAACGGGGAGTTCGCCTTATGGGCAAAAAGCTAATGCGCTCAACGGGGGCAGTAATTTCAGAACCGCCCTTCTCATCGCTGGAGAGGTCAGCTCTTTGCAGAAGGCCAGGGATAAGAAGGCTAAGGATAAAACAACACATTGACCTCTTTGGGATGAAGGTTGACGAGGAAGAATCGCGCTCGTTTGAATCGAACGGCACCATTCAGATGTTGCTTATCGGAATACGCCCCGGTACCTCGTCAGGTCTATCACCTGAAGCCTATCGCTAGCCCCCACGCGGCGCAGCATGCGGTGGATATGGTTCTTTACGGTTTGCTCGGAAAGGTTCAAGTGCGAAGCGATCTCTTTATTTGTCAGACCCTGCGCAATCAACGGGACCAGTTGCTGCTGCCTGCGTGTTAGGCCCAATTCGAGTTTAATTCGCGAGCTGGGAACAGACGTCCATTGCCGCGCTACGGTCTGGAACAGCGGCATGGAAAGCTGAGAAGGGCATATGGCTTGCCCTTGCGCCACGGAGCGGACCGCCGAGATGACATCCGCGGACGAGGCATCTTTGAGCAGATACCCCACGGCGCCCGCTCGAACGCATTCCAGAAAAACCTCTGGATCGTCGTCCATATCGATGAGGAGGACCTTAACGTTCGGGGCATGCTTCGCAATTTCGGGGATCAACGCGTAGTCCGACAGTTGAACGGTGACCGAATCCAAAACCAAGACATCCGTACCCAGCGTGGTGATGGAGGACGTCACTTCAGGCACAGCCGGTGACACTCCACATACGTCGAAATCGCCCCCTTTGCTCAGGAGTCTCGCCAGGGCCTCACGAAGGAGCCGGTTACCCGCTACCAGGAAAACAGCGATTTTAGTACTCATCGTCACGCCTCAGGGGGATCCTCCAGTCCGTGACCCAAGTTCCTTAGTCATGCGGGAATGTCCGTGCTTAACCGCATTCTATGGAGAGGTATGTAACCCTATAGAACTATTATAACTGTGACAACTTTACGCTCTTAAGCCAACGGAAGTACGCGGCGTTCATTCGGAAGGGGGGAGAATGGAATCGCTGAATTCCTAAGCGACCGTGAAGAGTGTACCATGAACATTCGTCGGTCACATTATGTTTTCAGGGCAACAAACGAAGTGCGCTCAAACCAAAGCGGGTACCAAGGCGCGCCATCTATTGAGGGATTAGATTTCTCCAACTTTTAAGTGGTGTTCCGATCCGCGGGCTTGCCCTCCGTCTCCGCCTCGATCCCAGCCACAATCGCGATTTGGCTTGAGGCTGGCCCCTTCACGCCCCACAAATCACGCATCCACCGCACACGCGTTGAGTGAACCTTCCTTGACACCCCTTCGCGCGGGACAGTACACTTCTTTTCTCAAATTGTCTGGGATCGGACACGATGCTGCTATCGCGGGATTACGTGGGGTACATGGCGGGTGAGATTGTTAAGCGGTTAGTGGCGTCGAACATGATCGAGACGTCTTCGGCCAGCGAATTGGCAAAAAAGGTGCGGGCCGCGATGCAGGAAGAGATCAGCATCGAGGACCGCTTGAATGAAGAAGTTCGCCAGATTCTGACCCAGTATGCCGACGATATGCGTCGCGCGGGCGCTTCCTATCAGGAAATGTACAAGAAGGTGAAGGGCGAACTGGCCCGTCAGCGGAAATTGATTCTCCGATGACGCCAGATCCTCGCAGGCCACCTCTGTTTCGCGGGGCGGAACGAAAGGGAAGACCCAAGACCAACCCATGCGACTGACCCGCGAAAAAACAATGCGTCTTTCTCATATCGTCACCGACGTGCTCGTGGCTAGCGAGGAAGTGGAATTCGTCGAAGACCGCGACACCATCCGGCAAAAGACCGTACAAATCCTGCAGGACCTGTTGAAAGAGGAAGAAGCGGTGGATGCGGAAATCCGCAAAAAAATCAGCTCTCAGAAAAAGGAAGTCCTCGAAGGAAGCGAAGAGTGGGATGTGCTCTACCGCAAGTACTACGCGGAAGAGATGCGCCGCATGGGCATCGTGCACCAGCCGAATTCCTAGTCACCCGCCGGAAAGATCTCCAAAACGAAGAAACCCGTTACATCGAGAATGGCCAGCAAAAATGACCCACTGTTTCGCTTGCCTTCGGTGGCGATTTCCGGAATTTAACACAGAGAACGCAGAGAAGAGCCACAGAGATCGCGGAGGGTTTGCCCGGAATAGAGGACGGAACTTTCAATTTCTCTACGGATCTCCGTGATCCTTTGTATCCTCTGGGTTGCGCTTTTTGGTTGGCTTACTGCCCGTCGTCAGTGCGCTTCTTGAGCACGGGCCGGTCCGGATCGGAGTCGTCGCCGGTTGGCGCGTCCTGCTTATCGGCCTTATCCTGCTTTTGCTGTTCCGTCCGCGTGCGCAAGGTCGGCTTGTCTCCGGCCTTCTTCTTCTCGTCCAGCTTGAGCCGATTTTCAATCCTGGCTAACCGGGTCTTCACAAGATCGAACTCCGAGGTGGTGACAATGTACTCATCTCGCGCCGGCAGGATCGTGGCGATTTCTTCCTGCGCTTTCTGGACACGTTCCGGGGTCGGCGGATGCGTGGAGAACAGCTTGGGAATGCTGCCCGGATGCCGCCGTTCTTCCGCTTCAATTTTTTCGAAGAAGCTTACGAACGCATTCGGGTCATAGCCCGCCTTATACATATATTGCAAACCTAGAAAGTCGGCCTCGCGTTCGGCATCCCGGGAAAATTTGAGGTAGCTAATGGGGATCGCGAAGTTGAGCCCCTCGTAGAGACCGTAGCCTGCCCATCCTCCGGGCCCGAGCAAGATCAGCGGGATCGACGCCCATTGCATGATCTCGCCCTTGGTCGCGTTCTTGGTGCCATGCCGCGCGGCAACGTGCGCGATTTCATGGGCCATCACGCCGGCCAGCTCCGCTTCTTCATCAGCGTGCAGAATCAATCCGCTGTTCACATAGAAAAAGCCACCCGGCAGGGCAAACGCGTTGATTTCATCCGAATCGATCACTTTGATGGTGAAAGGCACTTTGGCGTCGGAATTCCGGACCAGATTCTGGCCGACGCGATTCACGTATTCCGTGACCACCGGGTCGGTGACCATCTTGGCGGACCGTTCCACTTCTTGCGCGGCGCCCTTTCCGAGCGCGATTTCGCGCTCCAGGGAATAGAGATTTACGCCCTTTCCCACACCCCGGTTCCCGACGGAGTTGACGTCTTTTTCCGAACCGGGTTTGACGCCCTTTGGGGTCTGATCCTGGTCAGACGAAGACGGCTGCGGCTGGTCCTGCGCTTGTGGTTGTTGGGGCGGATTTTTCGTGGTGGCAGGCTGGGGCTGCGGCGATGGCGGCGGCTGAGTCGGATCCGTCGGGGCGGTTTGGGGGTGTTGCGATTGCGTCTGTGTTTGCCGGGGCCCGGCCAATGCCGCCGGAACCGCTATTGAAAGCGCCAAAACCGCTACGAGCACTGCGTCGAAGAGGCGTTTCATCGCTCCTCCATCCAAGCTACTTTGGAAACATTATACACCCACCCGGACATGTCATCCCCACAATCTGTTCAGATGAGGCATGAGGCGAAATGGTTTCTTTGAGCGGCGTGGAAAGCCGCGCCCGCCGGGTGATTGACACTTGCCAGGGTTCTCACTAATCTCGATAGTGGACGGACCGGGTGCCGGCTTCACTTTTACTATGAACGCTTCAAGTGAAGAGTAGAGCCTCCCAAAATAAATGATGACAGCCCAGCGCATCCAAGTCGGCCAGGTATGGAGGAAACTCGAAACCGGAGAGACTTTCCTGGTCACGAAACTCTACAACGAGGCTCTCGCGACGATTGCTGTGCTGCGCCCCACCGGCGCGGCAACCGAGTCGATGATCCGCGTCCGCGTTGACCGGCAGGGCGGCAATCAAGGTCTGCCCGGTTTTTCCATGGCTCAGGCGGGAGAATGAAAGCAATTGAGGTGCGGGCTCAAATTTAACAATGAACGATTCAAGCGGAGCGTGGAGCCCCCAGGCAAAAGGCCAGAGTCACACGGACCGCACCTGTAGCGCCACAACATCTTCCACCTGCATCACTTCCTTCGACAGGAACGGCTCGGCATATTCAACTCCAGCCATTTGTCCATAGTAGCGCGCGATCAAATTCACCTCGTGGTGCAATCGATCCAGTGGGATATCCACTTTTGATTTCTTGTCTTTGCCCTTGGGACGGAACTGCGAGTGATACGCGAGAATTGCTTTGTACCGCCGGTCAAAGTGCCGCGAAATATCGACGACGAAAGTGGGGCGGACTTCACGATAATAAACAGTTGAATAGAGGATTTTGAAGGGGCGAAAGGCTTCCCCTTCGATGGGCAATTGCTTCAATCCCGCCAGAAAGCAGCCTTCATAACCCAGGCGCGCGGCTATGTAGTGGTCCGGGTGCCGCCCCTCCCAATAGGGAAGTATCACGGTGCGGGGTTTGAGCACCTGGATTCGCCTCGCAATGGCCAGTTTGTATTCCTCGTTGACCTCCAGGCGGGCGTCCGGCAGACGAAGGTTCTCCCGGTGCGTCACGCGCAAGATCCGGGCAGCGCGGCCGGCTTCCTTAAGACGCGTTTCCGGTGTCCCGCGTGTGCCCATCTCTCCAGCGGTCAGATCCAGGATGCCCGTCTTGTAGCCCTGCTCGGCGGCCCTGAGGAGCGTTCCGCCGCAAGTCAGTTCGACGTCATCCGGATGCGCCGCGATCGCCAGCAGATCCAGTTTCATCGCTCCTCCCGAAGCCTCAACGGAATGAAGAGTAGCACATTCCGCCGAGGTGCCGGCTTTGCCCGAAAGGATAGGCGGACCTACAACGATGTCAATTTAGTTCGGGCACCCTACCGGCCGCCTCCTGCGTCCCCGAAATGCGAGAAGGGAAGAGGAATAGACGGCGGGGAGAGAAAGACCGATCTCTCTGCGGTTCTCCGTGAATCTTTGTGTCCTCTGTGTTGAGCTTTTCGGAATTTAACACAGAGAACACTGAGAAAAGCCACAGAGAGCACTGAGGGCTTAATGGAGAGGGAGAGGAATAGACGACGGAAAGTGTAGTATGTCTGGCAGCCTGCGAAGGGGAGGGAACTCGTGTCCGAAGCACCGCTCATCGGAAAAGTAGCGCTGGTTACAGGAGCGGCCAGACGCATTGGCCGAAGCATCGCCTTGCGGCTGGCCTCCGAGGGTGCGGACGTCATCGTCAACTATCGCAGCTCGAAAAGCGAAGCTGACGAAACCGTCGCCCAGATCGCGGCAACGGGCCGGCGCGCGATGGCCATCCACGCGGATGTCGCGAAGCGGATCGATGTGCTCACGATGTTCACCGCAGTCGAAAGGGAATTCGGGCGCCTCGATATCCTGGTCAATAATGCCGGAATGTTTTTCCCGGCAAAATTTGAAGACCTGACTGAAGAGCAGTGGGACACGATCCTCGACGCCAATCTCAAGTCCCAGTTTCTATGTTCGCAGAGTGCTGCTGTGATGCTTCGCCGCAGTGGGCAGGGCAGGATTATCAATTTTGCGTCGCTCGGCGGTTTGCTCGCGTGGCCCGCCTATGTGCACTATTGCGTCTCGAAGGCTGGGGTCATCATGCTGACGCGCTGCCTGGCGCGCGCTCTCGCACCGGAAATTACCGTGAATGCCATCGCGCCCGGCACCATCTCATTTCCCGGCGACGCTCCCGAAATCGCCGAAGACTTCATTCGCCGCGCGCCGCTGCGCCGAACCGGCGGTCCCGAAGATATCGACGACACCGTCGTTTTCCTTGCCCAATCACCTTTCATTACCGGCCAAGTCATCGTAGTCGATGGTGGCCGCACCCTTACGTAGATAGGGTTCCAGCCTGTTTCACCGCGAGCATTGATGGCGCAAGGCCGGCGCGATCCAGTTGCACAGGCTTTACAGGTTGCGGAAATAGTGCTTTGGTTGTCATTCTGAGCGGAGCGAAGAATCCCTCCCAATTGAAAACAAGAGACCAAGAGAGATTCTTCGCGCAAAATCAGCGCTCAGAATGACAACTTTCCGCCTTTTTCCGCAGGCTGTACAGCAAATCCAGATCCAATGCGAAGTACGCAGACGAACCAACTTGACTCCAATCAAGTAGTTAGCATACCTCAACCTTAGCGCCGCAACCGTGTTCTTAATCTTTCGGGAAATAATTTTCCACAAGCAAGTACTAATGGGATTCCAAATTTTACCGATTTATTCATCGAATGGAGAAAGTGCTTGACACGGGAGGCGGGAACCCCCAATATGGCGAGCGCGCCAGCTTCTGCCTTCCCCCCGATCGTAGTTCCTCTCATCCGCATGCCGGAATAGTCTGCGAGGAGCACCGGTGTCGGAACAAACGAATGGTATGAACGGTACAAACGGGAACAAGGTTGCCATGGACTTGGACCTCGACCGCGAAGTAATCCGTTGCAAGACCTGCGGGCTTGTGCAATATCGCACCCGCACGGGGAATTGCCGCCGGTGCCTGCGCTTGCTGCCGCCGAAGGTGGAGTTTCTAATTCCGCCTCCGGAGCCGCAAGAGCTTCCGGGCGACGACCGGCAACTCTTCGAGAAGTGGCCGAACCGCGAGACGGTGGAGAATATAGGGCAGCGTATCCGGCAGTTGCGCGAATCGCGCGGGATGACGCAGAGCCAGCTCCAGGCGCGCTCGCGGGTTTCCAGGTCTTATCTGTCGCGGATCGAAAGCGGCCAGATGACGCCCAGCCTCGGAACGCTGGAAAAAATTTCCGAAGCGCTTGGCGTCGGCTTGAACCGCTTCTTCGTGCCCGAATCGAACGGCGAAGCACTGCTGGAGGATCCATTCATCCAGGGGTTGCGGCCGTTCCTGCGGCAACTGGACTGGGAACAGTGGCAATCGATTCTGAAGCGTCTGGCCGCGATCAGCGACCACGTCTCCAGCGGCAACGGACCGGTGCGCCCTCTTGCACCGCCTCAGTCGGCACGAATGGAGCAGTTGACGCGACGGATTCATCCAGCCGCGATGGGCCACAGGTAGAAATCTAGAAAAAATCTGCGCGAGATGGCGCGAACTTTCCCGGCAGGGAGGGTTCGCGCCCTCACGAATTCGTTTTTTCGCCGCTGAATTCACTTGCCAGCAGGCCGTAATTTTCCAGGTCGACAAACCGATTCCACTTCCGGACATGTTGCCGGGACAGCCCTTCATGGCGCATTCCTATTTTTTCCAGGACGCGCTGCGAGGCAGTATTTCCCGCAAAGTGGGATGCGAAGATCCTATGCAGCCGAAGGGCCTCGAATCCAAACGCGATCACGGCACTTGCCGCTTCCGTCGCGAACCCCTGTCCCCAGTAGGGGACGCCAATCCAATAGCCGAGTTCAGCCCGCTCTTGCGCGGGTGCGATGGCGAGCCCGACGGCGCCGCAAAGTTCTCCGCCCCGCGAAATCGTGACGGCAAAGGTGACTGAACGCCCCGCGCGGAAGTTGTCATCCGCATGTGCAAGGAAATTCCGCGCGTCGCCCTCCGTGTAAGGATGCGGAATGCTGATGGTTGTGGCAGCGATTTCGCGCGCTCCGGCGAGACGCACGATCGCGGGGATATCACCGCGTTCGATGGAACGCAGCAGCAGATGGGGAGTGCGCAATTCCTGCGGAGCGGTCATATCAGTGAATATGGCAATCGCGCCCGGGAGCGAAGAGGTGACTGGTGACTCGTGAAAAGCCCGCGTTGATTAGCGATCTCCCGTAGCGCAACCATTCCGTTTTACGCGAAGCGCACTTTGACGTCGGGACGATTTTCGAGGGTCACGGTGTCGACGAAGCGCACTTGCCGCTCCTCCAGCGTGACAATCAGCGACTGCGTGCGGATGCCTTCGCCGAAAAAACGCACGCCGCGCAAGAGGTTTCCATCGGTTACGCCTGTGCACGCGAAGATAAGCTTTTTTCCCGGCGCCAGGTCTTCTGTCTTATAGATGCGCTTGCAGTCCTTGATGCCCATCTTTGCCAGGCGTTCCTCGTGCTCGGGCTTTGACACGACGAGACGAGCCAGAATTTCGCCGTTCAGGCAGCGCAGCGCCGCGGCAGTCAGGACTCCTTCGGGCGCGCCCCCGGTGCCCATCACGACGTGTACTCCCGTTCCAATCACAGCGGCGGAAATGCCCGCTGACAGATCGCCGTCACCGATCAGGCGTATGCGGGCCCCCGTCGCACGAATCTCCGCGATGAGTTTCTCGTGCCTTGGACGATCGAGCACGATGACGACGAGATCCTCGACGTCCCGGTCCAGGCGTTTCGCGAGGGAGCGCAGATTTTCGGCCACTGGAGCGTCCAGGTCCACGGCGCCCTTGCAGGATGGCCCCACGATAATCTTTTCCATATACAGGTCGGGGGCATGGAGCAGGCCGCCCTTTTCGCTCGCGGCCAAAACGGTAATCGAGCCCGGCGCTCCAGTAGCGCAAAGATTGGTGCCCTCGAGGGGATCGACGGCGATGTCCACGGCAGGAAAATTAAAACCACGGACGTGCTGCGCGGCGCCAATCCGTTCGCCGATGAAGAGCATGGGCGCATCGTCCCGCTCGCCCTCGCCGATCACGATCGTTCCGTCCATCGGCACTTCGTCCATCACCTTACGCATGGATTCGACGGCGGCCTGATCGGCCTTGTGCGCGTCACCGAGCCCCATCGTCTTTGCGGATGCAATCGCGGCTTGTTCGACGACGCGCAAAAATTCCAGACTCAGTTCGATTTCCATCAGCTCTCCCGGCCGTTTGGATTTTTGGATCCGGCGCGCATCCGGACGCAGGTCACGCGCGCTATACCACCAAAGACATGCCCTATCCTAAGCCAAGGCGTTTACCGAACCAAGCAATACGTGTTGGTAAGTCCCGCGAAGGAAGGCGCGAAACATCAATAGCCAAACAGCGCCTCAATATCACGGCTACCGCGAAGCACGCGAAGAATCAATACGTCTTCGGCTTGGATGCGGTACATATGACGTATTCGCCGACGGGAAAACTCCGCAGGCCGAGGCGCAAATCTTCGTCACGAGCTCGACCTATATTGGGGTAGCGTGCGAGAAGAGTGAAGCGGTCCGTGATGGAATCAATGAGACGGTCGGCAACGTCGAGGTTGCCGCTTTTGGTGGCAACGTAATACCAAATTTCGTTGAGATCGGAACCCGCCTGGGAGGTGCGAATGTGCCCCATCAGCGAGGAGTCTGCTGCTCGGCGGCAAGGCGGGCACGTCCGCGCCGTTTCACCTCTTCGGCAAGCTCACG
>Ga0137412_10002776_pt1 | contig 13875 bp, 13 predicted proteins | sample CZODoug2_1_16fun_FD_122160 | JGI IMG/M metagenome (GOLD analysis project Ga0137412, IMG submission 122160) | Vadose zone soil fungal communities from Angelo Coast Range Reserve, California, USA - CZODoug2_1_16fungal (Hybrid Assembly) | ecosystem: Environmental > Terrestrial > Soil > Vadose zone... | reverse complement strand
CGCAGCAGGTGCGCCGCCTCGTGACCGGCAGCAGTCGGCGGCGCCATGTCGGTTGGTCCAGGAGACGACCGGGCAGCCGATCCCCTCACAAAGCACGTTGTCGTAGTTGGTCGTCGAGATTGGATTGCCTGGGTCCCCAAGGCGCCGCAGAGCCTCGATGATTGTGCGGTCAGTGACCTTGAGGTCGCCGACCCCGGTGCCGGTTCGGATCATCGTTACGAGGTCGCGGTCAGACAGCTTCTCCATGCCGGGCCGGTCGGTCGGCCGCTCCCGGGATAGCCCCCATCGATCCTCCCGGCCGCGGCGAGCCAGCACACTACCGTCGACATCAGGGTGTTTGAGGACGTAGAGCGCGTGCCGCCGGGCTCCGACCGCATCGTCGAGCGAAGCCATGAACTCCACCCGCTCGTACACCTCCAGGTCATCCGGCCCCTCCATAGCGACGGCCAGCTCGCGCCGCACCGTGCTGTACGCACCGTCCGCGCCGATCACGTACCGGGCCTCGATCTGCGACTCGCGCGACGCCCGGTCGATCACGTTGGCTCGAACCCGGTCGCCGGCCTGTTCGAGAGCGATGAGCTGCGTGCCGAACCGCACGGTCGCCGACGGCGCCGCCTGCAGGTGCGCCGACAAGATCGGCTCGAGATGGGACTGGGGCGCCCAAGCAGGTCGGGTCGGGCTCACCCTGGCGGCCTCGTCATCGGACGGATAACCGAGCGGCATGACAATGCCGTCGCTCGACGCCAACGTCGGGGTAACCAAAGCGGTGGGATCGACGTCGGCGGCGCCGGCTCGAACCGGCGCTTCGAGACCGAAGCGTCGCATGAGCTCCATGCACCGGGTACTGATCACCAGTGCCCGCGACAGGCTCGACCCGACGTCGCGCTGATCGACGACCAGGACGGCAACCCCATACCGGGCAAGCGTGATGGCGGCCACCAGTCCGCTAGGTCCTGCCCCGACCACGAGCACGTCCACCCGTTCGACCGCTGCCACCAGACCAGGCTCGCACAGCCAGCCCATACCTGACGATTCGCCGCCTTCGGCGATTTCTACCGACCATCCATTTGTCTGGTCACCGTGTCGAGCGTGGGCCAAGGAGGGCCCTCGCGCAGTACGCGCAGGAATTCCTCGCCGAATTGTCTCCCGTTCGGAACTGGTCGCCAATGTCCCAACGCCACGCCGCGACCATCGCGAGAACGAGCTGCCGGCACTCGTCCAGCAGTCCTTGGTTGACGCTCGGGTAGTGCTCGCAGACCGCCTCGGGAGCATGGGCGAGATCGAACTCGACGGGTCCACGGCAGCGCGTCGATTCATGACGACGGGCGCCGTCGTTCATCGCGGTGATGACGCCGGGCTGCGCAAAACCTGCGGCGGATTATGTCTGATCGGTTGTGTCGGCGGTTTGTGGCTGGTCGAGGGTGGCCGCCCAGCTGGCGAGGAGTGTGACCGCGTCGTGGGCTGGGGAGCCGGGTTCGGCGTTGAATACGGTCATGGTGAGGCCGGGGTCGGCCGGGAGCGGCATCGCCTCGAACGAGATGCGCAGGTTGCCGACGACGGGATGGTGGAAATGCTTGATCCCGGTGTGGTGCAGCCGCACGTCGTGCGCGGCCCATAGGGTGCGGAATTCGTCGCTGCGGGTGGAGAGTTCGCCGACGAGGTCCGTGAGTGCGCGGTTGTAGGGGTCGCGCCCGGCTTCGGTGCGCAGCAGGGCGACCGTGGTGTTGGCCGATTCCTGCCCGTCGGGGAAGAAGTCGGCCGCGGCGGGGTCGAGGAACCGGAAGCGGGCCAGGTTGGCGCCTATGGCTGGGTTCGTGAACACCGGCGCGTACAGGGCGTGGCCGAGCCGGTTGGTGGCCAGGACGTCCAGGCGTCCGTTGCGGATGAACGCGGGTGCGTCGGTCATCGCGTCGAGCATGTGCTGTAGTGCCGGTCGGAGCTGTTGCCGGGTCCGGCGCCGGATCGTGGGCGTCGCGTTCGCGGCGCGGGCCAGGTCGATCAGGTGAGCGTGTTCGGCGTCGTCGAGTTGTAGGGCGCGCGCGATTGCGCCGAGCACGCTGTCGGAGACGCCTTTGAGGTTTCCGCGTTCCAGCCGGGAGTAGTACTCGACGCTGACCCCGGCCAGCAGCGCGACCTCAGCGCGACGCAGTCCTGGAACGCGGCGCTGGCCGCCACCGTAGGCGGGCACACCGGCCTGCTGCGGGGTGATCTTGGCCCGCCTGGTGACCAAGAACTGGCGTACCTCGCTGCGGTTATCCACGACATTCAGGTTACGTCGGCCCGTATCCCGGTGGGGTGTCCTGTCAGTACACCCATCAACAGGAACTCCCTCGCCCACGCGATTGCGGGTTTCATCGGTAGTAGCCAAACCGCGCTGATTCGAAAGGACGATTGAAGTGGCAAAAAGCACGGAGCCATCGGCACTCAGTCAGGTGCTTGGCGATTTCGCGCCGGCGCTGGTTCGGTTCACCGACGACGTGCTGTTCGGGCAGGTCTGGGAACGTCCCGAGTTGGCGCCGAAGGAGCGCAGCCTGGTTACGGTGGCGGCGCTGATCACCGGCGGAAACACCGAGCAGCTGACGTATCACCTCGGGCTGGCGAGGCAGAACGGCGCCTCCGAGCTGGAGCTGATCGAAGTGATCACCCATCTCGCGTTTTACGCGGGGTGGCCGAAGGCGATGTCCGCGATCGGGGTGGCCAAACAGGTATTTCAGCAAGGAGAAGCGTGATGGAGTACGTGCCGGTGGGATCGACCGGTGTGCGGATTTCGCCGCTGTGTTTTGGGACGATGTCGTTCGGCTCGGAGGCCGACGAAGACGTGTCGGCGCAGATGTTTCACCGGGTGCGTGAGGCGGGCATCAATTTCTTCGATACCGCCGATGTGTACGGGGCTGGCGCTTCGGAGGAAATTCTTGGAAAGCTCATCTCGGGCTGCCGGGACGAGATTGTACTTGCGTCGAAGGTGTTTTATCCGACCGGGCCGGACATCAACGCGGCCGGGCTGTCCCGTCGGCACATTGTCCGTTCGGTTGAGGACAGCATGACCCGGCTGGGCACCGACCGGCTGGACTTCTATTTCGTGCACGCATTCGACGAGCACACGCCGATCGAGCAGACCCTGCACGCGCTGGATGACCTGCAACGCCAGGGGAAAATCCTCTATCCGGCGGTGAGCAATTGGGCGGCCTGGCAGATCGCCACCGCCTTGGGTATTTCGGCGAGAGAAGGTTTGGCCCGGTTCGAGCTGATCCAACCCATGTACAACCTGGTGAAGCGGCAGGCGGAGGCCGAAATCCTGCCGCTCGCCGCCGCGGAGAATCTCGGCGTCATTACGTACAGTCCGCTCGGTGGTGGTCTGCTCACCGGAAAGTACGGCACTCGTACGCGCCCGGGGACCGGACGGCTGGTGGAGAACGCCCGGTACGCCGACCGTTACGGACTCGACACCGATTACGCGACAGCGAACCGCTTTACCGCACTCGCTCAGGAAATCGGGGCCAAGCCGGCGACGCTCGCGGTCGCCTGGACGATGGCAAACCCGAACGTAACCGCTCCGATCATCGGCGCCCGGAACCTCACTCAGCTGCAGGATTCCCTCGCCGCCCTCGATGTCGACATGACGGCAGAGCTGCGCGAGCAGATATCGGCGTTGTCGCCGACCCCGGCGCCGGCCACCGACCGTACCGAAATCCTGAAATCCCTCTGGACCTGAAAGGACAGCCGCCATGCGCGGAGCCGTTATCTACGCCCCTGGAGACGTCCGCGTCGAGCAGCGCGACGACCCGAAAATCATCGAACCCACCGATGCGATAATCCGAATATCCGCGACCTGCGTGTGCGGTTCCGATTTATGGGACTGGCGCGGCATTAATGCCGTCACCGAGCCGACCCCGATGGGGCATGAATACTGCGGCATCGTCGAGGAAGTCGGCGGTGAGGTCGGCTCGATCAAGCCGGGTCAGTTTGTGATCGGATCGTTTTTCGCCTCCGATAACACCTGCCCGCACTGCCGGGCCGGATACCAGACCTCCTGTCAACACCGTCAATTCGTCGGCGCGGGCGGTGCTCAGGCCGAGGCGCTGCGCGTCCCGCTGGCCGACGGCACGCTTCTTGCGACCCCCGAAGTCCCCGACGACGCGTTGCTCCCGAGCCTGCTCACCGCGTCGGATGTGCTGGGTACGGGCTGGTTCGCCGCTGCGGCGGCGAATGTGCGGCCCGGCATGACCGTTGCCGTGGTCGGTGACGGCGCGGTAGGACTGCTCGGCGTGCTCGCCGCGAACCAGTTCGGTGCCGGCCGCATTATTGCGATGAGCCGGCACGAGGCGCGTCAGAAGCTTGCTCGAGAATTCGGTGCCACCGACATTGTGACCGAACGGAGCGATGAGGGCGTTGCCCGGATCAAGGACCTGACCGACGGCGTCGGCGCGGATGCGGTGTTGGAATGTGTCGGCACCAACGAATCGATGATCCAGGCGATCGGGTCGACCCGACCCGGCGGTTTCGTTGGCTACGTCGGCGTTCCGCACGGCGTCGCGCTACAGGGCGAGCCGCTGTTCTACTCCCACGTCGGCTTGCACGGCGGGCCGGCACCGGTGCGCCGCTTTCTGCCCGAGCTGATCGATTTGATCTGGACCGGAAAAATCAATCCCGGCAAGGTTTTCGACCTCAGCCTGCCACTCGAACAGGTCGCCGACGGCTACGCCGCCATGGACGAACGCCGCGCCATCAAAGCATTCCTTCGCCCGTAAGGAGTTCACCGTGGAGTACACCCGGCTGGGTAGCACAGGTCTACGCGTGAGTCGGCTCGCGCTGGGCTGCATGAGTTACGGCGATCCCTCGACCGTCGGAGCGCATCGCTGGGCCTTGGATGATGATGCTGCCCAGCCGTTCTTCCTTCAGGCCCTTGAGTTGGGCATCACGTTCTGGGACACCGCGAATGTCTACCAGCTCGGAACGTCCGAGGAGTTGGTCGGGCGAGCCATCACGCGGTATTCCCGGCGGGAGGACATCGTGCTGGCCACCAAGGTCCACGGCAGAATGCATGATGGCCCGGGCGGACAGGGCCTGTCCCGTAAGGCAATCCTCGAACAGGTCGACGCCTCACTGACTCGGCTCGACACCGACTACATCGACCTCTACCAGATCCACCGCTTCGATCCGGATACTCCGGTGGAGGAGACGATGGAGGCGTTGCACGACGTCGTGAAAGCCGGCAAGGTGCGCTACCTCGGCGCCTCGTCCATGTATGCCTGGCAGTTCGCGAAGCTTCAGCACGCCGCCGACCTGCACGGCTGGACCAGATTCGTAGCCATGCAGAACCAGTACAACCTACTCAGACGCCAGGACGAACCCGAACTGATGGCCATGTGCGCCGATATGGGTGTGGGTGTCGTGCCGTACTCCCCACAGGGCAAGGGACGTCTCGCCCGGCCGTGGGGAGAACAGTCTCACCGCTCCACTGTGGACCACGTCGTTCAATCCTTTGACTCCCCACTGGACGAACCGGTCGTCGACGCCGTACAGAAGGTCGCCGAGGCCCGCGGCATCTCCATGGCCCAGGTCGCGCTCGCCTGGGTGCTCCACCACCCCGCCATCTCCGCACCAATCGTCGGAGCGACCAAACCGCACCACCTGCCCGAAGCCGTAGCGGCCCTCGACGTGCACCTCACCGACGACGAGATCCGCACATTGAAAGAGCCCTACACACCGCACGGGCCGTCCTGGTTCTAAAACCTCTTGTGAAAGGCGAGCACAATGCAGACACGTACTCTCAGCCAGGGCACATTGGAAGTCTCGGCCATCGGCCTCGGCTGTATGAGCGCAACCGGCGGTTACAGCGACACGCCGAACCGGCAAGATGCGATCGCGCTCATCCGAGCCGCCGCCGAACGTGGCGTCAGATTCTTCGATACCGCCCAGGTTTACGGAAGGTTCGCCAACGAAGAATTGGTAGGTGAGGCGTTGGCTCCGTTCCGGGACCAGGTCGTCATCGCCACCAAATTCGGCCACGACTTCACCGGCGAGCAACCCAGCGGCCTGAACAGTCGACCCGAATACATCAAAGAAATGGTCGAAGGGTCACTGACCCGGCTGCGGGTCGAGGCGATCGATCTGTTTTATCAGCACCGGGTCGACCCGGCGGTACCGATCGAGGACGTGGCAGGCGCCATCAAAGACCTGATCGACGAAGGAAAGGTCAAGCATTTCGGCATGTCTGAAGCCGCCGCGCAGACAATTCGACGCGCCCACGCCGTGCAGCCGGTCACCGCCGTGCAGAGCGAGTATTCGCTGTGGTGGCGGGCGCCCGAGGATGAGGTGCTGCCGACGCTGGAAGAGCAGCCAGAACGGCGAACCAGGGGATCGTCGACCTGCTCAGCAGCCTGGCGCAGCGCAAGAACGCCACGCCCGGCCAGATTGCACTTGCCTGGCTACTCGCCCAGCAGCCCTGGATCGCTCCCATCCCCGGCACCCGCAAGCTGCGTCGACTGGAGGAAAACCTCGCCGCCACCACGGTCGAACTGTCCACAGAGGACCACAGCGAGCTCGACACCGCCTCCTCCCAAATCGAGTTTCAGGGAGCCCGCTATCCCGAACATCTCCTACGCCAAACCGGCCGCTGAATCGCAAAGGTGATTGCAACAACACCATGAATCCCACATACAACTTCGAGAACCAGGTCGCGCTGGTCACCGGCGCAGCGTCGGGCATGGGGCTCGCGACGGCCCGGGCATTCGCCGAGGCCGGCGCCGCCGTCGTGCTGGCCGACATCGACATGGACGCGGTCGAGACCGCGGCCGCGGAACTAGCCTCGGCCGGCCACTCGGCGATCGGCCTCACCTGCGACGTCACCGACGAAGGCCAAACTGCCGCAATGGTGGAACATGCCGTCGCGACGTTTGGTCGCCTGGACATGGCGTTCAACAATGCCGGCGTGCAGGCGCCACCCACGGACGCGGCCGACGAGACTGCCGAGAACTTCGACCGGGTGAATGCGGTCAACCTGCGCGGTGTCTGGGCCAGCATGAAGCACGAGCTGCGCCAAATGCGCCAGCAGGGCAGCGGCGCGATCGTCAACTGCTCCTCGCTCGGCGGTCTGGTGGGCCTGCCAGAACGGGCGGCCTATCACGCCTCCAAACACGGCGTGATCGGCCTGACCAAGAGCGTCGCGGTCGAGTACGCCCCTTCCCGCCCGCAGCGCTTGCGCAATACGACATCGAGGCCATCCACCCAGACGACTTTCTCCAGGACCAGCTAGATCTCGACCCGCAGCGCACACTCCGATGCCTCACCGAACAACGCGCTGCCTACACGAAGCCAAACCTGACAATGGACGAGTTTCTACCAGACCCTTCGCTAACCGTGCCCCACTTCAGCGACCACGCCAAAGCCCTTGAGACCGGGCATCCAGCGCAAGACAACCCGCCCGACATCCCACTTCCCCGCAGCCGGAGTCTTCCACTGCCCTGAGGCACTCCATCAGCATCGCTGCCGTTGTCGACGACATGTGGACGTTGTGGTCAGAGAATGAGTGTGAGCCGCCTGTCGGAATCGAACCGACGACCTATTCATTACCAGCTATTTTCGCGGCTACGCCATGCAGAGAGGATCCCACCGCGGGATTCTGCCGAGGGAAACAGCAGAATTAATTGGTCGTCGCAACCTGTGCCCGGCTCTTGTAACGCCGGTAGAGGCAGGTCAGTGGCGAAGTACAGCAGCTGTTTGAGGTAAGCCGGATCGGTCGAGGCTGTCGAGCACATCATCGGACGTCCCCGGTGGGTTCCTCCACGAGTCGGCAACCGCTTGCACAGCTTGATGCACTCTGATGGCGTCGAGGTGGAACTGGTCGATGAGGAAATCGTCGGGATGTTTGGCCTGGATATCCCATGCGGCCAGCTCATCGGCCGGGAAGTGTTTCAGGTTGAAAGTGACGATGAGCTGGGCACGGGCTCGAATTGCAGCGGCTACGACGTGCCGATCTTCAGGGTCGGGCAACTCCACCACGTCGATGAGCCGCCGGTAGCCGGTCACCATGCTGTCTCGTACTGCGCGCTGCATCAGAAGACGCGTCCGATCAAGCTTTCCGGTATCGAGATCTGGCCGGGTTCGCTTTGATGTTGTCGAAGACCTCGTCGAGAATGTCGTCGGTCCACTTGGCCTGGACGAGGCCGGTCAGGGCAACCCGGATGAGCACATCGCGCAATGTCGATGGGTAAAGAACGTTCGCGTCGTAGACGACGACAAACGCCATCAGGCCGATCCCATCAGTCGAATCCCATCTCCCGAGCCGTCGACGCAAGCTCATCGGCCGCCTCGCGCCGCTCAACATCGTCGCGCCGTTGATAGTCCAGCAACGACGACGCCATGATCCGACGGTGGGTGCCGACTGTCCGGTAGTGGATCTTGCGCTCGTCGAGGAGCTTGATCAGGAACGGCCGCGACACGTTCAGCAGATCCGCGGCCTGTTGTGTGGTCAACTCCGCATGGGCGGGCACCAGCGTGACACCTTGGCCGGCAGCCAAGTTGGCCAGCACGCGTACCAGCAAATCCACCGCCACCCTAGGCACCGTGACAGTTTCTCGACCCTCTTCGAGCGTCAACTCCACCGGCAGATCCTCGCGCGGACGCTCATCCAACACTCGCCGCACCTGCACAAGCGCCTCGCGGGCAAGTGCCGACTCGTCAGCCCCTGGCTGGCGCGTGTAGACCGTAGGCGTCAACTCCGCTGTAGCATCCGGCCTCCTCGGCTGTAATCGCAATAATCGAAGCATACGCAATAAGTGCAACTGGCCGCAAGGCCACGTCGCCTTGTAGCCCAGCCCACCGCAGCCCAATGCTTCCTGCGCGCAGGACCGCTTCTAAATTGCACAATGGCGAAATCGCTGCCAGCGGACGATAGGGCCATGCCGTTCGAGCCGGTCTGGTGCGTGATACAGAGCGCTTATGAACCTCCCGATTTGCCGTGGAAGGCACCAACTCACCGAAGGACTATCCGACGCGGTGGTTCGGCGAAGTGGGGTGCCGAAAATAATCGGTCGGCAAGCCCTGTGCAGACGCCCAACTGGCCCCGGAAACTACAAAGCCCCTGGTCAGAGGGGGTGTGAGCCGCCTGTCGGAATCGAACCGACGACCTATTCATTACGAGTGAATCGCTCTACCGACTGAGCTAAGGCGGCGTGCTCACCTGGGCGAGCCGCAACAGTGTAACGCTATCCGCCGACCGGGCCGTCGCTGGCCGGCGACCCCTCGTACTCCTGCCGCGAGCCACACACCGACGCCTTGCTGCAGACGCACCGCCGACCGCCATCGTTCAGCCGGACCACCACCGCGTCGCGCGGCACGCTGTGCCCGACCACCCGGCCCTCGCCCTCGGGCGTGGACACCTCAGCGCCCACCGCCGGCGCGGTGGCCGCGAACTCCTGATACAGCGGGTGCTCGTACTTCAGGCAGCACATCAGCCGACCGCACGCGCCGGAGATCCGCAACGGGTTGAGCGGCATGTCCTGATCCTTGGCCATCCGGATCGACACCGGCTCGAAGTCCTTCAGGAACGTCGCGCAGCACAGGTCCCGCCCGCACGGCCCGATCCCACCCTGCACCTTGGCCTCGTCCCGCGCCGACAGCTGGCGCAGCTCGACCCGGCACTTCAGTGTCGCCCCGAGATCACGCACCAGCGACCGGAAGTCGACCCGGTGCGGCGCCGAGAAGTAAATCGTCGCCCGGGACCGCTCCGGCAGGTAGTCGACGCCGACGATCTTCATCGGCAGGTCATGCTCGCGGATCAGCTTCTTGGCCGCCATCTTGGCCTCGGCCTTGCGCCGGCGCACGGTCGCGTCCCGCTCCAGCGCCGGCTCATCGGCCAGGCCGGCGACCGTCGGCAACCCGCCGGTCTCGTCGCTGACCCACTGCGCCGCCCACACGCACTCGGCCACCTCGGGACCGTCATCGGTCGGTACGAGTAGCTTGTCGCCGACCTTGGGCTCGAACGCGCCGGGGTCGAGGTAGTAGAGCCGGCCGTACCGGTTGAAGCTGACCGCGCACACCATTCCCATAACGCCTGAGGCTACGGCCTCGGCGGTCAGATAGGCACGTCCGTGGGCGAAACCGGCCGGGTGGGTGCGGGCAACGTGCCGAGATCGTAGTCATACAGCCAGCCCGTCGCCTTCTCATAAAACCGGCTGAAGAACAACGGCATCACCAGATTTCGCACGCGGGCCGCGATCGGCCCGGCGGTTTTCGCGTCCCGGTTGGCGCTCGCGCTCTTGACCATTTTGTCGGTACGCGCCCGGCGAATCTCGTCGAATGAACCCAGCGCAGCCGGAATGGTCGCGGCGTGGTCGAGCTGCTGGGCAAGGGCGACAGCGTCCTCGATCGCCATGGCCGCGCCCTGGCCGGCGCCGACCGGATGGGCCGCATCGCCGATGAGCACGGTCCGATCATCGTGCCGAGTCGCGACTGGGGCGAGCACGTGATTGAGCGTCGCGCCCGACACATCCCGCGCCGCCCGCAAGACGCTCACCGCCTGCTTTTCGGTGCCGAAGAGCGCGGCCAGATCGGCGAGCCCGATGGCGGCCAGGTCCGGCTGCTGTGGCGCCGCAATCTGAGCCGACCACCACACGGTGCCATCCGGCGCGGGCAGATAGATGAACGCCCCGCGCCGGGCAAAGATCATGTTGAACGCGCCGGGCTCCATCTTCAGGTCATACGAGACGCCGGAAACCGTGTAGAGACCGGCATAGGCGGGTTCCGGCGCGGCCGGGTCCAGCGTCCGGCGGGTCGCCGACCAGATCCCGTCCGCTCCGACCACGAGGTCGGCTACCGGGATCTCGGTCAGCCGGTGGCCGGTGATGATCCGGGCGCCGGCGCGTTCGGCCGCTGCGCGCAGGATCCGCACAAGGTCAGCGCGCCACAGGGTGACGCTGTGCAGCGGATCCTCGGCCCGCCGGCCGCGCGCCACATCGCCCAGCAGCTTCCCGTTGCCGGCCCACATTCGCTGCCGGGCGACGGCGAATCCAGCCCGCTGAATCTCGGCCAGGCAGCCCAGCGCATCGACACCGCGCAGCGCATTCGCGGCCAGGCTCAGGAACGAGCCGACCGGCCCGGCCGGGTCCTCGTATGCCTCATACACCGTGACTTCCGCGCCGATCCGGCGCAACGCGATCGCGCTCGCCGCACCGGCCACGCCGCCGCCTACCACCACGATCTGCATTGTCGTACCCCCCGAATTTCTGTTCACTGAATCTGTATTCAGTGAATGAGACCTCAGTATGATCACGTGGCGGAGTTTCCGTCAAGCGAGGGAGTGCCATGAGTGTGCGCAAGGCCAAGGCGGCCGAGACGAGGGCGAGCCTCAAGGACGCCGCCCGTCGCCAGTTCATGGAACGCGGCTACCTCAACACCAAGATCACCGACATCACCGCCGCCGCCGGCCGTGCCACCGGATCGTTCTACGAACACTTCGCCAGCAAGGACGATCTGCTCCAGGCGCTGCTCGCCGACCTCCGTAGTGAAGGAACCGAGGCGATCAGCGAGCATCCGCGCGAGCACGACCTGACCGACCGCGCCCAGCTCCGTGCCCACCTGGCGGTCGGCTGGCAGGTGATGCGCGGCAATCTGCCGGTGGTGGTCGCGCTGTTCGAATCGTCGATCGCCGCGGGAGTCGGCTCGGGTCTGGTCTGGCAGCGCCTGGTGGCAGACACCGACATGCTCCGCGAGCATCTGGAATACCTGAAGGAACAGGGGCATGAATTGCCCGGTGAGCCCACTCTCGTCGCCGCCGCAATGGGCGGAATGCTGTCGATGCTCGCCTACGCCGTGCTCACCTCCGACGCCTCGGGCCGCAGCGACGACGAAGTGATCGACACCGTCACCGGGCTACTGCTCAACGGCCTCGCCGGGCCGAAGTAAGGCGGGAGGCAGCTCGCCCGGTGTTGCGTGCACCCGCCTGGCGATCGGGTCGGCCTCGGGACTGGGCTCGTCCCGATCATCTGGAGTCGGCTGCTGATCAACCATTGGAATCGCGGCATACAGCCGAAACTCGCCGTCGGTGTGGCGCGTCGCGGTCAGCACACCACCCAATTCGGCGACGCGGATCGACAGATTGTGCAGGCCGCTGCCGCCCTGATAACTGGGCTTACGGGCGCTCTCGACGCTCTGCGAAGCGCCGTCGTTCCGCATTTCGAACGAGACTGTCGCGCCAACCTGTTGAACGGATATCTCGCAGGAGTCGGCTTTGCTGTGCCGTAGCAGGTTGGTAATTCCCTCGCGCAGGACCGTCGCCAGCACGGTGGAAACACGGACGGGCAGCTCGCGATAATTGACGTCCATCTGTACGTGTACGCCGGCGGCGGCAAGCACCAAACGCGCGGAATCGCACTCGTCGGCCAAAGACATATCCCGATAGCTTCGGGCCACCGCTCGAACATCGGCGAGGGACTGCCGGCAGATCTGCAGGATCTCGTCGGTCTCCTGCTGCGCCCTGGCCGGATCTCTGAGCATGAGCCGGCGGGCCAGCTCGACCTTCAGCGTGATCGCGGAAAGGTTGTAGCCCAACAGGTCGTGCAGATCGCGGGCAAATCTGAGCCGTTCGCGGGAGACGGCCATCTCGGCCATTTCCTCGCGTGCCGCCTGCAACTCCGCCACCAGCCTGGTAAACCAGGTCAGGCCGTACATAACGAGCCCGGTCAACATCGTGGACAGGACAATGTACACGTCGTCGATCACGCGGCCGCCGAGCATGGCCTGTATCGCGCCTGTGCTCAGCACCACGAATGCGGCTATGGGGACGCCAATTGGTGCCGGCAGAACAATAAGCGCGCTGCCAGCGACAAGTCCGGGTTGCCCGAGCCAGGCCGCCTTGTACTGAAGGAGCGGCAGATACACGAGGCAGGCCTGGGCGAACAACGCCGCATAGCGGACTTTTGTCGGCAGCGCCAAGGCACGCCGCGAGATCCAGAGAATCTGCAGTGACAGCAGGGGTATTAGATATGCAGTGCAGAGAACCTTTCCGTACGAGGGCACGTCGCTGGTCAGCACGAGTAGGAAAGCAACAACGGAGATGATGGTGAACACCGTGATCGCGAGCAGTCGTGCCATGAGCGGGGCACGGGGCCACGTGCCGGCAACCGGTAGCGGCAGCGCACCGTCGCCGGCGCCGGGCGCCTCGCGGTCGGGCAGCGGGATTGTGGCGTACAGCCGGAACGTATCGTCGGGCTGGTGTTCCCCGGTCAGCTCGCCAGCCAGCTCGGAAACCCTGACAGCGAGATTGCGCAGCCCGCTGCCGCCCTGATCTCGGTCCGTTCGCGAGTCGATGGATTTATGCAGAACGCCGTTATTTCGCATGTCGATGGTGACCATTGCGCCGACCTGCCGTACGGATATCTCGCAGAACTCGGCTTTGCTGTGCCGCAACAGGTTGGTAACTCCCTCGCGCAGCACGGTCGCCAACACGGTCGATACCCGGACCTGCAGGTCGCCATAGCTGATATCCAAGTCGACCCGAACGTCTGCCGCCGCGAGGACCACGCGCGCCGACTGACATTCCTCGTCGAGCGACATCTCCCGGTAGCTTCTGGACACCGCGCGCACGTCGGCGAGCGCCTGTCGGCAGATATGCAGGATCTCGTCCGCCTCCTGCTGTGCACGTGCCGGATCTCTGAGCATGAGCCGGCGCGTCAGCTCGACCTTCAGCGTGATGGCCGAGAGGTTGTAGCCCAACAGGTCGTGCAGATCGCGGGCAAATCTGAGCCGTTCGCGGGAGACGGCCATCGTGGCCAGCTCCGCGCGCGCGGACTGCAACTCGGTTACTAGCTTGGCAAACCAGGTAAGGCCGTACATAACCAGCCCGGTCAAGATCGCGGACAGGACAATGTAGGCGGC
>Ga0137412_10002775_pt1 | contig 13878 bp, 8 predicted proteins | sample CZODoug2_1_16fun_FD_122160 | JGI IMG/M metagenome (GOLD analysis project Ga0137412, IMG submission 122160) | Vadose zone soil fungal communities from Angelo Coast Range Reserve, California, USA - CZODoug2_1_16fungal (Hybrid Assembly) | ecosystem: Environmental > Terrestrial > Soil > Vadose zone... | reverse complement strand
GAGCGATTCGGGATCTGACAAGTTTTTTGGCGATTTTTGGTTGAGATAAGCTACCAGGTTTTGCGCAGGCCCCGGAACGGCGACTTTGCCCTTGAAGATGATGTCTGTCGCCTCGACTTTTTTGCCATAGATTTTTTCGTTGGCGCCGTTGTCTGGACGCACGGTGGAGCCGGCGAGCGAAATACCTGCAAAGAGGCCGCGGGCGCGCGAGTACGTGAGAACTTCAGCGCGCAGGGTGACGTCAGTCGATGCTTCCGCATTGCGGCCCTTGGGACCTGCTGCTGCGGAAGCGTCCGCGCCCAGTTTCACTTTGTTGTTTAGAATCGCTCGTGCGCCGCGCGGATTCATCACGAGAAGAACGAAGTCAGTCGCCTGGCCGCCAAGCTGGAAGCCAACGCTAGCGCCTTCGAGGGCCATCATCGTCGGTGCGCTCCACGGACCTGTGAAATGTTCACCGGTTCTGCAGACCATCGCGCCACGGCCGTAACTGGCGCCCACGATAAATGCTCCCTTCACGACTGACGGATAAATAATGACGCATTCGGCCTTGTCAATCAGGTCCTGGGGAATGTCGTCCGGAATATCCATAATTTCCTTGAGGACGATGCCGCAATTTTCCAGGCGATCGGTTTCCTTATCGTCTTTACTTGCAGCGGCCAGCGGACCCGCCAGGATGACGAACGCGGCCAAAAGTGCTGCGAATTTCTTCATGATGCTCTCCTCCATGGGATTAATTCCCGATTGAATGGGCCTGGGCTGGGCGCCTGCAAACCTTCGAATCCAGTCTCCGCCGCTCGGCGCCTGATTGCCGGCGCCTGTCTGGAGGAAGTGTTGCGCAACGTATCGACTATACTTGTCGCTGTGGCGATTTTCCAGAGGGGGCGGATAGTGGGGAAAAAGCGGTTGTGGCGGTGGACTTCCGAGTTCGCGTTGGCGCTGGCTGTCTTCGGAGTCTCCCTCGCGCCATTGCATGCCCAAAATCATGCGAAACACGCGGCCAAAAACGTAGAACCGTCGCCGTCCTTATTGGAAGAAGAGAAGCTGAAATTCACGACACGGGCTGCGGCGATACTCTCGGCGGAACAACCCGCAAAGGGCGAATGGGGAGTCCTGATCGTTGACACGAAGAGCGGACAGGTTCTGTTCGAACAGAACGCGGATCGTTATTTTGTGCCGGCTTCGAACATGAAATTGCTTACGACGGCGCTGGCGCTTGCGACGCTGGGACCCGACTATCGGTTTCGCACAACATTGGAGGCGCAAACAGGTGCTTCTCCGGAAGGCAAAATCAACGGCCCTTTATATTTTGTTGGACGCGGCGATCCGAACCTTTCCAACCGAAAATTTCCATTTGATACGAAAGAGGAATTTGACGGGCCGCCGGAAAAAGCGGTCATCGAGTTAGCGGACCAGTTTGTTGCGGCTGGAGTGAAAGAAATCACCGGCGACATTGTCGGCGATGATTCTTATTTTCCGCGCGAACGCTACCCGAACGGCTGGGAGATTGACGATATGGTCTGGGAGTACGGCGCGGCGATCTCCGCGATCATCATTGATGACAATACTGTGGCGCTAACACTGACACCCGGTGAGGTGGGCGGGGAAGCGGTTCGGGCGGAAATTGCTCCGGCAACGACGGATTTTAGCGTCACCAATATGGTGATGACTTCGGCGAGCGGAGTGAAATCGGATTTGACGCTGAAACGCGAGCCAGGTTCGAACGCGGTGACGGTGAGCGGGACTTTGCCGGCACAAAGCAAGCCGCGGAAACTTGTGCTTGCGGTGCAGGAGCCGGCGCTGCACGCAGCGGCGATGTTGAAGCGTTTACTGGAAGAGCGCGGCGTAAAGGTCGATGGCGTTGCGCGCGCGCAGTCGGCTTCGCCAGATGCCAAGACCGCTCCGGAACGGGTAGTGCTTGCGTCGCACAATTCCGTGCCGCTCGCAGAGGCCGTGAAGCTGGTGAACAAAATCAGCCAGAATCTGCACACCGAAAGTTTGTTGCGGACTTCGGCGAGGCAGGTTTGCACGCAAACGAAGTCGGACGCAGAACCGAGGGACTGTTCGACGCTCACAAGCGAGGACTACGCAGCAATTGCGGCGAAGTTTTATGCGGATGCAGGCATCACCGTGGGCGACGTCGTGCAAACCGACGGGTCGGGCTTATCGCGGCACGATCTTGTAACACCGCGTGCGTTTGTGGCGCTATTGCAATACGCCGCGAAGCAGAGCTGGTTTGCCGCGTTCTATGATTCTCTGCCGGTCGCAGGTCTCGATGGAACGCTCGAAGACCGTTTGAAGAATTCGAGCGCGACGATGCGCGTTCACGCGAAGTCGGGATCGGTCGAGCATGTGCGGACGCGGTCGGGTTATGCGGAGCTTCCGAATGGCCAGCGGCTGATTTTCTCTTTCATGAGCAACAATATGGGCAGCAAGGGGCACGAAGCCACCGATGCGCTGGATGCACTTAGCTCGGCGATGGTGGAGGAATTTGGCGGCGAGCCGGTGGGATGCTGCAGACGCAAGCAGTAGATTGCAAGAAAATTGAAGACAGACAAAATCATCACCGTGTTTGGAAGTTCGCGACCGCAGCAGGGCGATGCGGACTATTCAGACGCGCGCTCGTTGGGCGGAGAATTGGCTCGAGCGGGATTCGCGGTGTGCAGCGGCGGGTACGGCGGCGTAATGGAAGCGGTTTCGCGTGGCGCGAAAGAAGGCGGCGGGAAAACCTACGGCGTAACGGCGGAATTTTTTAAACCGAAGGCGAACGCGTGGATCGACGTCGAAGTGCAGATGAAGACGTGGCACGAGCGGTTGTTTGAATTGATTCGGTTGGGCGATGGTTTTGTCGCATGCAAAGGCGGCACGGGAACGCTCGTGGAGCTGGCGGTCGTATGGGAGATGGTGAACAAAGCCGTGATAGAAGCGAAACCGTTTTCGGTGCTCGGTGATTTCTGGATGCCGGTGCTGGATCGCGTGCGGGAAGTAGAGTTGGGGCATCCCGCGGCGTGGGGCGAAGCGAACGAACGAATAGTACACGTCGCTGCCTCGAGCGCGGACGCAGTGTCGCATTTGGTGGAAAGACTCGGAAGATAGAATTATGTCGCGGACGGCGGAAGAGATTCTGGAATTCGAAAAGCTGCGCGAATTACTACGCGGGCGGTCGACATGTGCGCCGGGCAAGCGCGCGCTTGATGCGCTGCAGTTTTCGCGGGACCGAGCGCACTTGGAAAAAGCATTTGCGCTGATCGACGAAGCGCGAGAATGGCTGCGCGCGGGAAAAGAGTTGGGGTTTGGAGCGCTAGCCGATCCGGAGAGCTGGCTGGCAAAGATCGAGGGACCCGGCGCCGTTTTGGAAGCAGGGGAATTTCTTGAGGCAGCGCAGCTGCTGGAGACGGCGTCGTGGCTACGCCAACAATTTAGAGACGACGAGGACAAATTTCCGTTGCTGGCGGCGCGCGCGGAATCGGTAATCGATTTTCGCGACGTGCTTGGGCTGATTCGCCGAGCGATTCTGCCGACGGGCGAAATCAGCGACGATGCTTCGCCCGAGCTGCGCAAGATTCGCACGAACATTTTGCAGACTCGCGATTCGATCCAGAAATCGCTAAAGCAGGTTTTGCGAGCGAGAAACGCAGGAGCGGGAGAAGACTATGTAACGCTACGGAATGAGCGTTTCGTGATTCCGGTGCGGGCGGAGCAGCGGCGGGGCGTGCAGGGGATCGTGCACGGCGCGAGCGGCACGGGGCAGACCGTGTTCGTCGAGCCATTTGAAACGGTTGACGCGAACAATCAGCTCGTGCAGTTTTCAGAAGAGGAAGCGGCGGAAATTGTCCGCATTTTGCGCGGACTGACCGAGCGATTGCGGATGGTACGCGGGCCACTGGTTTCCGCCGTGGAAACGATTGCGGAATTAGACGGCGCTTTTGCGCGGGCGCGATTCGCGCGGGATTTCGATGCGGCGATTCCAAACTTTTCCGATGGCGGCGAATTGAATTTTACGGCGTTGCGGCATCCGGTCCTGGAAGACAAGCTTCGCAAGGAGAATCGTCCGATCGTTCCGATGACGCTGGCGCTCGGGGGCGACCAGAAATTGCTGGTAATCAGCGGCCCAAACACAGGCGGAAAGACGGTTGCGCTCAAATCGACGGGTATCGCCGCGTTGTCTGCACAATGTGGGATACCTGTGGCGGCACAGAAGGCGGTGCTGCCGCTGTTTGATCACGTGTTGGTCGATATCGGCGACGAGCAATCGATCGCGGCGGACCTTTCCACGTTCTCTTCACACATGCTGAATTTGAAATCGATTCTGGAATCGGCGACGCAGAATTCGCTGGTTCTGGTGGACGAGATGGGGACGGGTACTGCGCCAGAAGAGGGTGCGGCGCTTGCCGTGGCGTTGCTGGACGAATTGAAGACGAAGAATTGCTTCGTACTGGCGACGACTCATCACGATCGGTTGAAGACGTATGCGGCGGCTTCGCCTGGGGTAGTGAATGCGGCGGTGGAATTCGATGAAGTGAATCTGCGGCCGACCTATCGGCTAACGGTTGGCGTTCCCGGCGGGTCGAGCGGAATCGCCATTGCTCGGCGATTGGGATTGACGCAGCGCATCATCGAGCGGGCGCGAGAATTGATGGCGCCGGAATCGCTGGAGGCCGCGGATTTGATCGCGTATCTGCATCGCACACGCGATGAATTGGACCGCTTGCAGGCGCAAATGACGCAAGAGCGGCACACGCTTGAAGAGGAGCGAAAGAAGCTGAGAACGGAGTGGCTCGAACGGCAGCAGAAACGGATCGCAGAACTTGAAGCGCAATTTGCGGAAATGCAAAGGCGATTCGAACAGAACGTGGCGAGCGTTGTGGAAGCAGTAAAAGACCGTGAGCTGCGCGCTCAGATGGAGAAAACGTCACGGCGGAAACTGCAAGAGGTCCGCAGCGGCGCGAAGGAAGATTTGAACGCCGCGATTGTACAGACGATTTCGGAATCGCAGTCGGATCTCGGCGTGACGCAATCGGAATTCCAGCCGATTGCGGCGGAAACCCTTCAGGCCGGGGCCAAAATTCACGTGCGCGGCTTTACGAAACCCCTTATTTTTCGCCGAATCGATGGCAATTCCGCGGAAGTCGAAGCTGGGCCGCTGCGGATGAAGGTCGCGCTGGATGAAATTACAGGCATTGAGCAGCCTGCAGCCAGCAGGCTGCGCGTCGCGCCGAGTGTATCCGTCAGGTCGGCGCCGCGCGAGATAGCTGCAGCGAGCGAAATCAACGTAATCGGTATGACGGTCGAACAGGCGACGGAACTGGTGGACAAATTCCTCGACGACGCGGCGTTGGCGCATCTGCCGCAAGTCCGCATCATTCATGGGCACGGAACCGGCGCGCTTCGTAAAGGCTTGGCGGGATATTTGAAGACGCAACCGCTGGTGGCCAAGGCGTCGTTTGAGAGCGAAGAACACGGCGGGAAAGCGATCACTGTCGTAGAATTGCGGAATTAAGTATGGCGGAAGCGGGATCATTCGCGGACAGAGTCAAGCAACAGGCCGACATTGTGCGGGTTGTCGGCGAATACGTGCGTTTGAAGAAGAGCGGCGCGAATTTTACGGGGCTGTGCCCGTTTCACGCGGAGAAGTCGCCTTCGTTTGCCGTGCACCCGACGAAGCAGATTTATCACTGTTTTGGTTGCGGCGTGGGCGGCGACGTTTTCAAATTTGTGATGGAGATGGAGAAGTGCGCGTTCCCAGAGGCGATACGGATCGTCGCGGAGAAATGCGGAATTGCCATCCCGCGGCCAAGGGAGCGTTCACCCGAGGAGCGAAAAGAAAACCAGCAACGTGCTGTGCTTGTGGAAATGCACCGCGAGGCGCAGTCGTATTTTGTGAAGCAACTCGAAGGCACACTGGAAGGGAAGGCGGCTCGCGCGTATTTGGAAGATCGCGGGTTGGATAAGGATACGATTTCGCGATTTGGTATTGGCTATGCGCCGAGCGGCGGCGACTTGCTGTTGCGCCATCTGAAAATCAAATATTCGGAACAACTTCTCGTCGAGTCTGGCCTGATTTCGCGCGACCAGAGTGGGCGCTTGTTCGACCGTTTCCGGCGTCGCATCAGTTTTCCGATTGCGAATGAATCGGCGAAGATTGTCGCGTTCGGCGCCCGAGCGCTCGGCGACGACCAGCCGAAATATTTGAATTCGCCGGAAACACCGATCTACTCGAAGAGCAATGTGCTTTATCACCTCGACCGCGCGAAAGATTCATTGCGCCGGCAAGATTTCGCGATTCTCGTCGAAGGCTATATGGACGCGATTGCCGTGGCGCGCGCAGGGTTCGGTAATGTGGTTGCAAGTTGTGGCACGGCTCTGGCGGAATCGCAGATTAAATTGCTCGGGCGGTTCACGAAGCGCGTGATTGTGAACTACGACCCAGATTTTGCAGGACAGGCGGCGACTGAGCGATCCCTTTCAGCGTTGCTCGAACAGGATTTCGAAGTTCGCGTACTTGCGCTTCCGGCGATTGGCGACAAGAAAGCAGATCCCGATCTCTTTATCCGCGAAAAAGGTTCCGATGCCTATCAAAAGCAACTTCGCGAAGCGCCACCGTACATAGACTATCTGGCGAATCGAACCCGAGGCATGGACTTGACGACCGCGGAAGGAAAATTGAAGGCGTTGAACTACCTTTTGCCCTATCTTCAAAAAATCCCGAACAAAATGATACGAACTGAATGGGCGACCAAAGCGGCTGCTCAGCTCAAAATAGATGAGCCTGTTCTGCGAGCGGCATTTAGCAAAGCTGCCGCTGAACGTCGGAGTGAGGTGAAGACGCAGGCACAGCTTGTAAATAGCAATGCGAAAAAGGCTGAGCGGCGCTTGATTCGAATGCTTGCCGAAGCCGAAGGATTTCGCCGCGAACTCGCCGAGCAACTGCAGAGCGGCCAGCTCTACCACGGCCTTGAAACGGAGAAAATCTTTGCGGCGCTAATTGTGGCGAGCTTCTCCGGCGAGCCGATTCAACCGTCTGAAATTGGCACAATGCTCGAGGACCGCGATCGCCGCGTGCTTTTCGAAATCCTGTTCGAGGAGGCACAAGAAGGATCATGGGAAGAGGCGCAAAGCTGCCTGGAAGCTCTTTCCCGCAAGCAAGTTGAACGAGAGCTGGCTGAAGTGCAGCGCGGAATTGAGGCAAATCCCACCGGTGCGGCCATGCGCGAGCTATTGACGAAGAAACAGGAGCTGATGCGGCGGCTGGCTGCAGGCGCCTAACACAGGCCCATTTCCCACAGTTTTCCACTAATTAAAACATTGACTATAGAGGACTTACCCATGTAGCGTAGAAGGGTTTCGCGGGTAACGGAACTGGCCCTAACTGCATCTATATAAATGTAGTTAGCGGCAGGGATCGGCCACCGGCACGCGATTACGGGCGGCGTACGGTAAAAGCGGAAAAGCAGCGGGCGCAGCGCAGAAAGCTTCACACAAAAATTTTGAGTGAGCCGGGGAACCTCCCCAAACGTGCGAGCGCGCGTCCCTCTGAGCGTGTATCAAAAGCGGATTTTAGTCCCGTTGCAGCCGAAGTGTGTTTTGATGGCGGTCTCTGAGAGCGGGAGGAATTAGTGGCACAGCAGGTTCTGGAAGAAAAATACGAGGCAGTAAAAGCGCTGATCGTGTTGGGCAAAGAGCGCGGTTACTTGCTTTATGACGAAGTGAACGATTCGCTTCCGGCGGAAGTCCATTCTTCGGAAGAAATCGACGATTTACTCACCACGTTTGAACGCAACGGAATCGAAATTTATGAAGACCAGGCGTCCGCGAAAGCGGCACGCGCCGTGGAGCTTTCGGTGGAAGGTGCCGAGCGCGACGCGCACACAAAGGACGACGCGCACTCCGATGAAGGCAGCAGCGACCTGGATTTGACGCCAGGTTCGCTGGAAAAAACCAACGACCCCGTTCGCATGTACCTGCGCGAAATGGGCACCGTGCCTCTATTGACGCGCGAGGGCGAAGTGGCCATCGCAAAGCGCATCGAGCGCGGGCAGCTCGTCGTGATGAAGTCCATCACGCGTTCGCCCATCGTGATCAAGGAATTGATCGCGGTTGGCGACGATTTGCGCAAGGGCGCGCGGTCGATCAAGGAAATCGTCCAGTTTGACGATGAAGAACTGACCGAAGAAAAAATCGCCAACAAGACGAAACAGACGCTGAAGCACATCGAAAAAATTGCGAAGCTTTACGACACTGCTTTGAAGCAGGCTGTGAAGCTGGACAAAACGCTGAAATCGAAAAAGAGGCCGTACGTTCGCGCGAAATGGGCGGTGGCGCGGACGCGCGTCGGAATTTCTCTGGAGATCCGCGACCTCGACTTCAACCCGTTCGAGAAGAAGCGGCTGATCGACAAGATGCGCGGCACGGTCGAGCGTTTGCAGTCGCTCGAACGTGAAGCGGGTCGGCTCGAACGCCGCGTGGACATGGCCAAAGGCGACGTGGCGGCGGATGCGCGCAAGGAATTGCGCACGCGCCGTTCGGAACTCAAGGACATTGAGGATGCCAGCGAAGTTGGACTGACGGAACTCAAACGCACGCTGACGTTCATTCACCGCGGTGAAGCGGAAGCGGAACAAGCGAAGAAGGAATTGATCGAAGCAAACCTCCGCTTGGTCGTTTCCATTGCAAAAAAATATACCAACCGCGGATTGCAGTTTCTCGACCTGATTCAGGAAGGGAACATCGGCTTGATGAAAGCGGTCGACAAGTTCGAATGGCGCCGCGGTTATAAATTTTCCACGTATGCGACGTGGTGGATTCGACAGGCCATCACTCGCGCGATTGCCGATCAGGCGCGCACGATTCGTATTCCGGTGCACATGATCGAAACGATCAACAAACTCGTGCGCACCAGCCGGCAGCTCGTGCAGGAACTCGGGCGCGAGCCTACCAGCGAAGAGATCGCCAAGCGCATGGACATTCCGGTGTCCAAGGTACGCAAGATTCTGAAAATTGCGCAGGAGCCGATTTCGCTGGAAACTCCGATCGGCGAAGAGGAAGATTCGCACCTCGGCGACTTCATCGAAGACAAGGCCGTGGTTTCGCCGTCCGATGCGGTGATCAACCTCAACTTGAAGGAACAGACTTCTTCGGTGCTGAAGACGCTGACGCCGCGCGAGGAAAAAGTCATCAAGATGCGGTTTGGTCTTGACGACGGCAGCGAACACACGCTGGAAGAAGTTGGCCAGTCGTTCGCCGTTACGCGCGAGCGCATTCGACAAATTGAAGCGAAGGCGCTGCGCAAGCTGCGGCATCCTTCGCGGTCGCGGAAATTGCGGGCGTTTTTGGAAGGCCCATCGCGCGACTACCTCTAGAACCAATCGAGTTGTGAATACAAAACGCCCCCGGCCAATTTCGGGGGCGTTTTTGTTTTTAGCGGGCGGTTCGCGGGTCGAGGACAAACTGATACCATCATGGAACGAGAGAGCATGAGGACAGCCCAGAAAATTGTGACGGCGGTGCTGGTGGCCGGATTGGGCGCGACGATTTATGGAATCGTGCGTTCCGGGGAGTCCGCGAACGCGGCGAATACTAAGGCGAAGAAAGCCGCTGCGGGGCAATTGGTAGACCAATCGGCGCTGGCGACAGCGCGACAATTGGCGCAGCTCGCGGATACTCCCGACGAACAAGCGATCGCAAAAGAGGCCTTGACGCTGGGCGATCGCGAACTGGATCTGGCCTTCGACATTGCGCTGCGTGAAGCGGATGCGCACCCACCCGTGCTGTCCAAGGACGCGGAGGAAATTCAGGCGCGACTGCAACAAGCGCAAAAACTGCAGCAGACGCTGCAGGCGCAAGTGGCGCAGCTGACCACCGAAGCGGCGAAAGCGAGCGGCAGTCGGAAGGACGAACTCGGCGAGCAACTGGACCTGGCAAAATCTTCGCTCGATCTGGCGAACAATGAAGTGGAAGATGCGGAAGGTGATCTTGCCGAAGCGGGCGGAAACCGGCGGGGACGCATTGCGCAACTGAAACAGTCCCACGAAGACGCGGAGCACGGAAAAGATGCGGAGATCAAATTTCCGCAGGCAGCTGCGAACCAGTTCGGACTCGTGCACGATTTTCAGGAATGGAACGCGCTGCGCCAGCGGCAACAACTGCTCAACAAAGCAAAGGCCGGCGCGGATGCAGCTGCAGCCGCCGCGGAAGAAAACCACAACGCGCTGGCAAAGCAAATTGACGCGGAAAAAATCAATTCGCCCGATCTTGCGGCGCATTCTTCGCTTGGCAGAGATGCGGCCGTCTCCGGCGCGGCGGCCGAGGCCGTTGGAAAAAACCTACGAAAAACGCGGAGCCACGACGAATCGAAAGCGGCGGTCAAAGCTACCAAGGCGATTGCGGACGATCAGCACAACCTTTCGAGTCTGGATAAGCGCGCCGCCAACGAAAAAGAACTTTCCGAGCTCTACGGAGAGTGGGCTGGGCTCGTTTCCGTCCGGCAAAGCGGCGTCGTGAAGCGAATGCTCATTGGCGTAGCGATCGTGTTGGGGCTGCTGCTCGTAGGAGTTTTCTTCGATTCGTGGTTGGAAAAACTGCTGGGCACGCTGAAGCTGGACCGGCGGCAAATACAAACGCTGCGGGCGGTCGCTCGAGTTTCGTTGCAAGTGCTCTCCGTTTTGTTTGCGCTGCTGGTGATACTCGGACCACCGGGACAACTGACCACTTATCTCGGGCTTGCAACGGCCGGCCTCACGGTTGCGCTGAAGGATTTCATCGTTGGATTTATCGGATGGCTTGTCTTGATGGGCAAGAACGGAATCCGACTGGGCGATTGGGTGGAGATCAACGGAGTGACCGGTGAAGTGGTGGAGACTGGAATGTTTCACACGGTGCTGCTGGAAACAGGGAACTGGACCGACTCCGGCCATCCGACCGGGCGTCGCGTAACGTTCACGAACAGTTTTGCGATTGAAGGGCACTACTTTAATTTTTCGACTTCAGGCCAATGGCTGTGGGACGAATTGCAAATCACAATTCCGCCTGGGCGCGACCCGTTTCCTCTGGTGGCAGCAATTCGAAAGGTCGTGCTTGAAGCGACGGAAGCAAGCGCCAAACAGGCGGAACTCGAATGGCAGCGCGCGGCTGGTTCGCGGGACATGGCGTCGATCAGCGCGACACCGGCGATTAGTGTCCGGCCGGGTGCAGGCGGAATTGACGTGCAGGTGCGCTACGTAACGCGGGCCAACGAGCGCTATCAATTGCGCAGCAGGCTTTACCAGTCGGCAGTGGAGCTGCTCGGCGGACATGGCGTGCAAATCTCTTCTTCAGCCGAAACCGAAACAAAACCTGCCTGAAAAAGAATACGAAATCAGTCGCATGATCAGGCCCCGGGTGGCGGACTGGTCCGGATGAGATGTCGGGCCCGGAAAGCCGAAATGGTGCCGCCCACATAGAAGAGTGCGATCAGGCAGAAGCCAGCGATTAAAGAAAATGTTTGAGAGACCCAGCCGAGCGCGAAGCTCATAAGGATTTGAAAGATAGTGGTGAGGATGGCCATGGCGGATTGGGTGCGACCCATGAAGTGGCGCGGAACGATGGACATCAGTGTTGCTTGCGCGACGACACCAGAGAGGGCGCGGAAGAATCCGAAGAGTATTTGGAAGAAAACGGCGGCGACCACGAAGGTAAAGAAAGGCATCGCGACGTGACCGATGGCGAGGCCTGCGAGGGAAAGGCCATAGAGAGTGAGGCGGAGGCGCTGAGGCAATTGGCTTGCCAGCAAGCCGCCGAGAATCGCGCCGAATCCCCAACCGGCTTCGAGGAAACCGAAGGCGCGCGGGCCTGCATGGAGAATGTAGCTTGCGAGCGCGACAATCAAGACATTTGCGCTGACGATGCCGCCCATGAGGATGGAATGTGTGATGCCGAGAGCGCGGACGATTGGCTGTTCTTTGAGGTAGGCGAAACCTTCTTTAATGTCCGAATAGACGGCGAGCGAAAGACCGGCTTCAGCAACTTCGGGGATTTCGCCGGATTCGAGCGCGGCGGAGGTGACTTCGGTGGCTTCGGAAAATTCGTGTGGATACTTTGCGAGATGATCGCGCGGCGAGATATAGCCGCTGCGCATGTGGAAGAGGCACCATGCGGAGACGAAATAGGTGAGGCCATCGATGCCGAGAATGCCGGCGATTCCGGCGCGATTGTAGATGAAGCCGACGAAGGCACCGGCGAAGAGCATGCCGGTTTGCACGCCTATGAGGACGGCGGCGTTTGCACCGGTGTATTGGCTGGCGGGAATTACTTCCTGCACGAGTGAATTTACGTTTGCCCAGTACATGGCGGAACCGATGCCGGTGACGAGCGTAATCGCATAGAGGTGCCAGAGTTGGAGGTGGCCGTGCCAGGCGATATACGCGGTGCCAAGGACGGCGATGCCGCGAACGAAATCGAGAATGACGCCGAGGTAGCGCCGGTCGAAGCGATCAATGAGCACGCCGCCAACAAACGGCACCAGGAGGCCCGGTGCCATGGCGACGATGACCTGCAAACTGACCTTCACGGTAGAATGTGTGGCGGCTAGGATGTACCAACTGACGCCGGCGAAGTTCATGCCGCTGCCGAAAAGCGAAATGAACATCGCGAAAAAGAAATAGCGGAAGCCGCGTTGGGCCCAGATTTGCGACCAGTCGGTACGCATCGGAGCGGTAGATGTGGCGGCGGAGGACATAGGGCGAGCGGTCTATTTTACTGGGGATTTGCCTGCCGTGGGGCCAAGTCTCGCGGCAGCGAGAGAATGAGTTAGCAGCATCGAGGTGAAGCCTTGGGAAGCGAAGTGAAATGTGCGGTTCGCGCGAATGGACAGCGGGCGGAGGGTAAGGCGCTGCTCGAGACGACGGAGATCATTTTTCGAAGCGACTCCCTACGATTGAAGATTCCTTTCGCCAGAATGAAGTCGGTGAAAGTTGTAGGGGGTGAATTGCGCGTTCATTCGCCGGAAGGTGCGGTTGTATTTGAGGTTGGGCCGCAGGCGGAGAAGTGGGCGCACAGGATTTTGAACCCGAAGTCGCGGATGGAAAAGCTGGGGGTGAAGGAGGCCGCGAAAGTCACTGTAATCGGGAAATTGGAAGCGGAGTTTGAGGTGGAGCTAAAGAAAGTTGCGCCGGACTTCGCGCGAGGCGCAATTGCGAAAGATACGGAGTTTATTTTTCTGACGGCCGAAACAGAGAAGGAACTCGCTCGCACAACGAATATCGCAAGGGTGATGCGCGGGGGGACCGCACTCTGGATTGTTTATCCGAAGGGGCGCAAGGACATTACGGAAAATGGCGTGCTGAGCATAGGCAGGAAGGCAGGCCTGAAAGACGTGAAAGTCGTCGGTTTTTCGCCCACGCATACGGCGCTGAAATTTGTTCTGCCTGTGGAGAAGCGATGACGGCTCGGTGCATGCTGATCTAATTCCGAACGCACAAAAAGAAGGCCCCCACCCGCAAGCGGAGGCCCTGCTTTGAAGTTAGTGGATGACTAGAATTCGAAGCGAAGTCCGAATTCCATGTCACGGTTATTGCCTCCACGGAGGCTGTTGGTGGTTCCATTGAACCGGCCGAACGTCGGGCCGGGTTGTGGCTGCAAGCCCTGTACAAAGAGTTCGCTGAAGTTCACGTTATTGAACACGTTGTAGGCCGCGGCGCTAAAAATCAGTTTCTGATTTTCGCTCCACGGTAAGCGGAACCCTTTCGTGACCGTCATGTCGGTCGAAAAATATCCGGGACCGTTCAAACCGTTGCGAGTTCCCGAGCCACCGGGGCGGGTGAAGTCGAGGAGAGCGGCGACGGCATCCGGATCATTGCCGAAGAGATTTGGGAAGCCATTCTTGTCAGTCCTGGTGACGTGTGTATG
>Ga0137412_10002774_pt1 | contig 13884 bp, 5 predicted proteins | sample CZODoug2_1_16fun_FD_122160 | JGI IMG/M metagenome (GOLD analysis project Ga0137412, IMG submission 122160) | Vadose zone soil fungal communities from Angelo Coast Range Reserve, California, USA - CZODoug2_1_16fungal (Hybrid Assembly) | ecosystem: Environmental > Terrestrial > Soil > Vadose zone... | reverse complement strand
AGTTGCCGCTGAGCCCGAGGCTCACGTGCTCGATGGGCTGCCACACCTCGGTGAAGTCGATGCCCGTGCTGCTCGTGCCGTAGGAAAAGGCGATGTTTTGAAGACCGGTCGAAGTAGTCACGAACTGCTGAAACGGCACACCCGAGAAGGTGCGACGGAAGACGTCCACGTCCGCGTACAAGGTCGGCGTCTGGATTCGATAGCCGAGCTGCAGATTGCGGATGTTCTCGGTCTGCGGCGTGCCGTTGCGCAGGTCATCGAAGCTCGGGAAATGCACGCCGTAATCGCCGCGCGCGTAGGCGCTCATGTGATCGGTGATTTCGTAGGTCGCGCCGATGGCACCCGAGGGCTTGGTCTTTTTGAACTGCGTGCACTCCTGCGAGTTGGCGAGGGCGATGGTCGCGTCGCAGCTATAGCTGGTCCAGGTGCCGTTCGGAACGCTCACGGAGCTGTTCCAAAGGCTCAGCGGATTCGTGGTGATCGCCTCGTTCGTGTCGTTCTCAATGGTGCCGCTCACCTGTTGCTGCTCGATGCGAAAGCCCGCATCGAGCACCCACTGACCGATGCGCCAGTTGTCGGAGGCGAACAGCGCGACATTGCGACCCGTGTAGTGGTCGATCAACGTAAACGTCGAGGCGCTGGTGAGGCCGTTCTCGGAAATGATGGCGCCGTTGTTCAAGGTGAGGTTGATCAGGCTCGAGTTCGGAGTCGCCGTCATGAGCTCGTTGTTGCCGAGGTACCAGGTGTCGTTGGATGAGTAGCTGGTGAAATAGCCGCCGACGGTGAGCGAATTGCCCTCGAACAGATCGGTGGTGAAGCGCAGGTCATCGGTGAAGGATTGAATTTTCTTGTCCACGACCCAGAAGCCCACCGAAGCGATTGGGGTCGTGGGGGCGACCGCGCCGCCGCCGTTGACATAGGTGGCCGTGCCGCCGGTGGCCGCGACGCCGCCCGCGGCGGTGAGCACCGGGTTGGGACCGGTCTTGGTTGGGGCGTTGACGCTGGTGACTTGGCCAGCGATGAACGAACTCAAGGGTTCCGGGTCTAGATTGTTGAACAAGGCGTTGGTCGGCATGTTACCCCCCGTGAAGCCGATCTTGTTGCTGAGCTTCCACCGGCCCAAGTCCAGGTCGAGGTCGTTGCCGAACACATGAATGTTGGAGCCGCGCCCGTCACCCAGGTTGGCGGTGATGGTCCCGGGCGGAGAGCCCGGAAATTCCTGGACCTGAAGTCCGCGCAGAGCATTGCCCGCGAAGGTTCCCGTCAGCGGATTGAAGCCGGGAAAGCCCGAGACGTTCTTGCCGTCGGCGCTGACCGCGAGCGGAACGTCGGTGATGAACAGGTTCTTGTCGTTGAGCACTCGGGCGTAGAACATGATGGTGCCGTTGTCCATGGTGTGCGACAAGGTGCCGGTCAATTGGCCGCCGACATCGGCGGGAAACTGCGGGCTACGAATGCCGTTCGAGTCGCGATAGAAGCCGCCGATGCTCATGTACCAATCCTGGGAGATCGGCCCGCTGTAAAAGCCATCGACTCGATACATGCCTTCGGATCCGAGCGTCAAGGCGAGATCGCCATGCGGGGTCGCGCTGCCCTGGCGCAGGATGAAATTCGCGGTCGCGCCGATCTGGCCATTGGAGAACACCACCGCTGGTCCGCCCAACACCACTTCGGCGCGTTCGATGGTGTCATCGATGCGAAACAGCGAAGAATTTTCCATGAAGGACAGCGTCGGTACGGGAAAAAGCGGTGAACCATTCAGTTGATAGGTGATATACGGCGCATCGCCGCCGCTCGGATAGCCGGCGAGTTCAATGTTGGCGCCCGTTTCGCCGCCGCTCGACTCGGCCCACAAGCCAGGAACGATTTTCAGCAGGTCGGCGGAGCTCGAGGGATTCGCGGTGCGGATCTCCTCCAGGCTGGCGGTGGTGATGGAGAAGCTCGCGTCGAGCTTCTTGAGACCGGCCGATTGCGGCGTTCCGGTCACCACGATCTCGTCCAATGTACTGGTATTGGCCGAACTGGCGTCCGCAGGCTTATCCGCCGTGGCGGTGTCCTGACTGTACGCGTGACTGCCTGACAATAGGGCGCCGCTCAGCGCGAACAGCCCCGCAATACGTGTGAATAATCCACGATGATTCATGTTGTCGTCCCCCTTGATTTGCTTGTCGTTGCCTACCGGATTGGGCGCCGCGCCCGGCGCATTCACCGGTGGTCGCTGCGGAACATCCGCTTTACTTTCCAAACTGATCGCGATCGTCGTCGCGCTCACTTGAGTGAAGGACAGACCGCTTCCCTCGAGCAGTTTCCGTAATGCATCGAGCACGGTGAAGTCCCCGCGAACAGCCACGGTCGGGTGCTGCGCCACGAGAGTGGACGAGAACACCAACGTGATATCCGCCTGCTGGGCGAATTCGTTGAGTGCCGACGCGGTTGCCTGTGCTTGGATGTCGAAATGGCGCAGCGCCGTGCCTGCGAACGCCGGCGCTCCGATCATCGTCAAAGCCAAACAACGGATCAATACCGCGAATCGTCGCTGCACGAATTCCCCCGAAAGGCTTACCTCCGCGCCGTTGTTTATGGATACCGGCGCGTCAAGTGCCTCAGTCAGAAGACGATCGACGAGGAAAAAACCGCTACTCGGCGCGGCGAAGGATGTTCAGCGCGGAACGCTGCTCAGCGGGGATCGATGTATATCAGGCCATTCGAAGCGTGGCGGATCGAGACGGGCAGGGCCGCCTGCAGGGCGTCGAAGAACTCCTGCACATCACCGGTGCGAAATCTGCCGCCCACTCTCAGCCCAGCAACCTGCGGATCGCTGATGATGATCCGCGCATCGGTGTAGCGTCCGATTTCGGCGATCGCGTCGGCAAGCGCTTCGCCTTCGAATACCACGGCGCCCTCGCGCCATGCCAATACGCTCGATAGCCGGTGCGTGCTGACGGGTACCACCGCGTAATCATTACCGGTGGTCGAGAGTTCCTGGCCGGCGCTCAAGGCATGAACGACGCTGCGGGCCGCCAGGTGGACGCGCTTCCCGGCGCCGGGGCGTTCGGCGTCCAAAGGTGCTGACTGCACCTCGACACGGCCCTCGTTCACGACCACATCGACGTGCTGATCACTGCGTACCCGTACTTCGAATTGCGTGCCCACTGCCCGAACCACCGCGTCGCCGGCATGCACCAGGAAGGGTCTGGAGCGGTCATGAGCGACTTGGAAGTGCGCCTCGCCCTTGCGAAGATAAATTTCTCGCGAGCGGTGCCGCAAGTTCGTCTCGACGATGGTATTGGTGTTGAGCGAGACGATGGAGCCGTCCGCCAGCGTGACATTGCGTTGCTGACCGACGGCGGTCGCGAGCGTTTGAAATTCGCTGCCGGTCCGGTACCAAGCGCTTACGGCAATGGCCGCCACCAGCACGGCGGCCGCGGCCGCCCACCACACTCTGCGGCTGCGCGCCGCGGACACGGCCGCAGTGTTCATGAAAGTGGCGATTTTCTCATGGCGCTTCGCTTCCGCCAGTCCATCCAACGCGGCCCACACGCGGGACAACTCTTCGGACGCACGGCGATGGCGCGCATCCCGGCGCAGCCACGACCCGTACGCCTGCCGGTCGGCGGCACTGACCGTGTCGGAGTCCATGCGCCACGCCCACACGGCCGCCTCTTCGTCGATTTCAGACTGAGTGCGTAATTTGAGAATCTCGCTCATTGGCGTCGTCCGCCATCGCCCACCCGGGTCAGTGCCGAAAGATTGTCCGCATCCGTCATTTCTTTCGCATCCGTCATTCCCATCGAGCCAATTTCCCGCATGTAATCCCTGCAGCGAAGCAATCCCTTGGCCACGTGTTTCTCGATGGTGCTATGGGACACACCGAGGACTTCCGCAATCTCGTCATGGGACAGCCGGTACACCTTGCGCAAAACGAACACGCGCCGGCACAACGGCGGCAAGCGGTCGACCGCGGCACAGAACGACTCGAATCGTCGCCGGGAGTCGATTTGCTCGTCCGCGGGGGCCTCACTAGAGTAGACGTTTAAGCTCTCAAAATCCGCCACACTATCCGTTGCCTGTGTGGATTGCCGCCGCGCGCGCTCCACCGCCGTGTTATGTGCAATACGAAACAGCAGCGCCCGCGGCGAGCCGATGTTCCGAAAGTCTTGCAGCGCGTACATTCGCACATAGGTTTCCTGCACCAGATCTTCGACGTCCTCGGCGCCCGAGGTAAATCTGCGCAAATATCGGTGCAGCGCCGCGCGGTGGCGGAATATCTGATTCAGAAACCAATCATGTCGTTCGTCGGCCATATCCCCTGCCACGCGTTCCTGCCTCTAAGGGCGGTCACGGGGCGGAGTTTACTCTTGGTCGCGCGCGCATGGCAGCGTATAATTAACACCTTCCCCTCGGTATCCCAGGCCCCTCGGAATTCCATGGCCAGCGCTCTCGAATCGTTCCATCCCGCCGTCGCCGCGTGGTTCACGCGGACCTTCGATGCGCCTACGCCGGCACAGACACAGGCATGGCCGGCCATCCAGGCCGGACGCGACGTGTTGGTGGCCGCTCCGACCGGTTCGGGTAAGACGCTGGCCGCGTTTTTGGCGGCGATCGATCAGCTGGTCAAGGAGGGCAGCGCCGGTGTGCTGCCGGATGAGACCCGGGTGCTCTATGTCTCGCCGTTGAAAGCATTGTCGAACGATATCCACCGCAATCTGGAAGCGCCGCTGGCCGGCATTCGCGCGGAACTCGCTGCGCTGGATCTGCCTGTGGTCGACATACGCACCATCGTGCGCACCGGCGACACGTCGCCGTCCGAACGCGCGCGCATGCGCCGCAAAGCACCGCATATCGTCGTGACGACGCCGGAGTCGTTATACGTGCTCTTGGGCTCGAAGTCGGGGCGGGACATGCTGTCCACCTGCCGTACCGTCATCATCGATGAGATTCATGCCATTGCCGCCAACAAGCGCGGCACCCATCTGGCGCTTTCCCTGGAGCGTCTGCAGGCGGTCGCCGGACGCAGATTGGCGCGCGTGGGATTGTCCGCGACGCAAACGCCGATCGAAGAAGTGGCGCGATTTCTGGTCGGTACGCATCGCAACTCCAGCGACTGCACCATCGTCGACAGCGGTCATAGACGCGCGCGTGATTTGGCGCTGGAATTGCCGCCTGGGCCGCTCGAACCCGTCATGTCGGGCGAAGCATGGACGCAAGTCTATGATCGCCTCGCGGAGCTCGTTCGGGAACACCGCACCACCATCGTCTTCGTCAACACGCGGCGGCTCGCCGAGCGGATCGCGCGCCATCTGTCCGAGCGCATAGGCGAGGAACATGTGGCTGCGCATCACGGCAGTTTGGCCAAGGAACGCCGCTTCAAAGCCGAACAGCAATTGAAGCGCGGCGAGCTGAAGGCGCTGGTCGCCACGGCATCTTTGGAACTTGGCATCGACATCGGCGATGTCGATCTGGTCTGCCAGATCGGATCGACGCGCTCGATCAACGCGTTTCTGCAGCGCGTCGGCCGTGCCGGGCATGCGGTCGGCGGCACCTCCAAGGGCAGATTGTTTCCGCTATCGCGCGACGAGCTGGTGGAGTGTGCGGCGCTGCTCGATGCGGTGCGGCGCGGCGAGTTGGATCGCCTCATCATCCCCTCCAACGCATTGGATGTTTTGACCCAGCAAGTCACCGCCGAAGTCGCCGCACGGGAATGGCAAGAGGATGCGTTGTTCGATCTCGTCCGCGGCGCCTATCCCTATCGCGACCTGCGGCGCGAGGATTTCGACGACTGCGTGCGCATGCTGGCGCAGGGATTCAGCACCCGGCGCGGGCGTCATGGCGCGCTGATCCATCACGATGCCGTCAACAAGATGTTGCGTCCGCGCAAGGGTGCCCGGCTCACCGCCATCACCTCCGGCGGCGTCATCCCGGACAATGCCGACTACAAAGTGATGCTGGAGCCTGAGGGGTTTGCGGTGGGGACGGTCAATGAAGATTTTGCCGTCGAGAGCTTGCAGGGCGATATATTCCAGCTGGGCAATACGTCGTATCGAATCTTGCGGGTCGAGCGCGGTACCGTGCGGGTGGAGGATGCCCATGGCCAACCGCCGTCGATTCCTTTCTGGCTGGGAGAGGCTCCGGGCCGCAGCAACGAATTGTCGGCGGCGGTCTCGGGGCTGCGTGCCGAAATCGCACGACGCCTCGATGGCGATGCGGGCGCGGCGCCCAAGTGGCTGACCGAGGAAGTCGGCCTCGACGAGGTCGCGGCCGCCCAAATCGTCGACTATCTCGCCGCCGGCCGCGCGGCGCTGCAGGGCTTGCCGACCCTCGATACAGTGATTTTCGAGCGATTCTTCGATGAATCGGGCGGGATGCAACTCGTCATCCATTCCCCGTTCGGCAGCCGTGTGAACCGTGCGTGGGGCCTGTCCCTGCGCAAGCGCTTCTGCCGTACATTCAACTTCGAACTGCAGGCGGCCGCGACCGAGGATCACATCGTGCTGTCGCTGACGCATGCGCACAGCTTCGAGTTGGCGGATGCCGCGCGTTACCTACATTCGAACACGGTGCGACAGGTGCTGGTGCAGGCACTGTGCGCGGCGCCGATGTTCGAGGTGCGCTGGCGGTGGGTCGCCGGCGTCGCGCTGGCGCTGCCGCGGTTTCGCGGCGGCAAGAAGATTCCGCCGCAGATCGCACGCATGAACGCGGAGGATCTGCTGGCCTCCATATTCCCCGATCAAGTGGCGTGCGCCGAGAATTTGCCCGGGGAAATCGAGATACCCGATCATCCGTTGGTGCATCAAACCATTCGCGACTGCCTCGAGGACGCGATGGACATCGACGCGTTTGAAAATGTGCTGCGCCGCTTGGAGAGCGGCCAGATCCGGATCATCGCGCGCGATCTCACGGAGCCTTCGCCGCTTGCGCTCGAAGCACTGAACGCGCGTCCCTATGCGTACCTGGATGATGCGCCTCTGGAGGAGCGGCGCACCCAGGCGGTGATGGCACGCCGCTGGATCGATGCTGCCGCGGCCGCCGATATCGGGCGGCTGGACCCCCAAGCGATCGCTCGGGTTCGCGAAGAGGCTTGGCCGGATGCGGGAAGCGCCGATGAATTGTGCGACGCCCTGTCCTGGCTGACATTCCTCACGGATGACGAAGTGCGCGGCGGTATGGGGTGGCCGCGATTGATCGATGAACTCGTCGCAACGGGGCGAGTCGTGCGCATCGAGGCGAGCGGGCATCCGATTTTGTGGGTGACCACCGAAAGGCGAGGCTTGTTCGAGCCGCAATTGCCGTCATCGGATGAGTCGCTGGTGGAAATCGTCCGCGGGCGGCTCGAGGGCCTAGGTCCCGTCACCGTATCCTCGGTGGCTCAATCATTGGGCGTGACGACCTCCTCGGCAGGCGTGGCGTTCGCCGCGCTCGAGGCGGAGGGCTTTGCGATGCGCGGCCGTTTCACGGACGCTGCCGGCGAGGAGGAATGGTGCGAGCGCCGCTTGCTCGCGCGCATTCATCGCTACACCGTCAAGCGGCTGCGCGCCGAAATCGAACCGGTGCAAGCGCGCGATTTCCTGCGTTTTCTATTCGACTGGCAACGCGTCTTGCCGGAGGCGCGGATGCAAGGCTCGGATGCCGTGGCGGCGGTACTCGCTCAGCTGGAGGGCTTCGAGGCGCCTGCGGGCGCGTGGGAGAGCGACATCATTCCCGCGCGAATTTCGGAATACGATCCGCATTGGTTGGACGAGCATTGCCGCGCAGGCCGATTCGTTTGGGCGCGGCTCGAGGCACGCAAAGGCGAACCGGACAAAGGCGCGGGGCCCATACGCTCGACGCCCATCACCATGCTCGCGAGACGGAACGTGAAGGCCTGGGTTCCGCTTACCCAATCGCACGATCCGGCGCTGCTCAGCTACAAACCGCGGGCCGTCTTCGACTTCATCCAAGAGCGCGGAGCTTCTTTCTTCGATGAGATTGCCGAGGGCGTCGGCTTGCTGCCGGTCGAAGTGGAAGAGGCGCTCGCCGCACTCGTGGCGCTTGGCCTCGTGAACTCCGATAGCTTCGGCGGCTTGCGAGCGCTGCTCGTACCCTCGAGCCGTCGCGGCAAGCCGAGCTCGGCCGGCCGCCGGTCGTCGAAACGGCTGGCGATGTTCGGCATGGCGGATGCCGGCCGATGGGCCATCGTGCGGCGTACCCAGACTGACTCGGTTCGGCGTCCCGACGAGGAGGCCGTCGAACATGTGGTGCGGACGCTGCTGCGCCGTTGGGGCGTCATCTTCTGGAAAGTATTGGCGCGCGAGGCCGACTGGCTGCCGAGTTGGCGCGACATCTTGATGTGCTGCCGGCGCCTGGAGGCTCGAGGTGAAATTCGAGGCGGGCGGTTCGTTGCCGGCTTCGCCGGCGAGCAGTACGCGGACCCGACGGCGGTCGGGCTGCTCCGCGAGGTGCGCCGCCGACCGCTTGCCGGCCAGTACGTGTCGCTGTCTGCCGCGGATCCGCTCAATCTGTTTGGCATCATTACCCCGGGTGCCAGGCTCGCGTCGTTGACCGGCAATCGTCTGCTGTATCGTGACGGATTGCCCATGGCCACATTCGCCGCCGGCGAGGTGACCTTTCTCGAGACGCTCGATCCCAGTGAGCAGTGGCAGGCCAAGAATGCCATTCTGCGCCGGCATGTCGCCGCGGCATTGGTGGAAGGGGATTCATAGCGGACCTACGTCGAGGATTCGCGACCCGCACCCCCGTATGATTGGCGAATTAGGTGCCCCGAATCGCTGTCCAACAGAGTCCCGCAGGGATGTCGAACCAACCCCTACCCGATACGCTCATCGACTCGCTCCCCGATCTCGTCGTGCTGGTGCGGCGCGACGGCATCATCTTGGGCCGCGGTGGCGGACACGGACTCTCCGCCTTGAAGCTCGATGCGGAATCAATCGGCAAGAGCCTCGAGACCCTGTGGCCCGACACCGTGGCCGAACTGGTGCTGCGCCTTACTCGCAGAGCAATCGCGCAGCGGGCAACCACCGAGGCCAAATTTCACGACGGCGGACATCACTATGAAGCGCGCCTCAGCGCGCATGGTCCCGACCGCGCGCTGTGCATCATACGGCTGGTTCCGGACGGTGCGCCTGAGGATGCGCTGGACATCACCAGTGAACGACCCCGGCCGCAGCTGGATCGGCGGGGATTTCTGCGGCGCTTCAAGGACTCGATGTCCCTGGCCGCGCTGTGCGAGAAGCCCTCGGCGGTCGCTGTCATTCACATGGACGGCGTAACCGACATCGCGCATAGCATCGATGCCGAAACAGCCGAACATGTCGTGAATACCGCTATTCTGCGCTTGCCGGCACAGTCCGGCGGCCTCGAAGGCGGGAAATCCGCGTGGTTTCTGGGGCAGCTGAGCGACACTCTCCTGGCGCTGGTCATTGAAGCATCCGAACGCGATGCGATCGACGCCTGCGTCTCGGATTTATGCGCCAGTTTGCGCGAGCCCATCTGCCTCGGCGACGCCGCCTTTCATCTGACCCCTTACGCGGGCGTGGCCATACTCGGCCAGGACGCAACGTCGCCCAAGATGTTGCTGGACCATGCGCGCGCCGCGGCCAACGAGGCGCAAAGCCGCGGGTCCGCCAAGGTCTCCTTCTTCACCGACACGGTGCGGCTGCGCTCGCTGGCGCGGCTCGACATTGCGCGCGAACTGCGCAAGGCCATTACGACCCGCGCTATCCGGCTCCACTACATCGGCCGTCACGATCTGGAGACGGGTCGGCTCGTCACTTGGGTCGGGTACCTACGATGGATAGACCCGATTCGCGGCGAGGTGCGTCCGGCCGAGTTCTTGCGCGTGGCGGAATCCACCGGCCTTGCCGCCGCTCTGTCACGGGCCGCACTCACCTGCCTGCAAGAAGATTTCACGGCGCTTTCACCGCAGTGGGATGCAGACGTCCGTATATCGTTCGGGGCGCTGCGTCATCACCTGCTGCAGGATGATTTCGCCGCCGATATCGTGCGTTTTCTGGCCGAAAACGCAGTGCCGGCACACCGTCTGGAACTGCGGATCGCGGAGAAGACATTTGTCGCGGGTGACCCGGTCGTTTTCAGGGACCTGCGGCGACTCGGCGTACAGCTGGTAGTCGACGAAGTGGGACGGGGACTGGGCTCGATCGACGGCCTGGCGAGGGCGCCGATCTGGGGCCTGCAGCTCGATCGCGCCTGGGTGACTGCCTTGCGCAACGACGCGGTGGCACTGAAGGTGTGCCGCGCTGGAATCAGCGTGGCCCGCGCACTCGGCCTCACGCCGATCGCCACCGGGGTCGATGATCAGGAACAGCGCGAACAGCTGCTTGCCCTCGGCTGCCGGCAGGGCAGCGGCGATGTATTCCGAAACGCTGCGCCGGACATAATGAAACCGTTTCGGACCGCTGCTTCCGAATAGATGACTACGACGCCGTTGCTGGCGTCTGGCCGCCGATTTAACCGACCCATTATGTGATGCCCGTCGCAATCGGCGCCCGGGACTGTGGGGATTGCGCGCCCGCAATCGATCCCTGTTTACCTTGTAATGCGCATCACGCGGGTTCAAGGGATCCGCAACTACAGGAACATCTCTCATGCGAACCCAAGTACTTGGCTCCAAATTGATCGTGCTGGCCGCGACCGCTGTCATGAGTGCCGCCCTGGTGTCGGTCGCAGCAGCGCACGCCACAGCGACCGACACCGCTGCGCGCTACATCGTGCAGGCGCGCACCCTGAGCGCCGCGAATCAGGATGTCGCAGGCGTGGGCGCGAAAGCCGAACAGAACCTGGCGATCATCAACGCGGTGTCAGTGCGCCTCAATCCCTGGCAGGTTGCGCGTCTGCGCAAAATCCCCGGTGTACACGTGTTCGCGGACCGCTCGTTGAAAACCGACACATTGCTCGGACTCTTGAGCCCCGTCACCTCTCCGGTCGTCAAGATTACGAGCAGCCTGCAGACACCGCAGGACGGCCAGGGCATGCTGTTGCCGTCCCTGCTGTATCAGACCAACTATCCGGCGCTGATCGGCGCCGATTCCCTGCAGCAGGCCGGCATTACCGGCAAGGGCGTGACGATTGCGGTGCTCGACTCGGGGCTCTGGCAGGACGCGAGTCAGAATTACAGCTCTCGATTGCTGGCGAGTATCGATGTGCTCAACGGCGGTTCGGGCCCGGTCAAGGCCGATCCCTACGGGCACGGCACGCACGTCACGTCGATCGCGGCGGGCGGTGCGATGAATCTCGCCGGCAGCTACTTGAGCATTGCGCCGAAGGCCAATCTGGTCGTCGTGCGCGCCTTTGACGGCACGGGCGCCGGCCGCTACGCCGACGTGATCGCGGGCCTCAACTGGATCGTGGCGAACCGCGCAAAATACAAGATTCGCGTCCTCAACCTGTCATTTGGCGCGGCGCCGCAGTCGTATTATTGGGACGATCCGCTGGCTCAGGCCGTCATGGCCGCCTGGCGCGCCGGCATTGTCGTCGTGACCGCCGCCGGCAATGAGGGTCCGACTGCGATGACCATCGATGTGCCCGGAAACGTGCCCTACGTCATCACCACCGGCGCCTTGACCGACAACAACACACCCTACACGGTGAGCGATGATCGGCTCGCCTCATTTTCCTCGACCGGCCCGACTTACGAGGGCTTCGTAAAACCCGAACTCGTCGCGCCCGGCGGCCACATCGTCGCTTCGATGGCGAGCAGCAGCTACCTCGCCAACATCGACCGCGGCTCGATGCTGCTGACCGAACAGATGTTCACCATGTCCGGCACCTCGATGGCGGCAGCCGTGACCACCGGCGTCGTGGCGTTGATGCTGCAGTCGGACCCGACGCTGACACCGGATACCGTGAAGTGCCGCCTGCTCGCGTCATCTCGGCCCGCCGTCACGTCGAGCGGCAAGCTTGCCTACAGTGTGTTTCAGCAGGGCGCGGGCCTCATCAACGCGGTCTCAGCGGTCAACAGCGCGGCTACCGGCTGCGCCAACCTGGGGCTCGACATCAATGCGGATCTCGCCGGGACGGCGCATTTCGGCGGCCCGGCAAACCAGACTGACGCCGGCAATTACTACATCATGAACATGGCGGGCTCGACCTGGGGCGCGCCGCAGGTCGGCGACGGCTACTCCTGGTCGCAGGGGTACGCGTGGAACCAGGGCTACAACTGGAGCGCGGGTTACCTCTGGTCCCAGGGCTACTCTTGGAGCAAGGGCTATAGCTGGGCCAAAGGCTACTCTTGGGCCAAAGGTTACTCCTGGGCCAAGGGCTATTCTTGGGCCAAGTCCGTGCCCTGGTGGGGCTCGACCGGATCGAGTGCGGTGTCAACGACTCCGGCATCGATCGAAAACTGGGTTCCGAATCAATAATGGGACTGTGACGCAGGTCGCCCAAACCGCGGCGGCCATGACGCCGATCTGACGTCGGTCAACAAATGCAGGGTCGACTTCGTGCATCGTAGGATGGTGAGCACCGACACTAAGGCACGAAGGCGGCGCTGGCCACTGCTGGCCGGATGGTTGTGCTTGATTGCGGCGCCGGCCGCGCTGGCGGCGATCGATGCGCAGCCGCTCATACTCGAGCATCTGACCACCGCGGAGGGTCTGCCGCAGGGCACAGTGATTACGACCCTGCAGGATTCGCAGGGCTTCGTGTGGCTCGGCACCCAGGATGGTCTGGTCCGCTATGACGGTTTCGAACTGGTCCGCTACGCCCACTCGCCTAGCGCACGCGGCGGTTTGCCTGGCAACCACATCTTCCAGGTCATCGAGGATGCGCATCACGATCTTTGGATAGCCGTCAAGGACGCCGGTGTCGCGCGCTGGAACCGGGCGACCGATACCTTTACCGTCTACCGCCACGATCCCGCCAATGCGAAGTCGCTCGCCAGCGATGCTGCGCGTACGGTCCTCGTGGATGCTCGCGGTCGGATTTGGATAGGAACCAGCGATGCGGGCATCGACATTCTGGACCCCGCAACGGGACGCTTTGAACACCTGCGCCACGATCCCGCCAACCCGGACTCGCTGATTGACGACCGAATTTATACTCTGACGCTCGACCGCTCCGGATCCTTGTGGATCGGCACGGAGGCCGGACTCGACCGGTGGCAAAGCGAGCGCGGCGCCTTCATTCACTTGCGCCACGATGCGACGGACCCACGTTCGCTCGGCGGCGATCAGATTTCAAGCGTGCTGGAGGATCAAAGCGGAGCGCTCTGGGTCGGCACCTACGATGCCGGTCTCTATCAGATCGACCGGGACGGTCGGGTGGTGCAGAGCTTTCGTCACGTCCCGCAGCGGGCGACGTCGCTGAGCAACGACGATGTCCGAGCACTCCTCGAGGATCAGGCGGGCCATCTGTGGGTTGGCACGGCAGAAGGTCTGAATTTGTTGGATCGCGCCACCGGCGGCTTCATCCACTATGCCCATGAGGATAGCGACGCCGGCTCCCTGCGAGATTCATTTATAAGATCGCTGTACGAGGATGCGAGCGGTCTCGTATGGATCGGCACCATGGAGGGCGGCGTCAGCCGCTGGAACCCGCGCAGCTGGGAACTCGGCGGCCACCGGCCTGACTGGCTCGGCGGCAAAGACGTGACCGCATTTGCCGACGCGCCAAACAACAAAGTCTGGATCGCGTCGCGGGGCGCCGGACTGGTCCAGTACGACGGCGACAGCGGTGAGGCCACCGACATCGACACGATTGTCGGCCGACGCGATGCGGTTGGCGACCGGCGCGTGATGGCGCTGCGAGAGGATCGCCATGGCGCGCTGTGGATCGGCACCTTCGCCAACGGACTTCGCAAGCTTGCGCCGAACGGGCGGGTTGAATCGATAGCGGTGAAATCCGGCGATCCGCGCAGCCTGAGCGACGCCG
>Ga0137412_10002772_pt1 | contig 13888 bp, 14 predicted proteins | sample CZODoug2_1_16fun_FD_122160 | JGI IMG/M metagenome (GOLD analysis project Ga0137412, IMG submission 122160) | Vadose zone soil fungal communities from Angelo Coast Range Reserve, California, USA - CZODoug2_1_16fungal (Hybrid Assembly) | ecosystem: Environmental > Terrestrial > Soil > Vadose zone... | reverse complement strand
CGAACGGCGATTTCCAGAAAACCTGCGATTTCCAGAAAACCTGCGATGTCTGGAAGGCTGCCGTATCTGCTTACCAGGCCAACCGGGTTGCCGCGATGCTGAAGCTAGGTCTGGCAGGCGTTGCCTTACTGACGTTGCTGTCAGCGACGGTCACCGCCTTTGGCCAGAATGCGCCCGCCGATACATCCCGCCCGGTGGCACTCGTGATCGGCAATGGATCCTATCCGCAGTCTGCTGTCGATTCGGTGCCCGGTGACGCCCGTGCAGTTGCCGACGTGCTGAGGGACGGCGGTTTCGATGTGGTATACGCCGAGAATGCCAAACGGACCGAGATCGAAGCCGCGATCAGCGCGTTTACGAGGAAGCTGGGGTGGGGCGTCACCGCAGTGGTTTATTATGGCGGTCACGCCGTTCAATACCAGGATCGGAACTTCCTGCTGGCGATCGATTCAAAGATCGCGAGCGAAGCCGACGTCCGGACCGAAGGGATCGACATCGACCTTATCCTCGATCCGTTGATTGTCTCGCGTCCGGCCGGCTGTGTTGTCATTCTCGATGCCGCGCGAAAGAATCCCTGGCAACAAATCGTGTCGGGCCGCGTCCGCGGTCTTTCCAGTCAACCGCCGATCCAGGGTGTGACGGTGATCTATCCGGTGGTGCCGGGAGAAGTCGTCGGCGAACGCAGCGCGAACCTGTTCGTCACTGAACTGATCAAGGCGGCAAAAGTCCAGGGACTGTCCTTCAAGGAAGTCTTCCGGCGGGTTCGGACATCTGTCGCGCAGGCGACGCGCGATCAGCAGATTCCGTGGGAGTCGTCGCCGTCGCCGGAAAATCTCGTGATCAGTTCGACGCGCAAGTTGGTCGCAACGCCGGCTGCGCCGGCTCGTGCGGCCGATCCGGTCGAACTGGGGTTCTGGGATACGATCAAGGGCAGCGACAGCGCGGCTGATTTCAAGGCCTATCTGGATTCCTACCCGGACGGGCCCTTTGCTGCGGCCGCACGAGCACGGCTTCAGCAGATCGAAACCAAGGTCGTCAGCAAGCCGGCCGTTCCCGAACCGGCGCCTGCCGCGCCTCAGTCCGCCATCCGGGACTGTCCGCAATGTCCGGAAATGGTCTTGATACCCGCCGGGGCCTTCCAGATGGGCTCGAGCGAGATGTTCGATTTCGAAGCTCCCGTTCATCAGGTGTCGATCCGCAAGCCGTTCTACATCGGCCGACGCGAAGTCACCTACGAGGAGTGGGACGCCTGTATCGCCGAAGCCGGCTGCAAGCAAAAGCCGGATGACCGCGGCCTTGGACGCGCCCGGCGCCCGGCGACGGATCTGGATTGGGACGACGCCAAGGGCTACGCCGCATGGCTTTCGCAAAAGACCGGGCGCACCTATCGGCTTCCCACTGAAAGCGAGTGGGAGTACGTCGCGAGAGCCGGCAGTACCACGACTTATCCGTGGGGCCGGACTGTCGAGAAGGACAAGGCCAACTGCATCGGCTGCACCAGCGATCCGGTGAAGAAGGCGATTGACACCGGTTCGTTTCAGCCGAACGCATTCGGTGTCTACGACATGACGGGCAATGCCGCGGAATGGGTGGAGGATTGCTGGAACGATACCTATCGCGGAGCCCCGACCGATGGATCAGCGTGGACAAAGCCGCAATGCCGCGAACGCGTATTGCGCGGCGGCTCCTTCAATAACGATCCCAGATATTTGCGTTCGGCGGCGCGGTTCAAATACGATCATGATGTCAGATTCTATACCAATGGCTTTCGAGTCGTTCGGGAGAATTAGCGCCGGCTGGAAGGCGGCAATCGTCGTCTCAGGCCGCACCCTGTGCATCCGGCTTCAAAGATGCTAATATGCCCCTATGAGTTCAGCCGCCGAAAAAGCTGTCGAAGCCCTTGAACTGCTGCCTGAGGAAATGCGGGAGCCGGCGGCCGCCTATCTGCTGTCTCAAGCCAAGAAATTTCGTGCGCTCAAAGACGCGGTTGATGAAGGAATGGCCGACGTAGAAGCGGAGCGCGTCGTGCCTTGGGATTTGGAAGACTTCCTCAAACGGGCCCGTGAGCAGGCGCAGCGATAGGGGCCGTCGTGAGGGTCGTTGTTTCCTTGCGCGCCCGCTCGGACATTCTCAGCATCCATTCCTATCTTGCCGAGCGCAGTCTGGTCGCGGCCGATCGAATGTTGGTTCGATTTTCGCAACGGTTCGATGAGCTTCGCGAATTCCCCTTCCTCGGTCCGGATCGAAGCGAACTGCACACGTCGCTGCGGGGACTTTTGATGGACGGTTATATTGCATTTTACACCGTCGAAGCGGACCGGATAGTTATCGTCCGTGTCGTTGATAGCCGGATGGATATCGAGCAGGAGATGTTGAAATGATCTCCTCCATCGATGGCGAGATCCGCGATGGCCGTCATCACATGCAGGTCCGCGTCTACTACGAGGACACTGATTTTTCGAAATTGGTTTATCACGCCAATTACTTGCGCTTCATGGAACGGGGCAGAACGAACTACTTGCGTTTGCTCGGCACCGATCACCGCGCCCTGTTCGAAGAAACCCAGAGCGAAGCACCCGGCTTCGCGTTCGTGGTGCGCTCGATGACAATCGAATTCCTCAAGCCCGCTCACATGGACGATGTGCTTGATATCGTCACCACACCGATAGAAGTAAAAGGTGCTTCAATCACGCTGCTGCAGCACTGCAGGCGCGGTGACGACCTTCTTGTCGAAGCCCGCGTGCGCGTCGCGTTTGTCTCCGGCGGAAAGGCGCAGCGGATTCCGAAGCCGCTGCGTCTCGCCATGGAAAGCGGTTGAATACAGCAGCGGGTGCCCCAAAATGCCGGCGGCTTGTTCGGGAGCAGGAGGTTGATAACATCGCGTTCGGGATCGCCTGGTTCATACCGCAAGAATCGTCGCGCGAGTTCGGGAGCCTGAACTACGCGGCGGATGACATCGTCAACAGCGGACCGGCATTTCCGGAAATCACTCCTTTACCGGACGTTCGACGGACATCCCAAAAAATCGACGAAAATGACCGATCTCGGACATTTCACCTACTGACGCTGGACGATTATTTTCCGGAACATTTTAGCCTTCGCAGAGTTTTCGTTTGGGGTGTGTGTGTGCGTACGCCGCGGGGGGTAATGCAACCAACTGATCCGTTAACGGACTCCATGCCAGACGAAGGTCGTTATCGTCTCTTGGTAGAGGCGGTAACCGACTACGCCATCTACATGCTGGACCCGACGGGTATCGTGACGAGCTGGAATCCCGGCGCGCAACGCATCAAGGGATACGCACCTTCCGAAATTATCGGTCAGCACTTTTCCCGGTTTTACACCGAGGAAGATCAGAAGCGGGGGATACCAGCCCTCGCGCTCAAGACCGCCGTGCGGGAAGGGAAGTTCGAAAGCGAAGGTTGGCGGGTCCGCAAGGACGGTTCTCGATTCTGGGCATTTGTGGTCATCGATCCGATTCGTACCGCGGCAGGAGAGCTCGTGGGTTTTGCGAAGATCACGCGCGACCTGACCGAACGCAAGGTTGCTGAGGAAGAGCTGAAGCAAAGCCAGGAGCAGTTCAAACTGCTGGTGCAGGGTGTTTCCGACTACGCCATTTACATGCTCGATCCGGAAGGCGTTGTGGCGAACTGGAATCTTGGTGCGCACCGCATCAAAGGGTACACATCCGAGGAAATTATCGGAAATCACTTCTCGATATTCTACACGGATGAAGATCGGAAAGCGGGCGAACCGCAAAAGGCGCTGGAAGCCGTCGAGCGCGATGGTCGATCGGAAAAAGAAGGCTGGCGCGTCCGCAAGGACGGCAGCCGGTTTTGGGCCCACGTCATCATCGACGCCATCCGGGACGATGATGGAAAGCTGATTGGCTACGCTAAAATTACCCGCGATATTACTGAAAGGCGGGAGGCTCAGCGGCAACTCGAAGTAGCGCGCGAAGCCTTGATGCAGTCGCAGAAAATGGAAGCGATCGGGCAGCTTACCGGCGGGGTCGCCCATGATTTCAACAACCTGCTCATGGCCGTGCTGGGCAGCCTCGAACTGATGCGTAAACGCCTGCCCGATGATCCCAAACTCCGGGCGCTGCTCGAAAACGCGGTTCAGGGCGCGCAGCGCGGTTCGTTGCTGACCAAGCGAATGTTGGCCTTTGCGCGTCGCCAGGAGCTCGAGCAGCAAGCCGTGGAGATCCCCGAACTCGTGCGTGGGATGACGGACATGCTTCAGAGTTCGTTGGGACCAACAATTATCATAGACACCCACTTTCCACTTGTAAGCAGGCCGGTGCTGGGGGACGCGAACCAGCTCGAAATGATACTGCTCAATCTCGCTGTCAACGCGCGAGACGCCATGCCGAACGGTGGGCAGATTGTCATCGCGACGCAGGAAAAAGTGCTGCGCGAGGGTGACGGCACCCGTTTGAAACCGGGCGCCTACATCTGTCTTACGGTGCAGGATACCGGCGAAGGAATGGATGAAGCGACGCTGCAGCGCGCGATGGAACCGTTCTTCACCACCAAGGGACCGGGCAAAGGCACGGGACTCGGCCTGTCCATGGTGCACGGTGTCGCCGAACAATCCGGAGGATGGTTTACTCTGCGAAGCCGAAAGGGCGAGGGAACGACCGCCGAGCTTTGGCTTCCGGCTGCAGAAAAGCAGGCCCCGGTCGTCGATCGAAGCGAGCGGGAGGGCAACGATGCAAGGGTGGATCGAGTCCCGCTCGTTGTCTTGGCAGTCGATGACGACGAACTCGTTCTGACCAATACCGTCGCCATGTTGGATGACCTTGGTCATACCGGAGTAGCAGCATCGTCCGGCGAGGAGGCGCTGGAAATCCTCAGGCAGCGGGATTCAGTCGACCTGGTCATCACCGACTACGCCATGCCGCACATGACGGGCCTGCAACTTGCCGATGCGATAAAAAGCGAGTGGCCGGAACTTCCTGTCATTATCGCGACCGGCTTTGCTGAAATGGAATCGGAGGCCCAGTCGATTCTGCCAAAGCTCGCAAAGCCTTTCACCGAGGCGGAACTCGTCAACGAGCTTGAGCGTATCGTCCCGAGAGGGCGTGACGGTGGACGCGTGCTGAAGTTTCGCACTGGCGCGAGCTCCACCATCTAAGTCCGATGGAAGCGGCGTACCGCCAAATTCAGTTCCGGATTTAAGGAGTGTTTTCGTGTCCGGCAGGCGTCTGTAATGATCCGCGCCCGCATTGGCGCAATGGAGTTTGTCCAGACGGTCCTCCGGCTTCAGTCCAACGCAAAAGAATTTGCGTTCATTGGTCGCGGCGGATCGGACGTCCTTCGTTCTTTTCACCGAGCCGTATTGATGATGTATTGTGATGACCTCGGAGTCCGGCCGGCGGTGTTTTAAACGAGCTGAAGGAACCAAGTTATACCAGGTATTATTCCTGCACGCCGCTGAGCCATGTTGGTGCACGTCCACGCAAACAGGGAGGCAGTACGATGACCATGAGGCCCGATCCCACCTTTCACGCATCGCCGAAGCTTGCAATGGAAGCTCCGCCAGAGAGCTTCGCCTACACCTTGCTGCTTAGTCCCGACTTTTCGAAACCCGACGCGCTCGCCGTGATCGACGTGAAGCCCGGCTCGCCAACCTATAGTCAGATCGTCCACACGGTGACGATGCCTAACAAGGGAGACGAGTTTCACCATTTCGGGTGGAACGCTTGCTCATCGGCCTTGTCGCCGCTCACCGGCCACGCCTTCGTCGAGCGGCGCTACCTCATCATCCCCGGGATTCGGTCCTCGCGCATTTACATCGTGGATACGAAACCGGATCCGACCCAGGCCAAGATCCACAAAATTATCGAGCCTGAGGAAATCTTCAAGAAGACCGGCTACTCGCGGCCCCACACGGTCCACTGCGGGCCGGAAGGCATTTACGTCAGCACCCTCGGTGGCGGCGGCAAGGATGGCACCGATGGACCGCCCGGCGTCTTCATCATGGACTGCGAGACATTCGATGTCCTCGGCCGGTGGGAGATCGATCGCGGCCCCCAGACGCTGCATTATGACTTCTGGTGGAACCTGCCGCGCGATTACATGGTGACGAGCGAATGGGCGTTGCCGCCGCAATTCGAGAATGGGATCGTGCCCGAGGACCTGCTCTCGAACAAATACGGCCATCGGATCCACTTCTGGGATCTCCGGGCCCGGCGTAACGTTCAGACCATCGATCTCGGTGCCAACCATCAAATGGCCCTGGAAGTGCGCCCGGCCCACGATCCGGTTCGCGAGTACGGCTTCCTCGGCGTCGTGGTAGATACCACGAATCTCGAAGGCTCGATCTGGACCTGGTGGCGCGAGGGCGGCAAATTCCACATCGAAAAGACGGCGACGATCCCGGCCGAACCTGCGCCGAAGGACAAGCTGCCGCCGCTGCTGCAGGGCTTTGGCGCCGTGCCGCCGCTGGTAACCGACATCGACCTGTCCATGGACGACAAGTTTCTCTACGTCGCCTGCTGGGGCACCGGCGAGATGCGTCAATACGATGTCGCCGATCCGAAGCAGCCGAAGCTTGCAGGCTCGGTGCGCATCGGCGGCATTGTAAACCGTACGCCTCACCCAAACGGCAAGGCATATGCAGGCGGACCGCAGATGGTGGAGATCAGCCGCGACGGCAAACGGGTGTACTGGACCAACTCGCTCTACTCGACATGGGATAACCAATTCTATCCCGACGGAGTGCCGGGCGCCGAGGTCATGGCCAATGCGAGCCCGAGCGGCGGTCTCGCGCTGGCCAAGGACTACTGGATAAGCTTCCCCGACGGATACCGTGCGCATCAGATCCGGCTCGAGGGCGGTGACTGCTCGACGGATTCGTTCTGCTATCCGTCGGTTTGAATTTTGAACGGAACGGATTGGACACCTGCCGGGCTTTGGCTGGCGGTCGTCGCGAGCGGCCTCTTTCACGGGGTGAACCCGGGGATGGGATGGCCGCTCGCCGTTTCGGCCGGTCTGATGGAAAAGAGCTCGCGTGCCCTGGTGGCGGCGCTTTGGCCGCTGACGGTCGGCCATCTGTTGGCAATGCTTCTAGTGCTTCTTCCCTTCGCGCTGCTGGTTACGCTGGTCGAATGGCAGCGCCAGATACAGATCGGTGCCAGCCTCCTTGTCATCGGGTTCGGCATCTTCCGGCTCCTCAACCGGCGCCATCCACGGGCCCTGGCGCGGATACGACCGACGCAACTGGGGCTTTGGTCCTTCGCCGTGGCGATCGCGCACGGCGCGGGACTGATGCTGGTGCCGATCTATCTGGGACTCTGCCGGGCTTCCGACCTCGACAAAGGCCATCAGGCGGCAGGGGCCCTCATCAACTTCAATCTCGGCATGGCGGTCCTGACCTCTGTGGTCCACTCGGCCTCGATGATCGCGGCCGGGGGATTGTCGGCGTGGCTGGTCTATCGCTATCTCGGCCTCAAGTTCATGCAGCGGAGTTGGTTCAATCTGGAGACGAGCTGGGCCGTCAGCCTCATTCTGGTGGGAGCGATTGCACTGGCGTTCAGCGTCACGGCCTAGATCGGAAGTCGCGTGTGGCTGCAAAGGCGGCTATCGCCGGCACCCGACGCATCAAATATCTGCCAGTCTCTTCAAGGTTGCACGAAAGCTCAAGCTTCGGTTTCCCACCAGGGTGGTGCCGAATACCTCGGCCCGGTCGTCGGCAAAAGTTCCCGAAAACCCGCTGGTGACTTCCTGCCCGGCGAATAGCGGGCGAACGAAGCGGTCGGCAAACGGCGTGTGCTGATTGGTGCGCAGGTCGCCCTTCCATGTCCCGTTATCCACGGTGTAGGAGCCGACCGACCAGAAATAAGGGCCCCCGCCGATGAGCACGCCGTTTCGCAGCACGAATACGCCGCTGTCGCGGCCCCTTACGCCGTCGAGCATATGGATGTGAATAGAGTAGAGCCCATTCTTCATGGATAACGCCGCCGATCGTTCGGGCTGGGAACGATAAGGCCTATAGCGATGGACGTCGAGCGAAGCCGTGGGAGAGCCGGCTGACGGGCGCAAGCAAAGCTGCTACGATCGCTTGAGGTTCACTGGAACGGAGCATTGCCATGGACGCCGTGACGCCGAAGGGTTCTCAGACCGCCGACACGCATTCCCACGTCGTTCGCCCTGAGAGCATGGAGTGGCAGAAGACCCGCTTCCCCGGCTGCGAAGCCAAGACGCTGCTGTTCGATCGCACGACCGGCCTGATGACCGCACTGATGCGGTTCGCGCCGGGCGCGGTGCTGCCCGACCACGAACATGTCAACATCGAGCAGACCTACGTTCTTGAGGGCAGCCTCGTCGACAAGGAAGGCCCGGCGAAGGGAATCGAGGCCAAGGCCGGCGAATTCATCTGGCGCGAGCAGGGCAGCCGCCACGTCGCATGGTGTCCCGAGGGCGGGCTGATGCTTGCGATCTTCCAGGTCCCCAACAAGTTCTTCGAGGCCGACGGCCGCGTCGTCGATGCCGCGGGCCAGGATTGGGACGAGACCTGGGGTCATACAGCCAAGCAGTGAGACCTGTTCGCTTCCGCCCTTTTCCGGCATCGAGTTGCGCGCCGCCTTCATCAGCGAAGGGGGCTTAACCCATTTTCGACAGCGCTGCCGACGTTGCCGAACGCCGATCAGATCCAGCTATCGGACGATAGGCAACTCGCCATCGACTCGTCGCAAGGCGGCGATACAATCTCGCGGTCACTACCAACACCCGAGGCTGTCATGTCGCGTCCCCCGCTTCCGCCGTTTACCAGAGAGACCGCCGCGCAAAAGGCCCGCATGGCCGAGGACGCCTGGAATTCGCGCGACCCCGGGCGCGTGGCGCTGGCCTATACCGAGGACAGCCGCTGGCGTAACCGTTCCGAATTTTTCGAAGGCCGCGCCGCGATCGTTGCGTTCCTCACCCGCAAATGGGCGAGGGAGCACGAGTATCGTCTGATCAAGGATCTCTGGGCGTTCGACGACAATCGCATCGCGGTGCGGTTTCAATACGAATGGCACGACGGTGCCGGGCAGTGGCATCGTTCCTACGGCAACGAGCAATGGGAATTCGACGAGCACGGCCTGATGCGCCGCCGCGAAGCCAGCATCAACGATGTCGCGATCGCGGAAGCAGACCGCCGCTTTCGCTGGGCCGCACCGGGCCCACGGCCGGCGGATGTTCCGGGATTGGGTGAAAGTCCGTTTTGAAGCGACTGAACTTGCGTTCCCCGGATGCTGCGCAGCGCGGTAAGCGCGTTTACGCGCGTCTTCGACGCGCTATGGTGATGCGCTGCTGATCCGGGGTCCATCTTGTTTCGCGGAGGTGGGTCCCGGCTCTGCGGTGCACCGCCGAAGAGGCGCTGCACCGCGTCCGGGACACACGAGTACTTCCTACGCCGCCGCCTTGTGCCGCGCGAGTTCGGCCTGGTACAGCTTGAATTCCTCGGCGACCGCCTTGGCGATGCTGGGGCGCGCGCGCAGCCGCTCGTAATACGCTTTCACGGCCGGCCATTTTGCAAGTTCGATCGGCGGCGTCGCCATGGTCCAGTTGATGACGGTGACGAGGTAGGCGTCGGCGACGCTGAAATGATCGAGCAGGAATTCGCGGCCCTTGAGATAGTTTTCGAGATAGTCGAGCCGCGACAGGCCCTTGCCGAGGATGTAGGTCTTCACCTCCGGCGGCGCTTTCTTGTCGAGCACCGGCACGAACAATCCCTTGTGCAACTCGGTGCCGATGAAGCAGAGCCATTGGTGCAGCCGGCTGCGCTCCATGCCGGGGCCGGTTGAGATGCCGGCCTGCGGGAAACGATCCGCGACATACTGAAGGATCGCGGCGTTTTCGGTGAGCACGAGTCCATCGTCGGTGCGCAGCGTCGGCACCAGGCCAAGCGGGTTGACCTGCCGGAAGTCCGAGCCGTCGTTCTGCACGACCTTGGTTTTGGGATCGACCTCGAGATAGTTGGCCTCGGCGCCGGCTTCATACAGCGCGATGCGGGTCGCCAGCGAGCAGGCGAGCGGCGAGAAATACAGGTCCATGGATGCCTCCTTGGCGGTTCGGTCCCGGCTTTCGAAACCTAGGTTGATTTTTATACTGTTCCGCATAATATAAATCGCGTCAAGGAGTTTATTGCGAAATGGTACAAAAAAATAAAAAGCCGGCGGCGAACCCCGATGCCGTCGCGCCAAAGCGCCGCGGCCGGCCGCGCGCCTATCAGCCCGAAATCGCGCTCGGCAAGGCGCTCGATCTGTTTCGCAAAGACGGCTTCGCCGCCACCTCGCTCGACGACCTCAGCGCCGCCACCGGCATGAACCGGCCGAGCCTTTACGGCGCGTTCGGCGACAAGCGCGAGCTCTACATCAAGAGCTATGCGCGCTACCGCGCCGACGCGCGCGCGGCGATGATCGACATCTTCAGAGACGAACTGCCGATCCGAAGGCGGCTGGAGCGCATCTTTGCGGTGGCGCTCGATATCTATCTCTCCGGCGACGCCGGCCCGCGCGGCTGCTTCACAGTGATGACGGCGGCGTCGGAAGCAGTGTCCGATCCCGAGATCCGCGGCATGGTGCTGGAGGGGTTGTCCGAACTCGACAAGGCGTTCACCGCCTGCTTCCGGCTCGCGAAGGAGAACGGCGAACTCCTGCAAACAGCCGATCCCGTGGTGCTCGCGCAATTGGCATCCGCGACCATCCACAGCATTGCCGTCCGCGCCCGCGCGCGCGTGCCGCGCAAGGAATTGGAAGCGATCGTGAAGGGCGCGGTCGATGTGATGGTGCGCGGTTAGTCCCGACGTGGTCCCGGCTCTGGTGCGCAATTGCGCACCAGGCGGTGACGACGCAGATATCTAATAGCCGCGCGCGGGATCGACGACATTCTCCAACGCGCCGCCGGCTTCAAAGCGTTCGATCTGCCGCGCCACGTATTTCGATATCTCGTCGGGATCGGTATCGGCGGCGTTGTGCGGCGTCAGGACGACCTTGGGATGGGTCCAGAACGGGCTGTCCGCCGAAAGCGGTTCATTGGCGAAGACGTCGAGCGATGCGGCACCGAGCGTGCCGTCGTCGAGGCATTGCAGGATGTCGGCTTCGTCTTGCAGCCCGCCGCGCCCGGCATTGATCAGGACCGGCGCACCGAGCGGACTGTTCCGGTTGAGCTTCGCGAACAATTCCCGGTTCAAGATGTGTCGGGTATCCGATGTGAGCGGCAGCAGGCAGACCAGGATGTTGCTCCGCTGCAGAAACGCTTCGATCTGCGCGCTGCTGTGAAAGCATTCGATGCCCTCGATCTGCTTCCGGCTGCGGCTCCAGCCCGCTACGCGAAAGCCGATCAGCCTGAGCGCTTCGGCGGCGTCGGCCCCGAGCGTGCCAAGGCCCATGATGCCGACCGAAATCGCGCTCGCCGGCCATTGAAACTTCGGCTCCCAGCGCTTCTCGCGCTGGCTGGCTCTCAAGTAAAGCTCCTGCCGATGATGCATCAGCACGTGAAGCACGACATATTCCGTCATTCGATGGGTGAGATCGCCGACCGCCACGCGAACCAGCGGCACTTTCGGCAGGCTCGAATCGGCCATCAGCGCGTCGACGCCGGCGCCGAGGTTGAAGATCACGCGCAGGTTCGGAAACGCCGCAAGCTCGCCCGGAGCCGGCTTCCAGACCGCGGCGTAGTGGATTTCAGCCGGATCGAACGCCGCATCGGGCAGTTGGAGCACGCGGCGGTCCTTGCAGACCTCGTCGAACCGGCGCTTCCATCGTTGCGGAGACCAGTTTTCGGTCCCGCCATGCACCAGCAGGGCGAGCGCACCTTTGTTCATCGGATTCTTGCCTCATGGGAGTGGAATGTCAGGCGACCTTACCGGTCGCCGCCATCGATGCAAAATATTTCCCTGCGCTGTCGGCTCCGGGCATACTCACTCGTCTTCCAATCAAGCGGGACCATTTGCACATGCTGTACGCCATCCTTTGTTATCACGATGAAGACGCCGTCGGTTCCTGGAGCAAGGAACAGGACGCCGCGGTCATGAAGAAACTGGCCGTGGTGCAGGACAGATTGACAAAACAGGGTCGGCTAGGCCCGGTGGCGCGGCTGCTGCCGACGACGGCGGCGACCACGCTGCGCAAGGAAAATCCCCCGGTCGTGATCGATGGTCCGTTCGCCGAGACCAAGGAACAGCTGCTCGGCTTCTATGTGGTCGATTGCAAGAATCTCGACGAGGCGCTCGACGTCGCGCGCGATCTCGCTGCGGCCAATCCCGGCGGCGCCTATGAGATCCGTCCCGTCGGCATGATGACCCAAGGGAGCATTTCAGCGTGACCGACACCGCCTGGATCGACTCGGCGCTGACCTCGGCGCGTCCCCAGGCGGTCGGCGCGCTGCTGCGCTATTTCCGCAATCTCGATACCGCCGAGGAGGCATTCCAGAACGCCTGCCTGCGCGCGCTGAAAAGCTGGCCGCAAAACGGCCCGCCGCGCGATCCGGCGGCGTGGCTGATCATGGTCGGGCGCAACGTAGCGATCGACGATATCCGGCGCGCAAAGAAACAGGCGCCGCTGCCCGAGGACGAGGCGATCTCCGATCTCGACGACGCCGAGGAGGAGTTGGCCGAACGGCTCGATGGCTCGCACTACCGTGACGATATTTTGCGGCTGCTGTTCATCTGCTGCCATCCCGAACTGCCGGCCACGCAACAGATCGCGCTGGCGCTGCGCATCGTCTCCGGCCTGACGGTAAAGCAGATCGCGCGCGCCTTCCTGGTCTCGGAAGCAGCGATGGAGCAGCGCATCACGCGGGCGAAAGCACGCGTCGCCGATGCCAATGTGCCGTTCGAAACACCCGATGCGGTGGCGCGCAGCGAACGGCTGGCCGCGGTCGCCGCGATGATTTATCTGATCTTCAACGAGGGCTATTCGGCCAGCGGCGACACCGCCGAAATCCGCAAGCCGCTGTGCGAGGAGGCGATACGTTTGGCGCGGCTGCTGCTGCGGCTGTTCCAGAGCGAGCCCGAGATCATGGGACTGACGGCGCTGCTGTTGCTGCAGCACGCCCGGGCCGAGGCAAGGTTTGATAGTGACGGCGCGGTGATCCTGCTCGACGATCAGGACCGTACGCTGTGGAACCAGAAGATGATCGCCGAGGGATTGGCGCTGATCGACAAGGCGATGCGCCATCACCGCAGCGGGCCCTATCAGATCCAGGCTGCGATATCAGCCCTGCATGCCCGCGCCGCAAAGCCCGAAGATACCGACTGGACCCAGATCGACCTGCTCTACGGCGCGCTCGAAATCATGCAGCCGTCGCCGGTGGTCACCTTGAACCGCGCAGTCGCGGTCTCCAAGGTGCGGGGCGCCGAAGCCGCGCTTGAGATGATCGAGCCGCTGGCGCCGCGGCTGTCGAACTATTTTCATTTCTTCGGCGTGCGCGGCGCCTTCCTGATGCAACTCGGCCGCAACGACGAGGCGCTCGTCGCCTTCGACCGCGCCATCGCGCTCGCCAATACCTCGGCCGAAGCCGCCCATATCCGCATGCATCTGGATCGGCTGCAGCGCGACAGCACGCAGCGCGGCGTGAAGGCGGGGAAGTAGGGTCACCCGATCCATCAACTCGTCATGCCCGGGCTTGTCCCGGGCATCCACGTTCTTTGGCTGCCACCGGCAAGCAAGACGTGGATGGCCGGGCATAGGCGAGCGGAAGCGACGCCGTCCTTCGGACGGCTATGCCCGGCCATGACGAGCCGAGTGGTCATTTGACCCATCATCCGCGCCGCGTTACCACAAGCCAGACTTACACCGATCAGGCACCATGTCCTTCAATACCTTCGGCCACATGTTCCGGGTCACGACCTTTGGCGAAAGCCACGGGATTGCGATCGGCTGCGTGGTCGACGGCTG
>Ga0137412_10002771_pt1 | contig 13889 bp, 10 predicted proteins | sample CZODoug2_1_16fun_FD_122160 | JGI IMG/M metagenome (GOLD analysis project Ga0137412, IMG submission 122160) | Vadose zone soil fungal communities from Angelo Coast Range Reserve, California, USA - CZODoug2_1_16fungal (Hybrid Assembly) | ecosystem: Environmental > Terrestrial > Soil > Vadose zone... | reverse complement strand
CCGCAACCCCTTTATTTGCCACTCTTACGAAAATACCCGGGGGTATGGGGGCATTCTTCCCATTTTGGTTCACTTCTCTGCGCTTCTCTGCGTCTCTGCGTTGTCCTTATTCCGGCGACGTTCCGACGTTCCGATTGAAGCTCCACAGCACTTGTGGAGCGAAGATCCCGACCCGGTCGGGACGAGCTTTTCTCCCGCCTGCTACACTGTTCCACCCATGGCTCGCCAACGACTCGGCCAACACTTCCTTGCCGACCTGCACTGGCGCGAAGAGATCGCGCGCGCCATTCGCGTCTCCCCGCATTCCACCGTGCCGCTCCCACGGGAAGACCAGCATTGCTGGATCGAAATTGGCTCAGGACACGGTGAAATGACCCAGCACCTTGTTGCTACCGGCGCCCCCGTCCACGCCATCGAAATCGATCCGGCTTTCATCGGCGGACTTCGCCGTCTGGCGCACAAATCTCCAAATCTCGACGTCGTTCCCGCCGATGTTCTTGAAGTGGACATCGCGGCGATCTCTTCCGGCCGCCGTATCCGCATCTACGGAAATCTTCCCTACTACATCACCTCGCCGATCCTTCATCGCCTGTTCACCTTCGCGGACATCATCGACGAAATCCACGTCGTCATCCAGACCGAAGTGGCGCAGCGCCTCGCCGCCTCGCCCGGGACTCGCGATTATGGCTATCTCTCCGTCGTCACCCAGTTCTACACGCGGCCGGAATTTGTCTTCGAAATTCCGCGCGACGCGTTCAACCCGCCGCCGGAAGTCAGTTCCGCTCTCGTCACGCTGCGCCTGCCCGGCGAACGCGCCAGGCTCTGCCTCGGCGATCCACCCCGTTTCCTGGATTTTGTGAAATTGTGTTTCTCGAAGAAACGCAAAACATTGGTTAACAATCTGCGGTCTCTCGCCAAACCTGATGGTGTCCGCGAGGCTCTTGCTTCGCTAGGGCTCCTACCGGACTCCCGCGCCGAGCAGCTCTCCGTCTCGCAGCTCGCTGCGCTTCACGTCAGTGTGGCTGGTGCCTGATGCAGATTCGGCCAACTTCGTTTTTTCGATGGGGATTTCGCCGGCGCAAAATTCAGTGTTCAGGAAAGGATTTCAGCTTCTTTTTTTACCGCCGCGGCCAGCCGGTCCGGATAGTCGCTCATGATTCCGTCAACGCCCGCGGCCATCAGCATGCGCATGTGCGCCGGATGATTCACCGTCCAGCACACTACCTGCAAATCTTTTTTTTGGGCTTCTGCAATCATCGCCGGAGTCACCAGATCTCCGCGCACGACCAGCTGCCGCGCGCCAATTTCGACGGCTTTGTCGATCGGCTTTTCGAGCTGGCCGTCGTACAACAAGCCGCTCATCAGCGTTGGCTCGATCTTCCTCAAGTTCAAGACCACCGCCGCATCGAAGCAAATTACCACCGCACGGGGTATTTCTCCCGATTCGCGCAACGCGCCAACCAACGCGTGTTCCCCGCCCCACGAGCCGCCGGGTTTGATCTCCAGGTAGAACACCACATCATTTTTTTTGGAAAATTCGAAAATCTCTTCCAGTGTGGGTATCCGTTCGCCGGCGAATTCGCTCCCGAACCACGACCCGGCATCCAGCTTGCGCAGTTCCGCAAGGGTCATATCGTGGACCGCGCCCTGGCCGTTGGTGGTTCGATTCACGGTGGCGTCGTGGATCGCCACGAAATGCGCATCGCGCGAGAGTTGCAAATCCGTCTCGATAAACGTGGCCCCCAGGGCAACAGCTTTCTTGAACGCCGCGAGTGTGTTTTCCGGCGCGTGTCCCGAAGCTCCGCGATGTCCAATCACCAGCACCAAGCTACTCCATTACCGCAAGGGATATATAACACCATTGCTCTCAAAAAGTTTCCCGCCAAGGGGTTGCATACTCCTTGCTGCCCTGCCCAAAAATATGCTAACACCATCCCTCTGGCACGGAAGCAGGCATCCACCCGTCCTGCATCTTGAATCTAACTGGTCGAGTAAATCATGCGACTGTTCAGGAGGAAATCATGAGAAAGGAACTCCGGGCCCTGTTAACAATGGCGCTGCTGCTCGCCTCCCCCGTGGCTGGGCGGCCAAACTCCGCGGCGGCTCAGCCCCAGCGCAGCGAACCAAAGTACGCGGAAAAACTCTACAAGGAAGTGCGGCACCAGTTGGTCATGCTGCCGTGGTATTCCGTCTTCGATAATCTTGCGTATAAAGTCGAAGGCGACAAGGTGACTTTATACGGCCAGGTGACCCGGCCAAGCTTGAAGTCCGATGCCGAGTCCGCCGTAAAGAGCATTGAGGGAGTGGCGTCGGTGGTGAACAACATCGAGATTCTGCCGCCCTCGCCGATGGATGACCAACTCCGCCGGGCCATCTATCGCGCCATCTATGGGGATGCCGCCCTCTCGCGCTACTCGATTCAGGCGGTGCCATCCATCCATATCATCGTGAAGGGTGGCAACGTCACGCTGGAAGGTGTGGTGGATAACGAAACCGATAAAAACCTTGCGAACCTTCGTGCCAACGGGGTTCCCAATGTATTTTCGGTGAAGAACAATCTCGTTGTCGCAGGCGACGGTAAGTAAACTTCGACCGGGGCGAAGGCAAGTAAACTTGGAGTGCGAGTTACGGAAAATAAGTTTTCGAGCCACTGGGGCCGGTGCTAGGCGGTCCCAGTAGTTCCGCTTTTCTGCAATTGGCGCGAAATGCGCCGAGCGGTTTCCTTCAGCGCGTCGATGATCCGCGGCATATCGACTTCATCCGTCTGCGTAAGCGTCCCGCTGGCGCCGAGCGCGGCGGTAACATTTCCCAAAGCGTCGAAGATGGGCGCGCCCAGGCATCGCGCGCCCAAACTATTTTCTTCGTCATCCACGGCGTAGCCGGAACGCTTCACTTGCTCCAGGTCGGCGAGAAGTTTGGTAATGGAAGTGATGGTTTTCGGCGTCCTTTTTTTCAGGCCTTGTTGTTTCACGATTGTTTCGATTTCATTTTTTGGCAGCCAGGCCAGCAGGCATTTTCCGACGCTGGTGGAATGCAAAAACATTCGCCGTCCCACCCACGTGTTCACCTTGAAGAATCCGGGCGCTTCCACTTTTTCGATATAGACGGCTTCGCCCTGATCGAGAACCGCGAGATGCACGGTCATTCGAATCTTCTCGCCGAGTACGCGCAGGAAAGGAAGTGCGAGATCAGCGATGTCGAGATTGGCCTGGGCATCGCCGCCGAGGCTCAAGATTTTCAGGCCCAGGCGGTACCGGCCCGTTTCCAGTTCACGCCGCAAGTAACCGCGTTTCTCGAGCGTTCGGAGGATGTAGCTCGCGGAACTCTTGGGGATTCCGAGCTTGCGGCTGATTTCCGCGTTGGTAAGTCCTTCGCGGCGCTGGGCGGCGGCTTCGAGAATATTCAGGGCGCGCTCGACGGCGGTGGCGGGACTGGTTTCGCTGGCAGGCATGGCGGCTCCGATAAGAAAAAGTTATCGCCCCATTATAGAATACGTGTTCAGGATACTGAACATAAGATTGCAGGCGGAAAGCGGCTCGGCTACAAGGGGAGCAGGGGGCCTGAACATATGTTCAATGTGCTGAACAGACTTCCGAGGAAAGGAAAGAACCCGCCGATGGTGTGCAAATTTCTCGACGGGGTGTCCGCTTTTCCCCTGAGCATCCCCAGGTTCTGCGGAGAGCTCTTCTATCTCCTTGAGGGAATGGGCTTTAGAAACTGCCGATTTCCACTCTTTGGCTTTCGAATTGCCCTACCTATTGGCCAGCCGGCTTTACTTCGCATTCGCAGCGGAAAGGATTGACCTCGACCATGGCTACCGCAACCACCAAGCCGAATCCGGCGCTCGCTCCTTTGCCCTTCTCGAATCGCATTGTGCCGGTCAATTCTGCTCCGGCGGATTTTGACGCGGCGCGCGATCTGCCTGAAGGTTTTCTCGATTTCCTTGCGCCGCTGCACGCAGCGCTCACGTTGCGGCAGCGCGCCTTGGTTGCCCGCCGCGATTACGCACTGGGCGAAGCGCATGCGGGCAAGCTTCCTGATTACCTGCCGCCTTCGGTGGCCACCACGAATTCCTGGCGGATCGAGCTTCCGGCCTGGTGCGCGGATCAGCGGAACCAGATGACGGGGCCTGCGGACGACGCTGATCTTGTGGTGAAGATGCTGAATTCCGGAGCTCCCGGCGTGATGCTCGATCTGGAAGATTCGATCGCCAATGCTTGGGAGCACAACTCGCTAGGCATCAAGAATATTCTGGAAGCGCTGGCCGGGCGGCTTACGTACTTCGACCGCAAGCGCAACAAGACGGTCGGCATCAATTCCAGTTCCACGGTGATTTTCACGCGGCCGCGGGGATTGCATCTGCATCAGGCCGGTATTCTGCCGGGGGAATTGCTTCCGGCTTCACTGTTCGATGTGGCGATGGTCGCCTATCAAGTGGATTTCAGCGCGCTGAAGCACCCTCTGTGCATTTACATACCGAAGTCTGAATCGGCCGACGAAGCGCTTTGGTGGCGCGACCTTTTTCAGATGATCGCGCGGCTGAAGGGATTGCCAACAAATGCGATCAAGTGCATGGCGCTGGTGGAATCGCATCCGCTTGCTTTTCAAATGGAAGAGTTTGCCTGGAATCTTCGTGACCACATTGTGGGTCTGAATCTGGGCCGCTGGGACTACATGGCCAGCCTGATTCATTTCAATCTCGTAAATCCGGAGTGGGTGCTTCCCGACCGCAATACGATCCCGCATAACGTCGCGTTTTTTCAGAATTTGCGCAATCTCCTGCCAGATATTTGCCACAAGCACGGGATGTTGGCGATCGGCGGCATGACCGCACTCTATCCCAGCCGCGAGGATGCGGAGCTGAACGCGCGCGCATTGAAAGTTCTCGCGGAAGACAAGAAGAATGAAGCCAACTGTTTGATGGATGGAGCGTGGACGGGACATCCCGATCAAAACGAAATTGCCGTGAGCCAGTTCCCTGCTCCGAACCAACTTCAGACGCGACCTGCAAATGCCAGCACGCATCCCGACCTGCGACCGCTTCCCACGGGAGTCGGCAAACGCACGCTGGCGGGAACGCGCGCCGCGGTGCGCACCGTTATTCGCTATCGCAATGGCGTTCTGAACGGCAAGGGCGCGAGTCTCCTCGATGGCTATATGGAGGACCTCGCTACGGACCGCATCTACCGGTTGATGATCGCGCAGCGGATGAAGCACTCCGACAGAGTCGAAGTTCTTGGGGAAACAGGCTTGCCGATTCGGCATACCCCGGAACTGATTCATGAACTTTTTGAGGAAGAGTTGGGCCGGCTGTTGCGCGAGAACGCCAATGGGAATGACGCGCAAGTGGCGACACTTCGAGAGGCGCGCAGGATCAGCGAAGAAATGATCCTGCAGGAAGAATTTAATCCGGCGTGAAGAGAGCTTTTTCGAACGGGATTCGGCCAACTGAGGAGATCAGAAAGATAGGGAGTCGCAAATGTCAACAAATGGAACGAACGGGGCCAATGGGAACGGGAAGAAGCATCACGCACTGAACTATTGGGCCAATGATCCCCGCTGGTCGGGCATCACGCGTCCTTACTCTTACTCGGATGTTGTTCGCTTGCGGGGCTCGATCCAGATCGAGTACACGCTGGCGCGTCTTGGAGCGGAGCGGCTGTGGAATCTGATGCACACGGATGCTTACGTTCCGGCGCTGGGGGCCATCACTGGCAATCAGGCGATTGAGATGGTGCAGGCTGGCTTGAAAGCGATTTACGGGAGCGGCTGGCAGGTGGCAGCCGATGGCAATACTGCCGGCGACGTCTATCCCGACCAGAGCCTCTATCCTTGCGATTCAGCGCCGAATCTGGTGAAGCGCCTCAATCGCGCGCTACTGCGCGCGGACCAAATCGAATCCGCAGAAGGCAAGAAGTCCGGTACGTATTGGTTCGCGCCGATTGTGGCCGACGCGGAGGCAGGATTCGGGGGTTCGCTGAATGCATACGAACTGATGAAAGCGATGATTGAAGCGGGCGCGGCAGGTGTTCACTTCGAGGATCAACTTTCGTCGGCGAAGAAATGCGGGCACCTGGGTGGCAAAGTCGTTGTGCCAACGCGCGAGTTCGTCGAAAAACTTGTGGCGGCGCGATTGGCGGCCGACGTTTGCGGCGTGCCTACGATTCTCATTGCGCGCACGGATGCCAACTCCGCTGGACTTTTGCTTTCCGACGCGGACCCGCGCGACCGCGAATTCATTTACGGGGAACGCACGCCCGAAGGTTTTTATCAGTACCACGGCGGCATCGACGCGGCGATAGCGCGGGGTTTGGCTTACGCGCCTTACGCCGACATGCTGTGGTGCGAAACATCCACACCGGATCTTGCGGAGGCGAGGAAATTCGCGGATGCCATTCACGCTAAGTTTCCGGGAAAGCTGCTGGCTTACAACTGTTCGCCGTCGTTCAACTGGAAGAAAAAGCTCGATGACGTGACCATTGCGAATTTTCAGCAGGAACTGGGCAAAATGGACTACAAATTCCAGTTCGTTACGCTGGCAGGATTCCACGCGCTGAATATGTCCATGTTCCATCTTGCGCGAGGCTATTCGCAGGCGGGTATGACGGCGTATTCGAAACTGCAGCAGGAAGAGTTTGCCGCGCAGGAACTCGGCTACCGCGCCGTCACGCACCAACGTTTTGTAGGCACCGGATACTTCGACGAAATCGCCCAGGTCGTTTCCAGCGGCAGTTCTTCTACCACGGCACTGGCTGGATCAACGGAAGCCGAGCAGTTTCACGCCACCGTTCCGCTCTCGGCTTCGAACGGGCATACGGCGGAAGCTCACGTTTAACAGCCAAAATCGAACGCGGACCTAAGGGTTGCAACAAAAAGATTCATGCACTACAATGTAGTGCATGAAAACCCATGTCTACAGCTGGCGTTTGTCCGGCGATCTGAAATCAGACCTCGAGCGCCAGGCGCGTCTCCGAAAGGTTCCTGTCTCCACCATTCTTGATATGGCAGTGCGTGAATGGCTGAAAAAAAGCGCAATCGAGGTGTCGGGAGATGAAGAGCAGCGCAGGCTGCACGCAGCGGCAGAGAAGTATATCGGCGCCCTAAAGGGGCGCGGCAGGTATGGCGCTGAAACGGTTCGCGAAACGATCCGCAAAAAACTGCGGCGGCGATATGGCCGCTGACGCGCTGATCGCTGACGCGCTGATCGATACGGGTGCGATTCTCGCAATATTGAGGAAGAGCGACAAGTGGCATGAATCTTGCCAAGATGCCTTCCGCCAATTGCGCTTTCCCCTCTTAACTTCAGAGGCGGTGCTGACCGAATTGTTCCAGTTGTTTGGCAACAGCCGGGCGGAAATAGAAACGGCGTGGGGCTTCTTGCGGTCCGGAGCAGTCGTCGTGGGCACAATCGATGATTCGGAAATGGCGCAACTACGCGCGTTGATGTTGCAGTATTGGGACCGGCCGATGGATTTCGCGGATGCGACCCTCGTGCATCTAGCAAAGCGGGAATCGATATCAACCATTCTGACCGTGGACCAAGCGGATTTTGCAACGTATCGCCTGGCAGGAAAACGACGATTCCACGTATTACCTATCGACCGGCCATAGAATCCTCAATCAGCGAAAAGGAGAAAAATGGCGCCCACTATACGCTGGGCCAGCGCTGGCCGTCGGAATGGGAGCGGCGCGCTTTGAGTGATGGCGAAGGCTGGTAGCCGGTGGATGCGGAATTCTTCATCACAGCTTGAAAGGCTTCGTGGAAGGCATCCATCTCGGGTTGGGTGCCGATAGTGATGCGGGTGTAAGTCGGCCAGACGGGCCAGATGCGTCCGATGAACACGTCGCGCTTGGCCATGGCGTCGATGACTTCTTTGGCGGGGCGCTTGGTATCCAGCATGAAACAGTTGGATTGGGAGGGGACGAAGGAATAGCCCTGGCTGGCGAGCCAATCAAAAGTTTTCTGGCGGATGACGGCGTTCACCTGTTTTCGTTCGGGAACGAGATGCTCGTGCTTGAGGCTAGCGGTTGCGGCGGCCAGCGCGGTGATCGGCATCGCGCTCCAACCGCTGAAATTCCCCAGCTTTGCCAGAAGGTCCGGGCGAGCGATGGCCGCGCCGCAGCGAATCCCCGCCATGCCGTAAATCTTCGAGAAAGTGCGCAACACGATTACGTCTTGATCGGCTTTGACCAAGTCGAGAGCGCTGGTGCCGTCGGAAAAATGAATGTAGGCCTCATCGACGAGCACGACTGAACCCTTTGGTTTCGCAGCGAGGAGTTGCTCGATATCGGAGCGGGGGGTCATCGTGCCGGTCGGATTGTTCGGGGTACAGACATAGAAGAGTCCAGCATCGGGAGCGGCCGCGAGCATGGCTTTGATATCGTGCGCATACGTTTTGGTCAGCGGAGTCTTGACGACACGCGCTCCGGAGACTGCGGCGGCTTTCATGCCGGCCTCGTATCCGGGATCGGCGGTGACGTAGCTCTTCGTTGGCGAGGTGAACGAAAGCACGGAAAAATGGAGAGGCTCACTGGAGCCGGGGAAAACGCGCACATATTCCGGCTTCAGGCGCTCCATCCCCGAAAAAGTTTTTACAAATTCATCGTGCAGCCAGTAGGAATAGCGGCCGCCCTGCGGCGCCATATCCACGATGGCCTTGCGCGCGGCGTCGCAAGGGCCGAGAGGGTTTTCATTGGCGTCAATGATGACGGCGCCGGGATGAAAAACATGGCGCTCGTCTGCCGCGAGGGTGGCCTCGGTGGCGATGCGGAAAGCCATCGCCGCAGTAGCCGCAGCCGACAACTGAAGAAACATTCTCCGCGAACCATTGGAAAGAACTTCGTTGGTCTTCATCTGGCCCTCCTAAATATCTGCGCAACTTTTTCGTGGAAGTCCTGCTGCCTTGCTCAGGCAGCAAAAGTGGCAGGATGGCTTCATCCAGCCTGCGAGTCACTATAACACCGAATCGACAGAGGATTTAAGCAGGAGTTTCCTCAGGCGCGAAGCGAGTCGTGTCCTGGAATTTTGGATGGCGAGCAACGAAAAATTTGATGACCGGGATCGGATAGAATCTGACGCGCGAGATGTCTTAGGCTCTGCTTCGTGGCGAATCTCTTGGATTTTGGGAGGCTGCATGATGCAAGTAGCGCGAAAGACTGCCGCTCCGCGTACCATCGGAGAAAGAATCGACGGGGTAGACTGGAAGAAAGCAGAGCAGTCGCTTTCGGAGCGAGGCTATGCGGTTACAGAACCGATTCTGACGATTGAGGAATGCAAATCTCTCGCAGGACTCTACAGCGATGCGGACCATTTTCGAAGTCACGTGGTCATGGAGCGCTTTCGATTTGGCGTTGGCGATTACAAGTATTTCGCCAACCCGCTCCCGGAAATAGTCACGGAGCTCAGAACCAGGACTTATCCGCGTCTCGCCGAAGTGGCCAATCGCTGGGCGGAGATGCTTGGTGAGAACGCGCCGCGATATCCCCCGGAGCATGCGGCTTTCCTGAATATCTGCCACAAGGCGGGGCAGACAAAACCTACTCCGCTGATGCTGCACTACGAGGCCGGCGGTTTCAACTGCCTGCATCAGGATCTGTACGGCGAGGTGAGCTTTCCCCTGCAAATGGTTCTTCTGCTGGGGCAGCAAGGCCGCGATTGGGAAGGCGGAGAGTTTATCCTGGTCGAACAGCAGCCCCGGGCGCAGTCCAAGCCGCAGGTGGTAACGGCGGATTGCGGGCAAGCAATTATTTTCACGACGCGCTATCGGCCGGTGAAAGGCTCGCGAGGCTACTACCGCGTTAATGTGCGCCATGGCGTCAGCTGTGTGCTCAGCGGCACGCGGTTCACGCTGGGAATCATCTTCCACGACGCAAAGTAGTGAAAGAATCCGCAGGCCTTTCGGTTGTCCGAATCCGCACTCCCATTCCCAATATCGGGCACCGGCAATTCTGCCGCGGCAGAGAGCCCCTGCGTAAGTCGTTTTCACTCAGCGAAATAACAGATCGATGGATGGCCGATCACTTGCCCATACACTGAACTTGTATCCGGAGGTGTGACAATGGGCACACTTGCACAGAACCTACGCTATGCCATCCGCACGCTGAGGAACAATCCCGGGTTTGCATTGGTAGTTGTTCTCACGCTGGCGCTGGGAATCGGCGCCAACACGGCCATATTTTCCGTCGTCTATTCGGCGCTGCTGCGACCGCTGCCTTATCGTGAGCCGGGCAAGCTTTACCATTTCGGGGAGTCACGGATACAAAATGACAACAGCACGAATGGTGCGCAGGCTTCTTACCCGGATTATTTGGACTGGAAGCGCACGGCGAAGAGCGTCCAGTCATTTGCAGGCTACAGCGGCGACGCCTTCACTCTTTCCGCGAATGGCGAACCAAAGAACACCTTCGCCTTGCAGGTGACGCCCAACTTCTTTTCGACGCTCGGAGTGCGGCCGGCGCTCGGGCGCGATTTTCTAGAGAACGAAATGCAGGTGGAGGACGATCCTCATGTGGCGATACTTACAGACGCCTTCTGGCGAACAGAATTGGGGGCGGATCCGAACATCGCCGGACGGGTCATCCATCTGAACGGCAAGCCCGTCACGATTATTGGCGTGCTTCCTCGCGATTTTGAATTTGCCCCCGCGGGGAACGCCCAACTCTGGGTGCCGATTCACCAGACTGGAGATCCGATTACCCGCCGCAGTTTGAGGTGGCTCAGCGTCTTCGGCCGCCTGGCGCCGGGATTTTCGCCGGATCAAGTTCGCGCCGAAATGCAGGGCATCAACGCGCAGCTGGCCACGCAATATCCAAAAGAAAACAGTGCCACGTTTTTTGTCATGGAAACTCTCACACAAAACATCGTGGGCAAAGTCCGGCCGATTCTGCTGATTCTCCTCGGAGCAGTGGGATTCGTTCTGCTGATCACCTGCGGGAACGTCGCCAATTTACTCCTGACGCGTTCCATCGGGCGGCGCAAGGAATTTGCCGTGCGTTCGGCTCTAGGAGCGAGCCGCGCCAGCCTGCTTTCGCAATTGCTGACGGAAAGCCTGTTGCTCTCGTTTATCGGCGCTGGAGTTGGACTCCTCGGGGCACAATGGGGAGTGCCTTTGCTGGTGGCGGGGATACCGGAATCTCAGTTGCAAGCAATGCCCTATCTGCGGAACGCGGGGATCAACTTTCCAGTCCTTGTGTTTCTTTGCGGAGTCGCGTTGGTGACGGGGATTCTCTTCGGGCTGGCGCCCGGGCTGGGAGCTTCGCGTACTTCTCTGAATGAGTCGTTGAAAAATGAGTCGCGCGGGGGTACCAGCGGAGGTCACGCTCGGCTGCGCAACACTCTTGTGGTCGCGGAAATCTCAATTTCTCTGGTGCTGCTGGTTGGGGCGGGACTCTTGCTCAAGAGCCTCCACACGCTTCTAGGACAGGACCCAGGGTTCAATCTGCACAATGTGTTGAGCTTCTCTGTAAACTTGCCGGATTCATCCTATCCCAGCGATAAGACGCCTCCCTACTACAGCGATGCCGCGTTGCGGTTCGATCATGCGTTCACGCACCGGCTTCGCAGCTTGCCCGGCGTGCTCGACGTCGGCCAGGCTTCGGCTATTCCTGTCAGCGGCGGCAGGGGCACGATCCGTTTCGTAGTCGAAGGCCGCGCGACGGCGCTTGGCCAGGAAGATGAGTGCCAAATAATGACCGTCAGCACTGGCTACTTCACTTCGTTGAAGATTCCTCTGGCCGACGGCCGATTTTTTTCCGCAAATGATTCCAAGGACGCTCCAGGCACGGTTGTCGTAAGCCGGGCCTTCGTGAAAACGTATTTGGACCGAGAGAATCCCATAGGCAAACGCATCCGTTTCACTTTCAGCGCGCAGAATCCGTTTCTTGAAATCGTGGGAGTCGCGGGAGATACCGCGACGATTGATCTGGCCGCGCCAGCTACGCCCATCGTCTACACAGCCAACGACCAGGGGCCCTCGACGTTCCTAAACTATATGGTCCGCACGGCGGGCCAGCCGGTCGCGTTCGTGGGAGCTGCCCGCGCTGCCTTGAAGGAAATGGATGCACAACTACCAATGATCCAACCGCGGTCGCTCGAAGAGGTAGCCGAGCAATCTCCCTCTGTTTTCCTGAGGCGCTATCCTTCTTACCTGATTGGATGTTTTGCCGTGCTGGCGTTGATTCTTGCTGTGGTCGGATTGTACGGGCTGATCGCACACCTAGTGCTGCAGCGGACTCGGGAGATCGGCATCCGCGTTGCACTGGGTGCGCAACACAAGGACATTTTGCGAATGGTTCTTCGTCAAGGAATTCGCGCCACTCTCGCCGGAGTCGCCGCCGGCATCGTCGCCGGCCTCGCGCTCACGCGTCTCATGAGCAGTTTGCTCTACGGCGTAAGTCCGGGAGACTGGTTCATATTTGTGAGCGTCTCTTTTCTGATGTTTGCTGTCGCGCTTGCAGCATGCTTGGTGCCCGCGTACCGCGCCATGAGAGTCGATCCCCTAGTAGCATTGAGGTACGAATAAATCATGGTTCTGCGAACCACAAGCGAACCATGAAAATAGACGCAACGTGCCCTTTGAAAATAGAGCGGTTATGACTATTTTCTAAGGAATAGTTGCAGGCCGGTGCGGTGCGTTTCGCTATTGTTTGAGATTGAGTTGATTTTCAAGCGGCGAAATAGTCCAGCGGCCGTTGGCTACTCATGGCCGCCACCGAGTTCGCGGACGATAGAGCCGACGAAGGATTTGGCGTCGCCGAAGAGCATGAGCGTTTTGTCGAGGTAATAGAGCGGGTTCTCGATTCCTGCGAAGCCCGCGCCCATGCTGCGCTTGATGACCATCACGGTGCGCGCTTTGTCTACATCCAAGACGGGCATGCCGAAAATTGGGCTAGAAGCGTCGGTGCGCGCCGCGGGATTGGTAACGTCATTCGCGCCAATCACCAGGGCGACGTCGGTTTGCGGAAAATCACCGTTGACGTCTTCCATGTCCAGCAATTTGTCATAGGGAATGTCTGCTTCGGCGAGCAGCACATTCATGTGTCCCGGCATGCGGCCGGCGACGGGATGAATTCCAAACTTTACGTCCACGCCGCGTTTGGTGAGTGCGTCGTAAAGTTCGCGCACCTTGTGTTGCGCTTGCGCCACGGCCATTCCGTAACCTGGCACGATGACTACCTTGTTCGCCGCTGCCAGAATCGCAGCTGCTTCTTCGGGTGTTGCGCTGCGAACAGGCCGCGCTTCCTGCTTGCCCGCGGCTGTAGTCTGCTCCTGTCCAAACGCTCCAAAAAGCACGTTGGTGAACGAGCGGTTCATGGCTTTCGACATATTGATGGAAAGAATGAGACCGGAGGCTCCGTCGAGCGCGCCCGCAATGATCAGCAGTTTGCTGCCGAGTACGAAGCCCATCGCGGCTGCAGAGAGTCCAGCGTAGGAATTCAAAAGGGAAATCACCGTCGGCATATCGGCGCCGCCGATGGGAACGATCATCATCACGCCGAAGAGAAGTGGAATGCCGACGATCAGCGGGAAGAGTTGCGTCTTCTCTGGATGCAATACCAATATTCCCGCAACGACGACGGCCACACCCAGAAGTCCGAGGTTGACGATGTTTTGCCCCTTATAGGTGATGGGCCGCTGGGGCAGGACTTCCTGCAATTTACCCGCGGCCATCAAGCTGCCCGTGAACGTGAGTGATCCGAGAATGACTTCGAGGGAGAGCACGCCCATCATGAAACGGGGCACCTCTGGAGTGCGCAAATAAAATTCCGCGGTGCCGACCAGCGTGACGCACAAAGCTCCAAACGCGTGGCTTAGAGCCGTCCGCTGGGGCACGGCAGTCATCGCCACTTCGCCCAGCGGAACGCCGATGATGGTTCCGAGCACCAGGGCG
>Ga0137412_10002770_pt1 | contig 13891 bp, 12 predicted proteins | sample CZODoug2_1_16fun_FD_122160 | JGI IMG/M metagenome (GOLD analysis project Ga0137412, IMG submission 122160) | Vadose zone soil fungal communities from Angelo Coast Range Reserve, California, USA - CZODoug2_1_16fungal (Hybrid Assembly) | ecosystem: Environmental > Terrestrial > Soil > Vadose zone... | reverse complement strand
GCGACAGGATCGCGTCGAGATCACCAACCCGTCGAAAACGCCGCACGACAGCATCCATCTGGTCGCCGAATTGGCGACCGATCAACCCGGCCTGGTAGCTCAGCGTGGCCTCCTCGGGAACCGTGCCGGCCGGTCGGCTGGCCGACTGCACCATTCGAACCCCGGGAATGGCCATGACCTGGCGGGTGACTCGCTCAACCGCGATCAGCCCGGCGGGGTTGCGCAGATCATGGTCGGCCTCCACCGTGACCACGTCGGGCAATAGCCGGTTTGCCGGAAAGTGTTGAGCCATAGCCGCATAGCCACTGTTGGATTCGGTCCCGGTCGGCGTTGCGGCCGGTTCGTTCCAGCCCGTCCGCATACCGGCCAGCGGCAGGATCAAGACGGCGATCAACCCACCGCTGACCACCAGGACGGGTCCGGGCCAGCGGGCAACCACGACACCGATACGCCGCCAGCGGCGCGCGATCACCGATCGCCGCGGTTCCAGCAGGCCGCGCCGGCTGGCCAGGCCGATCAGCGCCGGGGTGAGCGTGAGAGCGGCGGTCATGCCCACCAAAACACCTATCGCGCAGGGTATTCCGGTGCTGCGGAACATGCCCACCTTGGCCAGGCTCAAGCACGCCAACGCCGCTGCCATGGTCAGCGCCGACCCGATGACGACCGGCGCCACGCCGCGGTAGGCGGCGGCCAGTGCCGCGGCCGGGTCAATACCGCGGCGGCGGCCCTCGTGATAACGGCCGATCAGAAAGATAGCGTAATCGGTTCCGGTCCCGAGGATCATCGCCGCAACCAGCGCAACGGAAAACAGCGACACCTCCACCACGCCGTGGTTGCCCAGCAAGGCGATCAGTGGGCGGGCCACCGCCAGTGCCAGTCCCACCGAGATCAGCGGGATAGCCGCGGCCACCGGCGAGCGGTAGACGATCAGCAGCAACAGCATGATCACCAGCACCGTCGCGGCGGTGATCAACAGCATCTGGTGATCGATCGCGGCGAACTCGTCGGCCAGCGTGCTGCCCGGACCGGTGACATACACATGCAGGCCCGGCGGCGGGCCGAGTCGGTGCACCGTGTCACGGACGACCGTCACGGAATCACTGGCCTGCGCGGTGCCCAGCATTCCGGACAACCGCACCATCAGATCCGCCGCCCGACTGTCGTGGCTCTGCGCCGCCGACTTGGTGACCGGGTCCGCCCACAGGTCGGTGACCGAGTAGACATGTTCGGTGTCGGCCCGCAATGCGGTCACCAGCTTGTCGTAGTAGCCGCGATCGGCCGGTCGCAGAGGCTGATCACGTTCCAGCACAACGTAATCAAGGTTGTTGCTGGGTGCGCCGCCGAATAGTTCAGCGGACCGTTTGGCCGCGACGGCACTGGCCGCATCCGTCGGCATGAACGACCGGGCGTGTGTCGCGACGACCCGCTCCAACTGTGGCACCGCAAGGTTTCCCACGGCCGCCACGACGATCCAGCCCAGCAGTACGACCGCGGCGTAGCGACTGGTGAACCGGGCGGCGGGCGCGAGCGGCTCAGGCAACGGTCTGCTGTAGCGAAGCGACGCCGCCGTGGAGCTCGACGATGTGCTGCTCTTCGTGTTGCCGACCGCGGATTCGGATCGATCGACGGGCCGCTTCATCGAGCAGCGCCCGCAGACCGGGCAACCGCGCGGCGAGCTCGGCACGCGCCTGTTCGGCGGGGATGTCGTCGTCGGCGGCCTGATCGAGCTTCGCTGTCAGCGCTGTCATCCAGCGGTGCTGCAGCGAGAGCAATAGACCCTCTTCGCTGCCGAAAAGCCGCTCGATGGTCGCCTTGCTGTCATCGAAATTGATTGCTGATTGTGGGTTTTCGACGGCACGGTCGATGAGCTCGGCCATGAAATCCATCCGCTCGTGCAATTCTTGCCATGTCATGTCAGCCACGTTATGGAAGCTGCGCGGCCTCGACATCGTGCCGCGGTTCGGTTTTCGGCCTGCTACTACGGTCGCAGTCGAACACCTTCTACAGCAGGATGTATGCGGCGACAAACCCTTCTACGATGAGCCGATGACGCGGGCCGGCGAGTATGCGCGCAACTGGGTTGGGAATCGCTCAGAGCTGATCCCGGAGCAGTACTCGTGGCTGTTCGTCGTGATGATCCAGTCGGCCTTGGTACTCACCCTGATCGGGTCGACCGTGCAGCGCAACGAAGCCGACGTGCCGGCGTCCGCGGTCGCGGCGGCGCTGGCCCTCGCGCAACTAGCGCTCTTCGTACTCCTCGGCACCAAGTTCAACCCGCCCATCGTCGCCATGACGTGGTGGACGTCGACCGCCATCCTGCTGTTCGCGACGTCGACCCCGATTCCAACCGACTGCGCGCCGCTGCTCTTGGTATTGATGGTGGGCTGTGTCGCGTCGCTGACGCCGCCGCGGTGGGGCGCGTTTGCGTTCGTGGCGGCGGTGTCGCTGTTGGTGGCGGCTGCGGCGACCCACCGGCTCGACGGGGTGGCGCTGTACCTGGGCTTCGTCGGGCTGGGCTGGCTGGTCGGCTACCAGATGCGGACGCAACACCAACTGCTTATCAAACAGCAGGATATGCAGGCCGACCTTGCCGAGCACGCAGCCGCCGACGAACGGCGCCGCATTGCCCGCGAGGTGCATGACGTCATTGCGCACTCGCTTTCGGTGACGCTGCTGCAAGTCACCGGAGCGCGACATGCGCTGCAGCAGGACGGCGATATCGACGACGCGGTGGGGGCACTCGTCGACGCCGAGCGGCTGGGCCGCCAGGCGATGGCTGATATCCGACGCACGGTGGGTCTGCTCGAGGCCGGCCCGACCAAGATGGCCCCCGAGCCCGGCATCGCCGATATCCCGGATCTCATCGACGATTTCGTCTCAGCCGGGCTACCCGTCACGCTGCGCACCGAAGGCCGGCCCGAGCGGGTCTCGGGCGCGGTGGGCCTAGCCTTGTACCGCATCGCCCAGGAATCGCTGGCCAACATCGCCAAACACGCGGTAGCGTCCAAAACCATTGTCGGCGTCTCGATTTCGGCGTCGACAGCGTCACTGTCAGTGATCAACGACGTGCCGGTCACCGTGGCCGCCGCGTCGCCGTCGCAGAGTGGACGCGGATTGGCGGGCATGCGCCAACGAGTCGAACTGCTCGGCGGGATACTCGACGCCGGGCCGTGCCGTCAGGGATGGTCAGTGCGCGCCGAGATCCCGCTGAACGATTCGAACTCGCAGACCTGGCGGTGTGGACGCTGAGATGACCGCCCCCGAGATCACCGTGCTGCTGGTCGACGATCAAGAACTTGTCCGGTCCGGGCTGCGACGGATCCTGCGCCGCAAGGACGGATTCGTCATCGTTGCCGAATGCGGCGACGGCGACGAGGTCGCGAACGCGGTCGACGAGCACCGGCCCGATGTGGTGGTGATGGATCTGCGGATGAAGCGGGTCGACGGGATCGAGGCCACCCGCAGGCTTTCCGCTCCCGGGTCGCCACCGGTGCTGGCATTGACCACCTTCAACGACGACGAGTTGCTGTCCGGCGCATTACGTGCGGGCGCCTCGGGATTTGTGCTCAAAGATTCGTCGGCAGAGGAGTTGATCCGGGCCGTGCGCGCAGTCGCACTGGGCGACAGTTACCTCGACCCGGCGGTTACGTCACGGGTGCTAACCACGTATCGCCGCGTCGCCGTCGAGCAACGATCCGATCCGGTTGCCGAGGTGACCGCGCGCGAGTGCGACGTGCTTCGGCTGATCGGTCAGGGCCGCTCCAATACCGAGATCGCCGACGAGCTCTGCATCTCCGAGCTGACCGTGAAAAGCCACATCGGCCGGATCTTCGTCAAGCTGCAACTGCGCGACCGCGCGTCGGCCATCGTCTACGCGTACGACCACGGCCTCGTCACGCCGCGATATTCGACCTGAATCACACCCCGGTCACCGGGCCAATTGGCGCGTCGCCTAGCCGCATGCTGTGCCACCCTCGGCCCCCTACCAGCGTTCTGCACAGCACAAACTTCGAGGAATCACCCGACGTCCGGCCGCCCCACGGACCACTGAACTGCTATTTGATAAAGTTTTCAATTGATCGATCGCAGGAACTGAGAGATCTTCAGGAGCACAGTGGATCCGCAGCCGCTTTACAAGCTCAAAGGCGAGTTCTTCAAGACGCTCGGCCATCCGGCGCGCGTGCGGATCTTGGAACTGCTGGCAGTGCAGGACCAATCAGTCGGCGAGCTGGCGTCGGAGATCGGAATCGAGTCGTCGAATCTGTCTCAGCAACTGGGGGTGCTGCGACGGGCGGGTGTGGTCGACGCGCGCAAAGACGGCAACAACGTGATCTATTCGATCGCGTCGCCAGACATCGCCGAGCTGCTCGCCGTGGCGCGCAAGGTGTTGACGCGCATGTTGAGCGATCGGATCGCCGTCTTGGAGGATCTGCGCGCCGGCGGAGCGGCGGAGTAGGGCAATGGGCTGGATCCACAAGATCCTCCGGGTCGGCCGCGTCGTTGAGCCGGCCGCCGCGACGCCGCAGCCATCGGTGGAACCGCCTGCCGGGGTCCGCGGAACACTTTCGATCCGCCACGTCGACGCGGGTTCATGCAACGGCTGCGAGGTGGAGATCTCCGGCGCCTTCGGGCCGGTCTATGACGCCGAGCGGTTCGGGGCGCGGCTGGTGGCCTCACCCCGGCACGCCGACGCGCTACTGGTAACCGGCGTCGTGACACGCAACATGCTTGAGCCGCTGCGAAATACGATAAACGCGACTCCGCTGCCGCGGGTGGTGATCGCGTGCGGGGACTGCGCGCTAAACGGGGGCGTGTTCAAGCAGGCCTACGGCGTGGTCGGCACGGTGGGTGAGGTAGTGCCTGTCGATGTCGAGATACCGGGATGCCCACCGACGCCGGACGAGATCCTCACCGGCCTGCGATCGGTGACCGGGAAGTGACCGCGACCCTTCCCGCTGCTTCGAGTTCCGCGCCAGATATATTGCGCCACCACGCTTCCGGCCCTATCTTGGCCGGCGTGCTGACCTCTGCCCTCGGCGCTGCCGGGGTGTGGGCTGGTCTAGTTGGGTTGTTTGGCGCGCCGCGGTCGCTGTACATCGCCTTGCTGTTGCCGTTGTCGGGGGTGCAGCTGGAGCTCGATCCAATCGGTGGATTCTTCGTGGCGCTCACGGGTGCGGTCGCGGTTCCGGTGGGCATCTACTCGATCGGCTATGCGCGCCACATGAGCCCCGTCGCGCGCGCGGTGCTGCCGCTGTTCACTGCCGCGATGCTCATGGTGCCTGCCGCGGGGTCGGTGAACACGTTCCTTTTCGCGTGGGAACTGATGGCGATCACCTCGCTGATACTGGTGTTGTCCGATCACGAACGCCCCGCAGTGCGTTCGGCGGGCCTGCTGTACGCGGTGATGACGCAGCTCGGATTCGTGACGATTCTGGTCGGGCTGATGCTGCTGTCGGCGGCCGGTCACACCGACCGGCTCACGGAGCTGACTCGGGTGCCCGAAAGCGCGCGGACCGCCGTCTTTCTGCTCACCATCGCGGGCTTCGGATCGAAGGCGGGCTTGCTGCCGCTGCACGCCTGGCTTCCGCGCGCCCATCCGGAGGCTCCGAGTCCGGTGTCGGCGCTGATGAGTGCGGCGATGGTCAATCTGGGCATTTACGGCATCGTCCGGTTCGACCTGCAGCTGCTTGGGCCGGGTCCACGCTGGTGGGGGCTCGTGCTGTTGGCCATCGGCGGGTTATCCGCGGTCTACGGGGTGTTACAGGCCTGCGTAGCAACCGATCTCAAGCGGATGCTTGCCTATTCGACGAGCGAGAACATGGGGTTGATCGCGCTGGCGCTGGGTGCGGCGACACTGCTTGCCGGCTCTGGCATGCGCGCGCCTGCGACCGTCGCGATGGCCGCGGCGGTGCTGCTCCTGGCCGCGCACGCGGCATTCAAGTGCCTTGGCTTCCTCGGCGCGGGATCGGTCCTGGCTGCAACCAAGCTGCGCGATCTGGACCAGCTGGGTGGGCTGGCCCGGCGGATGCCGGTGACCACGGCGCTGTTCGCGGTTGCCGCGCTCGGCGCTTCGGGGCTGCCGCTGGGGGCGGGCTTCGTAGGCGAATGGCTGCTCGTCCAGTCGCTGATTCACACTGCGCCCGGCCCCGACACACTCGTCGCGCTGGCGACGCCGTTGGCGGTCGGGGCGGTGGCGTTAACCACGGGCCTGGGCGTGGCGGCGATGGTGAAGGCGTTCGGCATCGGATTCCTGGCTCGCCCACGTTCGCAGGCAGCTGGTGACGCACGTGAGGTATCGGTCAGCATGCTCGCCGGCATGACAGTTGCCGCGGTCGCATGCCTGCTACTGGCGGTGGTTCCGGTGATACTCGCGCCCGTGCTGCGGCGAGTGCTAGAGGTGCTGCCCGCGTCCGCGCCGGTTGAGTTCGCAGGTTTCGGTTCCGTGGTGCGGCTGCCAGGGCTGCAGGGATCGATTTCTCCGACCATGATCGCCGCGGGCCTGGCGGTGGCAGTGGGAGCGGCGCTCATGCTGACGCAGTGGCGTCGGCGCCACCGCCCAGAGCCAGTCGCCCTGCCGCCATGGGCTTGCGGCGCTGAAGATCTCACCGCGCGGATGCAGTACACGGCGACATCATTCGCCGAGCCGCTACAGCGGGTGTTCGACGATGTGCTGCGCCCGGATACCGACATCGAGATCACGCCTCACGAAGAGTCGCGGTATATAGCCGACAAGGTCGCTTACCGAACCAGCACCGTGGACGTCTTCGAGGAGCGGACCTATCAACCGGTGATCCGCGCCGTAGCGTCGGCCGCCGCGGTGGTGCGGCGCGCCCACACCGGCAGCGTTCACGCCTACCTGGCGTACGGCGCACTAGGTGTGTTGATCATCCTGGTCGTGGCCCGGTGAACCTGACGTCGTATCTGGCGGGCGCCATGCAGCTTTTTGCCGTGATGGTCGGTGCTCCGTTGGTGATCGGTGTGACCCGACAGATACGAGCACTGCTCGAGGGTCGCGCCGGCGGCGGGGTGCTGCAGCCGTGGCGCGACCTACGCAAACAGCTTGGCAAACAACAGGTCACCCCGCTGGGCACGACGGTGGTATTCGCCGCAGCACCGGTGGTTGTCGCGGCCACGACGTTGCTTATAGCCGCCATCGCACCCCTGGTCGCGACGGGGTCTCCCCTGGATTCCGGCGCCGACCTGTTCGCCGTCGTCGGCCTGCTGTTTCTGGGCACTGTCGCGTTGGCGCTGGCCGGCATTGACACCGGAACATCGTTCGGGGGCATGGGCGCAAGCCGCGAGATCACCATTGCAGCACTGGTCGAACCCACCATCCTGCTCGCTGTCTTCGCGTTGTCCATTCCGGCCGGGTCAGCGAATCTCGGTGCGCTGGTGGCTCATACGATGGGCCACCCCGGCCAAGTGGCGTCGCTCGCGGGTGTGCTGGCATTCGCCGCCTTGGTGATCGTGATCATCGCCGAGACCGGGCGCTTGCCGGTAGACAACCCGGTCACGCACCTCGAGCTGACAATGGTGCACGAGGCCATGGTGCTCGAGTACTCCGGTCCAAGGCTGGCGCTGGTCGAGTGGGCCGCCGGCATGCGGCTCACGGTTCTGCTGGCTCTGCTGGCGAATCTTTTTGCGCCGTGGGGGGTCGCGGGTGCGCGTCCAGGCGCCCTCGACATCGTGATCGGCGTCGTAGCGATCGTCACCAAGGTCGGTGTGCTCGCGGCGCTGCTCGCAACTGCGGAGGTATTCATGGCGAAACTGCGGTTATTCCGGGTGCCCGAGCTGCTGGCGGGCTCGTTCCTGCTTGCGCTGCTATCGGTTACAGCCGCGAACTTCTTCGCCGCTCGGGCGTAAGGAGATCGATGACTGACGCCAACTTTGCGACCCTGATCGACTTCGCCGCGGGCGGGCTGATGCTCGCGGCGGTGCTCGTCGTGTGGCGGCGCCGTCTACGCGCTATCGCCCGGCTGCTGGCGTGGCAGGGTGTGGCCTTGGCCGCAATCCCCATCGTGCGCGGGATCCACGACGACGACCCCGCGCTGATCCTTGTCGGCGTCGCGATCCTTGCCCTTCGCACGGCGATCCTGCCGTGGCTGCTGGGCCGGGCCGCGGCCACCGAGCAGCAGGACTGGCGCGAGACAACGCCGTTGGTGAACACCGCCAGCTCACTGTTGATCACCGCGCTGCTCACCGTCGCGGCCTTCGCGATCGCCCGGCCAGTGGCAGACCTGGAACCGAGCGCCACCGCCGACGCCGTCCCTGCCGCCTTGGCGGTGGTGTTCATCGCTTTGTTCGTGATGACGACTCGACGTCACGCTGTCTCACAGGCGTCGGGGTTTCTCATGCTGGACAACGGGATTGCCGCGACAGCATTCCTTCTGACGGCCGGTGTGCCGCTGATCGTCGAACTGGGCGCTTCGCTGGATGTGCTGTTCGTGGTGATCGTGATCGGGGTGCTAACGGGCCGACTGCGCCGCACATTCGGTGGCGCCGACCTCGACGCGCTACAGGAACTACACGACTGATGACCGCACTGCTGTTAACGGCGATCCTCGCGCCCGTCGCGGCGTCGATCGCAAACCTGGCGACAGGGTGGCGACGTGCGAGCGTGAGACTGACCGTGCTGTCGGCCATCACCGTTCTCGTCTGCGGTGTGCTGCTCGCATTCCGCGTCGGGTCGGCTATCCATTTCGCGCTGGGTGGGTTGTTGCGCGCCGATGCGCTCACCGCGACGATGCTTATCGTCGTCGGGGTGGTTGGCACCCTCGCCACCGGGGCGAGCATCGGATACATCGATGCCGAACTCGCAAATAGCCACACCGACGCGCACGGGGCGCGGATGTACGGATTCCTTACGCCGGCGTTCCTGGCCATGATGGTTCTTGCGCTGTGCGCCAACAATATTGGTCTGATCTGGGTAGCAATCGAGGCTACCACGATCGCCACCGCCTTCCTGGTCGGCCATCGCCGCACCCGTAACGCCTTGGAAGCGACGTGGAAATACGTCGTGATCTGCTCGGTCGGCATCGCGATGGCCTTTCTCGGCACCGTGCTCCTGTATTTCGCCGCTCGCCATGCCGGCGCACCCGCCGCGCAGGCGTTGAACCTCGACGTGCTCGTCGCACACGCCGGCAGCCTTGATCCAAGCGTCGCCCGTCTGGCGGGTGGACTGCTGCTGATCGGATACGGCGCCAAAGCCGGCCTGTTCCCGTTCCATACCTGGCTGGCCGACGCCCACAGCCAGGCGCCCGCGCCGGTCTCAGCTTTGATGAGCGGGGTGCTGCTGTCGGTCGCTTTCTCCGTGCTGATCCGGGTAAAACCCGTCATCGACGCGGCGACCGGACCCGGCTTCTTGCGCGCCGGGCTGCTCGTGCTGGGATCGGCGACTTTATTGGTGGCGGTCCTGATGTTGACGATCACACCGGACATCAAACGGATGCTGGCGTATTCGTCGATGGAGAACATGGGCCTGATCGCGATCGCGGCGGCCGCCGGGACAACGCTGGCGATCGCGGCGCTTCTGTTGCACGTGCTTGCGCACGGCCTCGGCAAGACCGTCCTGTTCCTGGCCGGCGGCCAACTACAGGCAGCACACGATTCGACGGCGATCGCCGACATCACCGGCGTGATGGAGCGCTCGCGACTCGTGGGCGTCTCATTCGCCGTCGGCCTGATCGCGCTGCTCGGCCTGCCACCGTTCGCGATGTTCGCCAGCGAATTGGCCATCGCCCGCTCGCTCGCCGATGCGCACCTCGCCTGGATGCTGACGGCGGCGTTACTGCTGCTCGCCATCGGCTTCGCCGCGCTGGCACGCAATACGGGCCGGATCCTGCTGGGCACCCCGGCCGCGGCCGGGCCGTCGATCACCATACCGGTGACCGTCGCTGCTGCATTGCTCGTCGGCATCGGCGCCTCCGTCGCGCTCGGCGTCAGCGCCGGGCCGCTGACGAACCTATTCGGCACCGCCGCGAGCAATGTTGGAGCGATTCCGTGAGTCCGAAACTCCTGCGGCATAAGTTGTCCGGGTCCGAACTGTCGAGCATGACCGAACAACTGCTCGTGACTGGTTTCCGCCTCGGGCTGGTGGCGGCGCATGACGACGGCGACACGCTGCGGATCGTCTACCTTTTCCTCGCCGGTCGACCCGACCGCAGAATCGAGCTGGAATGTCAAGTGGCGGCTGATGATCCGGCTCTGCCGTCGCTGGACTCCCTGTCGTTTCCGCTAGGCCGGTTCGAGCGGGAAATGGCTGACCTGTACGGAATTCGCCCGATCGGCCATCCACGGCCACGCCGTCTGGTGCGACACGCCCACTGGCCGCGGGATTGGCATCCGATGCGCGACCACGCGGGGCCACCACCGGGTTTCGAGCACACCGGGGGGTTCCCGTTTCTCGTTGTGGAGGGACCCGGGGTGTACGAGATCCCTGTCGGACCCGTGCACGCCGGACTGATCGAGCCCGGACACTTCAGGTTCTCGGTCGTCGGTGAGACAGTGCTGCGCCTCAAAGTACGGCTGTGGTTCGTCCACCGGGGCATCGAGAAACTGTTCGCCGGACGCGACGCCGGCGATGCGGTCGAACTCGCGGAACGCGTCAGCGGCGACACGTCGGCCGCGCATGCGACGGCGCACAGCCTGGCTGTCGAAGACGCCCTCGGGATCGAGTTGCCCGACGAGGCGCACCGGATGCGGGCCCTGCTCATCGAACTCGAACGGCTCTACAATCACGCCGCCGACCTCGGTGCACTCGCGAACGACGTCGGTTTCGCCCTGGCAAACGCGCACGCCCAACGCATCCGCGAACAGCTGCTGCGGCTCAACGCCGCGGTGACCGGGCACCGGCTGCTGCGTGGGGCAATCCGGCCGGGCGCGGTGGTGCTGCGCGGTCTGCCCGACGCCGCCGAGCTGAGATCGATCGCAGGCGACCTGGCCGAGGTCGCCGCGCTTACGCTCGCGAATACCGTGGTGCACGACCGTTTCGCCGGCACCGCGGTTCTGACGTCGGAGGATGCGCGCGCTCTCGGCTGCTTGGGCTACGTGGCGCGTGCCAGCGGTGTGCGCACCGACGCGCGCCTAGAACACCCGACCACTGCCCTGCCGGTCATCGAGGCCGGCGCAACCGCCGGCGACGTACTCTCCCGCTATACCGTGCGCCGTGACGAATTCGCAGCGTCTGCTGAATTGGCCGCCAATCTGACTGAATCCCACACCGGCCCAACCGAATACGTCGTCGACATACCGCCGACGACAGGAAAATGCAGCGGCGTTGGCATTGTCGAAGGCTGGCGCGGCACTATCGTGCATCGGGTCGAAATCGACGGAACCTCAGGCTCGCAGGCTCGCCTCACCCGTGCTAAGGTCGTCGACCCATCCTGGTTCAACTGGCCGGCGCTGCCCGTCGCGATCGCCGACACGATCGTCCCCGACTTTCCGTTGGCCAACAAGAGCTTCAACCAGTCCTACGCCGGCAACGACCTATGAAGCCTTTTGGACATCGAATCTGGCTGAACTTTAGGTTCCCCTACTGCCATGGCCTCGTCACGCCGCGGTACCCGAACTAAGACTCGTCGGCGGGTTCTTCCCCAACGTCGCCGATCACCTGGCGCAGCACCACCTGGCCCTCGGCAAGGTGGTAGGTGGCGCCCACAATCGCCAGCTCACCGGCAGCGACTCGCTCGGCGATGGCCGTCGAGCGAGCGATCAGCTGAGCGCCGGTCTCGACCACGTGGCGTGCCTCGAACTCATCGGCCCGGCTCAGACCTTCGCGGCGGCCCAGCAGGATCGACGGCGTCACCCGCTCTACGATGTCGCGCACATAACCGCCGGGCAGCACACCACCGTCGAGCGCGGCCAATGTCGCCTTGACCGCACCGCAGCTGTCGTGGCCGAGGACCACGATGAGCGGCACACCGAGCACCGTTACCGCGAACTCGATCGAGCCCAATACGGCGGAGTCGATCACATGCCCAGCCGTCCGGACCACGAACATGTTGCCCAGGCCCTGATCGAAGATGAGCTCGGCGGCCACCCGGCTGTCGCCACAGCCGAAGAGCGCCACAGTGGGCTTCTGACCGTTGGCCAGGCTGGCCCGATGCTCGACACTTTGGCTGGGGTGCTGGGGCTGGCCGGCGACGAATCGCTCGTTACCCTCTTTGAGTGCTTTCCATGCTGTCACCGGACTGGAATTCGGCATGGCGTTCATTCTGCCGCAGGCGGCCATAGTGCTCTCACCAACGCAGCGTGAACTTCTGGCCTGGTACGACCGGTCGCGACGTGACCTGCCGTGGCGAGACCCCGAAGTCACGCCGTGGCAGATTCTGGTCAGCGAGTTCATGCTGCAGCAAACGCCGGTGTCGCGGGTGGAGCCGATCTGGCGGGACTGGGTGGCGCGCTGGCCGACGGCGTCGGCGACGGCAGCGGCCAGCGCCGCTGACATCGTGCGGGCCTGGGGCAAGCTCGGCTATCCGCGGCGGGCCAAACGCCTGCACGAGTGCGCCACCGTCATCGTCCGCGATCACGGCGACGTCGTTCCCGACGACGTCGACGTTCTGCTGACCCTGCCCGGAGTCGGCAGCTACACCGCTCGCGCGGTGGCGTGCTTCGCCTACCAGCAGGCGGTGCCGGTGGTCGACACGAATGTGCGCCGGGTAGTGGCGCGGGCCGTACACGGGCGGGCCGACGCGGCGGCGGCATCCGCCGTCCGAGATCACGCCGACGTGGCGGCGCTGCTGCCCAAAGATTCGTCAGCACATACGTTTTCAGCGGCGCTGATGGAGCTGGGCGCCACGGTGTGCACCGCACGGACGCCGCGGTGCGGGCTGTGCCCGCTCAGCGTGTGTCAATGGCGTTCAGCCGGCTTCCCGCCATCGGAAGGTCCGGCTCGTCGGCCGCAGGGCTACGCCGGAACCGACCGGCAGGTCCGGGGCCGGCTGATGGATGTGCTGCGCGACAGCGAAGTCCCGGTCACCCGCGCCCAGTTGGACGTCGCATGGCTGACCGACACCGTGCAGCGCGACCGGGCGCTGGACTCGTTGCTTGCCGACGGGCTGGTGGCCAAGACCCGCAATGGGCGATTCGCGTTGGCCGGCGAAGAGGGCTAGCGCGCAGCCAGGAACGGCTCCACCGCCTGCCGATACAGCTGCGGTGCCTCGTCGTGAACCAAATGCCCGGCATCCGGCGCATACAAATACGTTGTGCAGTACCCGCTTTCGTTCATAGCACGCATCTGGCCGGCAGGAGTCACCGAGTTACGTGCCTCGACGAGCAGCGCTGGGGAGCGCACCGCCTGCCATTGCTCCCAGTAGTCGCGGGTGCCCCACTCGGCCGCGATCTCGATCCACTTCGACGTGTGTCCGTGCAGCCGCCACCCGGTCGCGGTCCGGTCGAATGCCTCCAAGAAGTACTGGCCTGCAGGTTCGCCGAATTCTGCGAATACCTGTTCGGCAGAATCGAATTCGACCGGCAGGTTATGGAGCCACGGCTCCCACGGACCGGTGGTGCGACCGCGGAAGTCCGGCGCCATGTCCTCGACGACCAGCGCCGACACCAGCTCGGGGCGCTCGGCTGCCAAACACCAGGAGTGCAGCCCGCCCATCGAATGCCCGACCAACCGGACCGGCGCGTCCAACCCGGCGACGGCGTCACCAAGGTCGGCCACGAAGCGTTCGGTGCTGATCGGCCACGGGTCGGCGACCTCGCGACCGCGGTGCCAAGGCGCGTCGTAGGTGTAGACGGCGCCCAGCTGAGTCAGCCACGGCAGCTGACGCGACCAAGTGGTGCCACGGCCCATCAGGCCGTGCACCAAGACCACCGGTTCACCTCGTCCACCGCGGTGGGTTAGCAGATCAGCGGCCATGCACCTATCTTTGCGCGCTTTGGGTCG
>Ga0137412_10002769_pt1 | contig 13891 bp, 9 predicted proteins | sample CZODoug2_1_16fun_FD_122160 | JGI IMG/M metagenome (GOLD analysis project Ga0137412, IMG submission 122160) | Vadose zone soil fungal communities from Angelo Coast Range Reserve, California, USA - CZODoug2_1_16fungal (Hybrid Assembly) | ecosystem: Environmental > Terrestrial > Soil > Vadose zone... | reverse complement strand
CTTCTTTTGTGCAGCGACGGGCTGTACGGCGATCTCACGCCGCAAGAGATTGCCGCACGGCTCGCAACCCCGGACTGCACGGCGGCCACCCAAGAGTTGCTGGCGCTGGCCCTGGAGCGGGGCGGGGCGGACAACGCGACGGCCGTGGTCATCGCGGTGGATGGCAGCGGGACCAGCGGCGCTCCCTGATGGTCAGGCATCCGTATCATGGCGAACTCCGTCGCAACCGAGGACATTCAAACTGAGCATGCTCAGTCTGCGAGGTCACTCTTAGTTCGGCTTCTTGTTGTCCCAATATTGCCAACGCACCTGTTCATTGAGTTCCAGGCACACCGGCGCTTCATGCTTGAGAATATTTTCGTTTTCAATCCTCAAGTCGACTTCCGGACCGGTTGGTTGGATGTAGGATGCGGTGCGCAGTGCCTCGTAGTTCGTCTTGTCGGTCAGATACTGAAGACCGTGTCCAAATTCATGAATCAATAATATCGCCGGTGCCGGTGTTGATTTGTTCTGTACCGATGGGTGCGACGCAGGCACGTTGAATTCAGCCGGCTGATGATCGGTGATCGCGAACCAAGCGCCGCGTTCCTTCGAATTCCACGTGATCAGGCTCGCGTCGTTATCGAATTTCGTCCGATAGATTTTTGCCAGTTCGCCCGGACTCCAATACTTATTCATGTAGTTTTCGGTCACCATGATCTTGAATTCATGCGCGGATTCCACGATCTTCTTGATGATTTCCTGCGCCTTCGGCGATTTGCTCAGGAACTCGATCGCGTCGTCATAATCCTTTTTCGCGGTGCGCAGCGGCGACATTTCCAGATCCCAGGGCTCCTTCGGATCCACCACGCAAGTCAAGCTCAATGTCTTCCCCATGATGCTTACAGTCATGCGAATCTCCCTGGATTAAATTCGGACGCCGAAAAGTCCCTTATTTTATCGAGACTAGCACCTTTGCTGGTCGGGATATGACCGTCCTCGATGGAGCTTGATACGTCGGAGGGGCCGCGAGCCCGAGCGTGCAGGGCGCGAGCCGTTGGTTTATTCTCGCGCGCTGCCGCAAAATGACACGGCCGATGCAGCGGAGTCGCTGCGAGCGGACCATAAAGGGATGAACATGACCAGCCGAATCTGTACCAGCTTCCAAGGCCTGACCGGAGTACTGCTCGCCGTCCTCATTTCGCCTGCGCACGCGCAAGTTGCCCCCACGCCGGGGCTGTCGCCCTTCGAACAGTCGTTCCTCAATTATTTGACCTCGACTGCGAGCACCACGTATTGCATTACGCAATCCGACGTCGGAACCCCCACGACGGCCTCCAGCAACTGTAATATCGCTCGTTCTTACGCATTCGGCGCCAACTTCACCGGTTCCGAGATGCGCGGGCTCATTCCAAATCAAATGTCGGGGGAGAACTCGCAGTTCAAGGATTTCGCCGGCAGTCAGTTTCACGACCTTGCCTCGCGCCTGAGCGCCATTCGCGCCGGTGCCAGCGGGTTCATGATGACTGCGGCACCGGCGGCAGACGCTGCGTTCGGCAGCGCGCTTGCGAACAGAGCAGCGGCGCCGGTGATCTTGGGCGGAGCGGCCAGCGCGGACGAACCGCCCGCCGATTTCAGCCGATGGGGAGGATTCTTCAATACGACCTACGATTGGGGGACGCGCTCGGCCACCGATTCCGAGAACGCGCTGCATTCGAACGCTTATGAGTTGACCCTGGGCGCCGATTATCGAGCCTCCCGGAGTTTCGTGGTCGGCGGAATCCTTGGGTTCACCGATGATGATTTGAGCTTCAACGATTCGTCGAACGTGGTCGGCGGCACGCTGCAAACCAAAGGCTACAGTGTGATGGTGTACGCGCAGCAAGAATGGGAAAACGCTTATGTGAGTGCATCCCTGGGAAATCAACAGCTGCATCAGACCCTATCGCGCATCGGCACGTTCTACGACCCCGCGACCAGCTTTTCGGCCCCGTATCACGCGGCCGGCTCGACGAGCGGCCAATCGATGCTCGCTGCGTTGAGTGCGGGATACGACGCGCACTTCAAGGCGCTCACGATAGAGCCGTATCTGAGCTGGCAGCATCGAAGCACGCGCATCTACGGTTTTCAGGAGCACGGTGCCTCAGGGCTGGAGAGCGACGGGTTCACGCAATATGACATCGACATGCGTTTCGGCTCCCGATCGGTGGTCTCCACGCAGGGCACTGTCGCCCTGAAGATCCAGTACGCGATGACGCCTTCCTTCGGCGTGCTCGTGCCGTTCCTCGACGCGGGCTTCACGCATGAATTCAACGACTCCCCGTACAACACGACGGGTACGTTCGCGGGGCTATACGACAGCGTGCCGAATTACGTTCTGGAGGCGGACAAGCCGACGCAAAACTTCGTGAACCTGGCCGGCGGCCTCACCTTCGTGTTCAAGCACGGGGTGCAGGGATACCTCCGCTACCGCCAAGTCCTCGATCAGCGCTATGTGACCGACCACGCCATCGGTGCGGGATTTCGGGTCGAGCTCTAGCCGCGCAAGAAACAGAACCTAGGGATAAGTCGCGTGCAGATCGAGACCTTGCTTTGCGATCTGCGCGACGGTGCCGTCGATCTGCAGGGCGCGGCCAAGCGGATCGCTGAGCTCGTTTCCGGGAGCGCAGCGCGACGGGCCGCCGTCAAGCAACGACTGGAGCAAGCGCTCGCGGAGAATCGGCTTGCGCCCCCGCAGCACGCGTTTTTGCTGGCGGCACTGGATGGTTTGACCCTGCTGCGCGAGCCGACCCCGCGTCGGGCCGCGGAGGGCGCCGATGCCACCCTGCTGCGCACCGCGTCGCAGCCCGCACCGTCGCAGCCCACCTCAATACGACCCGGCGTCTCGGTGCAGGCCGATGCCCCTGAGCCGGCGACGGCAACTGGGCCCGGGTCATGGGTGCGCGGCAGGTATGTGCTCATGCAGATGATCGGCAGCGGCGGCATGGGTCAAGTGTGGAAGGCGAAAGACTCCTATCTGGAACGCACCAACGATCCGTTTCCCTTCGTTGCGATCAAGATGTTGAACGCCAATTTGGAGCAAGATCCCGACGGCTACGTGGCGCTGCAACGGGAGACCAAGAAGGCGCAGGAGCTGGCGCACCCCAATGTGGTGACGGTGCATCTTTTCGATACGGATTCGCCCGGCTCGGGCCGGGCCTTCATGTCGATGGAGCTGCTGGAGGGAGAAGGTCTCGATGCCCGCATTAGCCGGCATCCAAGCGGCGACGCCCGGAACGAAGCGCTGCCCATCATCATCGGGATGGCGAAGGGGCTCGAGTACGCGCATAAGCGCGGCCTCGTGCATGCGGACTTCAAACCGGGGAACGTATTCATTACCGACGCCGGGGTACCCAAAATCCTGGATTTTGGCATTGCACGGGCCGCCAAGATCGCCGGCGTGAATCGACGCGCCGATTCTTTCGATGCCGGAACCTTCGGCGGTCTCACCCTCGGGTACGCGTCCATCGACATGATCGAGCGGCGAGAGCCGCATCCCGCCGACGATGTCTACGCGCTGGGGCTCGTGGCGTACGAAGTGCTCTCGGGCCGGCACCCCTTCAAGGGGTTGAGTGCGGCCGAAGCCCGCGACGCTCGACTGTTGCCTGCGCGGCTGCGTGCCGTGCGGCGCCACGAATGGCGAGCGATCGAACGGGCATTGGCGTTCGACCGCGAGCGCCGATTGCAGAATGCCGGTGAGTTTTTGCGTGCGTTCGAGGGCAAGAGCGCGACCGCCAAGGTGCTCGGCGCTGTCGCGGCAGTTTTGCTGCTCATCGTGGGCGGCCTTTGGTACCAGAATTGGAAGGCGCAGCAGCCGAGCGTACCGTTCGAGTCGCTGTTGCCGGCGCAACAGGCGGAGTTCGTCAAGGACATGTCGGACGGCGATCAGGGCTTTCAGTTGCTCGATGCCGCCGGCGGAACGAATCCCACCGAAATCGCCGCGGTGTATTGCAGCGCCTACGCCATTCATCCCAAGAATCCGCAGGCAGTACGCGGGCTGGTGCGGGTGGCGGACTACGCGCTGCCCAAATTCTTAGGTTCAGCGGACGCCGCGGAGCGGCGCCTCAATTTGCTCAATCTGCGGAAAACATGCGAAGAGTTCTACGGCCACTATGAGCCGTTACTGCGGGCCCTCGGCAACAACGGCGGCACTTGATGCAGCCGGCTGCGCTCGTTCCAGTCTGTCGCTGATGCGGTTAAGAATCGACGGCCAGTCGCGCCGCCAGCAGCAGGCGTGATCGTGATCGTCGTAGACCCATACTTCCTGCGGCTGCTGCCGGTCCAGGAACGCCCGAAGGCTGCTCTGCGGAACATTGACGTCCCGGCCTCCGACGATGGCGATTTGCGTGATTCGATGATCGAGCGCGGGTGCCGTGGCAGGATTGTCGCTCTCCGACAACGAAAGAAAGCGGTGCGCCCGGGTCCACGCGTCGATGTCGAGGTTAGCGGAGATGGTGACCAGGGCCGAGACCGCCGGTATTCGCGGTGCCACGAGGTAGGCGATCGTACCGCCGCCGCTGTAACCGACGAGAATGACGCGGCGGGCGGAGTTTTCTCGAACCAGCGTCTCGAGCGCCGCGGCCATGCTGGCGACTGCGGCCTCGCCATATCTTGCCGAAGTCCAAAGGGACGGATCGCAGCCCACGTCGCCGGCGTGGCTGAAATAGCAAGGGCGGCCGAGATAGACGCGCGACACCGGGCTTGCCTTGAACAGATCAAAAGCCAATGGGATCTTGGGTGTGGGGTCGCGGGCGACGCGCCGTCCCCCATCCACCCAGGGTTGCCCATCGCCCTCCAGAAACACCCACAAGGTCGAGGCGGACTTCTGGCCGTCCGGCACCACGACGGCGTGAGCGAACCGCGTCCCTCGAACCGTGCTGATGCGATAGCCGGGACCCAGATCGTGATACGGATCGAACACGCGGTGAGCGGTACAGCCGATCAGCTGCAACGAGGTCGTCACCAGAACCAGGTTGGCCAGCGCGGCGCGGTAAGCGCGGATGCTCGCGGAGCGACGGCACGTCATGCGAAGATAACTATGGAGTGTTGAGCCCCATTATAACGCGAAGAGGTAAGGGCATGTTCGTGGGCACATCGGCGAGATCATGGTGGCTTAGGTTGGCATGCCTCGCGATCTTGGGTCTCGGCGGCGGCGTCAATGCTGCCGACCCTGGGCGCGCGAAGGAGGGTATGGTCAGGCTCCAGGATGTGGCGGTGGTCGATTGCCTGCTGCCGGGGCAAGTGCGGCAACTCGGCAGTACCACTTACCTGACCCAGCGCAGGCCCATACGAACGGACGCGGCAGATTGTCGAACTCGCGGCGGTGAATATGTCGCCTATGATCGCGCCGATTACAAGTCGGCCTTGAACGTCTGGATGGCGCAGGCAAACGAAGGGGATCCCGAGGCGCAGACCACAGTGGGCGAGATCTTCGAGCGCGGCCTGGGAGGCACGCCCAATTATGCGGCGGCCGTGATCTGGTACCAAAAGGTCGTCGACAATCCGAAACTCGAGGACAAGACCAGGGCACGCGCGTTGTTCGATCTCGGCACCTTGTATGAACAGGGGCTCGGGGTCGAGAAGGATCAGCTCAAGGCGCTCAATCTGTACCGCCGTGCCTGGGGCGCGCCCGCGGATGATCTCGTCTACAAGTCGGCCGCCGATCAGAAAGTCGAGGAAATACGGACGACGACGTTGCAAGAGATTGCGGATCGGGACAAGGAACTGCAAGTCATGCAGAAGCAACTGCAGGCCGCGGAACAGCAAAAGGATAGCAGCCTCGCGACCATGCAGCGCCTGGTCGCAAAGTTGCAAGCCGCCCAAGCAGCGAGCGCGCAAGCTCTGAAAGCTCTGCCGCCGGCGCCGGCCTCGGCGCCGGCCCCCACGGTGCGAGCCCCCGCCTCGGCGCCCGAACTGCCGCCGGTCGATCGCGGTGCGGTGGACCGGTCGCTCGGCAACTTCCATTTCGGCCGCTATTACGCCTTGATCATCGGCAATCAGAATTATGATCAAATGGAGAGCTTGAAGACGCCTTTGTATGACGCGGCGCGCGCTGCCCGGGTGTTGAAGGACAAGTATGGGTTCACGGTGCAAGTCATCGAAGACGGTACCGGCGTGGCGATGCTCAAGGCGCTCAACGAGCTGAATGCCGTCCTGACCGACAACGATAATTTACTGATTTATTACGCGGGCCACGGCTACCGTCTCAAGACGGCGACCACGGAGGCCGGCTACTGGCTGCCACGCAACGCCGAGCGTCCTCCCAACGACACCTTCTGGGTACCCAATGAACAGATCACGGCCAACATCGGTCGCCTGAAGGCCAAGCGGGTGCTGGTGGTTGCGGACTCTTGCTATGCGGGGCTGCTCTCGGACGATCCGTTTTTCTTCATCTTCAACGATGCCGCGCAGGCCGCTCAGGCGCCTTCGGCTCAACTCCTCCAATATCGAATCGCAAAGCGGGCACGGCTGTTGATAGCGTCAGGCGGAGACAACCCCGTCCTCGACGAAAGCATCGACGGTAAGAACTCGGTATTTGCCAAGACATTCTTGGATATTCTCGAGTCCAATCAGAACATTCTCACCTCTCCCGCGTTGTTCAGCCTGGTGAAGGGACGCGTCAGGGACGAAGCGGCGAAGAGTCATTTCTCGCAGCAGCCGGAGATGAAGGCCATCAAAGGGGCCGGGCACGAGGCGGGCGATTTTTTCTTCGTGCCCAAGGGGCTGGGAAAAACATAAGCGGCCCGATCAAGCGCGATCACCTGCGCCTCCTTCGTGATCGCGCCGTGAAGCGCTTCCGGCAACGCAACGCAGAGGCCGCCAAGGCTTGCGTCAAGAACGCGGCGGTCTAAAAAGTCCAGTTGCCCATCAGTCCCACCGTGCGCGGCCGCAAGGTGTAGGCGTATACCAACGCGGAGCCGGGCGCGTCCGCGTAGCTCTGCAGCATGGGCTGCGCATTCGTGACGTTATTCACGAAGATCCGGACGTTCACGCCCGGCCGAGTCAAGCCCAACTGCAGATTGAGCAGGTAGGTTGCCGGGTCCGCGATGAGCCTCGGATCGTAGGAAAGGCTCTTCGTCTCCAGCTCGGAAAACGGCCCCGGATTGTGGCTGTGGACGATTTCCTCGGCGCGCAGATAAGCAGTGGTGATGCCGGCGAGAGGCCATTCGTAGCGGGCGCTGACGGTACCGCTCCAGGGTGAGGGCACGGACGGAACGCCGCCCACCACGGTGCCGCGCTCCACGATGATTTGTCCGTCCGCAGTTCGCAGCGTCCGGGTGTAGCGGACGTCGAGATAGCCCACGGCGGCGGCCATTTGAAAACGGTCGGTCATCAAGGCATCGGCACCGAGATCGAATCCGGTGCTTCTGGCCGCACCGGCATTGGTCGTGAAACTATTGCCGCACGAGTCCTGGACCCGCTCCTGGATCCCGTTCCAGTGAATGTCAAAGAGACTGGCATCGAGGTGCAGACGGCGGTCGAACAGCTGGTTCTTGGCGCCTACTTCGAAGCTCCAGACGGAGTCGGGTGCGAAGTTGCTGGGGGTCGTGGTGCTGCCGCATCGGATCGCCTGACCGCCGGAGCCGCCGGCCCGAAATCCCTTGGCGATCGCGGCATAAAATAAATTGCGGCTGTCGGGTTGATATGACAGATCGAACCGGGGCGTGGGCGGGAGCCTTTCGTGCTCGCTGATTTGGCTGAAGGGTGCAGCTCCCGCGTTGGCGAAGCCCGCGGCGTGCGTGGAGCCGTGGCTGTCCAGCCAACCCACGCGCATCCCGGCACCCAGATTCCAATACGAATTCAGAGACCATCGGGTCTGACCGAACGCCGAGGCCTCGGCGATGGTGTTGTACTGGTCGTTGAGTATTCCCGGCTCCTCGGGCGCCGCGATCAAGTAGGTGTCCTGCGCCGAGTCCTGGCGCAGCCTCGAATAAAAGAATCCGCCCAGCCACTTGATCGGTGCGGCTGAATCCATCGACGCGAGCCGCACCTCCTGGGAGAGTTGAATCTGATGAAGGGTCAGCAGGGTCGGAACGGCGTCCGCATAGGAAGTCGGGAACGCATGACCCAGAGGGTTGCCGAAGCCGTCGAAATACACGATCCCGGCGACATTCGTGGTGTCGACCGTTGCCGTAGCATTGCGATCGACATAGGACGTGATGGCGGTCAGGCTCGCGGCGCCTATTCGATCCACCACGGTGAGCGACCCCACGTTCAAGCCTTCCACCGCGGGCTGGCGCAATAGTTTGCCGTTATCCGGAATGCCGGCTCGCGTTGAGGGGGGCTCCGCGTAAAACGCCGGCGTATCATGCAGGTTAATGGACTGGTGACTGAACGAGGGCATTATGCGCAGCGCATCGTTCGGTTCGAATGCCACGCTGAGGCGAAATGCCCTGCTCACGGAGCGATTGGCATCGGCATCGACTACCGCTTCGGTGAGGGGATCGATGCGATTCACATAGCCGCCATCGTTCCGATACCAGACGCTGACCCGGGCACCCACAACGCCGGCGACGAGCGGACCACCCGCGGCGGCGCCGATCTCGACATTGGTGCCGCCGTGATCCGTCGTCGAGACTTCGGAGCGATACAGCTGGCTCACGGTGGTCGTACTCGGTTCGTTGGTAATGAAGCGGATGGCGCCACCCTCCGCGCCCCGGCCGAACAGCACTCCCTGCGGGCCGCGCAGCACTTCGACCTGCGCCAGATCGAAGGTCACCGGGTAGGCGTTGCCGAACACGGTGTGCGGAGTCTGGATCGGCGTATCGTCGATATAGATGCCGGTGGTCGCATCCCCTTTGTCCGCGCTGATCCCGCGGATGGCGATATTGCTCAGGATTCCCGGACCATATTGCGAGCTGAAATCGTATTCGATCCCCGTGGTCACGGCGGCGATGCCGCTGATGCCCTGGATTCCGGACGCGTCCATATCCTCCGGCGACAGAACGGTGATGCTCATGGGGACGCTGCCGAGAATTTCGTCGCGCTTCATCGCTGAGACCACGACCTCGTCGAGCGACTCAGCGGCGGCCGGGCCGCTGCCGGATGACTCCCGGACCGGTGTCGGCGCGGGAGCGCGCGAGGCCCGCGGCTGCTCGAACAGTTTGATGGTGCGGTCGTTGAGGAACAGAAAGTCGACGCCCGTCCCTTCCAGCAGGTGCGAGAGACTCGTCGTCGCGGGCAGTCCGGCGGGCACTGCCTGGGACACTTTGCCGAGAGCCAGTTGCGATACGTACACGAACTGCAGATGCGTCGACGCGGAGAAAGCGGCCAAGGCCTGCGGCAGCGGCTGAGCCGTGATGGCCGTGGGGATGGCGCGCTCGGGTGGCGCGTCCTCGGTAGGCAGCGCGAAGGTCCGGTTGACCAATAACAGGCACAGTGCACACAGACTGGTTAGATGGCCTAGCCAGACCATGCGTTCTCCTCGGAATGACGGCTTCCGTCGGCTAGACTCTAAACTGAATGACCGGTGTTTCGCCAGAGGCGGCGTGCCGCGGGCTGCCCGCCGGCAGGGCGGGTTCAAGTACCCCGGGCCGTGGACTCCTGTTCTTCGTGAGAACTCAACACTCGAAAGCGTCTCGGCAGCCGTTGCACGCGGACACCGTCCAAGGATTCGAGGAAGGCCGCGAACGAGTCGGTATCCGCGGCGTTGAAGGCGCCGCTGATCGTGACGCTACGTAGCGCCGGGTCGTCGATGGTGAATGGGATGTCGTTGTAGCGATTGAACTCGTCGGCCACCGCACCCAGCGGACGCTGGTCGAATACGATTTTTCGCTCGAGCCAAGCCGTCGTCTCCCGTACGTCCGTGGGCTTTGGAGCCGACAGCACTCCGGCGATGACCCTGACCTGCTGACCGGCTGCGACGCGCAGTCCGCCCGGGAACCCGGCCGGGGCGTTTCGCGGCACGAATGGACCCACGGAAACCGCGACCTGGCCGGTCACGACGGTAATCAGGGTCGAGTCCGGCCGGCGATAGACGTCGAATCCGGTGCCCACCGCCACCGCATCGGTCGAGCCCGCGTGGACGTGAAAGGCCCTGCGATCATCGTGCGCCACTTCGACGGCAACCTGCCCGTGGTCGACTTCCACGATCCGTTCCGCCGATGAAAATCGCACAGTCACCGCGGTGTCGGTGTTCACGTGCAGCGTCGAACCATCGGGCAGCGGCCAAGCGCCTTGCTCACCATGACCGGTTTTATAGGTCTTGACCTGACCGAGTCCGTCGCCATCTCGCACCGCCCAGAGCACGCAAATGCCGGCCACGCTCGCGAGCGCGGCCGCCGCAATGCTGCGCCAGTGGCGCCGAGGCGGGCGCACTCGCGGTTCGAATCTTGCCGAGGAGTCGGCGATGTCGACAACGACGCCGGCCGGATCGCCACGCGCCATCTCCACCAATGCGTCCATCGACATTGCTGGATCATTGGTGGCCGCGGCGAGGGTGCGTTCCAGTGCCGCGACGCCGAGGTACTCCTCGATGTGGATGGGCGAGGCCTTGATCCATGCGAGAAACGCGGCCCGTTCGGTGTCCGAGAGCGGGCCGGCCCGATGGGCGGCATACCAGTCTGCCGCGACCTGGGTGATCGCGGAACGAATTTGTGGATCCGATGCGTTCATTCGGCCTACCTCATTCGTGTCATGCGCCGGCGGCAATGCGCCAAGCCCAAACCCAGGTATTTCTGCACCATGTGAGGCGATACCCCCAGCCGATCGGCGATTTCCTGGTAACTCAAGCCGTGTTGGTATTTCAGGTGAACCGTGGCTCGACACTTCGGCGGCAGTTGCGCCAATACTTCGCGCAGCCGTACGACCCGTGTCTCCAGGTCGAACAACTCCTCGAAACCGGCTGATCTCGCCGGTTCACCCTCGGCGAACGGCTGATCGGGATCCAGAGGCGTTGCGTAACGTTGGGCGAGCACGGAGTGCTCGTACAGGAGATTGGTGGCAACGGTATAGAGATACCCTTCGGGATTGCGTATCGCGTCGGCGTCCTTGACGCGCAATATCCGCAGGTACACCTCCTGCACCAAATCCGCGGCGTCGTGTTTGGTCTTGAGCCGGCGATAGAAGAACGCCTGCAGCGCATTACGATGATCTGCAAACAGTCGTTCGACCAATGTCTTTTTCGGTTCGGGCATCACGAGTTAGGGTATCGCCGGGCGGGGCAAGTTTGCTTAGCTTATATATAGAGTGCCGGTGCGGGCATTCGGTTACCGCTAATTATGGGCATTACGCGTAGTATTGTTATGCTGCATCGCAGCAGTGCCTTCGGCCCCCTGGGGACGGTTCCCGGCGGGCGGGCGGGCGCTGAGACAGCGAAATGAAAAATAGTGGTAGCGGAATTTGGTGCCGAACACTCTTACTTAGCGGGACCACGGATAGGGCGCCACGGATTAGGATTGTTCGCCTTACGTTTTCTTTACCGCACGAGCGGAGGGTTGGCGCGGTCCCTTTATCAATTCGCCTTGAATAGGGCCTCTGGATGCAGACCAGAGGCCCTATTCGGGGTGGTGCCGGCGCAGCGGCTCTGGCCGTCCTACGACTTGATGAACGCCAAGAGATCGGCATTGATCGTGTCGGCTTGCGTGGTGCACATGCCCGGTTGAGTGGCCCACATGGACGGCGTTTTTCAAATCAAGGTGTGCGGTCACTGCCGCGAGGTCATCGGCGTAGTGGTCCATGTCGTGACCGTCGGCTGTCTGGCTCGAACGCCCGTGACCGCGCCGGTCATGCGCGATGACGCGAAAGCCCTGATGCAAGAAGAACATCATCTGCGCGTCCCAGTCGTCCGCCGACAGAGGCCAGCCATGGGAAAACACGATGGGCTGACCACTCCCCCAGTCCTTGTAGAATATGGCGACTCCGTCCTTCGTGGTGATGGTGCTCATCGTCGTGTCTCCATTGTGATGTGAGCGATGCGCTCGTGTTGAGTGATTCGGCGGCTGCGCCAAGAGCGGTCGCGGTAACCGCGCAACAAAGCAAGCATTTTACCCTCCAGCGACTTCCGCTGCATATTGCAGGCTCCGAGCGCAGAATGCCCCGGCAAAGGCGCGGGGTGGCAAGTCAGGCGGAATCGGAATATGAGCAACAAGGAAGAGCGTAGCGACATCGTAATCGGCGGCCGGCGGCGTCGCGGCAGAAATGCCCGCCTCGCCCTGCTAGCGGTCTTGGGTGTCGTACTTCTTGGCGCCAGCACGGCAGCGTCCTATTACGTCGATGCTCTGTGGTTCGAGTCGCTAGGATTTGCGTCGGTGTTCTGGACGCGCTTGAGCCTTCAGGCCGCGACTTTCGGCGCCTTTACCCTCCTTACCTTTCTGGCGGTCTATGGAGCGTTCCGCGCGCTCAAGCCCGATCGGCTCGCACTGATGGGGGCCACGATTCGGATCAATGGGCGGCCGGTAACGCTGCCGGTCGAACCCGTCCTCAAGCTCATCGGGATCGGCGTATCCGCAGGCATAGCCGGCGTAACCGGCGCCAGCATGATGGGGCGCTGGCTGACCCTGGCTCTGTTCTGGGACGCGCCGCGTAACGCGACGATGCTCGACCCCATTTTCCGACGATCGCTCGATTTTTACCTGTTTACGCTGCCGGCTTCTCAGCTCATCTCCGGGTGGCTGCTGACGCTGTCAGTGATCGCCTGCATGATCGCCGCCGCGTTCGTCATTGTGACCGCGGGTACGGGTATCTCGAGGGACCGGGGAATCTCGGCGGCGCAGACCCGGCTATGGCGCGGCGTGTCGATCAGCCTGGTCGCGTTGTTCGTGATGCTCGCCGTTCGCGCGTACCTGGGACGCTTCGAGCGGGTGTTCCAGGACGGCACGGTCTTCAGCGGTGTCACCTACACCGACGCCCACGTTACTTTGACCGGCACGCTGGCAATCTGCGTGGCGCTGCTCGTCGGCGCGGTCATCGCCGGGATTGCCGCAGTCTCGGCACCGCGCCCGCGCTGGCTGCTTGCCGCCGCCGTTCCAGCCATCGCCTGCTACCTGGTCGTCGCCATCGTGCGCTGGTACGTCAGCGACTTTATCGTCGCACCGAACCAGCTGGTGCGAGAGCGACCCTTCATTGCACACAATATAGAAATGACACGACGGGCCTACGCGCTCGACCGCATCGAGACGCACCCGTTTCCCGCCGACACGGGAATCGAGGCGGTGGAACCGTCCAAGAACCAGACGACGCTCGAGAACATAAGGCTATGGGACTGGCGGGCGTTGCAGGATACGCTTCGCCAGATACAGGAAATCCGGACTTATTACGACTTTCCGGGTATCGACATCGATCGATATCAGATCGGCGGCTCAGTCCGCCAGATGATGCTGGCCACACGCGAACTCAATGTGGAAAAGCTGCCGCAAAGCAGCCGCAACTGGATCAACGAGAAACTGATCTATACCCACGGATACGGCGTCACGATGAACCCAGTGAACGGCTTCACGCCTGAAGGACTGCCGACGCTCGTGCTCAGCAACATGCCGATACAGAGCACGATTCCAGGTCTCACCGTGACACGCCCGGAGATTTATTTCGGCGAACTCACAAGTACCGACGTCTACGTCAAGACTCGCCAGAAGGAATTCAACTACCCGCAAGGCGATGCCAACGAGCTGACCTCGTACCAGGGTAATGGCGGCATTCGGCTTGGCGGCTGGCTCCGCCGCACGCTAATCGCGCTCGACCGCGGCGATGTCGCGAAACTACCGTTCAGCGACGATGTGAATTCGGAGAGTCGATTGTTGATGCGGCGCCGCTTGAGCGAACGCGTCCAGGAACTCGCGCCATTCCTCACCCTCGACCCGGATCCCTACGTCGTGGTCGGCGAGGATGGCCGAATCTACTGGCTGATGGATGCCTTCACGCCATCCGACGCCTACCC
>Ga0137412_10002767_pt1 | contig 13895 bp, 12 predicted proteins | sample CZODoug2_1_16fun_FD_122160 | JGI IMG/M metagenome (GOLD analysis project Ga0137412, IMG submission 122160) | Vadose zone soil fungal communities from Angelo Coast Range Reserve, California, USA - CZODoug2_1_16fungal (Hybrid Assembly) | ecosystem: Environmental > Terrestrial > Soil > Vadose zone... | reverse complement strand
GCGCGCCGAGGAACGTCGAAACAATCTCGATCGGCTGTGCCGCGCCCAGTTCTTTGTGCAGCGAAAGAATTTTCAGCTCGCTTGCAACGTCCAGGCCGTATCCGCTTTTCGCTTCGATCGTAGTGGTGCCGTGTGCCGCGAAAATTTCCAACGCCGCGTTCGCCCTCCGCTTTAGTTGCTCGCTCGTCGCCGCTCGCAGTTTCTTGACCGAATTGAGGATCCCGCCGCCCTTTCGAGCAATCTCTTCGTAGCTTGCGCCCTGAATCTTCAGTTCATATTCTTCCGCGCGGCTAGCCGCGTGAATCAGATGTGTGTGCGAATCGACGAAGCCCGGTAGGATCACTCTGCCGCCGACGTCCAGTTTCTCGGCTTTACGCGCCGCAGCCAGTTTTTCCAGTTTCGCGGTTGTACCGACTGCCGCAATCGCGCCATCCTGCACCAATACGGCGCCATCTTGAATGATGCCTAGCCTGGACAACGCACGACCGCGCCGCGGAACGCGTCCCGCGATCGTCAAAAGTTGTGACGCTCCTGTAATGAGAAGGGAATCGCTCAAGATCTGGTAATTATGACGAACCTTGCTCTATTTTGCCTACTCGCTAGCGCCTCAGTTATGCCTTCGCTGATTTAGCGTTGTACGCGGGCGCGAACACTTCTTTGGCAAAGGTCTCTAGCGTTGTCGGCGTCGTGTTGCTTTCAGAGCGCGCTTCTTGCGGGTTCAGCAGCCCATCATTCAATGCATCGTTCATCTCACTCATCAATCCTGCCGTCTTTCCCGGCAATCCCATCTGCTTCAGCGCTTGTTCAACCATAAAAGATGGAAATCTTTGGTACGAGAGCTTCGGCTTTCCGATTTCCGCGCCGAGAATCCGTGCGGCATCATCCTGTGAATATTCTCTCGGGCCCAGCAGTTCGCGCACTTGCATCCCGCTAAAGTCCCGCGCCACCAATGCGTTCGCGGCGTGGCGTCCGATGTCGCTCGCTGCGATCATCGGCATCTTCATGTCGCCCTTGATCCCATTGCCGATAAATCCCATCGATTGGATCAGGCTGATCGCCATCAAATAATTTTCCATAAAGGAGACTGGCCGGAGCGCCAGCAGGTTCAGCCCTGGCACGGCTGCCAACTTCCGCTCAAATTGATGCAGCCCGACGATCGGGCCGGTCTTCTCATCGCGCTGGGCCCCAATGCTGCTCAACAAAACCACGTGCGTGACGCCGGACGCTTTGACCGCGTCGGTAATCGCGTCGCTGATTCGGCTGCCCATCGCCAGAAAATCCGGAGCATTCACCTGCGGCGGAATCATCACGTACACTGCGGCTGCGCCATTGAACGCGCGCGTCAACGCTGCCGCGTCCGTCACATCCGCGCCGAAGGCTTCGGCGCCATCGCCGAACATCCGCGTGATCTTCGCAGCGTCCCGGCCCACAGCGCGCACTTTCTCGCCCTTCGCAATCAGCGCTTTCACCGCTGCCGCTCCCGTATTGCCTGTCGCTCCCAAGACTACGTACATGTCGCCTCTCTCCCGAAATTATTTGCCTGCTCCTGAAATTACCTGCATTTGTGCAGCTTAAACGCTAATCATTCGTTGGAAGGTATAAGGGCCATCGATCGTTTCAACTACAGCATAGGCACTTTCACGTTGTGCTTCTTCGCAAACGCAATCGCGTCGGGATAACCGGCGTCCACATGCCGCGCGACGCCCATGCCCGGATCGTTCGTTAGCACACGCTCGATGCGCGTTGCCATCTCTTTGGTTCCGTCTGCTACGGTCACTTGCCCCGCATGTTGCGAGTATCCGATTCCCACGCCACCGCCATTGTGAATCGAGACCCACGACGCGCCGCTTGCCGTATTCACCAGCGCATTCAACAACGGCCAGTCCGCAATCGCATCCGAACCATCGAGCATCGATTCCGTTTCGCGGTAAGGCGACGCCACCGATCCGCAATCCAAGTGGTCGCGGCCAATTACGACCGGAGCTTTCAACTCGCCCTTCGCCACCAGGTCATTCAGTGCAAGGCCAAACTTGTCGCGCTCGCCGTAACCCAGCCAGCAAATCCGCGAAGGCAGGCCCTGGAATCGCACCCGTTTCTGCGCCAGCGTAATCCAGCGCCGCAAATGCTCATGCTCCGGAAACATTTCCAGGACCAGCTTGTCACTCCGCGCAATATCTGACGCTTCGCCGGACAGGGCCGCCCACCGAAACGGCCCTTTGCCTTCGCAAAACAGTGGCCGGATGTACGCGGGCACGAATCCCGGGAAGTCATACGCGTCTTTGACGCCTTCCTGAAATGCAAACGTTCGAATATTGTTGCCGTAATCGAACGTCACGGCACCCAGCTTTTGCAGCGCCAACATTCCTCGTACATGCTCGGCCATCGCTGCCAGCGATCGCTTCTGATATTCGGCGCTATCTTTCTTCCGCAGCTCGAGCGCGGCTTCGAGAGACATCCCATTCGGTACATATCCGCCGATCGGATCGTGCGCGCTCGTCTGATCCGTCAGCAAATCCGGCACAACTCCGCGCTTCGCCAATTCCGGAATCACATCCGCGCAATTTCCAACCAATCCAACCGAAGCCGCCTCGCCCTTGCGCACCGCGTTCTTCAATATGCGCAGCGCTTCATCGAGCGAAGTGACCATCACGTCGCAGTAGCCCGCCTTCAGCCGCTTCTTAATTCGCTCCGGATCGACATCAATTCCCAGAAACGCCGCCCCATTCATTGTCGCGGCCAGCGGCTGTGCGCCGCCCATTCCGCCCATTCCGCCGGTCACCACAAGTTTTCCCGCCAGCGTCCCGCCAAAGTGCTGGCGCGCCGCCGCCGCGAATGTCTCGTAGGTCCCCTGCAAAATTCCTTGCGTGCCGATGTAAATCCAGCTCCCGGCCGTCATCTGGCCATACATCATCAAGCCCGCGCGATCGAACTCGTGAAACTTGTCCCAACTGTTCCAATGCCCAACTAAATTCGAATTGCAGAGCAAAACTCGCGGCGCATACTCATGCGTCCGGAACACCGCCACCGGCTTGCCCGATTGCACCAGCAACGTTTCGTCGTTCGCCAACTCCCGCAGCGACTTCACAATCGCATGAAAGCTTTCCCAATTCCGCGCCGCCTTGCCCGTCCCGCCGTAAACCACCAAATCTTCGGGCTTTTCCGCCACTTCCGGATCGAGGTTATTCATCAGCATGCGCAGCGCCGCTTCCTGCTGCCACCCCTTGCAGGAAATCTCCGTCCCCCGCGCCGCGCGAAACGGCCCCTTGCTCAATCCAGCCTCCGCCATCGTTCCCGCCGCCGTCCGCGGTATCGTCGCACTCATCAAAATTCCTCTCTGCCGTTCATCTTAGCTCACGCGTCTGCCGTTTGCATCCGCCCGCACGCGCGTCCTTGACGGAAAGACGCTGGCGAGAGGAGGATGTCCGAAGGGAGATTTTAATGGGACTAGTCAAAAGGTTCGGCGAAATGTGGGCACGAAACGACGAAAACATGAATGATGTCCCCGACGGCAGTGAAGGTGGATTCGGCGTGTACATTCTTTATGACGGATCGACGCCGGTCTATATCGGTAAGGGAAAGATTCGAAGCCGGCTCAGGGCTGCAGATAGCAGCAAACGCAAGGGGAACGCTTGGGACCTCTTCAGTTGGTATGTCATCAAGGACAGGAGTCTTATCCACGATATCGAGGTACTCATGATCAGAATGTTGCCGCCTCACCTCCGGCGTCTCACACGCCAGAGTGGTCACTTCAAGGGCGTTCACTCCACGGACCAAAAACGCGCCAACAGAACCGCGAAGTATATTGACCGGGTCAGGTTGATGAAGAGTGGCAAGTGACTGGTGTGCGGCCGAGCGGCCCGGGGCGTCGTTTTTTGCGTCCGCGCCCGAACCGCAAGACACTCCCCTCAGCGCAGCAACGTCTCAAATCCCGCTTGCGCGAAGTGCTGGTCATGCGTCAGCGCCGCTTGAATCTGCTGCGCGTCCATCACCTCGAAGCTCGCGCAGTCTGTCAGGCTCCAACTCTTATCCGCCGCTTGCTTGTACCGCCGCAGCGCGCCCTCAAATTGTTGCGATGTCTGCGGAACGATGATCACATCCCGATTACCGCGGAGTCTTTCAACCATGCTGCCAACTGCCCGACGCAGGGGACCACCGTCGCTGAAACTGTTGAGCACTTCCGTCAGTACCATTTCGCTGGTCAAAATCCTCACCGAAAAAAGCTGCTGCGTTACGCTCACGGCCTTCGTGTGAAGCTGGTCCCTCGGATTCACCAAGCCAATCCAATAGCTGGTGTCGGCGAAGATTTGCTTCATTTTCCGGTCTTCTTGCTGCCATACAGATAGTGATCAACATTCACTGACAGATCGTTTGGGACGCGACCCCATTCGTCTTCGGGCACTTCCTTTGTCGCCGCCGAAGCTATCTCCAGAATCGAGCCTAACCCGTCCCCTGGCTCCTGTGACTCCACTTCCTCGTTTGCCCTCATTTCGGCTTGCTCCTTGACGTAACGAGTCTCAAATCCCAGTCTCCGCAATATTTCCACGGCCTGGTGCGAGTTCGTTGGGTCATTCGGAGGAACACCAGCTGCCTCAAGGACCAACGGTCGCGCCGGAAGCTCTCGTTCACCGACAATCACAGTCCATTTCGCCCCTTTTCTCGTCCAGCGAAATTTATCAGCGGCGCGAACAACCTCCCCTCGAGTCAGTTCCTTCGGGTTTGGCAACAGACACCTCCAACCAACCTCAGTAATCATCTCACACAACTTCTTATTATGCATCAACAACTAATTATGCACTCCTAAGCGGCGCTCCAACTCTAGGCTTTCAAAGCCTCTCTAAGAGGTGGAGAAGTTGGCAGATTAAGTTTAAGTCCGCCCTCAGGATGAAGTATGTGAGGGCATAAGTCCGACGACTCGCTGACAGCCCACTCTACCCCTTTCTTTTCATTACTTTACGCAAACCTCGTTCGAACGAACCGCTAAGTCCTTCTTGTATAAGTACTTATAAATTATATTGACAAATAGGTATTATTGTGTTACCGTGTCTTGTGAACTTCGCGAACCACATCAGAATCCCTTCCTGTAAATTCTCTATCCCCTTTCTTTTCATCTCCTTCCGCACACTTTATACAAACCAATCCCTCGAAATTCCTCGCAACCCTTTTGTTTTCTGTGTGTTTCGCACACTTCGCAAAAACATAGGGGATGGCATCTCTGCCTCCCTCCCAAAATTGAGGTCTTTATGAACCATTCATCGTCTAACTCCCACGCAATCAACGACTCCGCCCGTTGCCAGCATCGCACCGTCTCCGGCAAGCGCTGCCGCCTGCGCGTCGTAGATCCTCGCTCCGGCCTCTGTTTCCGCCATTCTTCCCAAAAATCCGAACTACTCCACGCCAGCGACCTCCGCTCCAAGCTCGCTGGCGAACTCACCCAATTTGAGTGCGCCCATGACGTCAACAAATTCCTCTCCAACCTGCTTCTCCTTCTCGCCGAAGATCGTGTCTCCCCGCGTCGCGGCGCCGTCATGGCCTACACCTGCAACCTCCTCCTCCGCACTCTCTCCGTCCGCATTCAGGAGCTGCAAGCCGACTCCGACGACGAACCCGCCCGAATCAACATTGACTTCGGCGATCTCCCTCGCCCCAACCGTTCCGCCATTCCCGTCGCTCCTGTTACTTCTGAGCCGAGTTGCGCGTCATGAGCACCGCAATTGCACCCTTTTCCTCTGTAAGATACAGTGACCCTCGGACCATGAGCTCCGGCACGCTTCCCTCAAACCTCTTGCATGCCATCGACACGTGGCCCAATCCGCGTGCGCAGATGTTTCGCACCGGCGCGGGTTGGCAAGAGATTTCGTCGAAGGAATTTCTTCGCCGCATTGCCGGTCTGTCGCAGGCTTTCTTTGAACTGGGCGTAAAACCGGGAGATCGCGTCGGCCTTTTCGCGTCGAACCGCCCGGAATGGCACACCGCGGACTTCGCCATCACCGGCGCCGGCGGCGTCACCGTTCCCGTCTATTTTAACGAATCGTCCGAACGGATAACCTACATCCTCAATCACGCCGAAGCGAAAATTCTTTTCGTCGCCGGCGGCGCGCAACTTGCCAGACTTCTCGAAATTCGCAGCGCTCTCCAACATTTGGAACATATCGTCGTCGCCGACGCCGGCAACGACGTCCCGGCCGATTGCCTCCGCTACGAAACGCTCATCGCCTCAGCCGGTGGCGCGGAGGTTGCCGCCTACCGTTTGCGCGCTTCGCAAGTTCTTTCTGGCCAGCTCGCATCCATCATCTACACCTCCGGCACCACCGGTGAGCCGAAAGGCGTCATGCTCACTCACACCAATTTCTGCAGCAATGCCAACGACGTCGGTTGCGACTTCAATCTCGCTGCCCAGGATGATGTCGCAATTTCTTTTCTTCCTCTCGCTCACGTCTACGGCCGCACACTCGATTACATTTATCTTTTCCAATCCGTGTCGATCGCATACGTCGAAATCGTTGACCAACTCGCGCAGGCACTGAAGGAAGTCCGCCCCACTGTGATGGCCGCCGTTCCCCGCGTCTTCGAAAAGATTTACGCCAAGCTCATGGAGCAAGGCAGCCGCGAAACCGGCCTCAAACGGAAAATCTTTTATTGGGCTATCCGCACCGCGGAACTCACAGCGCTCTGGCGATGTGGCGAAGCCAAAGTTGGCCCGTTGTTGAAATTACAGTGGCTGATCTCCGACAAGCTCGTTTATTCGAAAATTCGCGCGGGAACTGGTGGCCGCCTCCGCATCGTTCCCTCTGGCGGCGCACCTTTATCGAAAGCGCTCGCCGAATTTTTCTGGGCCGTCGGTGTTCCGATCTATCAAGGCTACGGACTCACAGAGACTTCGCCAATCGTCTCCAGCAACTATCCGAAAAATCGCGTCGGCAGTTCCGGCCAGCCGATTCCGCACTCTGAAGTCCGCATCGCCGGCGACGGCGAAGTGCAAGTTCGCGGCCCGATGATTATGCAGGGCTATTACAAGCGGCCCGATGCCACACGTGAAGTGCTCGACGACAAAGGCTGGTTTTCAACCGGCGACATCGGCTATCTCGACAAAGACAACTATCTCTTCATCACTGACCGCAAAAAAGATTTAATCAAAACCGCAGGCGGGAAATTCGTCGCGCCTCAGCCCATCGAGAATGCATTGAAGACGAGTCCGTACATTCTCAACGCCATGGTAATCGGCGATCAGCGCAAATTTGTCGTGGCGTTAGTCGTGCCAAACCCTACGACGGTCGGTGCGAAAATCGCCGAGCAGGGTATTGCGTGCAAATCGAACGACGAGATCGCCGCGCATCCCGCCGTCCGCAACCTGCTCGACGCCGAAATTCAGCGTTTGACGGTTCATCTCGCGCAATACGAATCCATCAAGCGCTTCGCCATCCTCGCCAACGACTTTACGTTCGATAACGGCGCGCTCACCTTCACCATGAAGCTCAAACGCCGCGTCGTCGAGCACCAGTTCCGCGACGTCATCGACTCGCTCTACCTCGACGTCGCCGAACCGCGCCCCGTCATTCAGCCCTAAAACAAATCGGGCTGCCGTACAGCTTCTGCACGGCAGCCCATTCTGTTCTAATTAATTCGCCAGTGGTTTGCCGTCTGGGCCCAGATACTTCAATTCACCCAGGTTCAGCTCTTTCACGCCAGCCTCAATCTTCGCGCGGTCGCCGACAATCACCCACGTTAGTTGATCCGGATGCACCACAAGATGCGCCGCGTCGGCCAGATCGCTCGTCTTCAGCGCGCGCACTTTGCCCGCATACGTCTCGTAGTAATCGTCCGGCAACCCAAATTGCACCAGGTCCAGGATGGACCCGCCGACGGCATTCTGCGTCTCTCTCGAACCCGGCAAGCTCAGCGTTTCATTCGCCTGCACTTTCTCAAGTTCCTCCTGGCTGAGCGGTCGGCTGCCTACCACGTCGTGGAACTCCTTGTTCATTTCAATCAGCGACTCTTTCGTCTTATCCGTCTGCACTGGCGCCACTGCAAGGTACGGCCGCTGCCCCCGCGCATCCCACAGCCGCATGCTCGCGCCGTACGACCAGTGTTTGTCCTCGCGCAAGTTCATATTCAATCGCGCGCCGAAGTTGCCGCCGAGCCCGTCGTTCATCGCCTCAATTGCAATCTCCTTCGGATTGCCTTCAGGCGGTGCAACCACTCCCGCGACAATCACAGACTGCTGCGCGCCGGGCTTGTCAATCAAATAGACTGTGCTCTTAGCCGGCAAATTCACCGCCTTCACCGTTTTCTTCGGAACGTTTCCCGATTTCCATGCCGAGAAAAGTTTTTCCAGCTTCGGCGTCACCTCGCTCAGCGTCGTGTCGCCCACAATCACTAGCGTCGCATTATTCGGCTCGAACCACGCGTCGTGGAACTTTACGAGGTCTTCCCGCGTCATCTTCCCAACGGTCGCGCTCGTGCCCGAGCCCGTCAGCGGATTCCCGTACGCGTGATCGTTTCCGTACAAAAGTCCCGGCATCACGCGCAACGCCGCTGCAACCGGCGAATTTTCTTCCCGCTTGATTCCCGCCAGAGTCTGCTTCTGTTGCCGGTCGAAATCGCTCTGCGGAAACGCCGGATTCAGAACCACATCGGCATACAGCGCAAGCGAATCGTCCAACTTCGATTTCAACGACGATAGATGCACCGTCGACAAATCCAGATTCGAACCCGCACTAATCTGCGCACCCAGCAATTCCTGTCGGTCGCTGATCTGCAACGCGTTCATCGTCTTCGTGCCACCATTCAGTAGCGCCATCGTCATGCTCGAAGTACCTGCCAATGCCAGTTGATCCGCTGCATATCCCGCATCAAACGCCAGCGTAAAGTTCACCAGCGGAACTTCGTGCCGCTCCGCCAGAATCACCTTCAATCCGTTCGAAAGCGTGCTCCGCTGCAGTTTCGGCAGCTTCAATTCCGGCGGCGCTCCCGGCGTCGGCATCTTGGAACGATCCGCGCCATTCGCCTCGGCCTTAAAATCCGGGAACGGCGTCACTTCCAAAATGTACACGCCGTCCGAAAGCCACTTGTTCGCCGCCGCCTTCAAATCTTCCGCCGTCACGTCGTGCACCCGCTTCAACTGGACCTTGTACGCTTCCGGGTTCCCCACAAACACTTGCCCTTGCGCCAACCGATCGGACTTTCCTCCGAATCCGCCAATCCGCTCGATTCCGCGGATGAAGTTAGCTTCGAACTGCGCTTTCACCCGCGCCAGTTCGTCTTCGGTCGGCCCGTCCTTCAAGAACCGCGCCAGCTCTTCGTCCAATTCCTTTTCCACCTGCCTTAAATCTTGTCCGGGCCGCGCCGTCGCCTGCACGCGGAACTGTCCGCCAATTTCCGCGGGGCTCACAAAAGCATTCGCGTCCGTAGCGATTTGATCGTCATAGACCAGCCGCTTGTAAAACCGCGACGATTTTCCGCTGCTCAAAACATCGCTCACCAAGTCCAGATAGTCTGCTTCTGGGCTTCCGTACTGCGGCATGTTCCAGATCTTGTAAATCCTTGCCTGCGGCACGCGGTCTTGCACGGTCTGCCGGTGCGTCCCGCTCATCTTCGCAATCCACACCGATTGATGATTCACCGGCGGCCCCGACGGAATGTCGCCGTAATACTTCTGCACTTTTTCTTTCGCAGTCTTCAGGTCGATGTCGCCTGCGAGCACCAGCACGACGTTCGCCGGTCCGTAATAAGTTCTAAACCACTCCTTCACATCGTTCATCGAAGCCGCATCTAGATCCGCCATGTCGCCGATCGTCGTCCACGAATAGGGATGCCCCGCTGGATACGTATTCTGGGTAATCAATTGCCGCGTCACGCCGTACGGCTGATTCTCGCCCTGCCGCTTTTCGTTCTGCACCACGCCGCGCTGCAGCGTCAGCGTCTTCTCATCGAACGACCCAAGCAGATGCCCCATACGGTCCGATTCCAGCCACAGCGTCATATCCAGTGCCGACGTCGGCACATTTTCAAAATAATTCGTCCGGTCGCTGTTCGTAGTCCCATTCAAATCGGTCGCTCCGATCCGTTCCATCGCGTCGATGTACCGGTCCTTCGAATGTTCGCTTCCGCCGAACATTAAGTGCTCGAACAAATGCGCAAATCCCGTCTTCCCGGGCTTCTCATTTTTCGACCCGACGTGATACCACGTGTTCACCGCCACGATCGGCGCCTTGTGATCTTCGTGCACGATCACCGTCAAGCCGTTGTCGAGCACGAATTTTTGATAAGGAATGTCCACATCCTGCGCGCGCACCGCCGCTGCCGCGAAGAAAACCAACGCCACTGCCATCCACCTGAATTTCATTCCGGGCCTCCGACATATTTGTTGAGCTTTTGAAATTGCGAATTGCGAAAGACGAAACTACCCCACTACCTGCAAATAAGACGCGCCTAACCGGTTTCGGTTACGACGCGAGCCATGCCTGCAATATTGGCCGCTCACTCTCACGGCTCGAAAGTGTACACCGCCGCCCTCCGCGTTCTACAATCATGTTTTACGGAGCCGATTCTCGTGTCAGACCAACTCGTCATCGCAGGCCGCGCTTTTTCTTCTCGCTTGATCGTCGGAACAGGGAAGTATCGTAGCTTTCCGGAAATGGCTCGCGCTCACGCCGCCAGCGGCGCGGACATGGTCACCGTCGCCGTTCGCCGCGTCAATCTCACCGACAAGTCCAAGGAATCGCTCCTCGACTATATTCCGCGCGACAAAATGTTCATCCTGCCCAACACTGCCGCGTGTTACACCGCCGACGAAGCCATTCGCACCGCTCGGCTCGGAAGGGAAGTGGGCCTTTCAAACTGGGTCAAGCTTGAAGTGATCGGCGATCAGCAAACGCTTTATCCCGACACCGAACAATTGATTGAAGCCACTCGCGTCCTGGTTAAGGAAGGTTTTGTCGTTCTGCCCTACACGAACGACGACTTGATCGCCGCACGCAAACTAATCGACGCGGGCGCGTCCGCCATCATGCCGCTCGCCGCGCCAATCGGTTCCGGCCTCGGCGTACAAAATCCCGCGGCTTTGCGCATCTTGCGCGAACGCATCACCGAAGTTCCCATGATCGTCGATGCGGGCGTCGGCACTGCAAGCGACGCAGCGGTCGCCATGGAACTCGGCGCCGACGGCATTCTTATGAACACCGCCATCGCGGAAGCAGCTGATGCCGTTCTCATGGCCGAAGCGATGCGCGACGCCATTCTCGCCGGCCGTAAAGCCTTCCTCGCCGGCCGCATGCCCAAGCGCCTCTACGCCTCTGCCTCGTCGCCGCTCACCGGCGTCGTGCGGTAAGGTATCCGCAAATCGAATGTGCGCCGCTGACGAACTCCACGCGGATCTTCTGCTCTCGCAATACGTTTCGGCGTTCGAAAAATTTGATGAGATGTCAGTAAGTCCGCGCATTTACCCGCTTGCAGGTGCCTTGGCAGTCGGCCCTCCCGATGACGCAGGCTTTGTCGCGTGGAGGCCGCGAAGAGCGGAACTTGCTCCGGTCCTGCTAGACACCCTCTACGGAAAGCTTCCTGCGAAGTTTCCTCCGTTATTTGAAAGGTTGCTCCTGACCTTCCGTTGGGCCGAAGTCAGCCTCGATCGCTACTCGCTGATGGCAAATCCGCTGGGCCCCAATTTGGATGGATTCTTTGAGCAAATTTCAAAAGACTTTGGCCTCTGGCAATCCTTGATTCCCGCCGGTTATCTACGTTTTGGCAGAGGGCCCGACATGGATTACGACCCTGTTTGCTTCGACATGAATTCACCGCAGAAGAACCACGAAATGCGAGTCGTCAAACTCGATCACGAGGAAATTCTCTGCAATTTTCGCATCAAGGTCGTCGCCGAGCTTGCACCCAGCTTCGAGGCTCTAGTCCTGCAAACGATCGAGTCGGCAAATCGCAGGCCAACGGCCTAAGCGGCTCAATCACGCCGCCCAATTCTCAACCTTCAATCCCCGCACCCTCCTGAACTCTCTCTCGTTGTTAGTCACCAACGTTAGCCCCAGCGCCTTCGCATGCGCAGCGATCCACAAATCATTGTTTCCGATAGGTGTTCCCGCTGACTCCAGTGATGCCCTAATCGCACCGTACTCTTCCGCCGCCGACCGATTCACCGAAACCACTGGCACCAGCGTTTCCATCTCCGCCAGCTGCGTTAGTACAGCCTCGCTCTTGGAACTCTTCGTTGCCCCGTAAATCAGTTCTCCCATCGTGATCGACGAAAGGACGGCCTCGCCTTGCCCAAGCTGGCGCAGTTTTTCCAAAACGCTCAAGGGCTTGCGCTTATGGATGTACACGCAGATATCGGTGTCCAGCATGAATCGCGGCTCCATCAGAGCCCCTTTCGTTTCTGCGGCTTGTCCTTTTTCCGGTCACCTAGATCGAAGTCATCCGGCAGGTTCGCGAGAAGTTCAAAAACTCGCTCCATCGGCTTGTGCTTTTCTTTCAGGACGAGCTCGTCGCCGCGCCGAAAAATTTCCAGCTCTTTGCTCTTCACCCGGAATTCCTTCGGCAGCCTCACCGCCTGGCTGTTTCCCGATTTGAACACCCGCGCTGTCGCCATATTTGACTCCTTGCCACGTATATACGCCCAGTATATACGAAACCATGGTTTGTCGTTCCCAGGTCGGGGACAGGTGATCTTTCCGAGCTGCGCGGCGTGGCGGTTTTGAAGGCCAGTTTGGAAAAGGGTCCGACGGAACGCTGGGTTATTGGGTTTGAATGATGTAGCTACGATCTGCTTTTTCTAGAAGAGGGCACGATATCGTGCCCTCTTTCTTTTGCCTTTGCTCTTGCCGTAGCAGGTCAGTTTGAATCTTAAATCGTGACTCAATAAGCCAAAAATCAAACTGACCTTCGGCGCCTTTTCTTCGCTATCGTCCCGAACGAGCGTGAAGGACCCGCTGTTTCCCAGTGAGGCACGCAACCTCATCCTTTTGGGATGCGCCGCTTGTCCGAGTGGCTAAGCATCTTGATAATGGAACAAGCAAACCAATCTTTATGGCTACGAAGCGTCGCAAGCGAAAACCGAAACGCACGCAGGACTCGAAGGCAAAGGTGCAGGTCATAGTCCAGCCTGAGGCCGCGCAGCTTGCGAGTCCAACCGAGATCGACGTTGAAATCGAACACTCTGCGAGCCCAGCCCAGTTTCGCGAGGAAATATCGAGTTCTGCTACTTCTGCCGTGAAGTCCACTGATGCGGAAGCGCCTGGCCCGGATTCCGCGGCGCCAGCTGGAGCCGATCGGCGCTCTTATCCTCGGTACGCGTTCACCGCCGTCGTTGAGGTCACAACGGCCGAGCCCGGCGCAGAAATCCGAACCCGCGTGCGGGATTTGAGCCAGCAAGGCTGCTACGTGGACACGGACAGTCCATTCGCCTTAGGAACAGCCACGGATGTGCTCATCACCAAGGGCGCAACATCCTTTGCAGCCCGCGCAAGAGTCGTCTCCAACCAGCCGGGCAAGGGCATGGGGTTGATGTTTACTGCCGTCGAGTCCGTGCACGTTCAAACTCTGAATATGTGGATCGCTGAGTCCCGCGAGAGCTCCTGGCTCGCGGCCAATCGCCGTAGGAGCCAGCGGGTCGTGATGCATATCCCGGTGCGAATCTCGGGTCAAGCCGCCGCCGGCACCTCGTCGCTTTTTGAAGAAGAGACTCACACTCTCGCAATCAGCGCCCATGGAGCGTTAATTGTTGTCACCTCGCCGGTGTACCGGGGGCAACGGTTCACTCTGTCGAACGTGCGGACGAAAGCGTCGCTGGAATGCGTTGTCGTTCATGTCGATCGATCCTCGGGCGGCCAAATTCAGGTGGGAGTGGACTTCATGCTGCCCAATTCGAGGTTCTGGGGCGTGGCCTTCCCGCCAAA
>Ga0137412_10002766_pt1 | contig 13898 bp, 14 predicted proteins | sample CZODoug2_1_16fun_FD_122160 | JGI IMG/M metagenome (GOLD analysis project Ga0137412, IMG submission 122160) | Vadose zone soil fungal communities from Angelo Coast Range Reserve, California, USA - CZODoug2_1_16fungal (Hybrid Assembly) | ecosystem: Environmental > Terrestrial > Soil > Vadose zone... | reverse complement strand
GCATCCCCAATCGTGATCAGGATCGACACCTCATGATCGCGGCGATGGGCGGCAACATCACAAACCTGCGGGTCAATTGCGCCGGCTCTCGACCGGCAACCAAATCGCTCGCCGTCACGGCAACTTCGGCTACAGTTGCGTCAACATATCTCCGCTCAATCCCGGTCCTGCCCATCGCGATCGTCTGATCAAGCACGCCAACCTTCTCGATCGCGTCCGCAAAACGCGTTCAACCAAGATCCGACACAGACCGCCAGCGACGAAATCCCCATAGCGTCTGACGCGCGGCCTCGCCACACCTCCCGCGGTTTCCTCCCTCGGAGGTTTGCGTACGCCGGCCCCCGGTATGCGCCGCGCCACCATCGTGGGGCCGGCATCCGAAAACCTTCACATGAGGCGACATACGATCCGAAAGGCAAGCAACGGACGCGGGCCTCCCAAGGAATCAACACTAAGGTCTGAGGCCCAACTAGCAACGGCAAGCGAGGGATGTGCGGTCGCCATCGTACGATCCGAGGTCGAAGATACTTTCTCGGGTGCCGTCGGCCTTGACCGCGCAAGCGAACGGGCATATATCTGCCTAGGGCAATCACTTCCTACGATGCAATTGCCTTAGGCAGATATACGGATGATCTCATGGCAATGCTGTCCGTAGAGGAGTGCGTCGGGGAACGGTCGCCGGGTCGGCTTCTACGCCGCATCAACAAACTGTTGCTGATACGCATGAAAGCGCGCTTCGCCGATGCGGAGCTTAGCTTTGTAGAGTTTATGGCGCTCAAACTTCTCCGGGATGAGGTCTCTGCCAGTGCGGGAGAATTGGCTCGCGATATGCACATCAACACGGGCGCGACCACCCGCCTGATAGACGGGCTTGAGCAGAAGGGGCTGCTAGAGCGTGACCGCAGTTCTGCTGATCGGCGCGTCGTGCGCCTTACACTCACCAAATCCGGCGAAGCAAAGTATATCGAAAAGGTTCCGATAATGGTGGCACAATGGAACGAAGTATTGGCCGGCTTCGATCAGTCAGAAGCGGACACGCTGATGTACCTGCTCTCGAAAATGCTCGATTCCATGGAGCGGGTCACAGGCTTCGAGAATGATCATGGCGCGGAACTCAACGCCGCCTAGCAGATTGCTTCGCTTGAAGCCAGGCTGTTCCTCGTTTTTGAGATATTCGGCGTTCGCGAAATTCCAACCAAGGATAGTAGACAATGGTCGATCGGATTGACGTCGAGTTTCCAGCGCAAGACGGTACGAAATTGGAAGCCTGGCTGTTTCGCCCCGCTGACGTCAGCGCGCCTCTTCCCGCGGTGACGATGGCCCACGGCTTCGGTGCCACGAAATTCCACGGTCTCGAGCCGCTCGCGAAGGCTATTGCCGAGGCTGGTTTCGTTGTGCTGCTCCACGATCATAGAAATTTCGGTGGCAGCGGCGGGCTTCCCCGCCACGACATCGATCCGTGGCGGCAGATCGAAGATTGGCGCCGAGCGATCAGCTATCTTGAGACCCTTGATGATGTCGACTCGTCTCGCATCGGTCTTTGGGGAACAAGCTATTCTGGCGGCCATGCAATCGTGCTCGGAGCAACCGATCGCCGGCTAAAGGCGATTGTCGCCCAAGTGCCCACGATTGACGGCTTCGTAGCCGGCCAGCGCCGCGTAAACCCTGCGGGGATTTCCGCCTTGGAGGAAATCTTCAATGAAGATCAGCGCGCGCAGCTTCGGGGCGAACCGCCGCGAACCCAAAAATTGGTCGATATAGATCCGAATATTCCTGCCCAATATCATACGCCCGACACGGTCGCCTTTCTGTCCCAGGAAGTCCCTCCAAGCATATGGAGGAATGAACTAACAATCCAATCAAACCGCCGCGCTCGGATGTATGAGCCAGGGCGCTGGATAGATCGAGTCTCGCCAACGCCATTACTGGTCGTCGCGACCACGCACGATACCGTTGCTCCCACCGATCTTGTTCTCGCAGCCTATGAACGGGCTCTTGAGCCGAAGTCGCTCGTTCTCATCCCCGGCGGCCATTACACAGCTTATCTTGAGGGCTTCGGAACATCTTCGAAGGCAGCGGTTGACTGGTTCGTGAAACAACTGGTGGATGAATCATCTAGAACAAACAACCGTGCGCAGATCGAGGTATCGGCAGCTTAGCATTCTGACGACGCTCGATATGGCGGCTCGTTGCCTTTTCGAGCGTGTGGTCGGACGCCGCCTGCGGACCATAAGCGCACGGTTTTCAGAGCAGAAGCGTCGGCGGGATCTCGATCCTGAGTTGCTTTGCCGTTTTGAGATTGATAACCAACTCGAACTTGGTGGGCTGCACAACCGGCAGGTCAGAGGGCTTTTCGCCCTTCAGGATGCGGCCAACATAGACACCTGCTTGCCGCCATGTGTCCGGCAGGTCGGCACCATAGCTGACGAGGCCACCGGCAACCGCGTCTACGCGCCCGTTGCAGATCGCGGGGATTCCGTGAGGGAGAGCCTTCGTGATATGCAAAGCCTCGGCCGTTAATCCAAACAGGGAAACGGGGGATCGGTGCCGGCCTTGGCGCTTTTTGGACGCCGGCCGCCACAGCGCGTGGAACGGCCCGTCATGCCGGCGTCCAAAAACCTGCACAATAGGCGATATCGCAGGCTTGATTTAGTCTGAAAGAGGCCGCCGACTGAGATGGCCTTGTCGTTTTTATGGAGAGCACATGTTCTGCCAAGTGACCCGGCCTCCATTGGCATCTTTCATAGAGTACGCTGCTAAGGACTGCGTAACGCCGTCAGAATGGGACCGGTTTGCGGTGACACATTACAGAGACGAGAAGATGGAAGCGGCGCGGCGGCACTGCATGCGCATTCTACGGAAACGCCCCATTCCTAAAGAGGACCAAGATTTTCTCTTTTCGATTGCGGCCGCCCTGCGCGCGAGCAAATCGGATTAGATCACTAAAAAAACAACTTAGGACACTTGAGGCGAATAGAAACAGCACCAGAACCTAATAAGAATAGGATCGCAAATCGAGAACATGGCTTGTAACGTCCTTATTATTCACCATGCTTTGTCGCCATTCGCTCAGTGTAAATATCGAAATCGATATCGATATTGCGATCAGCAGCGAACTGCAAAATATTCGCCAACATTCGATACAAAACCGCGATTATCGTATCGTCGTGCATTGGGAGTCAGCCGAATCTAATGCTGAAGTTTCATCATGATGCAGGCCTATCTGGCGACATCCAGGGCGGCTGCTTGAGCTTCTCCGAAATCCAGTCCACGAAGCTGCGCGTCTTTCCGGCAGTGAATCGGGCTGAAGGACGGACAAGATGCACGTTTCCTTCACCTTCGACGGACCAATCTGTTAGAATCGGCACAAGGCCTGCTGAGCGTTTGTGAGATGCAAGCCAATCGGAGCACATCACAATGCCGAGGCTTGCGAGAGCGGCTGTGACGAGGCTTTGAGCGTCATCCGCCGTTAAAGGGCCGGTGACGCGGACAGCGGAGACGAGGTTGCCCTGCCTGAAGCGCCACTCCGGATGGCCTGCCAAAAGAGAGAAGGCGAGGCAGGCATGTTTCGTCAGTTCGTTTGGAGTCCGCGGAGTTCCGTATGTCGCCAGATAGGAAGGCGTCGCGCAGATCAATCTCCGGTGAGCCGCGAGTTTCTTTGCCACAAGCTGGTTATCTTCCAGTTCACCCAGCCGGATCGCGACGTCGAATCCCTCGGCGACCAGATCGACGTAGCGATCGGAATATTCGACATCGACCGAAACACTGGGATAGGCTCTCAAGAACTCGGGTAGCATCGGTGCGATCCACAAGCGTCCGAACGTCGCCGGCACGGCCAATCTGAGCACACCGGTCGGCGTTCCACCGGTCTGTGTTGCCTCCACCTCCGCTTCACGCATGGTGGACAAAGCCGCGCGCATTCGTTCGCTGAGCCGGGAGCCGGCCCCCGTAGGAGCTACCTTTCGAGTCGACCGTTCCAGAAGGCGTATGCCGAGCCTCGTCTCTAACGCGTTGACGCGTCGGGAAATGATGGATGCATCGCGCCCAAGTATCCGACCGGCCCCGGTAAAGCTTTTGGCTTCCACCACCGCCAAAAACGCTGCGATTTCGTCCATCCGAGCGCCGTCCATTCCTGGTCTCCATAAAGATAGCCTGCAATTTTGCAGAGATTATAACGAAGAATTTCTAGTATCCATGTGCTGTGTAACAGTTCGCCTCAGTACGATGAATTTGAAGCTCCTGTCGGTTTACGCCGCACGCTCCAGAGGTACTTCAAATTCAAACCCGTATTAGACTTATAGGTTCTAGCGTCCCTTCGAATCCGAATTCGCAAAAGGGTCACGGCAAAATGATGCGAACTTCGGATCGGAGCACCAGTAAGCAGCAGCCCCGCCGCGGCAAGCTATTCGTGCTCCGTATGCAAAGATCCTTTGCGGATCGAGGGCTTTATCTCTGGCTGGGCGGTTTATATCTCGTACCTCGTGGGCAGCGTTGCTGGCTTGGCCGCGTAGGACAGCTAGCGTATTCGAAATCGAAGATTGATTGATGACCGACTTGGTTGGCCTGAAAGGTCTCGAGCTACGCTCGACGATCACGTCGAGTGGGACGCTTGCACTGCGGCTGGAGGAAGTTGTAGTGCCAGAGCCAGCGTGGGACGAAGTGTTGGTTCGAGTCGAAGCAGCACCTCTCAATCCTTCGGATATAATCCTTTTGCTGGGACCCGCCGAGTTGTCGACCATTCAGGCGGTGGGATCCGCAGACCGGCCGATGGTTAAGGCTTCGGTGCCGCAACCGCGCTTGGCAGAAGTGATGGGTCGGCTAGATCAGGCGGTCCCCGCCGGAAACGAGGGGGCTGGCATCATCATAGATGCCGGCACCCGTTCTCGCGAACTCATCGGCCGGACGGTCGCAACCCGCAGTAATCTCGGCATGTACGCGCAATATCGTATTGTGAAGGCATCCGACTGTATGTTGCTCCCGGAAGGTACGCCTCCGAGGCAGGGAGCGTCGGCGTTCATCAATCCGCTCACTGCGCTCGGCATGGTCGAGACCATGAGGCGCGAAGGCCATACCGCGCTGGTCCATACCGCCGCTGCATCGAACCTTGGTCAAATGCTCAATCGAGTATGCCTTGCCGACCATATTGGGCTCGTCAACATCGTTCGCAGCAAGCAACAGATGGAAATTCTTCACAGCTTGGGAGCGAAATATGTACTCGATAGCACATCTCTCACCTTCAAGACGGACCTTACCGATGCGCTGACTGAAACCGGCGCCACCCTGGCGTTCGATGCGATTGGGGGAGGTGCCATGGCCTCAACGATCCTCGAGGGGATGGAGCAGGCTGCGATCCGCAATGCAAAGGGCTACAGCCGCTATGGATCGTCCACGCACAAGCAAGTCTACATCTACGGCGTCCTTGACGCCGGGCCCACGCAGATCGATCGCAATTTCGGAATGGCGTGGGGCGTCGGTGGCTGGCTGATGACTTGGTTCATCGAAAAGATCGGACCCAAAGAGGCCGAGCGCCTAAAGAATCGCGTAGCGGCGGAACTGACCACGACGTTTGTCAGTAGCTACACAGCGGAGATATCGCTGACCGAGGCATTGTCCCCGGACATAATCGCAAGATATGCGAGGCGTGCGACGGGTGCGAAGTATCTGATCGTTCCTCACGGGAGGGGCGGCTTAGACATGGGGCGGGCGCATAGTGGCGCGCGCAGTAACGCGATCGCCGCGTTCGGAAATCACGCTGAAACTTTCACGGATTTATAGTGAAGCCTCGTGAGTCGGGTCCAAGCGCCGATTGCTAACCGTGTTCAACGCCGATGGTCCCGCAAGAGCCAATAGAGTGCCTCGTCATGTCTCATTCGATGATTTCGATCGACAGCTTACACGGCCCACGCTCCAGATCGAACGCGGTGAAATCATGAATGTCGACGAATCCAAGAGCGGCTTGCACGCAAAAAGCGATGACGGCTCGGCCCGGCCGAGATTGCCGAACAGCCTCGTTGTAGATCAGCGCGGGCCGGTGACGCTGCTAAAGTTGTCGCGCCCAGCAAAACGAAACGCCCTGGACGATGCGACGATCGCCGGCGTCGAGGCCTTCTTCACAAACCTGCCGGAGGGGACCCGCGCCGTTATCGTGCACGGCGAGGGAAAACATTTTTCGGCAGGCGCCGACCTTGCTTCTTTCGTGGATCGTCGCGCCTTTGACGGGGTTCTCCATTCTCGCGCGTGGCATCGTGCTTTCGACCGGATTGAGAACGCCGACGTTCCGGTGATCGCCGTCCTGCAGGGCGCCGTCATCGGCGGCGGTTTGGAGCTTGCAGCCGCGGCGCATCTCCGGGTGGCTGAACGAAGCGCGTACTACGCCCTGCCGGAGGGCGGGCGGGGAATATTCGTTGGCGGTGGCGGTGCCGTGCGCATACCGCGCCTGATCGGGACCAGCCGCATGGTCGACATGATGCTGACCGGCCGGACTTACAGCGCGGAGGAAGGGTTAGCATTCGGCTTCTCGCAATACCTTGTCGATGACGGGCAAGGCCTCGCCAAAGCCGCAGAGCTGGCGGACCGAATAGCGACCAACACGATGCTGAGCAACTTCGCGATGGTGCAGGCGCTGCCCCGCATCGCCCGCGGCGGTTCTGACGGATTTCTGATGGAAAGCCTGATGGCCTCGATGGCGATAGGCGATGATGAAGCTCAAGCCCGTATAAATGCCTTTCTTGAAAAACGCGGGCCGAAGATCGCCCATCTCGCCGGGGAGGGCGCGTAATGACGATGTTCATCCGACCAGATCCACTGCCTTCGGGTGAAGCGATATTTGAACCTCTTGCTGACGGCAGTCTGCGGGTACGCAACTCGATGCGGCTCCATTCGTACCCCGGCCGTTCGACGGAACGATTGGAGCACCGGGCGCTAGCGGCACTGATCGCGTGCTTTTCGCGAGCCGAGATGGCGATTACCGGAAGGTGGGGGAAGTGCTTCCGTGTTCATCACACGCCTGATTGGCTCTCGGCGGATGACTGACATGATGCTGACGGGCCGTGTCATGGATGCGGCCGCGGCAGAGCGAACCGGGTTGGTGCAATACTTGGTGTCGACGGGTGACGCAAAGTCTAAAGCCGTCGAATTGGCCGCAAAGATGTCGGCAATGGCGCCCCTCACGATTCTCGGCACGCTACCGCGTATTCAGGACATGAGTGCCGCAGACTAGCTCTTTGTCGAGAGTCTAATGGCCGCGGTCGCCCAAACCGGACCGGGGCCGGAATAGGACTCGCGGCCGTCGTGGCAAACAGTCTGCCAAAGCAGGCTGCCAAGGTAACGATATCGATCGATGAAAAATAATGGAAGGGCAAGAAGATGGGGTCTGATCTTGATCTGCGCGGTGCCGGTGAGCCAAATGCGCCAGTGACGACGCTTTGTGCCATGTTCGATCAATCGGTTGGCAACGCGCCCGCGCGGGTGGCGTTGCGCCATCTCGGTGTCACCCTGACCTATCGGGAACTGGGACGTGCAGTGTCGACCCTGGCCCAGCGCCTTGCCGAGATGGTGGTGCCGGGCGAGGTCGTGGCCCTCATCCTCCCCAACTCTATCGAATTTCAAGTTGCCTATTTTGCCGCGCTGAAAGCGCTCGCGGCACCGGCTCTGCTCAACCCGCTTTATCCGGAAGTCCAGCTCTCTCCGCTCCTGCGAGAGGCGAGCCCACGCGTGGTGATCTGCGCGCCTGCGACATACGACATGGTGGCCAATCTTGCGCGCGATTTGGGCATTCACGTTGTCTGCCTGGGGCGCGACATCGCCGTCCATGACCTCGTCGCGGAGGCCACAAAGCCTTTGGGCCTGCGAGCCGCCACGTCTGAGGATATCGGCGCTTTGTTGTTCAGCGGCGGCACCACCGGCCTTCCCAAAGTCGTCGAGCACACGCATGGCCGGCTCGTTACAGCTGTGTGCGGCATGGAGCATATCTGGCCGACGCGCACCGATGGCGAAGTGTTCCTTCCGATCGCGCCCTTTACGCATGTCTACGGCTTTCTGGTGGGCGTGCTCGTTCCGCTATCGGCCCGCGGTGAGACGGTAATTCCCGAGCGATTCAAGCCGGAACACATCGTCGAACTGTTCGAGCGCCACCGTGTGACTTTCTTTGCCGGCGGGCCGCCAGCTATCTATGCGGGGATTCTCGCGGCCAGTAACCTGGCGAGCGCAGACCTCTCGGCGCTCAGGGTATCGGCGGCTGGCGGCGCGCCTTTTCCGGTCGAGCTTATGGAGCGTTGGCGGCGCGCCACCGGCCTCGAGATCCATGAGGGCTACGGCATGTCGGAAGTCGCCCCGATTAGTGGTGCGAATACGCTCACGGGACTTCGACCGGGCTCGGTCGGAAAGCCGGTACCCAGCGTCGACGTGCATGTCGTGGATCTCGAAACTGGGTTGCGCGCGTTACCGCCGGGGACGAAAGGCGAGTTGCGGGTTCGAGGTCCGCACATGATGACGCACTATCGCAACCAACCAGAAGAGACCGCGCAGACGATCCGCGACGGATTCATATACACGGGCGACATTGGCTATCTAGATGACGATGGCTTCTTGTTCATCACCGACCGCAAGAAGGACGTGGTGTTCGTCAAGGGCTTTAACGTCTTCCCACGCGAGGTGGAGGAGGTGATACATACTCATCCCAAAGTCGACATGGCCGGCGTCGTCGGTGTGCCCGACCCGCGCAACGGCGGCGAGCGCTTGGTCGCCTTCGTGGTACCCCGGATGGACGAAACGGTCGATCCGAGTGAGATCTCCGCATACTGTGCGGCTCGCCTGGTCGGTTACCAGTGTCCGACCGAGGTGCGCGTACTGAGGCAACTCCCCGTCACCGGCGCTCAGAAACTGGACCGCGTTGCATTGCGCCACACCGCCGCGGACGAGCAGGGAAATACGACTTAAAATATCTTACCAAAAAAGACGCGCAGCCAGCGAAGATCTTGGCGACGTCGTCGACTCGATCGACGCACACCGGCTGTTGCAATCACTTGTGGGGCAGCCCGCCAAAAGCGGCAAGCTCGCCGCTACCCGCCGAAATCACCTGCCGCTTGATTGCGGCCGGTGACGAGGCGACCGAACTCAGCCCGCCGAGAACATCATCCGGACGCCGATGCATCCGGCCGATCAGTTCGAGGCCTTCGTGACCATCATCGATCAGGGCAAGAGCATCATCGACGTTGCGGCCCGCTTCAACGTCTGCGTCGGGCTCTCCGACAACACCTGCCTCGAACTCCGCGCCATGTCGGCGCGGAGCGCCATCGATTGCAAGGCGACCAAGGCGTTCGAGGACAAACGCGAGAGCTGGGGCGAACGCATTCCTGGTGATCCCGACCAGCTTTACAGTTGGTGCCTCGATCAGCACACCGACATGCTGATCGACCTGCTTGCCTTCCTCGCGGCTTCCCTCCCCGCTCCGCGTCGCGCTCAATGATGATCTCGCCATCTCGGCTGCAGGTGGCGCAAACAGTCCCCTGCGCCAGAGTTCAGCAGCCAGTTGCATGGTCATCGCAGTTCTCCCATCATGCTACACAGAGGGGTTGATCTCGGGGAATTGGCGTTTCCTTCGGGACCGCGGCCCGCGTACAGTAACGGTTTCTTAAGCGTTCCGATTCGGGAAAACGGTAAAGTTGCCGACACGCTTCTTGCCAGCGCAGGAGTTGGCGCTACGGAACGACACCGTTCTTGAGGCTTGCCATATCGATGACGAAGCGATACTTCACGTCTCCCCTCAGCATCCTGTCGAATGCAGCCTCAACGTCTTGCATGTGGATGGTCTCGGTCGTGGCGACAATCCGCTTCTCGGCGCAGAAATTGAGCATATCCTGGGTCTCCGCTATGCTGCCTATGGCGGAGCCAGCGATGGCGGCGCGTTTGATCGCCAGAAGAGGAACGGCGGGGGAGGGATGTGGCTGTGGCGACAAGCCGAGGAGGACGAGGGTTCCGTCACGCCTCAGCAGTTGCAAGTATTGATTTAGGTCGTGCGGAGCCGCGACAGTATCGAGGATGAGATCTAGGGAATTGGCTTGACCTGCCATCTCCTCCGGTTGTTGCGAAACCACGACCTCGTGTGCTCCGAGTGCAAGCGCGTCGTTCCGCTTGGCTTCTGACGTGGTAAAGGCGACCACTCTCGCGCCAAGCGCTGCGGCAAGCTTGACGCCCATATGACCGACGCCACCGATCCCGATCACTCCGACCGAGTTGCCGTACCCGATATTCCAATGCCGCAGCGGCGACCACACTGTGATTCCGGCGCATAACAGAGGCGCTGCGGCGGCGAGCTGAGTGTGGTCGTGTCGGACGGCGAGCACGAAACTCTGGTCAACGACAATATCCGTCGCGTAACCACCGTATGTGTTCTCGCCGCCCCCAAGGACATTGCCTCCAAAGGTCTTAGTGAAGCCCCGTTCGCAATATTGCTCGGCGCCGACGTGGCAAGGGGCGCACCGCTTGCAGCTTCCGATCATGAAGCCGACACCGACGATATCGCCGACCTTGAAGCGTGAAACGCTTCTGCCCACCGCGTTGACGCGTCCAACGATCTCATGACCGGGCACTAGGGGGTAACGGACGTCGGGCCAGTCCCCACGTGCAGCGTGAAGGTCTGTATGACAAACTCCACAGTAAAGAATATCTATCGACACGTCGCTTTCACCCATTGCAGCGCGATTGAAGAGAATGGGAGCAAGCGCACTCGCTGGCGATTGAACTGCATATGCTATCGTTGGCATTCGAACACGACCCTCCACCATTGTCATCATCAATACGGACATATCCGGACCGTCCGGCGGCTTGCTCTTCTGCGTTCTGCGATCGGATAATCCAGCGCAAGTCTGCTTCTAGGCCGCTGGTGCCAGGCAAGATTGATGGAATGGACCGTCCCTTGAAAAAGTTGGCTGAAATGAATCTCAGGTGCCGCGCGGTTCGCGGCAGGTGATGGACGAACGAATTGCCAGCAGCCTACAGCCTGCAGCCGAGGATCAGACGCAGCTAGAGCATGATGCCGATCTGATGAATCTTCACGCTCTATGAAAGCCGGTGTCCACTCTGGAGGGGCGGTGCCCTAGTCGTTCAGCGTCGGCCGGCGGTTTCAGCCCGTGAGGCGGAGACGGCGCCACAAGCCCGGAGTACTGCCAATGTGATGGGTGAACGTCCGCGTGAAATGACTTTGATCGGCAAAGCCACATGCTATTGCAATCTCGCCGAGAGACAGATCAGGCCGCTGCAGCAGATCTCTGGCCCGCTCAATGCGGCAACGCTGCAGCCACCCGTGCGGCGTCTGCTTTGTGGAAGCCTTGAAGGCGCGGGAGAAATAAGAGACCGAGAGCTCGCATTCTCCTGCCACGTCCTGCAACGAGATCTCCTTCATGAGGTTGGCCGCAATGAGTTCCTTTGCCCGTTTTTCCTGCCAGGGAGCCAGCCCCCCCTGACGTGGCGCTTTGATCGGCCGCATGCCGCCATATGCGTGCGCGAAATGCGCGTTCAACCCCAGCAGCACATAGTCTATGAACAGCTTGCTGGAGCGTTCGGGTTCCTCCAGCGTCTTCACGATCAGGCGCTCCGCCTGCTCGAGGACCGGATCCTTTGTCTGCCAGCCCTGGGGCGCAGTCAGCGCTCCAACCTTGCATGCTCCGGCCTCCTCCGCGATCTCATCAAGCGCGGCGCGCGGACAGTGGAACATCAGCTTGTCGAAAGGCTCCGTAATCTGCGCGCGGGGATCGGCGGCCAGGCTCAAGGCAAAAGTCGTGGCGCGAGGGGCGCCATCAGCCGGCACGAACTTACCATCGAGCCAGAAATCATGGGCCGGATGCTCGCGGAGCTGATACAAGACGATAAAGGCGTCTTCCGCCGGCATGATCACCTCTACGCCGTCCCCAATGATCTCTGGTGCGAACCGCGTCAAGCTGACAGCCGATTCTCGCGTCGGTGCGACGAGCGCGCGGCTGCCATCGGGAAAGCGCGGCGCATTCGGTTGACCTCCACTCGCGTGAGAAATGCGCATGTTTTTCTCCGGAAAGGGATGAGCAACGCTGAAGAGCGAAGTGTGATTACCATTGGCCATCAATGATGGTCGTGGGCGGATCTTCTTTGCTCCAAACGGAGCACAACACGCTCAGTCGCCCGTGAAGCCACCTAGTTAGCAGTGGATGCTATTCTATCGGACCACCAAGAGATATTGGAGCCTATTGCGAGGGAAGAAGCTGCAGACCGGTGTTAGGATCGACCGCGTCTATATCGGCACAGTCTAGCGTGGCACGCACGACTGACGCGAGGTCACCTTTAGAGGCTGCTTGGAGAAACGCTGAATTCGCCTGTGCCTTCTTATCATTCTCCAAGTAATACTCCGCCTCAAGCGTCGGTTGCGAATAAGCTAGCTATTCCGCTCGGCCAAGACACCAGCGCCACCCGCGAGTTACGAGATAGAAATCGTCCAATCGCAAATAAAGCCTTCGATCCGCAAAGGATCTTTGCATACAGAGCAGGAATAGATGCCAGGCGTGGCTGCTGCTTAATTCGTGCAACAAAGCGTCCAACACAACGTCCAACAGTTTGACCTTGCGTCGTCCCGATCGTGGCGGCTTGACCGATTTCTGCGGCGCCGCCCGTTAGGTTGCAGACGTAACCGAATTTCCAGCGCTTGAAATTCTCGTGTAGCTCCGCTCTCGAAATATCCGCGCGCGCCGAGGCGATCAGCTCAGTCAAGGTTTTGACGCGCCGCTCGTCGCCGCCGCAAACACGCTTTTCCACTAAACTGACATGTAAGGAAAATAAGCGATGGAAAGAAAAACCGCCGTGACCGCGTCGATGATCGTGCTCATGGCCACCCTGGCCACGACCGATGCCGGCGCAGCTGTCCGCTCGTATCGGTCCCACGTACCTCTCTCCGAACAGGCAGCGCGTCGACTTAACTCTCTCGGATTGGCAGCGCCCATCTTCGTTGCTGAGCCGAACGCGCGTCGTTATCACGGCGGACCGAAGTCGAACGAATAGGTTGATTGCCGTTTGACCACGTGAGCCCTGGCGCATGATCTTTCGTAAAGCCGCTACCACTTTCCTGATCATGCGCTACGGGGCGCAATGCCTTGGCGGGGTAGCTCAGCTGGTTAGAGCGCACTTGACGTGCCCGATGCCATCACCGCCGTTTCTGCTACACCGCGTGAGTACTCTCATGCTTCTATCGCGCTTAAGTAGAGCTAAAAAAGGCCCGCCGAGGACGGACGGGGCTTGAGGCTTAGATCTGAAATTTGATACTCTAAATACCTGCAGAGCACCGTGCTTACAAATCTCCTCAAGCACATATGTTGGGCCACCTGTGTGTGCCGAAAACCTCAAATCCGACTATAGTGGTGATGAAGTCCGCCAAGGATGGCGCGTGAACGAATGACACCGGCGCGCTGTACTGAGCGAGAGACTGGCGCGTCCTTGTTCAAAGACCGATGGGGTCTGACTCCGTTGTAGTAACGGGCGTAAGATTTCAGAATGCGACGCAGATGCGCCTCGCCCAGGACAATAATGTGGTCCACACACTCACGCCGGATCGATCCGATCAGCCGCTCGGCGAAACCATTCTGCCAGGGCGAGGAGGGCGCAATCGGCTTGTCCCTGATGCCCATGGCGCGCAATCGGCGTGTGACGACCGCACCATAGATGCGATCCCGGTCGCGAATCATGTAGCGCGGAGCTTCATTCCACGGGAATGCTTCTGTGATCTGCCGCGCAACCCATTCTGCGGTGGGATGTGTCGTGACGCTGATCCAGACCAGTTCCCTGCGATCCAGTCGCACTATGATGTAGGCGTAGAGCAGGTCGAAGCCAATGGTCGGGACAACGAACAGGTCCATGGCGGCGATATCTTGAGCACGATT
>Ga0137412_10002765_pt1 | contig 13898 bp, 11 predicted proteins | sample CZODoug2_1_16fun_FD_122160 | JGI IMG/M metagenome (GOLD analysis project Ga0137412, IMG submission 122160) | Vadose zone soil fungal communities from Angelo Coast Range Reserve, California, USA - CZODoug2_1_16fungal (Hybrid Assembly) | ecosystem: Environmental > Terrestrial > Soil > Vadose zone... | reverse complement strand
GCAAGCGCGCCGCGGTGATGGCCACTTCACTGCGCGCCCGGCCCGCCGCGGAGAAGGCGACGATCGTCGCCGCGGTACGCGAACATGTGCTGCCGTTGATCGAGAAGGGTGCGCTGCAGATCGTGGTGGATCGCACGGTGCCCATGCCCAACGCCGCGGACGCGCACCGCGCGGTCGAGGACAGCGACCACGTCGGCAAGGTGATCCTCGAGGTGCCCCGCTAGCCGGCGCCCCCTCAGGACAGGGCAGAGCGCAGTAGGTCCTGCGCCTCGCCGATGGCCCGGCGCAACTTGTCCGGGTCGTCGGCGTCGGCCGCGGTGCGCAGCACGTCCTGCGCGGCCCGGGCGGCCGCGGTCAGCGTGGTGTGGTCGGCATCCCGGCGCCGTCCTGCCTCCGCGGCCTCAATCAGTTGCGCGTTCTTGCTCCACAGCTCGACGAACACCGAGACCTTCGCGCGCAGCACCCACGGGTCGAACGGCTTGGTGATGTAATCCACCGCGCCGGCCGCGTAGCCGCGGAACGCCAGGTGCGCGTCCCGGTCCGCCGCGGTCAGGAAGATGATCGGCAGGTGCTGGGTCCGTTTGCGTGCCTTGATGTGCGTGGCCGCTTCGAAGCCGTCCATGCCCGGCATCTGCGCGTCGAGCAGGATCACCGCAAAGTCGTCCTCGAGTAGCTGCTTGAGTGCTTCCTCGCCGCTGGACACCGATACCGGTTCCACCGGTAGGCCCTGCAGGATCGCCTCGAGCGCGACCAGGTTCTCCCGTCGGTCATCGACGATGAGCACCTTGGCCCGCGTCACCCTGCCGCCCGAACTCACCCGGTCTCCTCAGCCACGCCTACTTCTTACCGCCCCGGCGCGCGATCGCCCGCCGCGGCACCATCCTCTCCTCCTCCGGCCCCGCCGTGTCCGCGTTTGCATTGTTCGGTGCATCGGTCTCGACCGAATCCTCCGGGTCGCGGGCCACCCACGCGGCCAGCATGTCCAGCAGTTCGTCGAGGTCCACCGGCTTGGTGATGTAGTCGCTGGCGCCCGCCTCCAACGCCTTCTCCCGGTCGCCGGGCATGGCCTTGGCGGTGAGGAACACGATCGGTAGGTCGGCGAACCGCGGGATGGCCCGGATCGCCCGGGTCGTCTCGTTGCCATCCATGTTCGGCATCATCGCGTCCATCAGCACCACGTTGATGTCGGGATTGCTCTCCACCTTCGCGATGCCGTCCGAGCCGTTGTCGCTGTAGAGCACGTTCATGCCGTGCAGCTCCAGCGCCGAGGTCAGCGCGAATACGTTGCGGATGTCGTCGTCGACGATGAGCACGGTGGAGCCGTCCAGCCGCGCGGCTGATGGTCCGTCACGTCGCTCCGGGGCGTCGCTGCGCAGGATCGCCGACCCCGGCAACGGACGACGCAGCCGGCTGTCCGGATCCGCGGACACCGGCAGCGCACTGGATCCGTTGTGCGCGGTCATGTGGTCGAGCAGGCCCGACCCATCCAACCGGCCCTCGGTGGGCAGCGTCTCGGGCATCACGTCCGGCAGGTAGAGGGTGAACGTGGAACCCGCGCCGGGCACCGAGGTCGCGCTGATCGAACCGCCGAGCAACTTGGCCAGCTCGCGGGAGATGGACAGCCCCAGTCCGGTGCCGCCGTATTTACGGCTGGTCGTGCCGTCGGCCTGCTGGAACGCCTCGAAGATGATCGCCAGCTTCTCCGGGGGGATGCCGATACCCGTGTCCCGCACGTTGAAGGCGATCACCCGGCCCGCGGTGTCCAGGCTGGGCACCCCGAACACCAACCCTGAGGCCACCGGCGCGATGGCCAGGGTGACCGTGCCCTCGTGGGTGAACTTGACCGCGTTGGACATCAGGTTGCGCAGGATCTGCTGCAGCCGCTGTGGGTCGGTGATCAGGTCGATCGGCAGTGCCGGGTCCAGCTCGACGCCCAGTGACAGGCCCTTGTCCTCGGCCTGCATACCGAACGCGGATTCGACGTAGTTACGCAGCGAGGACAGCTCGACGTCGGCCGGCTGCACGGACATGCGCCCGGCCTCGATCTTGGACAGGTCCAGGATGTCGTCGATCAGCGTGAGCAGGTCCGAACCCGACCGGTGAATGACCCGGGCGAACTCGATCTGCTTGTCCGTCAGGTTCGCCTCGCTGTTTTCCGCGAGCAAGCGGGAGAGCAGCAGCAGCGAGTTCAGTGGCGTGCGCAGTTCGTGCGACATGTTCGCCAGGAACTCGGACTTGTACTGGCTGGCCAGGGACAGCTGTTGCGCCTTCTCCTCCAGGCCGCGGCGCGCGCTCTCGATCTCGCGGTTGTTGATCTCGATGTTGCGCTTCTGCTCGAGCAGCAGTTCGGCCTTTTCCTCCAGCTCGGCGTTGGTGCGCTGCAACTCCGCCGACTGTTCCTGCATCTCCCGGGCCAGCCGCTGGGACTGCGAGAGCAGATCCTCGGTGCGCCGGTTGGCCATGATGGTGTTCAGCGCGACGCCGATGTTAGTGGCCAGACGCTCCAGGAACGCGATGTGCAGTTCGGAGAGCACCGCGAACGAACCCAGCTCGATGACCCCGAGCGGGTCACCCTCGAAGACGATCGGTAGCACCAAGATGTCCCGCGGCGGCGCGCTGCCCAGTCCGGAGCGAATGGCCAGGTAGCCGTCCGGTGCGGACTGCACCCGGATGGTGCGCAGCGAGGTGACCGCCTGCCCGACCAGGCCCTCGCCCGGTTCGAACGTCAATTCCTGATCATGCGTCAGATACCCGTAGGCGGCGGTGGACCGCAGCTGCGGCGGGCCGCCGGGGATCACCGAACTCTCCGCGTCGCGCACGAAGAAGGCACCCACCTGGGCGCCGACCAGCGGCGCCACCTCGGTGATGATCATGCGGCAGACCTCGGTGAGGTCACGCTGACCCTGCAGCAGGCCACCGATACGGGCCAGGTTGGAGTCCAGCCAGTTCTGTTCGGAGTTCTTCTTGGTCGTCTCGCGCAGCGTGACGATCATCTGGTTGATGTTGTCCTTCAGGTCGGCGACCTCGCCCCGGGCGGCAACCGCGACGCGCTGGGTCAGGTCACCGGAGGTCACCGCGGTGGACACCTGGGCGATGGCCCGCAGCTGAGTGGTCAGCGTGGACGCCAGCTGGTTCACCGACTCGGTGAGGTCGCGCCAGGTACCGGACACGCCGCGCACCTGGGCCTGGCCGCCGAGCTTTCCTTCCGTCCCCACCTCGCGGGCCACCCGGGTGACCTCGTCGGCGAAGGAGGACAGCTGGTCCACCATCGTGTTCACCGTGGACTTGAGCTCGAGGATTTCCCCGCGCGCGTCGACGGTGATCTTCTGCGAGAGGTCACCACGGGCCACAGCCGTGGACACCGTCGCGATGTTGCGGACCTGGTTGGTCAGGTTGGACGCCATCGAGTTCACGTTGTCGGTGAGGTCGCGCCAGGTACCGGAGACGCCGCGCACCTGGGCCTGGCCGCCGAGCTTTCCTTCGGTGCCGACCTCGCGGGCCACCCGGGTGACCTCGTCGGCGAAGGAGGACAGCTGGTCCACCATCGTGTTGATGGTGGACTTGAGTTCGAGGATTTCCCCGCGGGCGTCGACGGTGATCTTCTGCGAGAGGTCACCGCGGGCCACGGCCGTGGTCACCTGCGCGATGTTGCGGACCTGGTTGGTCAGGTTGGACGCCAGGTGGTTCACGTTCTCCGTCAGGTCGCGCCAGGTACCCGACACACCGGTCACCTGGGCCTGGCCGCCGAGGCGACCTTCGGTGCCGACCTCGCGGGCCACCCGGGTGACCTCGTCGGCGAAGGAGGACAGCTGGTCGACCATCGTGTTGATGGTGTTCTTCAGCTCGAGGATCTCGCCCTGCGCCTGCACGGTGATCTTCTGCGAGAGGTCACCGGAGGCCACCGCGGTCGCCACGTGGGCGATGTTGCGGACCTGGTCGGTCAGGTTGGACGCCATGAAGTTGACGTTGTCGGTCAGGTCCTTCCAGGTACCGGCCACGCCGGGCACCTCGGCCTGACCGCCGAGCTTGCCCTCGGTGCCGACCTCGCGGGCCACGGTGGACACCTGGTCGGCGAAGATCCGCAGCGTCGCGGTGAGGGAGTTGATGGTGTCCGCGAGTTCGGCCACCTCACCGCGGGCGGACACGGTGATGGACTGCGACAGGTCGCCCTGCGCGATCGCGGTGGCCGTCTTGGAGATGGACCGCACCTGGCTGGTCAGGTTCGAGGCCATCAGGTTCACCGAGTCGGTGAGGTCGCGCCAGGTGCCGGACACCCCGCGCACATCGGCCTGGCCGCCGAGCTTTCCGTCGGTGCCGACCTCGCGGGCCACCCGGGTGACCTCGTCGGCGAACGAGGAGAGCTGGTCCACCATCTTGTTCACGGTGCGTCCGATGGTGCGGAACTCACCACGCAACGGGCGTTCCTCGATCTCCAGCTCCAGGTGCTGGGACAGGTCGCCCTCGGCCACCGCCGCGATGACCCGGGCGATCTCGATGACCGGTCGGGTCAGGTCGTCGATGAGTTCGTTGATCGAGCGGGAGTTCGCCAACCAGGTGCCGCGCAGCGGTTCCTCGGACAGGCGCTCGGTGGTCCGCCCCTCGCGGCCGACCACCTGGGAGATCTTGTGGATGGCCACCGACTGGTTCTCCAGCTGGCGGGCCACCTCGTTGAACCGGGTGGACACCTCACCAAGCCGGCCTTCCCGTCGTCGCAGGCGGACCCCGAAGTCGCCGTCGGCGACCTTGCCGAGGGCTTCCATCAGCTCGGTGAGCAGAGCGTCCTCGACGCGTCCGGGATCCTGCCCGGGTACCGCAGCACTGGCTGCGCCCTCGGCGCTGGTGGTCTCGGGTTCGACCATCGTCATCGCTGGACCTCGCAAGGGTGGCGGGACTCGGTTGTCGCGAAGGGGCCATCTTGCCCCGGCAACCTGAATGTCGGGGTAGCTCGGTGGCGCGTCGGGGCGGATTGTCCAGTAGGGCAGGGATTCGGCAACAATCTGGGCATGTCGCGGCACACGCATCGCCGGCTGCGTCTGCCGGCCGACGATCGGTCGCCGGCCGCCGCGCGCGCACTGGTCCGCCAGGTGCTCGCCGCGGGCGGGCGTTCCGACGCCCTGGATTCCGCGTTGCTGCTGGTCAGTGAGTTGTCCACAAATGGCGTCGTGCATGCCGGCACCGCCGTCGACATCGAGGTGCTGGCCGACGAGCACGGGATCACGGTGACGGTCTCCGATCAGCAGTCCGGACCGATGGGGGCCGGGGTGGGTTCCCGGCCCTTACCCGGGGAAATGCCGGCCCACTCCCCGGTAGCGGAGATTTCCACCACCGTTGCGGCGGACACCCATTCGGCGGACAGCGTGTTCGATGTGCCGGAACGGGGCCGCGGGCTGTTCCTCGTCGACCAATTGGCCACCGCGTGGGGCACCAGCCACCATCCGGGCGGTAAGAGCGTCTGGTTCCGGCTGGGTCCGGCCGAGGACGTGGCCCTGACCATGGCCCCGGAAACGCAGGGTCGGGCCGTTCCCGCGCCCGCGGCCGGCGACGAGGTGCCTGCCTCCGCGTGGGCGTGGCTGGTGCACGTCCCGGAGGGGCTGCGCGATCGGCTGAGCATGCCCGCGCTGGTCTCGGAGTTGCTCACTCGGCTGTGCGAGGTGACCGGAGCTGCCACCGGCACCGTGTGGCTGGACCAGGGCGACGAGCGTGGCCGGGCGCGACTGGCCGGCTACCGCTCCGCCGAACTGGGCCCGTCCGCGCCGCGCGCCCGCGCCCTCACCGTGCCGGTGCCGGTGGCCCGGCCGTGGCAGGCCTCCTTGGTGCTGCACCCGCCCGCGGGCGGGGGGCCGGGGAAGTACTGGCCGGAGTTGGCCGGGCTGTCCGCGCAGCGCATGGCGATCAGCATCGACGCCGAACGGCTGCACACCGAGGAACGTCGCCGCCGCGGCGCGTTGGCCTTTCTGGCCGAGGCCAGTGAGCTGTTGGCCAACTCGTTGGACGTGGACCTCACGCTGGCGTTGGTGCCCCAGCTGGCCGTGCCCCGGCTGGGTCAGTGGTGCGCGGTGCATGTGTTGGGCACCCGGTCCGCCGGTGCGCAGGACCTACGGCTGGCCAGCGTCGCGCACGTCGACGAGGAACAACTGACCGCGCTGCAGAACGCGCTGGGTGCGGACGGGGACCGCGACCTGGCTGCCCGGTTGGCCGAGGTCGCGGCGACCGGCGAGACCAATGCCTTGGTCGGTCCCCTGGAGGGCGTGGCGGTGCCGTTGGCCGCGCGCGGACGGTTGCTCGGCACCCTGTCCGTGGGTAGGCAGCCGGACCGCATGCACACCGGCGAGGACATCGCGGTGCTGGAGGACCTGGCCCGCCGTGCGTCGCTGGCCCTGGACAACGCGCAGGCGCACGCCGAGCGCAACCAGATCGCGCAGGACCTGCAGCGCGCGCTGCTGCCCACCGAGCTGCCGGTGGTGGCCGGTGCGGAGTTCGGCGCGGAGTACGTCCCGGCCAGCTCGGGGGTGGAGGTCGGAGGCGATTTCTACGACGTGCTCACGCTGCGGCGCAATCGCTGGCTGGTGTCCATCGGTGACGTGTGCGGCAAGGGCACCCAGGCCGCGGCGGTCACCGGGGTAGTTCGCGACGTGATGCGCGCGCTGGCCGCGGAGAACCGCACGCTGCCGCGCATTCTGTCCTCGCTCAACCGCACACTGCTGGCCGCGCAGACGGACCGCTACGCCACAGTGGCCGCCGCCTTGGTCACCCGGCGCGAGTCGCCCGGCGGTGAGCGGTTGCTGGACGTGACGCTGTGCCTGGCCGGGCACGACCGCCCGGTGCTGCTGCGCGCGGACGGCACCACGGCCTCGGTTGGGGAGTGCGGCACGGCCGTGGGCCTGCTGACCGAATTCGAGTGCACCGAGACCCGGTTCAGCCTGGGCCCCGGTGAGGCCCTGGTGTTCTGCACCGACGGGGTCACCGAACGGCGGCACGGCAAGGAGATGTACGGCACCCGCCGGCTACGCCGGGTGCTGCGCGGCTTGGTCGGACACTCCGCGGCCTCGGTGGCCGCCCGGGTGCGGGAGAACGTGGTCGCGTTCTCCGCCGAGGCGCCGCGCGACGACATTGCGGTGCTGGTGCTGCGCAACCCCGCCACCCGCTGAGCTGTGCTCGGCCGAACGGCTCACCGGGTGCCGGCCGTTGCGCTGATGCCGTCCACGCCGCCGCCGGGGCACCCTGGCGTTGGCCGTCGTTGACACGCGGCGGCCGGGCGGAGGTCGGGATGGACGTCGAGCAGCAGCGGGTCGGTAGACACCGGGCCAAGACGGCGGGTTGGCGCGTGGTGATCGTCGCGACCGCGCTGGGTGTGCTCATGGGTGGCGGAGCGGTATTCGCCTATCGCCACGCGCAGGACACCACGTCCACCGCGACGCCGGTCAGCGACGCAGCGGGCCGCTGAAGTCGTAGCACCGTAGAAACGGGCAGTCGCCCCCTCCGTGGAGGGGTCGACTGCCCGTTTTGTGTTCCCCCTGGATGTGTCGAAGGGGCCGGGCCATGCGCCGCCCCGACCCCTCCGCACCCACGCCCGCCCGGCCGGATTTGACACTTCCCGGATAGAGCAGCCGTGATGTCGAGGATGTTAGAGACCATTCTTTGACTCGCCAAGGCACTCGTGAAGGCCTCTTGAAACAGACATTGAGTGCATATCCGGGCATTCTGCTGATACCGTGAGTGAATGTTCGACTACCGAGGGTGTGCGCTCTGGTAATTGTCATTCCGCCAATATGACGCCAGACATTCTAAGTAGTGCTCGATGTGAAATTGACGAAGACCTGGCATGGCCTTTAGAAACTTACTCGTAGGACCAAGAAGCGACCGAGCCAGATTTGCCCGCGACCGACCCCCGCGTCGGGAAAGCCATACAGAGAGAGAGCATTCGATGCGCAAGATGACCCGCGCTGGTGCGGTCGTAGTCGCCGCCGCCGCCGCCACCGCTGTTGCCCTGCCCGCTTCCGCGGCGCACGCCTCCGACGGTCCGCCGCGTGGCGAGATCGTGATCTGCAACCACAGCGGCTACATGTTCGACGTCTACGCCGACGGTCCCTCCATCCGTGAGGACGACCTGGCCGGTTCCTTCGACGAGTGCACCGACTGGGCGCGCGTCCTGACCGGCAAGTACGACATCGGCTTCGCCCTGCGGGTGCCCTCCCAGCAGAACGTGATCATCCAGGCCCGCTTCAAGCGCGAGGACCACGTCTTCTACAAGGTCTTCAACGGCCAGGGTGTCGTCACCACCAACGTCGGCCGCGGCGAGCTCACCCGCGTCGACCTGTACATCCCGCGCGCCTAATACTCGCGCCGCAGTAGTTCAGCGTAGGAATTTTTTCCACGAGCCGGGCAGGCCCGTTTTATTGGGTCTGCTCGGCTTGTGCAATTCTCACCGCTCCTCACCCCCGGCGGAGTAATCGCGTTCCGCCGGGGTGCGGTGTGTGCTAATCGCCGGTCGACGGCGAAAGTAACGCAAGGTAAAGCGGATTGAGCTCCGGGCCCGCCGCTCGCGGCTCATTCCGAAGCATCACCCCGTTGGGTGCGTTGTAGATGTCATACGCGTCCTTGACGGGTATATGGGAAGCCCTTTACATAGTTCCCAGCAGTAGTACTTGAAATGGCCGAGCGAAAAATGCCCGTTTTCGACCTTCTGCGTCGAAAGCCATACGAAAGAGAGAGTTCCATGCGCCAGATCGCCCGCTTGGGCGCGGTTGCTTTCGCCACCGCCGCCCTCGCCCTGACCGGCACCTCCGCCATGGCCGCCCCGATGGGCGATGCCCCGCACCACAACCGGCCGGCCCCGCCGCCCACCGGCCAGATCGTCATCTGCAACCACAGTGGCTACATGTTCGACGTGTTCGCCGACGGTCCCTCGATCCGTGAGGACGACCTGGCCGGTTCCTTCGACGAGTGCACCGACTGGGCGAGCGTGCTGACCGGCAAGTACGACATCGGCTTCGCCCTGCGGGTGCCCTCCCAGCAGAACATCATCATCCAGGCCCGCTTCAAGCGCGAGGACCACGTCTTCTACAAGGTCTTCAACGGCCAGGGCATCGTCACCACCAACGTCGGCCGCAGCGAGCTCACCCGCGTCGACCTGTACATCCCGCGCGCCTAGGCGCTCGGCAATCAGCCCGGCGGCCGGGTCGACCCTCGTGGTCGGCCCGGCTGATCGGTAACAGGTTCTTAACTGCGCACAACCCGGGCCGGGCCACCACCGGCGGTGGCCCGGCACCGGTCGAGCCAGGCCGAGAGAGAGCACGATGCGCGCGACCAGGGGGGCCGCTGCGGTGACCACCGCAGCCGTTCTTGCGCTGGCGCCGGCCGCCGCGGCAAGTGCCGCGACGGCCGGCGATGTGGCGCATCCCCCGGTACCCCGGGTGAAGGCCGAATCCGCCACCAAGTCCGCAGCGCAGAAGAAGGCCGCGAAAAAGGCGAAGGCCAAAGCCGCTGCGGCAGGCCACGGAATGCTGGTGATCTGCAACCACACCGGCTACGTCTTTGACGTCTACGCCGACGGTCCGGACGCCCGCGAGGACGACCTCGCGGGCAGCTTCGACGAGTGCACGGACTGGTCCCCGGTGTCGACCGGCCGGTATGACGTCGGGTTCAGCATGCGCACCCCCTCGCAGCAACCGGTGGCCATCGCGGCCCGGTTCAACCGGGACGGCGTCACCTACTACAAGACGTTCAACAACCAAGGTGTGGTGGGCGCCTACGTGGGTCCGGACAAGAGCACCCGGATCGACCTGTTCGTGCCCCGCGCCTGAAGCAGCCTCAATCCGTGGCCCAGGGCGCGTCCGCCCAAACGGCCCCACGCCGTGCCGCAGCGAACGTCCGATCCACCCGATCCGCGGACAGCGTCGGCTGCAACGCGGCCAGCCGCTTCACCAGCCGGGCGCGGGTGAGCACCTCCACGCCCTCGGGCAACGCGTGGAAGCGCACGTCGTCGCAGCCGACCAGGACCACCGCCGGGCGCACGTGCACCGGTTCACCGATCGCCGCGGACAGGGCGCGAGCGGCACGCCAGGCCTGCGCCCGCGCCTGGGTTAGGTAGGGCAACGCGAGGCCGTCGATATACATCTCGTCGCGCTCGATCACCGCGACCACCCGGTCCAGCGACGCCGCGTCGCGCCGCCAGCGCCGGTGCCGGCGGGACAGCAGCGTGACCACGCCACCGGGCCCGATCACCAGATGGGAAATCACCGGGTGGGCGGACCCGACCGGCACCGAATGCAGGACCTGCCACGACGGATCCAGTCGATCGAGTGCCAACCCCACCCGCTGCTCGGCATCGGCCACCCCGCGCAGCGTGCCCAGGACGTCGGCGCGGCGCAGCGCGCGCTGCAACCGGGCACTCACCGGGGCGGCCCGGGTCAGCTCCCGGGCCCGCTGCTCACTGAACGCTCCGGGTCGATGGGCGGCCAGGTCCGCGCTCGCCTGCGGTTCGGCAGCCAGGGTCACCGGGGGCAGGCGCAGCAGGTTGGACACCCGCGCCATTCTCCTCCGCCGCCGCCGCGAGGACCGTCAGGCGCGGCCGGACGTCACCCCGGCAACCGCGCGTACCGGCGAACCTTCGGCACCGGCCAGCGCCAACGGCAGCAACCAGACGGTGGCCGGTCCGGCGACGAGCAGGTCGGGCAAACCGGTGAGGTTCTCCGCGATCACCGCGTGGGCCGCGGCCAGGACGTGGTGGGAGGGCAATGCCACGGCGTCGGTGGCGTCGATGCTGGACGCGTCGATGCCCACCGTGCGCACCCCGGCCGCGACCACCAACTCGGCCGCCGCCGGGTCCAGCCACGGATGCGCGGCGTAACGCTCGCTGCCCCAGTACACCGACCATCCGGTGCACAGCAGGAGCACCACGCCGGGCGCGAGCCGCTCGCGCACCGTCGCGAGGTGCGCAGGTCCGATCGGCGTGCCGTCCGCCAGCCCGCGTAGATCGGCCACCACCGCCTCACCGATGAACCGGTGCAGCGGCAGTTCATCGAGCCCCGGCAGGGCGTCGTCCACGTGCGAGGGCGCCTCCACGTGGGTGCCCGACTGCGACCCCAGGTGCAGCTCGAGCAGGTTGTAGCCGTGGGTGGCGATGCGCGCGGCCGGGCGCAGCAGCACCTGCGGATCGCCCGGCCAGACGGGCATACCGGTGTGGACCGGATGGGTGAGGTCCAGCAACCGCATGCCGAGCTCGGTCACCGCCGACGCGTAGCGGGGTAGGCCCGCGCCGGCGCGATGAGCACCGCGGTGCGCCGTTCCTCGCGCATCACCGTGTCGTAGGTGTCCCAGTCCTCGTGCGTGCCGCCGGCAGATTGGAAAATCTCCCGCAGCAGTACCCGAAGGCGCTCCGCGTCGATGCCCTCGCGGGGATCGTCCGGACCGATCAATTCGGCGTCCCCCTCGACCGCCGACCATTCCCAGCCGCCGCGCACCGCGATCGTCATCCGCGGCCGCTCGCGCAGGTTGGCCAGCTTCTTCGCCCCGCCCAGCGCGACGTAGGCGACCACCTGCTCGCCGGTAATCGGGTGGGCCAGCACCCCAGAGTTCACCAGCGAGGACTGGATGGTCCCGTCCGCCCGCGAGGTGGAGACGATGGACAGGCCGTGATCCACGGCGACCACCGTGGCGTAGTTCGACAGATCAGTCATGACGGCGAAACTACCGCCGGGCCGCATTTCATCCACACCGTCTGACGGCGGCTCAGGAAGCGGCGTAGCCGTACGCGGCCGGGGTGGCCCAAGCCGGGTTCTGCTGCTCCCACTGCTGCCAGGCCGCGATGTCCGGGTTCAGCGACTGGAACATCATCCAGCCGAACTGGAACAGCCGACGTTCTCCGCTGGGACGCACGATGTCTGCGGTGGCCAGGCAGGTCCACACGCCCTGCTGCAGGCCGCGGCACTCGTCGTAGACCAGGTAGCTGCCCATCCCCGGCATGGCGGCGTTGGACACCGGGAACCCGCCGAAGTTCGCCCCGGTGTTGGCCCGCCAGTCCAGCACGATGGTCGGTCGCCCGTCGACGAAGCTGCGTCCGCGCAACACGTGTCCGAGCACGGTTTGCGGGTGCTGATGCGGGAACCATGCCGACGGCGCCCAGGGCAGCATCGGTGTCCACACCGGGTTCTCGCTCACCGACGGGAAGAACCGGTTGGTGATCTCGCCGCCGGCGTTCGTCGGGGTGAACAGCCGCTTGCCGCCCCACATGTGCTGCGCGACGAACGCGCTGCCGGGCCGGGTGAAGCTGCCGTCCGGGCAGCCGAATTGCTCGGCGGGCATGGGGAAGTCAGCTTGCTGCCGGTCAAATTGGGATGGGGTGAACGCGAACTCGCCCATGTGCGGCCAGTCGTTGAGGTCCGAACACACCGGCCCGCCGTAGACGAGGGTGTCCGGGCCGAACATCGGGCCGCCGTCGGCGAGGTAGCGATAGAGCTGATGCTTGATCGGCTCCGGCGCGAGGATCTGCGCCTCCTCCGAGCGGTGCCAGTTGCCGTTCCAGTCCGAGCAGGCCTCGCCGAGTTCGTTCGCGGTACGGAACGCCGCGCGCGGATGGGCCGCACGCCATTCCTTCGCCAGCGGATCGACGACGGCCCCGGCCGGGCGGCGGGCAGGTTGCTGATCCGGGTTGGGCACCAACAGACAGTTGTCCCGGGCGTTCGGCACCCCGTCGTGATCGAAGTCCGCGGTGGCGAACGCGCCATCGGGCGCGGCCGCGGGCACCGGGGTGGACAACCGGGGCTGTTCGCCGGGGCAACCCCAGGGGCCGCAGTCCGCCGCGTGCGCCGGAGTGGACGCGGTGGCCAGCAGTAACGCGGCGGCGAGCATCAGACGCTTCACGGCGACCTCCGGGACGGAGAACTTACCAGTAGTAAGTTAGACCCGGATGCCGCACGGGGGCAAGGAGAAACCGGGGCCCGATGGCGCATCCATCGGACCCCGGCCGCTATCGCAGGAGCGCTCTTACTTCCACGTATTCGCTTCGCTCGACCTGTTCAGACGCCTCGGAAGATCGAGCACTCGTTCCTCGCGCTCGTCTTCACTCGGCTTACTTCCAGGTGTAGATAACAAACTGCTTGTCATCCGGGGCGAAGCCGGACGGCGAACCGTCGGGGTTCGAGACGGTGTTGGTGCTGGTGTACTTGTAGATGAACTCGCGGCCCTGGCCCATGTTGTGGTCCCAGTTGTCGCCGAAGCGCTCGCTGTTGACGTAGGAGAAGCGCTGGTCCAGCGACGCGTCCGACTTCCAGACGGTGCCGTTGTCCAGGGTGGCCATCAGGCGGTCGCGGGTCAGGTTCGGACCAACGGCCTTGGCGGCCTGCGCGAAGATGTTGATGCCCGCGTAGCCGGCCTGCACGATGTGGTGGTTCGTGCCCCGGTTACCCCGGGCGTACTTGTTCATGGTGGCCATGAACTCCGGGCCCCACAACTTGTAGGTGGTGTTGGTCCAGTAGCGACCGGTCGGCCACTTGCCGAAGATGGAGCCCAGCACCTCGGCAGCCAGGTGGTTACCGGAGATGCCTTGCGGCGGGTAGTAGCCCTGCTGCGCGGACTCGACCATGAACTTCGCCATCGTCGAGGGGTTGATCACGTAGTGAATGATGTGGTCCGGGTTAGCGGCCCGCATCGCCAGTACATACGCCGACATCGAGGTTTCCGAGATGGAGACGTCGGCGCGCTTCACCATCTTCGCGCCGGTCGCGTCCATGACCTTGCTGACCTGGTTGCAGGCCAATTGCATCTCCGGGGAGGTCAGGCAGACCAGGCCGTAGGTCTTCGGGTGGATCACGTTGGCGGCCCAGTGCGCGCCGGCCATCGCCTCGTGGATCATCGACATGTGGCTGGGGAACATGAACGGGTCCTGCCACTCGGTCTGG
>Ga0137412_10002763_pt1 | contig 13905 bp, 11 predicted proteins | sample CZODoug2_1_16fun_FD_122160 | JGI IMG/M metagenome (GOLD analysis project Ga0137412, IMG submission 122160) | Vadose zone soil fungal communities from Angelo Coast Range Reserve, California, USA - CZODoug2_1_16fungal (Hybrid Assembly) | ecosystem: Environmental > Terrestrial > Soil > Vadose zone... | reverse complement strand
TTCGGTCACCACCATCCCGTAGGCCTCGACCCGGGACGGCAGCACCAGCAGGTCGGCCTCGGCATACGCCGCCGACAGCCGCTCACCCGTCTTTGGACCGGTGAGCCGCACCCGCGTGCCGAGCCCATGGCGCTCGATCATGCTCCGAACCGTGGCCACGTGCACGGGATTACGGCCCAGCGGCCCGGTGAGGTCGCAGCTCCACGGCAGGTCGGCGGCGGTGTCGTTCATCGTGGCGAGGGCCTCGACGAGCAGGTCCTGGCCCTTGGTCGGGGTGACCGAGCCGACGCACAGCAGGCGGCTCACCCCGTCCGTCCCGTCGGCGAGCGGCGCCGGATCGGCGCCCGGCGTGGCGACGTGGATCCGGTCGGCGGCCAGGCTGTGGGTGGCGACGAGCCGGCGCGCCACCCAGGCGCTGGTGGCCACCACCGCGCTCGCCGCGTGCAGGGTCTCCCGCTCGAGGGCGGCCAGCTCCGCCGCGGCCGAGGGCTCCCCGCCCACCTCGTCGCCGAGCGGCAGGTGCACCAGGACGACGATCTTCAGCCGACCCGCCTGGGGGACGACGACGTCGGGAACGCCGCAGGCCACCAGCCCGTCGATGAGCACAACAGCGTCGTCGGGCAGGGCAGAGAGGGTGCCGGCCAGCGATTCGCGGGCGGCGGCGTCGGGTCGGGGCCACCGCCCGGCGACGGCGAGCTCGTGCACCGAACAGCCGGTGTCCGACAGGCCGAGGCAGACGCGGCGGTCGTAGGCGTTGCCGCCGCTCGGCACGGCGACGTCGTCGATGTCAGCCGGCACGACGACATGCACCGAGCGGAGGCTGGTCGTTGTCACAGGGTGCGCTCGTAGCTGGCCCAGGCGACGTGCGACTCGTGCAGCGCGACGGTGATCCCGGCCAGGCCCCGGGCCCCCTCGCCCAGCGCGCCCGCGTGCACCTTCTCGGCGAGACGATCGGCGATGACCTTGGCCAAGAACTCGGTGGAGGTATTGACGCCGGCGAACGCGGGCTCGTCATCGAGGTTGCGGTAGTTCAGGTCGGCCAGCACGGCGCCGAGCTCCTCGGTAGCCAGCCCGATGTCCACCACGATGTTGTCGGCATCGAGCTCGCCGCGGCGGAACGTCGCGTCCACCACGAAGGTGGCGCCGTGCAGCCGCTGCGCCGGGCCGAAGACCTCGCCCCGGAAGCTGTGAGCGATCATGACGTGATCGCGGACGGTGATGCTGAACAAGTCGGACCCTTTCTTGGCGTTTCTACCTCTCCGGGTAAGTGACACGGACGCAGAGTGCGGAAGGTTCACCGCCGGCGAGACGGGGCATCAACCGGGGCAGGTCCTCGAACGGGCTCTCCTCGGTGATCAGCGCATCGAATGCCGGGTCGGCAAGCAGCCGAAGGGCCAGCGCCAGCCGGTCCCCGAAGCCGCGCCGCGCGCGCCGGGCCGGTGCCACCGCGCCCACCTGGCTACTGCGCAACACCAGGCGGCGGGAGTGGAAGAACTCGCCGAGCGGCACGCTCACCCGCCGGTCCCCGTACCAGCTCAGCTCGATGACCTCGCCCTCGACGGCGAGCAGCTCGAGTGATCGGGCCAGCCCCGCCTCGGTGGCGCTGGCGTGCACCACCAGGTCGCACTCCCCCGCCGCCTGCCCTGGCGTGGCGAACCCGACGCCGAGCGACTTGGCGACGGCCGCCCGCGCGGGGTCGACGTCGACCAGCTCGACCCTGACGCCGGGGAAGCGGGCGAGCACCGCGGCGACACTGCAGCCGACCATCCCGCCGCCGACGACGGCAATCCGGTCACCGACCAGCGGGGCGGCATCCCACAGCACGTTCACCGCGGTCTCCACCGTCCCGGCCAGCACCGCCCGCGCGGGTGGCACGTCGTCCGGGATCGGCGTCACCGCGGCGGCCGGCACCACGTAGCGGGTCTGATGGGGATAGAGGCAGAACACCGCACGGCCGAGCAGCTCGGGCGGCCCGTGCTCGACCACCCCGACGTTGAGATAGCCGTACTTCACCGGCGCCGGGAACTCGCCGTCCTGGAACGGCGCCCGCATCGCGCTGAACTGGTTCTCCGGCACGCCGCCCCGGAAAACAAGGGTCTCGGTGCCGCGGCTCACGCCCGAGTAGAGCGTGCGGACCTCCACCTCGTCCGGGCCGGGCGCGGGTACCGCAACCGGGCGGATCTCACCCTCGCCCGGGGCGCGGAGCCAGAAGGCCTGCGCGGTGCGATCCACGTAATTCCTCCTCCTCGCGGTGAACCCCGGGCGCCTCGGATCCGTGCTGACTGAGGTGGATAGAGGCTCGCTGAAGACCGTAGTCTGGCCGAAAACCGCTCCGCCGCAGGCCACTGGGGCTGGCCGCCACCCCGGCGGGAAGCACCGAGGGAAGCACGGCGGGAGGCGCGCGGTCGCGGCCCGGGTGGCCACCGGGTGCGCCGCCCTGCTGGTGTTCCTCGCCCTCATCGCGCCGCAAACGGTCGGTCAGCTCACCCCCGCCGCGCTGGTGCGCATTCCGGTGGAGGGACTGCTCGGGGTCGTCCTCGTTCTTGTCGTGGCGGCCAGGGCGAGGCGGGTGGTGGCGGCGCTCGGCGGAGTTGTCCTCGGTCTGCTGACCATCCTGAAGATCGTCGACATGGGCTTCGGCGTGTTTCTCTCCCGACCGTTCGACCCGGTGCTGGACTGGAGCCTGGCCGGCGACGCCGGGGCGTTCCTGACCGGCTCCATCGGCCGGGCGGGCGCGATCGCCGTCGGGGTCGCGGCGGTGGGTCTGGTTGCCGGCGTGCTCATCGTGATGACGCGGTCAGTGCTGCGCCTCACCGACCTCGTCGTCCGGCACCGGACCGCCGCGATCCGGGCGGTGGCGGTGCTCGCGCCCGTCTGGCTGGTCTGCGCGGTGTTCGGCGCGCAGATCGTCACCCCGGTGCCCATCGCCGCCCGGAGCCTGGCCTCCCTCGCCTACGCCAAGGCGCGCCAGGTGCCGGTGAGCCTGCGAGATGAGGAGGTGTTCGCCAGCCAGGTTGGTGTCGACCCATTCCAGAACACGCCGGGCGACAAGCTGCTGACCGGACTGCGCGGCAAGGACGTCATCTTCACCTTCGTGGAGAGCTACGGGCGCGACGCGGTGCAGGACCCGGAGTTCGCGCCGAAGGTCGGCGCGGTGCTCGACGAGGGGAACCGCCGGCTGAGCGCGGCCGGCTACGCCTCGCGGAGTGCCTTCCTCACCTCACCGGTGGCCGGTGGCGGTAGCTGGCTGGCCCACGCCACGTTCTTCTCCGGCCAGTGGATCGACACCATCCAGCGCCACCACACCCTGGTCTCCACCGACCGCCTCACCCTCACCAGCGCTTTCCAGCGGGCGAACTGGCGGACGGTGAGCGTCATGCCGAACACCGGCGGGCCCTGGCCGGAGGCAAAGTTCTACGGCTACGACCAGGTCTACGAGTTCGAGAACCTCGGCTACCGCGGCCCCAAATTCGGCTGGGCGACCATGCCCGACCAGTACACCCTGTCGACCTTTGATCGCACCGAGATGGCCAGGCCGGGCCGCGGCCCGTTGATGGGCGAGCTTGTTCTCGTCTCCAGCCACATGCCCTGGACGCCGCTCCCCCGGATGATCAACTGGGGCGCTGTCGGTGACGGCTCGGTCTACCGCCCGATGGCCGAGGAGGGCGAGTCTGAGGCCGTCGTGTGGCGCGACCGTGCCAAGGTGCGCACCCAGTACGAGCGTTCCATCGAGTACTCGCTGAACAGCCTCATCTCCTACGTGGAAACCCACGGCAGCGACAATCTGGTGCTGGTCTTCCTCGGCGACCACCAGCCGTCCCCGATCGTCACCGGCGAGGGCGCCAGCCGGGACGTGCCGATCACCATCGTCGCCCGCGACCGGGCCGTGCTGGACCGGATCTCCGGGTGGGGCTGGCAGGACGGCCTGAAGCCAGCGCCGGATGCCCCGGTCTGGCGGATGGACGCCTTCCGCGACCGGTTCCTGACCGCCTTCGGATCACCACCCGGCCCACCCCCACGGTGACAGCCGTACCCTTCGGTGAACCGCTATCCCGTCGAATCCGTGCTGAGAAGCGTGTATAGAAACCTCATGACGACGGAAGCTCTGCCGCGCAGCACGCAGCAGCAGGCCGTCTCGGCAGTCGTCCAGGTGGTTCTGCTCGGCGCGCTGTCGGCCGGTGCCGGCCTCGGCCCGGTGGGCTGGCTGGCCGCTATTGGCTACACCGTCGGCCTCGGGGGCCTGTTGACCGCGGCTGTCCGGAGAGCCGGGGTCAGCACGCTCGGACCGGCCGACCTCGTCACGCTGGCCAGGGCGGTGCTGGTCGGCGGCGTCACCGCGCTAATCGCCGACGGGCTCTGGGACGGTGACACAGCCGTAGCACCCCTTGTCCTGATGGCCACGGTGGCGCTGGTCCTGGATGCGGTCGACGGCCAGGTCGCTCGGCGCAGCGGGACGGCGTCCGCGCTGGGTGCCCGCTTCGACATGGAGGTCGATGCCTTCCTCGTCCTCGTGCTCAGCGTGCACGTCGCCGCGCTGGCGGGCCCGTGGGTGCTGGCCATCGGCGTGATGCGCTACGCGTTTGTCGCGGCCAGCTGGATCGCACCCTGGATGCGCTCGCCACTGCCCACCAGATACTCCGCGAAAGCCGTGGCCGCCGTGCAAGGGATCGTCCTGGTGGTGGCCGCCAGCGAGATCCTCCCGCTCCCGCTCGCGGTCGCGCTCGCGGCGGCGGCACTGGCGCTGCTGGTCTGGTCCTTCGGCCGCGACGTGCTGTGGCTGTGGCTGTCGCGCAACGGCTCGCGGCCGTGAGCAGACTGTGGGGGACGGGTCCGGATCCGTCGAGCGCCGAGGACGACCCTCGGGCGGGCGGGCGCCCACCGGGTCCAGACCAGCCGAAGAGAAAGCACCCCGTCGCGGCGCGGGTGCTCACCGCCCTGGCCGGGCTGCTGGTGCTCGGTGCCCTGGTCGCGCCGAACGAGCTCAGCCGTCTCACCCTCGGCGCATTCGTGCGCATCCCGATCGAGGCGCTCCTCGGCGTCGCCCTCCTGCTTGTCCTGCCAGCGCGGACGAGGCGGGTGGCAGCGGTCGTCGCCGGGATCATCCTCGGCCTGCTGACCATCCTGAAGATCTTCGACCTGGGCTTCTCCTCGGTCCTCGAGCGGCCGTTCAACCCCCTGATCGACTGGTACCTGGTCGGATCCGGCCTGGAGTTTCTCAAGGGTTCGATCGGCCAGGCCGCCGCGATCGGCTGCGTTGCCGGTGCCGCGGTCCTCGCCGTCGCCGTTCTGCTTCTGATGACGCTGTCGGTGCTGCGTCTGACCCGGGTCGCGGTGCGCCGGAGAGACACCGCGGCCCACACCGTTGCGGCCCTCGGAGTTGTCTGGGTCACCTGTGCCGTACTCGGCGCGCAGATCATCCCTGGCGTGCCGGTCGCCGCCGGCAGCGCGGCCACCCTCGCCTACGACCACGCCCTCCAGATACGCGACGGCGTGCGGGATCGGAAGGCGTTCGCCGGGGAGCTCGCTGTCGACGCCTTCCGGGACACCCCGAGCGACCAGCTGTTGGCCGGCCTGCGCGGCAAGGACGTCGCCCTGGTCATCGTGGAGAGCTACGGGCGAACCGCGGTCGAGAACCCGGAGCTCGCGCCGCGGGTCGGTGCGGTGCTCGACGACGGGAGTCGTCGGCTCGCGGCCGCCGGATTCGCCTCCCGCAGCGCCTTCCTCACCTCGTCGACGACGGGCGGCGCCAGCTGGTTGGCGCACGCTTCGCTGCTCTCCGGCCTGTGGGTCGACAACCAGCAGCGCTACCGCGACCTGGAAGCGAGCAACCGCCTGACCCTTTCCAGCGCCTTCCAGCGGGCCGGCTGGCGAACGGTCGGGATCATGCCCGGGGTCACTTCGACCTGGCCGGAGGCGGCTTTTTACCGCTACGACCGAATCTACGATTCCAAGAACCTCGGATATCGCGGCCCGAACTTCAGCTGGTCCCCCATGCCCGACCAGTACACCCTGTTGGAATTTCAACGCCTCGAGCGGACGGCGCCCGCGCACCCCCCGGTGATGGCGGAAATCCCCCTCGTCTCGAGCCACGCGCCCTGGTCGCCCATTCCCCAGCTGGTCGACTGGCACAACATCGGAGACGGCACGGTCTTCGACTCGATGGCAGCGGGCGGCGCCGCGCCGAATGCGATCCTGACCAGAGACCCGACCCAGGTCCGGGCCGACTACCGCCGTTCCATCGAGTACTCGCTGAACAGCCTGATCTCCTACGTCGAGACCTACGGCGACGACAACCTCGTGCTCATCTTCCTGGGCGACCACCAGCCCAACCAGATTGTCACCGGTGAGGGCGCCAGCCGGGACGTCCCGATCACCATCGTCGCCCGCGACCGGGCCGTCCTGGACCGGATCTCCGGGTGGGGCTGGCAGGACGGCCTCAAGCCTGGCCCCTCGGCCCCGGTCTGGCGAATGGACGCCTTCCGCGACCGGTTCCTGACCGCCTTCGGAGCACAGCCGGAGCCCGCTCGAGCGCCGGCCGCGCCGAACCGCTGACGGCGCACGACCTGGTCAGAGGCTGAGCGCGATCGACCGCAGGATCAGCACCGCGACAAACACGGCGGTAAAGGCCAAGTCGAGCGACACCGAGCCGATCCGGACCGGGCGCAGCACCCGACGTACCGGCGCGATCACCGGCTCAGTCAACCGGTGCGTGAGCGCGCGTGCCCGCGACGACCAGCCGTGGCCACCGCCAGCCGGCAGGGCGACCCAATCCAGCACCATCCGGGCCACCATCACCAGCTCGAACAGCAGCAGCACGGTGGCAAGAAGAGTTCCGACCGAGCCCATCGTGAGCTCCTTTCCCTGTACCACCCAGCATGCCCGCGGAACTTAGGAGGACGCTGAGGCTGAGGAAGACGTCCGGTATGGCTGAGATCGCCGGGCGCGCACGGGGCCGGGCCGCGGTATGGATTGGGGGTGCGTCATGAAAGCCGGCTGGTCCGGATGTTGTGCGCCGCGTTCCTGGCCGGAGTGCTGCTCGCGGTGATGGTGTCTCCGGTGGTGGTCGGGGCGGGCCTGCTGGCCAATCAGATTGCCGACTCGGCCAGCCGCTCCTCCGATGATGTCTCGCTGGCCGGGATGAGCAACGCCCGGATGCCGGCGGTCACCACGGTGACCGACCGCACCGGCGCCCCGATGGCGTACCTCTACGACCAGTACCGCCTGCCGGTCACCTTCGACAAGATCTCGAACGCGATGAAGGCGGCGGCGATCGCCGTCGAGGACCGCCGCTTCTACTCCGAGCAGGGCGTGGACCCGGTGGGCACACTGCGCGCCCTGCTGCACGACAGCGGCGGCGGCTCGCTGCAGGGCGCTTCCACGATCAGCGAGCAGTACGTGAAGAACTACCTGATCAATGTGATCGACCGGGGCGACCCGGTGGACCAGGCGGCGGACCGGGCGGACACCCTGGGCCGCAAGCTGCGCGAGGCCGAGATGGCACTGCGGCTCAACCGGGACGTGCCCAAGGACGACATCCTGGCCGGCTATCTGAACCTGGTGGAGTTCTCCGGCAACATCTACGGGGTCGGCGCCGCCGCGGCCGCCTACTTCCACACCACGCCGGCCGCGCTGAACGTGCCGAGTGCGGCGCTGCTGGCCGGAATGGTCAACAACCCCAACCTGTTCAACCCGTATACCCATCCACAGCAGGCCTTGGACCGGCGCAACCTGGTCATCGACGACATGGTGGCCACCGGCGCGCTGGCCCCGGCGCTGGGTGCTCAGGCCAAAGCCGCGCCGCTGGGCGTGGTCCCCGGCGGGCCAACCGTCCCGGGGGGTAGCTGCCTGGCGGCTGCCCCGGATGCCGGCTTTTTCTGCGACTACGCGGTCAGCTATCTGCAACAAGCCGGGTTCAGCGTCGACCAGTTGGCCACCGGCGGCTACACGATCACCACGACGATGGACCCGGCGGCCAGCGCGGCGGTGAAGGCCTCGCTCGAGCGGAACGTGCCAACCGCGCAGCCCGGTGTGGCGAACACGTTCGCCCTGATCAAGCCGAGGGACGGGCAGCACCAGGTGCTGGCGATGGCGGCCAACCGCAACCTGGGCACCAACGCCGCCGATGGCGAGACCTCGACGAACATCGTGGCGGACCCCAGCAACGTGTTCGGCGCCGGCTCATCGTTCAAGATCTTCACCACGGCGGCCGCCCTGGAACAGGGCACCGTCGGTTTCGACAGCGAGCTGCCCAATCCGGGCTCGGCCTGTTTCACGCCGCCGGTGACCAACCGGTACACCCCCTGCTACTCGGTGGCCAACGACGGCGCGGGCTATCCGGACCCGATCAGCCTGCAGAACGCGCTGGCCACCTCGCCCAACGTCGCCTTCGTCGGCCTGGAGAGCGCGGTCGGCATGCCCTCGGTACTGCGGATGGCCCAACGCCTCGGGTTGCGCCACACGCTGGCCACCAACCTCGCCGGCGGCCCACCCGTCACCGACCCGAACGATCCGCGATCCGCCGATCCCCGCTACAACGAGCCCCAGTCGCGCTACTTCCAGAATCTGCTCTCGTTCACCCTCGGGGACAGCCCGGTCAGCACCCTGGAGATGGCCAACGTGAGCGCCACCCTGATCGACGGGGGCACCTGGTGCCCGCCCAATCCGATCCTGGGGATGACCGACCGCACCGGCCACCCGGTCGCGGTCGACCAGCAGCCGTGCGAGCAAGTGGTGTCGAAGGGGCTGGCGGACACGCTGCTGGCGGGGCTGAGCCAGGACACCAAGTCCGGCACGTCGGCGGCCGCCGCCGCGGCCGCCGGCTGGAACCGGCCGGACATCGGCAAGACCGGCACCACGAACCAGAGCGAGTCGGTGGCCTTCGTCGGTGCGGTGGACGGCTACGCGGCGTCCTCGATGCTGTTCGCCGACGGCCGCCACCCCGCCGAACTGTGCCCGGGCCCGCCGGTGCACCTGGGCAACTGTGGCAGTGGCGCGTTCGGCGGCACGGTCGCCGCACCGCCCTACTTCCAGGCGATGAACCAGATCCTGGGCAACCAACCCGACCAGCCGGTCCCCGCTCCGGACCAGAACTACCTGGAAGCTGGCCAGCACGGCGCGGTGGTGCCGTTCACCGTCGGGCAACCCGAGGCCGTCGCGGTCCAATCCTTGGCCCAGGCCGGCTACCCACCGCACACCGTCCCGATCGCCTCCGCCGCGCCCGGTGGGCAGGTGATCGGGCAGACCCCGCAGGGCGATGTGCCCACCGGCACTCCGGTGACGATCTACACCAGCACCGCGCACACAGACACTCCCTAGCGTCCGGAAGACGATCAGCGCAACGCGGTAACCGGTCCACTCGCAAGACGCGCATCTCAGCGCACGAACCGCACCGCTCATCCCCGCATCGGACGCAAACCCGTAACTCAACGTAGACAGGGCTACCCTCATTCGCGGCGATGCTCCCCCGCCGGTCATCGGTCAACCACTGACAGGTGATCGCTTCGCTCCCCTTCGTGAGGTCAACATGTCCCGCCACCTTCAGCTCGTTCCGCCGCTCGCCCAGGTCCGCGACGTGGCGCGTGAACTCGGCACCACCACCCAGCAGCTGCTGCCCGTCGCCGCCCACCTGGGCATGCGGGTCTCCTGCCCGTGCAGCGTTCTCACCATCGACCAGGCCGAGCAACTCGAGGATGCCTGGCTCTACCACCGGCCACCCACAGAAGCACACACCTGGTAGCGCTCAACCCCTCGGCGAGTGGTGGCGGTGCGCGCGCCGCCAGCCGTAGGGAATGGCAACCACACACGTGCTGAGCAAGAAACTGGCGCCGGTCGCGATGCCGGCGCCCAGGCCACCGAGCGCGAAAGCCAGGCCGATCACCACAACGCAGACCACGCTCAAGCCCACCAGCGCAAGGGGCCCAGGCCGGCCGGAGCGAAACCTGCCTCGCCGGATCGCGGCGACCAGCTCAGGATCCTCGTGTTCGAGTTGACGCTCCATCTCCGCTAGACACCTGAGCTGCGCCATAGTGAGCCGCCGAGGAGTTGGGGTCGAATCCGAGAACATGGCTGAGTAATACCCAAAAAGCACCGAATCTAGCCATCTGATCTGCACAAACAGCCCCGCCCAAGCACAGGCGGCGGCGATCATGCCTCGCCGGAAGTGGCCCAGAGATTGATGCCGGCCTCCACCGCGTGTTCGTCGATCCGAACCAGCTCCTCGGGGCTGAACGTGAGGTTGTCCAACGCGCCGAGACTGTCGTCGAGCTGCCCGACGCTGCTGGCCCCGATCAGCACCGAGGTCACTCTGGCGTCGCGCAGCGCCCAGGCCAACGCCAGCTGCGCCAGGGACTGACCGCGTTCGGTGCCGATCGCGTTCAGCGCGCGGACGTGCTCCAGGTACTTGTCGCTGATCAGCTCCGGGGAGAGTGACGCGGCCCGGCTGGCCCGCGACCCCTCAGGGATGCCCTTGAGATATTTGCTGGTCAGCATGCCCTGCGCGAGTGGCGAGAAGGCGATGCAGCCGACCCCGAGGTCGCCGAGCACGTCGAGCAGCTCCTTCTCGATCCAGCGGTTGAGCATCGAGTAGGACGGCTGGTGGATCAGCAGCGGGGTCCCGAGCTCGCCCAGGATCCGCGCCGCCTCCAGCGTGCGTTCCGGGCTGTAGGAGGAGATCCCGACGTAGAGCGCCTTGCCGGCCCGCACCGCGGCGTCCAGCGCGCCCATCGTCTCCTCGAGCGGGGTGTCCGGGTCGAAGCGGTGGCTGTAGAAGATGTCCACGTAGTCCAGGCCCATCCGGCCCAGCGACTGGTCCAGGCTGGCCAGCAGGTACTTCCGCGAGCCGCCGCCCTGGCCGTACGGGCCGGGCCACATGTCGTACCCGGCCTTGGTGGAGATGATCAGCTCGTCGCGGTAGGGGCGGAAGTCCTGGCCGTACAGGGTGCCGAAGTTGCGCTCCGCGGCGCCGTACGGCGGACCGTAGTTGTTGGCGAGGTCGAAATGGGTCACGCCGCGGTCGAAGGCGCGTCGCAGGATCGCCCGCTGAGTCTCCAGCGGCTCCCGGTCACCGAAGTTGTGCCACAGACCCAGCGAGATCGCGGGCAGGTCCAGTCCGCTGCGGCCACAGCGGCGGAAGGTGGCGGAGTCGTACCGGTCCGGTGCGGCGAGATAGGTCATGGTGACCATCTTGGTTCGGCGGGATGCCTCTCAGCATCTTGGGGTGGCGAGCAGCGAGTGGACTACCGGTCAGCAGGCACCTATGGGTTCCCGGCAGCAGCAGTGAATCACGGCCGCTAGCCACGATGTCCCGACCCGGGCCGTGCACGAGGCTCGTGCAGAGGACGTCGCGGCACGGAGGGTGGGTTATGACCAGCACTGCCGGGTTGATCCCGGGGGATGATCTCGGCCGCGGCTCGCCGGGGCGGGAGGCTCAGGGGCGCGGGCCGAACCGCGGCGGCGAGTTCTCCCAGGAGGACGACCAGGCACCGGCCGCTGGCTGGGGCGCGGCGCTGAGCGTAATGAAGGTGCTGGGCCGGACCAGGGAAGCGGTGCGCGGGCCGCACGCAATCCTGAAGATGAACCACGAGAACGGCGGGTTCGACTGCCCCGGCTGCGCCTGGCCGGACGATCGGAAAGGCCTGCACCTGGATATCTGCGAGAACGGCATCAAGCACGTCACCTGGGAGATGACCCGCAAGAAGGTGGGCAGGGAGTTCTTCGCCGCGCACACCGTCACCGAGCTGTCCGGCTGGACCGACTTCGCGCTGGAGGACCAGGGCCGGCTCACCGAGCCGATGGTCTACGACCCGGCGAGCGACAAGTACCAGCCGATCTCTTGGGACGCCGCCTTCGAGCTGGTCGGCGCCACCCTGCGCGGGTTGGACAGCCCGCACCGGGCGGCGTTCTACACCTCCGGCCGGCTCAGCAACGAGGCCACCTTCCTGTACCAGCTGTGGGCGCGGGAGTTCGGCACGAACAACCTGCCGGACTGCTCGAACATGTGCCACGAGGCGTCCGGGCGGGCGATGACCGCCGCGCTGGGAACCGGCAAGGGCACCTGCGACATCGACGACTGGGAAAAGGCCGACCTGCTGATCGTGATGGCGGTGAACGCCGCGTCCAACGCGCCGCGGATGCTCACCGCGCTGGCCGACGCGCACCGCCGCGGCGCCCAGATCGTGCACGTCAACCCGCTGGTGGAGGCCGCGTCCCGGCGCACCATCGTGCCGCACGAGTTCCTCGCGATGGCCACCTTCCACGCCACCGCGACCGGCACGATGAACGTGCAGCCACGCATCGGCGGGGACATGGCACTGCTGCGGGGGGTGGCCAAAGCGGTGCTGGAACGCGCGGCGACCGATCCCTCGGTCATCGACGAGCTGTTCATCCAGCGCTACACCGCGAACTTCGAGGCGTACCGGACAACCGTGGAGGAAGTCTCCTGGGCGGAGCTCACCCACCAGTCCGGCGTGCCCGAGCGGACCATCCGAGATCTGGCCGACCGCTACCTGGCCGCCGACCGGACGATCATCGCCTGGTGCCTGGGGCTGACCCAGCAGGAGCACGGCTGCGACACGGTCCGGGAGATCCTCAACCTGCTCCTGCTGCGCGGCAACCTCGGCCGGGAGGGCGCCGGCCCCACCCCGATCCGAGGCCACAGCAACGTCCAAGGCAACCGCACCTGCGGGATCGACCACCGGCCCACCGAGGACTGGCTGGCCCGGTTGGACGCCGCCTGCGGGATCCGGGCGCCGCGCGAGCACGGCCTGGACACCGTGTCCACCATCCGGGGCATGCTCGAGGGCAGCGTGCGGGTGTTCGTCAGCATGGGCGGCAACTTCGCGCTGGCCGCGCCGGACACCGAGGCGACGTTCGCCGCGCTGCGCAACACCGACCTCACGGTGCAGGTCAGCACCAAGCTCAACCGCAGCCACCTGGTGCACGGTCGCGCCGCGCTCATCCTGCCCTGCCTCGGGCGCACCGAGCGCGACGTGCAGCGCGGCGGCGAGCAGGGCGTCACGGTGGAGGACTCGATGAGCATGGTGCACATCTCCTCCGGCATGCGGAAACCGCCGTCGCCCGCGCTGCGCTCCGAGTGCGCGATCCTGGCCGGCATGGCCCGCGCCACACTGCCGGAATCGGCGACCCCGTGGGAGTACTACGTCGAGGACTACGACCGGATCCGGGACACCATGGCCAAGGCGTTGATCGGGTTCGAGGACTTCAACCGCCGCGCCCGGCTGCCACTCGGATTCCGGATTCGCCAGCCCGCGAGGGAACGGGTGTTCCTCACCCCGAGCGGGCGCGCCGAGTTCCACTCCGCGCCGATTCCTGACGTTCTCCCTCAGCCAGGAAAGCTCATGCTGTCCACCATGCGCTCGCACGACCAGTGGAACACCACGATCTACTCCGACGACGATCGCTACCGAGGGGTGCGCAACCTCCGCACGCTGCTGTTCATGAACCGCGCGGACATGGCTGAGCGAGGCATCGACGAGTTCGATCTGATCGACATCACCAGCTTCGCCCGGGACGGCGGCACCCGCTCGGTCTACGGATACCGCGCGGTGGCCTACGACATCCCGCCGGGCTGCGTCAGCGGTTACATGCCGGAGCTCAACGTGCTGTGCGCGCTCGGCGACTACAGCGCCCAAAGCGCCCAACCGCTGATGAAGCACCAGATCGTCGAAGTCGTGAAGCAATGACAATGGCTCTGCCGTTGGCTCTGGGCTCGGCGTTGGCACCGCCCGCGCAGCCGTATCTGGTGGCGGCCAGGCAGATGCAGGCGCTGTCGTTCATGGTGCACATTCCGCTGGTGTGCTTCGGGATCGCATTCCCGGCGATGGTGCTGTTCCTCGAATGGCGCTACCTGCGCACCGGTGACCAGCTGTTCCGGGTGCTGGCCCGGCG
>Ga0137412_10002762_pt1 | contig 13906 bp, 9 predicted proteins | sample CZODoug2_1_16fun_FD_122160 | JGI IMG/M metagenome (GOLD analysis project Ga0137412, IMG submission 122160) | Vadose zone soil fungal communities from Angelo Coast Range Reserve, California, USA - CZODoug2_1_16fungal (Hybrid Assembly) | ecosystem: Environmental > Terrestrial > Soil > Vadose zone... | reverse complement strand
CGCAAGCCCTCGAAGGGTGCTTTGTAGCCCTCCTTCCAGGTTTCCAGCAAGTCATTCAGGACGGGGTAGAGACGTTCCTCCGGGGGATCCCAGGGCTTGGTCAGGTAGTAATTGATCTTGGCCGTGTTGATGGCCTGGATGGCCGCCTCGGTGTCGGCATATGCGGTTAAAAGTGCACGCTTGGCGTCCGGGTACAGTTCCATCGCCTTACCCAGAAATTCCACCCCGGACATCCCGGGCATGCGCTGGTCGGAGACAAACAGGGCGACCACGTCGCCGCGCTTTTTCAACTGATCACAGGTGTCGAGTGCGGCCTGGCCGGATGCCGCACGCTGGATGCGATAATTCGCACCATATTGACGGCGCAGGTCCTGAACGACCATCTCCAGGACACTCACATCGTCGTCTACCGCGAGGATAACTGGCTTGCCCATGCTTCTTTAGTGTATTGCGAACCCGTTGATTCGTCTCGGTAGCACCACTTTTGCTACACCCAAATCCAGTGGCGACAGCAACTTGAGAGCGCGCCCCTGCCACTTTCGTGGGGTTTCATTTCCTGCCCGAGCCGCTAGGCTTGAGATCACCAGCACCTCATACGCTCACCACGAAATTGTGGAGAGAAACGTACCCGAGGTGACGCAAAACAGGACAGTTTAGAAGACTGACGGCTGGTGGCCGATAGCAGGATTATGCGGCCGTAAAGATTGCGAAATAAAAGCGATACGAGGCACAAGGCAGCACGATGAATAAAATTATCCTGGCTGACAACCAAGCAATCTTTCGCGCCGGCATTGCCAAGGTTCTGGCGAGTGAAGAGGACTTCCGCGTAGCCGCACAGTGTGCAGACCTGGAGCGTCTGCTGCTCTCCGTTGATGCGTATCGTTCGTCGATTGTCTTGTTTGCCTCCGCGTTGCGGCCTGAGTATCAGGATCTGATGTCTCACGTGAAAGCCGCCGGTAGCCGAGCGGTCGTGATCGCAGAAAATGGCGAGCCGGCCCAGATTTTCACGGCCCACGATATCCGTGGCGTGGTTTATCGCAATACCACTGGCCAGGCGCTCGTGGAATGCGTGCATCGCGTGATTAAGGGTTTCTCGTCGATCCAGCGGCCGGCCGAGGCCATTGGGTCGGAGGAAGAGGATTCCGTCGGGGCGCGCGTACGCGACCGGCTCACCCCGAAAGAGATGAAGATCGTTGCCCTGATTGTGCAGGGTTGCAAGAACAAGGAGATTGCTCTGCGGCTGGGGACTACGGAGCAGGTGATCAAGAATTATCTACGCAGCGTTTATGACAAGACGGGCGTTTCCGATCGTCTCGAACTTGCGCTGTTTACGATCCACCACCGGATTCTGGCTGCGGCGGCCGCAGAAGCAGGCAATTCGGTTCAGATGCGTACCGCGTAGACGAACGATTAAGAGGTTGGTAGAGCGAGTGGGCACGGCTTCGGCTGTGCCCCTTTTGTTTGTGTGGCAGGCTCTAGCTGGTTGGGAGACCTCAGTCCTAAGGCCGGATCGTTTGGCCTTTACCAGGAGGATCCCAAGCCTCAACAGCGAGACCCCACGGCACGCCGGGGCAGGCCGGGGGCACCCTTCCCGTCTCCAGCGTTCGGCGGGCGAATCCGGACCGGATTCGGTCTGAATTCGGTCCGGGGCTGCTGTGTTACTGTTGCGATAGACCACCCTGGGGTGCTCCCGCGTCTGGCCCTGGCCTAAGGAAAATGCCGCAACAGTCGAACCTGTTTTCGTCCAGTCCTCCAAGCGGCTCAACCGTGCAAGAACGGCAGGCTGCGCCCCAGCGCCCGTCCCGGATTCCCCTGTGGCTTCGCCGCGTGGAACTCTACCTCTATGTCATCATCCGCATCTATATCGGCGTCATCGTTCTCGTGTTGCCCTGGTATGCGCCGCTGTGGGCGGACAATCACCTACTCAACCACTTTCCGCGCCTGGCCACGTTTCTCATGTATGGAGCAGTCCGCGGGGTGGTATCGGGCCTCGGGCTGCTGAATCTGTGGATCGCGATCGTCGAAGCGGTGCACTTCCGCGGATCCACTTCATGAAAGCATGACAGATAAGACCGGCAAACCGCCCCACCTCCATCGCGCTCACCTGTCGTACCAGAACCCTGCTTTTATCAATAGCCCTGACGGCCGGCTGGTACGCATCATCGCTGAATATTCAGAGCCGCTGGCGCGTTTCCGGCGGGAACGCATCCAGGACACGATCGTGTTTTTTGGATCGGCGCGATTCCGGGAGCACGCCGACGCCAGCCGTGAGCTCGAACTGCTGGATAAGCCCGGGTCCGCGACTCCTGCGCCGGAGGAAGAGCAACCGGCCACCGACGAAGAGATCGCCGAAGGAACGGCCACCGACCTCCAACGCCGGCGCGCTGAGGCAGGCGTAGAGATGGCCCGCTATTATGAAGACGCGCGTCAACTGGCCTCCCTGGTCACCAAGTGGACGCAGACTCTGAAGGGACGCCGGCACCGTTTCGTCGTCACCTCCGGCGGCGGCCCCGGGATCATGGAAGCGGCCAACCGGGGCGCTTACGAAGCAGGCGGCAAGACCATCGGCCTCAACATTCGGTTGCCGTTCGAGCAGGCGCCTAATCCGTACATCACCCCCTCCCTGAACTTTGAGTTCCATTACTTCTTCATGCGCAAGTATTGGTTTGCGTACATGGCCAAGGCTCTGGTTGTTTTCCCTGGCGGCTTTGGAACGCTCGACGAGATGTTCGAAGTTCTTACGCTGGTGCAGACGGAAAAGCTGGCCAAGAAGATTTGCATTGTGGTCTACGGTTCCTCGTACTGGAAGAGCATCCTCAATCTCGATGTACTGGTGGACAAGGGAGCCATTTCCCCCCAGGATCGCGCACTTTTTCAGTGGGCTGACACACCGGAACAGGCCTTTGAAATCCTCAAGAACGACCTGACCCGATACCACCTGGAACCGGAAGCCAAACGCCAGGTGCACCCAAACGTGGAAGAGGAACCCCTCCTCAATCCCGACATTTCCGGCACGCGATAGGGCAGCAAAGCAGTTAGCTCTGTGGCAGGAAACGTGTTATCAGGGCTGGTTCCAGCCAAATTTACATGTAGATTCGCCTGCCAGTAACTCGCCGTTCACGAGTTGCACTACATACTGGGCACACGAGCGATCACACAGATACTGTGTGGCAGCAAGGGCCAGGTGCGGTTGCTCCAACAGGAGGAAGAGATGACTGGTTCCCGTATCTCATATCTCTGGAACAATGAACGCGCCGCTAAGGGCTTCGCTTCCGGTGTTTCATTACACAGCCATACCAACAAATCGAAAGAGACGCTCGACTTCATCGTCAAACTAGCGCACGAGTACCGCTGCTTTTCGGGCATCATGGCGCGGGAAGAACAGCGCTGCCGGCAGAAGCATAGTTTGCGGGTCGACTATGCGAAGAGCTACTGGACGCCACCGCTCACCCCTCGTCTAGCCTTCGATCTGGAGAGCCGGCAGATCGCGGAATCGCTCCAGGTGCAGCCGCTGGTCTCGATTACCGATCACGACGATATTCAAGCACCCATGCTGCTGCGCACCGTTGCCAGCGCGCGCCACATCCCGGTTTCAGTGGAGTGGACGACACCTTTCGGGAAGGATCAGGCTTTTCACCTTGGCATCCACAATCTGCCCAGCGCGTTGGGCGCCGAATGGATGCGCGAGTTTGCCGCCTTTACCGCGAACCCCAGCGACGCGCGGTTGACGGAGATGCTCTCCGCGCTGCACGACCTTCCCAACGTGCTCATCGTCTTCAATCATCCGCTTTGGGATCTTTACAAGATCGGTGAGAGCTTGCATCAGCAGCGGGTGGAAGAGTTCCTCACCCAAAACAGCCGCATGATCCACGCGGTGGAGCTGAATGGACTGCGCAATTGGGAAGAAAATCGGCTGGTGAAGCGTCTTGCGGCTAAATGGAACAAGTTGCTGATCTCGGGTGGTGACCGGCACGGTCTGGAGCCAAATGCCAACGTGAACCTGACGGAAGCAACCAGCTTCAATGAGTTCGTGTATGAGATCCGGCGTGAGAATCGCAGCCATGTGCTGTTCATGCCGCAGTACGCGGAGCCGTGGAAACATCGCATCATGAAGTCCACACTGGACGCGATTCGCGACTATCCCGACTTTCCTGAAGGATCTCGCCGGTGGGATGAGCGCGTTTACCACCCCGATGTAAACGGCGTCGATCGCCCCCTCAGCCAGCTCTGGTCTGATGGCGAGGCGCCTGCCTACATGCGCATGATCATCCAGTTTGTGAGAATGCTGGGAAGCAACCCGATCAGCCATAGCCTGCGTTTTGCCTGGAACGAATCGCACGAGCTGCAATTCGCGCTGGGCGAGCGGGAAGCGTTCTAGGGCAGATTGACACTTCTCGCTGCGACCGGGCGCGGATACACTTTGCCTATGCGCGCGGCGACCCCGAGGGTGGCGTATTTCCCCGACACGTTTTACGAGATCAACGGGGTGGCGCACACCAGCCGCCACTTTGAAGCCTTTGCACGACGACGGAATATTCCGTTTTTCTGTCTCCATCCCGGCAAAAAAGGCAGCGCGATCCAGGAGCAGCAGCAGGGGGAGCTGACCACGCTGGAGATTCCCCGCGGCAGCATAATCTCGTTTCGCATTGAGAAAGATCTCACCTTCGATGCGGCTTTTCTGCGGCATAAGAAATTCCTTGAGGAACGGCTGCGCGCGTTTCGCCCGGACATTGTGCATGTTACAGGGCCGAGCGAGCCGGGGATTCTCGGCGCATGGCTGGCGAAGAATCTCAAAGTTCCCTTGGTTGCTTCCTGGCATACGAATCTGCATGAATATGCGGCTCAGCGTTCGGGGTGGTTCCTGCGCATGCTGCCAATGAGCCAACGGGCGGGCGCGGAAAAGAAAATTGAAAGCGCGACCTTGTTGGCCTGCGCTCGCTTTTACAAGCTGGCGGAGGTTTTGTTCGCGCCTAACGTTGATTTATGCCGCTTGCTGGAGAAGTCCACCGGCCGCCATTGCGCGCTGATGCCTCGCGGCGTCGATACCATCGCTTTCTCACCGGAGTACCGGGAACCCCGCGGTTCGGGGGAGCCGTTCGTGCTTGGGTTTTGTGGCAGGCTCTCGATTGAGAAGAATGTGTTTCTGTTGACCCGCATCCGGACGGAGTTGATTGCGCGGGGCATCACGAATTTCCGTTTTCTGATTGTGGGGCATGGCAAGGAAGAGGGTCCGCTGCGGCAGCAACTGCTGAACGCGGAGTTCACCGGGGTGCTTCGTGGCAACGATCTCGCCCGCGCATACGCAAGTATGGATTTGTTTGTGTTTCCTTCACACACGGACACGTTTGGGAACGTGGTGCTGGAGGCTTTGGCCTCGGGTGTTCCTGCGGTGGTCACGCCCGATGGGGGCCCTCGGTACATTGTGAAAGACGGTGAGACGGGGAGCATTGCCACCGATGAAGGGTTCTCGGATGCGGTGGCCCAGCTGATTCTTGACCCGACCCTGCATGCGCAGATGAGCAGCGCGGCGCGGCTGTATGCGCTGTCAGCGTCCTGGGATTCAGTGTTTGAGGGGGTTTACAGTACTTATGACGAGGTGCTGGCTAGCCACGGCCGATAGGGCGCTACCCTCTGTCGGAAAAAACATTTACTGCACTTGCCCTATATAGACCCCGTATGGCGGCAGCTTCACGGACGACAGCGATTGAGACTCGTCCATGCCGGGGGTCTGCAGGAGCGCCTTCATCTCCTTGCCGCTCACTCCTTGCGGTGACAAATCGAATGCCACGGTCTGTGCCTGCGCCGTGAAGTTGCATGCGATCAACACAGTTTGGCCATCCGTTATTTTACGCAACCATGACAGAACGTTTTTGTCATTCACGTTCAGCATCGTCAACGCGCCATCGTGCAAGGTCGGGTTGTCACGGCGCAACTTTATCAGCTGCTGATACCAACTCAGCAACGAATCATCCTCACGTGATTCGATGGCGACGTTTACGGTCTTGTACGAAGAAGGCACCGGCAGCCAGGGAGTGGCCGAAACTGGGGCAAAGCCGGCATTGGGCGAGCCATCCCACTGCATCGGCGTGCGTTCGCCATCTCGGCCTTTTTCCTTCGGCCAGCCGATCTTGCCGATAGGATCCCGCACATCCTCAACCCGCGATGGAGCCGTGGTCGTCATGCCCAATTCTTCGCCGTAATACATCATGGCGGTGGCACGGGTACCGAGCAGCAGGGTGGCAAGGATGCGGGCAATATCCGTATTGTGCTTGCCGTCACCGTAGCGATTCCAGCTGCGCGTATTGTCATGGTTATCGAAGACAAAAAGCGGCTGGCCGCCATCGAGGTCATGTTCGGCCTGGTCAATGCGAGTGCGGAAGGTTCCCACATCAAGCTTATTAAGGAAGCCTACCTGCATATCCATGGGCAGTTGCAACTCGTCATGGTCCGCGCCGTACCATTTGCGCAGCTCGGAGATGTCGGGCAGATAAGTTTCGCCAATCAAAACACGGTTTCCTGCATAACTGTTCACTACCTTGCGCAGCTCACGCATGACCTGGTGCAGTTCAGGCAAATTGTTGGTCATGGAGTCATCGAGATTGGGATCGCCGTACGCATTGGTGCCGGGCACAACCTTCTCATCGCGCAGCTGCTCGTCTTCGAACAATGTCGGCACAGCATCCAGGCGGAAACCGGCCACTCCCTTGTTCAACCAAAATCGATACACTCCAAACATGGCCCGCTCGACCGCGGGATTTCGCCAGTTCAGGTCGGGTTGCTCCACGTAGAACCTGTGGTAGTACCACTGTGACGTTTTCGGATCCCACTTCCATGCGGAGTGGCCGAAGGTCGATTGCCAGTTGTTCGGAGGCTCTCCCGGGCCTTTTCCATCGCGCCATATGTACCAGTCACGCTTGGGATTCGACTTCGAGCTTGCGGATTCGGCGAACCACGGATGCTTGTCGGAAGTGTGATTCATCACCATGTCCATGATGATGCGTATGTTCCGCTTTTTGGCTTCGGCCACCAGGCGATCGAAATCAGCCATGGTGCCATATTGGGGATCAATCGCTTCGTAGTTGGAAACGTCGTAACCGAAATCGACCTGGGGCGATGGGTAGATGGGTGACAACCAGATCGCATCCACTCCCAGATCCTTGAGGTAATCGAGCCGCTGGGTGATTCCGTTGAGGTCACCCACTCCGTCGCCGTTCGAGTCCTGGAAGCTGCGAGGATAAATCTCGTAAATCAGCGCGTGTTTCCACCAGGGGTCGAGTTTTGCGGGCTTGGCCGGGGTCTGGGCAAATGCGCCGGCGAGGCCCAAGACCAAGATCAGCACGAGCACCAACCCGGCCATCACCACCGAATTTGTTGCTGTTTTGCGCATAGCGAACCTATTTCTTATTTCTCATGTCGCAATTCCGGCGAAGTTGAATTTAGCACCATCATCCTGACCGACACCACAACCACCATCACGGCATGTAACATCGCAGCGAGGAGGGAAGCGTATGAGAACGGTTGGGATAATCGCCCTCTTGCTGCTCCAGCTCGCCTGCCGGCAGGTTTGGGCTCAGGCTAAGCCTGCGCCGGAGCCGACGATCGATGCTTACATACATCATGGTTGGGATACCCTCTCCCGCTCCATGTCGGAGTGCCAGTCCCTGATCGACCCCAAGGTCACTGCCCCGCCGCTGCTCTATCTTCCTTTCGGCGCGGCCACACCGATCGAGTTGCTGCGGCTGCGAACCCAATGCAAGATCCAGATCGCACACCTGCCCCACCGCATCCAGCACCTGGGGGACGTAAAGGAGTCGGAGATCGCAAAACCGGGGCTTCTCTACCTGCCCAACCGATACGTGGTGCCGGGAGGCCGCTTTAACGAGATGTTCGGCTGGGACAGCTACTTCATCATCTTAGGCCTGCTGCGCGACGGCCGGGTGGACCTGGCCCGCGGCATGGTAGAAAACTTCTTCTACGAGATCGAGAATTATGGAGCCGTTCTCAACGCCAACCGCACATATTTCCTCACTCGCTCCCAGCCGCCGTTCCTAAGCTCCATGATTCGCGCCGTCTATGACGCGGAAATCGCCCGCGATCCGTCGCCAGCCAATCGAGCCCGGCAACAAAAGTGGATCGCCCACGCCTACCCCTACGCCCGCCGCGATCACGATTTCTGGCTAAGCAGTATGCACCGCGCCGGACAAACCGGACTGGCCCGGTATTTAGACATTGGGGAGGGCCCGGTGCCGGATATTGCCGACCACAGCAACTACTACATCGATGTGATCGACTGGCTGGCCGCACATCCCGATGTGCACACCAACTACCTGGTCCGGGCGGCGCAAAATCCCTCCCCGGCAGAGTGGGCGGTGCTGGCCAAAACGAGTTGCGATCCGAGCCACTCGGTGGTCTGCCGGCTCGCCTGGTCCCATGGCTATCGCCTAAGTCGCGATTTCTATAAAGGCGATCGCGCGGTGCGGGAGTCTGGCTTCGATATTTCGTTCCGTTTCGGCCCCTTCAGCGGGTCGACCCATCACTATGCCGCCGTTGGTCTCAATAGCCTGCTGTACAAATACGAACGCGACCTGGCGGACTTTGCCACCATGCTTCATCAGACATCGCAGGTTCCCCAATGGAAGCAGCAAGCCGAGGCGCGCCAGCGGGCTGTCAACAAGTACCTGTGGAATGCGGACAAAGGGATGTTCTTCGATTACGACTTCACCACCAGCGAACAGTCCACGTACGTGTACGCGACCATCTTTTATCCTCTGTGGGCCGGCCTCGCGACGACAGAGCAGGCCAGGGCGGTCGATGAGCACCTTAGCCTGTTGGATAAACCCGGCGGATTGGCCTGCAGCAAGTACGCGAGCGGCCTGCAGTGGGATTTGCCCTTCGGCTGGGCTCCGTTGAACTGGATGGCCGTCGACGGCCTGCAAAAGACCGGCTATCTCAACGATGCACGAAAAGTTTCCGAACAATTCACGCACACGATCCGCACCAGCTTCGAGAAGGAAGGCACCATCCACGAGAAATACAACGTCGAGACTGGATCGTCGAACGTGGAGATCATCGCCGGCTACCAGAACGTCTTGGGTTTCGGTTGGACGAACGCAGTTTACGTGGAGATGGAGCATCTGTTGCACTCCACAGCGCAAACCCCAGGGAAACGACAACCATGACCGTTAAGCACGTGCTGCCTCCGCCGGAGCGCCGCGCCTTTGGCCAATCGCGGCGCAAGCAGGTGCGCAGGCAGGAACAGAAGCGGTGGAGTCCGAGCGACCGGCTGACCGATCCAATGGATGCCTTGGCCGTTTCTGCGGTGGGCAGGGTCCCCGCGCTGCTGGCCATCAAGTGGCAGCGGATGGCGGCTTCTCCGTTTGGATTTTTCCGCGGCGCGGTTTCGGTGATGGCTGCCGACTTGGCAGTGCTGCCGCACACCGGCATTTTTACCCAGCTCTGCGGCGATGCCCATGTTGGGAACCTGGGGGCCTACGCCGCGCCCGATGGGCGGTTGGTGTTCGACATCAACGACTTCGACGAAACCATCCGGGGACCGTTTGAATGGGACGTGAAGCGTCTTGCCACCAGTATCATCCTGGCGGGGCGCGAGGCCGGGAGCAAAAAAGCTGCCTGCGTTGCCGCGGCGGCACTCTTTTTGCGCAGCTATCGCCGGTCCATGCGGGCCTTCGCGCGCATGACGGTGATGGAGGTGGCCCACTTTCAAGTGCACCGTCTGCAACGGATCGCGCCAGTTTCGCAGGTCCTGCGCAAGGCCGAGCAGGCGACGCCCGTTTTTAACGCGGCGCGCCTCCTCACGGAGCCGAAAGTATCCTCCAGGGGCGCGAAGAAGGAACCCGCCCCGCACAAGGTCTTCGTCGAAAGCAAGCCTTTGCAATACCGCCTTTCGCCGGCCAAGGCGGAGCTAATTCTGGATTCGTTGACTATGTACCGCGAAACGCTGATGCCCGAGCGGCAGCATTTTTTCGACTTGTATCGGCCGCTGGATGTCGCTTTCCGGGTCGTGGGCACGGGCAGTGTGGGGTTGCGCGACTACATCGTCTACCTGGAAGGGAACGGCAGCGACGACCCTCTGTTTCTCCAGATCAAGGAGGAGCCCGGATCAGCGTATGCCCCTTACCTGGGGGAGATAGGGGCGCCACAGCACCAGGGCCGGCGCGTGGTGCAGGGCCAGCGGGCCATGCAGTTTCTCTCGGACATGCTGCTGGGGTGGACCACCATCCAAAATCGCCAGTACCTGGTTCGGCAGTTGAATGACCACAAGGCGTCGATTGCGATGGAAGATTTGAAGGGGGAAGGACTGACCCAGTACGCCGAGATTTGCGGTGAATTATTGGCTCGCGGGCACGCGCGATCGGGAGATCCGGTGACGCTGGACGGGTACATTGGCACTTCGGATCGATTTGTTGATGCCATCGCGGATTTTGCGGTGGATTATGCCGATCAGACGGAGGCTGACTATAAGACGTTTCTGCATTCGCGCTTCGCCCAGCCTACTGCTCGGAAGGCGCCGGTGAAGGCTGCGCCGAGACGGTCAAAGGTTAAGCAGAAGACTGTGATTCAGGAAGCCGCACCCAAGGCATAAGCTCTTTCCCGGCGAAGACCCCTGGGTGCCCCATATCTCGCTCGTTTTTCGCGAGATATGGGATACCACAGCTCTCAACCGGGCAGCTTTCTCTCAAAAACAAGTACCCCGGTAAGCGGCCGTGGTATCCCACCCTGCCCCTTAACCGCCATGAGCCGTAGATGCGACAATGAGAGCAGCGCCTTGGCGCTGCTTTTCTTATGCTCCAACTTTCTTCTGCCGGTAAACGGTTTGGCCCCCGCGTGTTGTTCGAAAACGCGGACTGGCTGATTACGCCCAATGAGAAGACCGCCCTGGTGGGCGCCAACGGCACCGGGAAATCTACCCTGCTGAAAGTGCTGGCCGGCGTCGAATCGCTGGATTATGGCAGCCTGCAGCGCACCCGGGGCATGACCATCGGGTATCTGCCCCAGGAGGGCTTGGCACTCTGCGGCCGTAGTGTTTTTGCCGAATGCCTGTCGGTCTTTGCGGAGCTGCGCAGCATGGAGGAGGAACTGGAGATCCTCTCCACACGCCTGGCCGAATTTGACCCCTCAACCCCTGAGTACGCTGCGGCCGCGGACCGCTTCTCCTTTCTCGACTCCCACTTTCGCGCTCACGACGGCTATGCACTCGATGCCCAGGTAGGTACGGTACTGGGTGGCTTGGGCTTCAGCAAGCATGACTGGTCCCGGCAGACAGAGGAATTTTCCGGCGGCTGGCAAATGCGCATCGCCCTGGCCAAGCTGCTGCTGCAAAAGCCCAGCCTGCTGCTGCTGGACGAGCCCACCAACCACCTTGACCTCGAAACCCGCAATTGGCTCGAGGACTATCTCCACAACTACCCCAATGGCTACATCCTCATCTCCCATGACCGGTATTTTCTCGACGTGACCGTCGACAAGACCATCGAGATCTGGAACAAGGCCCTGCACGTCTACCACGGCAACTACGAGAAGTACCTGACGCAGAAAGAGGAACGGCGAGCTCAACTTGCCTCGGCCTATAAGAATCAGCGCGAGCATATCGAGCATCTTGAGGCTTTCATCAGCCGCTTCCGCTACCAGGCCACCAAGGCAAAGCAGGTGCAGAGCCGGATCAAGGAACTGGAGAAAATCGAGCGCATCGAGATCCCGGTCGAGGAAGAGGCGATCCACTTCAGCTTTCCCCAACCGCAGCCTTCCGGCCGGACCGTGGTCGAAGTCTCCGAGCTGGCCAAGAACTATGGCCCCAAACAGGTGCTGGAAGACGTGAGCTTCACCATCGACCGCGGCGACCGCATCGCCCTGGTAGGGGTGAATGGGGCGGGAAAATCGACCCTGATCCGCATGCTCTCGGGCATGGAACCACCGTCGAGCGGCAACCTTCGCCTGGGCCACAATGTCACCGCGGAATACTTTGCCCAGGATCAGTACAAGGTGCTGGATGGCAATGCCCGCATGCTGGATGACATCAGCAACACCGCGCCGCGCGTGTCCACGACCGATCTGCGCAGTCTTCTGGGGTGCTTCCTCTTCTCCGGCGACGACGTCTTCAAGCCCCTGGGGGTGCTCTCCGGCGGAGAGCGCAACCGCTACGCGCTGGCCCGCATTCTGGTGAGCCCGGCCAACTTCCTGTTGCTCGACGAGCCGACAAACCACCTTGACCTGCGTGCCAAGGATGTTCTGCTCGAGGCCATTGCCCGGTTTAACGGCACCGTGGTCATGGTTTCCCACGATCGTTACTTCATCGATCGACTGGCGACCCGGATCTTTGAAGTCGAGGGTGGGCATGTTCACGTCTACCCCGGCAATTACGAAGACTATCTCTACCGGAAGCAGGCGGCGGAAACACAGGGGAACCGGTCGAACGGCGTGGCGCCGGTGCAGGAGCCGGAAAAGGCATCCCCCGACGCTGCAGCCGCCAAAGGCCGCCGTGTCAACCCCATCAAGCTGCGGCAAATGCAGGAACGCTGCAGCTTTGTCGAGGAAGAGATTCCGCGGCTGGAGAGCTCGATTGCCGATGCGGAAACGTCTCTGGGAGTGTATGAAAGCGCGGAGGAAACGCAGCGCGTAACCCAGCGGCTGGAAAGCCTGCGGCAGCGGCATGCGTCGCTCACAGCCGAGTGGGAAGAGCTAGTGTTGCAACTGGAGCAGCAGGCGTAACAAGCTGGCTGCTGCGGCGCTGGAATTGGTGAAGACTTTCTGCCCCATGAATTAAAGTAGCCACAGGCCCCTTGACTACCTCAACCCAGCGTAAAGGCACTGCTTCACGCTCCCACGCATTTACCGTCAGTGCCGGCATTCTGCTCAGCCGCCTCATCGGGCTGGTACGCGAACGGGTGTTCGCCTATTACTTTGGGAACTCAGCCGCTGCGGATGCGTTCCGCGGCGCATTCAAGATTCCAAACTTCCTGCAGACTCTCTTTGGCGAAGGCGTCCTTTCCGCTTCGTTTATCCCCGTGTATGCCCGATTGCGAGCTGAGGAACGACACGAGGAAGCCAATCAACTGGCCGAAGCGATCTTCGCCATCCTCTTTTTAGTCGCGTCGCTGGTGACACTGGCAGGAGTCTTCGCTGCCCCCTGGCTTATCGATGCAATCGTGCCCGGGTTCAAGGGCGAGACCCGCCTGCTCACGATCCGGCTGGTGCAAATTCTCTTCCCCGGTGCGGCACTCCTTGTCATGTCGGCATGGTGCCTGGGCATCCTGAACAGCCACCGCAAGTTCTTCCTCTCTTACTCTGCGCCCGTGATCTGGAATGTAGCCATGATTATGGCGTTGCTATGGAAGGGTGGCCGTGTCGGAGAGTCAAGGTTGGCCATTATTATTTCCATCGCTTCTGTCATCGGTAGCGGCCTGCAGTTCGCGGTGCAATTGCCAACGGTACTTAGCTTCCTTCGCCCGCTGCACCTGAAGCTCACGTTCGGCACCGAACAGGTGCAGACGGTGGTGCGGAACTTCTTCCCGGTATTTCTGAGCCGCGGCGTGGTGCAAATAAGCGCGTATGTCGATTCGTTTTTGGCCAGCTTTTTGCCTGGGGGCGCTGTTTCTGCGCTCGCGTACGCGCAGACGTTGAACTCGTTGCCGGTCAGTCTATTCGGTATGGCGATTTCTGCTGCGGAGTTGCCTGCTATGTCGAGCGCACTGGGGACACAGGAGGAAATCGGGACGGTGCTGCGCCAGCGTCTCGAAAATGGGCTTAAGAATATTTCCTTTTTTGTTGTGCCTTCGGCAGTTGCGTTTGTCGTTCTTGGCGACGTGATCGTCGCCACCATATACCGGGGTGGACGCTTCACCGGGCAAGATGTGACGTTCGTGTGGGGGGTTCTGGCGGGCTCGGGCGT
>Ga0137412_10002760_pt1 | contig 13908 bp, 10 predicted proteins | sample CZODoug2_1_16fun_FD_122160 | JGI IMG/M metagenome (GOLD analysis project Ga0137412, IMG submission 122160) | Vadose zone soil fungal communities from Angelo Coast Range Reserve, California, USA - CZODoug2_1_16fungal (Hybrid Assembly) | ecosystem: Environmental > Terrestrial > Soil > Vadose zone... | reverse complement strand
CGAGATCGACCGCGATCTAAAAGATGCCTGGGGCATTCCGGCGTTGCGCATTTCCATGACTCACGGCGATAACGAAGCCGCCCTCATGGAAGACGCTGGCGCCACGGCGGCAGAAATGCTGGAAGCGGCCGGGGCGAAAGACATCAAAGAGCAAGCGAAGGTGGAAATGCCGGGCATGGCAATTCACGAGCTGGGGACCGCGCGCATGGGCAACGATCCGAAAAAGTCAGTGCTCAATGCGTTCAACCAGGCGCATGACGTGAAAAACGTGTTCGTGATGGACGGGGCGAGCTTTGTGTCTTCGGCGTGCCAGAACCCGACGCTGACCATGATGGCCGTCACCGTGCGCGCCTGCGCTAACCTGATCGACCGTTTTCGCAAAAGCGAGGTCTAGGGTGAACTCTTACTAGCAAATTGCAAAAAACGCAGCGTTCCTTCACGTTGCGCCGTTGAATTCGGTAGGTTAAAGTGACCGTCAGGCCATGAACTACGGAACGCTTCCTTCACGTTTCCTGAACGCTGTCGACAATCTTCCGAATCCGCGCGCGCAGATGGTGCGCCACGCCGACGGCTGGGAGTCCATACCTTCGCAGGAATTTCTCCGCCGCGTTGCGGGTCTTTCCACCGCGCTTGTGGAACTCGGCGTAAAGCCGGGGGACCGCGTGGGGCTTTTTTCCGCCAACCGGCCGGAGTGGCATACCGCGGATTTCGCAATCAACGGCGCCGGGGGAGTCACCGTTCCGGTGTACTTCAACGAGTCGCCGGACCGCATGACGTACATTTTGAAACATTGCGGCGCCAAGGTGGTGTTGGTTGTTGGCGCGGCGCAATTGCGAAAACTTCTGAACGCTCGCAAGGAGCTTCCCGAACTCGAGCAAATCCTCGTCGCGGACGGCGGGGCAGAGATTCCCAGCGAATGTCTCCGCTTCGAAACTTTGATTGCGAGCGCCGGTGCGACGGACGTCGCTTCTTACCGTATGCGTGCTTCTCAGGTTTTGCCGGGGCAGCTCGCTTCCCTGATTTACACGTCGGGAACCACCGGTGAGCCCAAGGGCGTGATGCTCACGCACAATAATTTTTGCTCCAATGTGCACGACGTCGGCCATGACTTCAAACTCGATCCCACGAATGATGTAGCACTTTCTTTTCTTCCACTGGCTCACGTGTACGGGCGGACGCTCGATTACATTTTTATTTTTGGAGGCGCGGCGTTGGCGTACGTTGAGACGGTCGAAGCTGTGGCACAAGCTTTGGGCGAAGTCCACCCGACGATAATCGCGGCGGTTCCGCGGTTTTTCGAGAAAATTTATGCGCGGCTGGTCGAGCAAGGCTCGAAAAATACAGGCGTAAAGAGAATGATTTTTGATTGGGCCATGAAAGTGGCGGAGCGAGCGACTCCCTGGCGCGCCACGGGAGCGTCTGCCAGCGCTCTCTTGAAAGCACAGTGGAAGCTCGCCGATAAACTGGTTTACAAAAAAATCCGCGCGGGTACCGGCGGCAATTTGCGCATTGTGTCTTCCGGTGGCGCGCCGCTTTCCCAAGCGCTCGCGGAGTTTTTCTGGACCGTTGGCATCCCGATATACCAGGGCTACGGGTTGACGGAAACTTCTCCGATTGTCTCTAGCAACTACCCGGCAAATCGCATGGGGAGCTCTGGCAAGCCGATTCCCAACGTGCAGGTTCGGGGTGCCGAGGACGGTGAGATTTTAGTCAAAGGCCCCTGCGTGATGCAGGGCTACTACAAAAACCCTGAAGCCACTCGAGAAGTTCTCAGCGAAGAAGGCTGGTTCAGCACCGGCGATATCGGCTACGTGGACAAGGACAACTATCTGTTCATCACCGACCGCAAAAAAGACTTGATCAAAACGGCGGCGGGAAAATTCGTTGCGCCGCAGCCCATTGAAAACGCGTTGAAGACTAGCCCGTACATTCTAAATGCCATGGTGGTGGGCGACCGGCGCAAATTTATTGCGGCGCTGCTCGTGCCCAACGCTGCTACCGTCGCGGCCAAGGCCGCCGACCAGGGAATCAAGTTTACGTCCCACGAGGAGCTGGCGAGCCATCCCTGGGTGCACGCGCTGATCGAAGCCGAGGTCAAGCGGCTGACCGTTCATCTCGCGCAGTATGAAACGATCAAGCGTTTCGCGCTCTTGCCCGAAGATTTTACGTTCGACAACGGAAGCCTCACCTTCACGTTGAAGCTCAAGCGCCGGGTCGTCGAGCAACAGTACGGGTCCGTGATCGAATCTCTTTACGCCGACGTCGCCGAACCCCGCCCCATCCTGCAGGAATAACCACGCGCCGGTTGTTTGCAAGAAGGAACTCCGGACAGTACCCGGCTGTTCTTTCGTACAGTTACACGCAGCGAAACAGATGGTCTTCCTTCGCGGCGCTCGGGCAACGTCCGCAAGTAAACTGGAATCGAACTGAATAACGCCCACCTCGATCCTCAGCAATATCTGGCAGGAATTCGATAGCTGGATGGAGCATCCAGCGTATCGTGCTGGAAATTACTTGGAGGAGACACAAGTGATCTTCAATGCCGACTCAGCTAAGTGGAGCTTGGCTTCAAGCAGTAGCTGGCCGTATCGAGCATTCCTGTCCGGCTTCCTCACCATAATTGCACTCTGTCCGGCGTCCTTCGGACAATCTCCAACTCCCGCCGCAACCGGGGCAGAAATAAGTAAACCGGAGGGCTTCACTCCCGGCTGGACTCTTGGAACTAAATTCGAGGGCAGTTCCAGCGGCGACGGGGCGGTTTACGACATGGGATCTGCTTTGGGCTACAATTTTTCTCGCCATTTTGGAATTGACGCGGGCGTGCCACTCTACTTTGTCGCCACTCCAACTTCGATTGAGAAGAACAATCCAGGCGCGGTTTCGGGTGTGGGTGTGGGCACTTTCTTTACGGACCTCCGGTGGAACTATCCCAACCCGTCCCTGAATTTCAGCTCGGCGGTGCATCTGACAGCTCCGACCGGCGAAACGAAGAAGGGTCTCAGCACCGGCCACGCAACCTGGAATTTGGCGAACCACGTCGACCACGCCTTCGGAGACTTCTCTCCGTTTTTGGACTTCGGCGCCGGCAATACCGTTATGGATACTCGTTTTTTTCACCGCCCATTCATTACCTTCGGGTACAACGCGCAATTCAACGGCGGAATTGAATATGATCCTGGCAAATTCAGTTTTTCCGCGTCGGCTTACGATGTTGCTCCGTGGGGAAACCAAACGGTCATCAGCCGCGTTTTTCGCTGCGGTGCGTCCGCCAAATGTAGTTCTGGGGGAGCAACTAAAAACCGCAAGAGTTTTACTACGGCTAGCGTATCCACCGGGGCCGCCGATCTGGTGCGTGACAATGGGCTCAACGCCGGGATTGATTACAAACCTGTCGGCTACATCGACTTGGAGTTCGATTTCAGCCGCAGCGTTCCTCTTCAACTCAACAGCTACTCGTTTGGCGTCGGCGTGGACCTCAGCTGGATCTTACACGCAGGCGCACACTAGGACTGGTCGGCGGCTGGATTTAGTTGCACCCTTTTGCATTCTGATGCCATCTAATCCGGTGCTCCTCAAATCTTAAATGGAGGTTTCTCATGGCCAAGAACGCAACGGCCACCAGCCGTGCCTTTTCGAGTAGTGTAGGAGTTCCGGAAAACAACCGGCAGGCGCTTATCGCGCTTCTCAATTTGCGCCTCGCCGATAGCACCGACCTGCGCAGTCAAGTGAAGTGGGCCCATTGGAACGTGAAGGGCCTGCACTTCATCCAGCTCCATCAACTTTTCGATTCGCTTGCTTCTCATCTGGAGGAGCAAACGGACACAATCGCCGAGCGTATTACGACGCTGGGCGGAGTGGCAAACGGGACGGTACGTGAGGCCGCAGCAAAGTCCGGGCTGAAGGAAGCCGACCTCGCCGCGATCGACGGCCCATCCATGCTGAAGTTTTTGGTTCACAACGTGGCGCATCACGCCAATGCCCTGCGCACCGCGGTGACGGAGTCTGGCGATCTTGGCGATGCGATTACCGTGGACCTTTTTACGCAGCTCACTCGCGAACTCGACAAGGACCTGTGGTTCCTGGAGGCGCACCTCCAGGCGTAATCGATTCTCGATAATGGAAATTAGTCTGGCGGCACGCACTTTCTTGTGTGCCGCCATTTTTTTGTTACATGGGTTTTGTCTGCAGCTGCTACCGGGGCTAGAATGAGCGTGGAGACTTTCATGGCAGACGAACTGGTGATCGCGGGGCGAGCTTTTAAATCGCGCTTGATTGTGGGAACAGGCAAGTATCGCAGCTTTCAGGAAATGGCGCGGGCCCATGCCGCGAGCGGGGCGGACATGGTGACCGTTGCGGTCCGCCGCGTCAATCTCACCGACAAATCGAAGGAATCATTGCTGGATTATATAGACCGCAAAAAGATTTTTATTTTGCCGAACACGGCGGCTTGCTACACGGCGGAGGAAGCTATTCGAACGGCGCGGCTGGGACGCGAAGTGGGGCTTTCGAATTGGGTCAAGCTCGAAGTCATTGGTGACCAGGAAACCCTTTTTCCTGACACCGAGCAATTGATCGAAGCTACCCGCGTACTAGTCAAAGAGGGATTCGTTGTTTTGCCTTATACGAATGATGATTTGATTGCTGCGCGGAAGTTAATTGACGCGGGTGCGGCCGCCGTGATGCCTCTTGCTGCGCCGATCGGGTCTGGCTTGGGGGTGCAGAATCCGGCTAACCTTCGCATCCTGCGCGAACGCATCACGGAAGTTCCCATGATCGTAGATGCCGGGGTTGGCACCGCTTCGGACGCGGCGGTGGCCATGGAACTTGGCGCTGATGGTGTGCTCATGAATACCGCCATCGCCGAAGCTGCCGATTCTGTGCTTATGGCCGAAGCGATGCGCGACGCAGTCATCGCCGGCCGCAAATCCTGCCTCGCCGGCCGGATGCCCAAGCGGCTCTACGCCTCGGCCTCCAGTCCGCTTAGTGGCGTCATCCGTTAGTCCGCAGCGCCGTGGCTCCGTGTTGCTGACCCACGAGCATCCACGACTCTATCCGGATGTGGTCCGCCTGACCAAACGGGCGGGTGTCTCCAGTACCAAAGAGCTAAGGTCTTTCCCTGACTGACATTTCCGAGGCCATTGCCTTAAAATTGTTCTTGTTTTGGCAGCTTTTGTGCAATTCCTGGAGACAGCCCTCAGGCCTCCATTCGCGTGGAGACCTGAAAAACAGGCATGGCGAATTCAGGCCGCGGAGTCAAAATCTCGTCCTATTGGATACGCAATCTGGGCACTTTGAGATCCCAGGTTCTCAAACAGATTGTCATCGGGATGGGAGTCTGTGCCGGTTATATCCTTGCGGCGAAGCTCAGCCTTCTTCTGGCCTCCGTGCATCCGAGCGCCACACCGGTGTGGCCGCCGACGGGCATCGCGATCGCCGCGTTAGTGGCCTTCGGTTTACGCTTCTGGCCCGCTATTTTCATGGGGGCATTTGTCGTCAATGTCACCACGGCCGGCTCGGTTCTCACCTCCGCCGGCATTGCCACGGGCAATACTCTGGAAGCGCTCCTGGCCTCCCTTCTGGTCCTGCGTTTCGCCAATGGGAAGCACGCCTTCGACAGGACCTGGGACATTCTGCGTTTCGCGCTCTATGGCGCAGTTCTGAGCACTGCCGTGGCTGCCACCTTTGGCGTAACGAGTCTAACCCTGGGAGGGTTCGCGCCGTGGAACCAGTACGGCCTAATCTGGCGGACCTGGTGGCTGGGGGACGCAGCCGGGGCTTTGATCTTCACTCCCTTCTTCTTGCTGTGGGGAGCGAATCGGTCCGTGAAATGGACAAAGAGTCAATTCGTGGAAGCGGGTGTTGCACTTGCCCTGTTGCTGATCACCGCGGGGACACTCTTTGGGATTTTCTTCCACGCGCGCATGAGCGGCGATCCCTGGACGTTTCTTTGCACGCCGTTTCTCGTTTGGATTGCCTTTCGCTTCGGGCAGCGCGAATCCTCAGCCGCCCTGTGCGTGCTTTCGGCATTCGCGGTCGTCGGAACCATATACGGGAGAGGGCCCTTCGTCCGCGAGACGCCGAACGATTCGCTGCTTCTGCTGCAATCCTTCCTTGGTGTTATGGCCTTGATGACGCTCATGTTCGGCGCGGAAGTATCGGATCGTCGCCGTCAGGAGGAACACGCCCGCGTTCTGGCGGTTAGTGACCCGCTTACCGGGCTTGCGAACTACCGCTTGCTGGTCGACCGCCTCGGCTCGGAAATCAAGCGTTCCGGTCGCGATGGTCACCCTTTCTCAATTCTATTGCTCGATCTGGACGGATTAAAGAAAATCAACGATGCGCACGGCCACGTGGTGGGCAGCCTGGCTCTCTGCCGGGTGGCAGAGGTTTTGCATTTGAGTTGCCGGGAGATTGATACACCGGCTCGCTACGGGGGAGACGAGTTCGCCGTGGTTCTCCCCGGGACTTCCTCCGAAGATGCCCGGCGGGTCGCTCAACGGATTTCCCAGCGTCTCAGCCAAGACGTCGAAATTCCGCAGCTATCGGCAAGCATCGGCATTGCCGAGTATCCCCGCGACGGCGCCACGATTGAACACATTCTCAGCGCGGCAGACCAAGCGCTCTACAATGAGAAGCACCGCGCCCCGGGCCGTTCCCCGGTTTCGCAATCCCTATAGCCGAAGAGTCCAGCTCGTTCAAACGCGCGGCGTGGCCGCTTCGATTGCTATGACGCGACGATCTTCTTCAGGCTTGCGCGGCCTTTTTAGCTTGCGCGCTGTCATAGCTTTCGCCGTAGATGGCGGGAACTTTTGCGCCCATACATCGCAGGTAGGAAGAGAGCTGGCCGCGATGATGGATGGTGTGGTTGAGGCCGAACATCAAGAAGGTTACCGCGGGGCGCTGGAACATGCCGCGGAAATCGACGATCCTTGCGAGCTGCTCGCCGGATTCTTTTGCGAGGGCCTCGAAGTTCTTCGCATAACGCTGCTCATACCAGGACGCAATTTCAGATGGCGTCTTGGCGTCTTCCGGAATCATTGAGGGATTGGTGTCGAAGGTACCGTTGATCACGGTTTCGACGAAGCGATTGTCGGCCGCAGCAATGTGACGAACCAGTTCGTTCGCGGTCTTCGAAATGGGATCTGGGCGGTAATCCGCTTTATCGACGGGGACCGATTCTAGGATTGACTTGGTGGTCCGGCTTTCGTTCTTCAGGGTTCCGAGGTACAAATTGCGCAGAAATACTGCTTGATCCGGTGTCATTGTTTCCGGCATGGCTTTCCTCCCGAATGGGTTGCGTGTGTTTCGCGCTTTCCGTGTGTCCGGGGTTGAGATTGCGCCCACCCCGGCTTGGATGCCAGGTTGGATGCGCGAAACTCTAGCCCGCTGCGCGAATTATGGCACGCCGGCTAGACGCTTCGAAAGAGGAAGTGCCACAGGATGTCTACGGCGGCGTGGACCAGGGCAGAGGCGAAGATGGAGTTGGTTTTGCGCCAGGTCCAGCCGTAGAAGAAGCCGGCGACGGAGGCTAGGAGGACATAGGGCCAGTTGGGAAAGCCGCCGTTGGTGATGTGCGAGAAGCCGAAGAGGATGGAGGCGGTCCACCAGCCGGCGAGATCGCTATTCGAAGCGCGGGAGAGTATGTTCTGGAGCAGGCCGCGGAAGAGAAGTTCTTCGGGCCAGGCGGTGAACAAGAGAATGCCGAGCGAAACTAACGGCAGCGACTTTAGCTGCGACCACTGCGGAGCAAACTCGATGAAGTGAATGGCGCGGCCCAGGGGAATGGCGATGCAGCCGAAGACGAAGAAACTCGCGAGGATGAAAAAGCTCCAATGGTGGCCCCAGCCGATGGAATAGCCGACTCCGTTGACGCGGCGGAGAAGAAGGAAGCAGGCAAGCGCCAGGTTCACGCAGAGGAGTACGGTGAAAACGTAGGAAAGGCGTCCGCCAGGGTAGGGCCAGAGCCAGTGGGATAACGACCATCCCCAGCGATTGGGAAGAGGCTTCACTGCCAGCCAGATGAAGAGCATCGTCGCAAAATCCTGCCAGGCGCCGATTGGTTTATGGTGGGCAGAAGCGGCGAGAACAAGTGGGAGGAAGACGAGAGCGGCTACCGCGGCAGCACGCGTGAATGCGAAAGTATTTGTTCCAAAGGCGTAAATCAGGTAGACGAGGAACACTGCGGTGCCGAGCAGGTAGCCGCTGCCGCTGCCGAAGCGCGCGGCGAGACGATCCTCCACGCCGCGCGCGGCGAAGAGTAGCATCACCAGAAAGAAAAACGCGAAGGCGGTGAGAGTGGCAGCGAAGGCGCGGCCGCCGTAGCCGAGCCAGACGGAGTACAAAACTCCCGTGAGAGTCAGTACGGCCCAGACACCGAGCATGGGGAGCGGGCCGAGTTGGCGAGTGGCGGGCAAGCGAGAATTGTAACTGAAAGGAATCACAGACCAAATTCAACCGCGGCTCGGTACCGACGGATGGGGCGGCAAGAAAATTGGAGATTGATCGAGGGAGGCTCTACTCATAGCGCAAGGTCTGTATCGGATCCACCCGGGTTGCCCGCCGTGCCGGCAGATAGCAGGCCGCCAGTGCAACGGCAAACAGCAGAACAGTGACGCCTGCAAACGTTGGGAGGTCCGTGGCCGTCACACCAAAGAGCAGGCTGGCCATCAAACGTGTCAGCGCGAAGGCCGTTACAAGCCCGCCAACAATTCCAATCGCCACCATGCCGGCCCCTTGTTTCATCACCAGCCCGAGGACGTCTCCGCCTTGAGCGCCAAGGACCATGCGCAAACCAAATTCCTTTGTTCGACGCGCCACCGAGTAGGACACCACTCCGTAGATGCCTACGGTGGCGATGGCGAGGGACACGAAGGAGAACAAAGACAGCAGCAGGGTGAGGAATCGCGGTCGGGCCTGCGCCCGCGAGAGAACGTCCTCCATCAGCCGGACATCGGCGACCGGAAGTGCGGGATCGAGTTCGCCAAGTTGCTCGCGGACCGCGCCTGTCAACAGACGCGGGTCACCGCCTTGGGCGCGCATCACCACGTACATGTCCGTATATCCCTGGCCCGAAGGCTGGCGGTAGGGCAGATAGATTTCCGTGCCAGCGGGGCGGTCGAGTCCGGCGTTTTTTACGTCGTCCACGATTCCGATTATGGTGCACCAGGTTTTGTTGCCTCCGGGACGAACGCGCCGGCCCAGGGCATTCTGATTGGGCCAGAATGTCGCGGCCATCGCTTTGTTGACGATGACCACTTCGGGCGCGTCCTGAATGTCGCGCGATTCGAATGTCCGGCCATCGATCAGGCCAATCCCCATGGTTGCAAAATAATCTTTGCTCACCGACTGATAGAAATCGACGTTTTGAATCGGACCGCCTTCTTTCAGGACAAATCCTTCGATATCGGTGTCGTTCATGTTGGGGGGACGGAGGGGCGCCAATCCGGAAACGAGAGCCGCGGATTGCACTCCAGGCAGGTTCGTCAGTCGTGATTCGAATCGCGTCCAGAGATCCGTGATCCTGGCGTTATCCGTATATGTTCCGCCCGGCAGCGACACGCGCATTGTCAGAACGTCCTCGGCGCGCAGGCCGGTGTGAACCTCCTGCAGCTTCCAGAAAGCACGCAGCATCAGCCCGCAACCGATGAGCAAAACCAGAGCCATTGCCAGTTCTCCGGCCACCAGAACGCGACGGAAGATTTGCGCACCTGCCGCTGCGGTGGTGCTGCCGGCGGTGTCTTTCAACGATTCGGAAATCCCGCTAACCAGCAGTGGGGCGAGCGGCGCGAGCCCGAAGAGCACTCCGGTGAGTAAGCTGGTCGCAAGAGTGAAGAGCAGCACGCGCCAGTCCATGGCGATCTCATCCGCGCGCGGGATGCCGCCTGCACTGGTGAGCTGGACCAGGCGCACGCCTGCAAAGGAAAGCGCCACGCCGAGAACGGCTCCGCACAATGCCAGCAAGATGCCTTCGGTAACAAATTGCCGGGCGAGGCGAACCAAGCTCGCTCCCAGCGCGCCGCGAATCGCAATTTCGCGTCGGCGGGCCTCGGCTCGCGCCAGCAGGAGGTTTGCCACATTCACGCTGGCGATCAGCAATACAAAGACGACTGCGCCAAGCAGCATCAATAGAGCAGGGCGAACGCTTGCAACGACTTCGGCCTGCAGGGGAAAACTGACAATGGTGTGATTCTTTGGGTCGAAGCTATGCGTTTTCGGCACTTTCTTCTCGCCGTAACTCTGCACCAGCGACGCCAGCTCTCCCTGCGCTTGTCCAGCTGTCGCACCGGTTTTCAGCCGGCCTAGCAGGTAGTAATTATGTCCGCCCCGATTGCCGGGTTTGGCCGGGTCCAACTGCAACGCGGTCCATAGCTGTACAGGTTCCTGCTCTCCTGGGGGAAACTGAAAACCCTTTGGCATGACGCCGATGATGGTGCACTTCCGGCCATCGAGAAATGTTTCTCGCCCGACGATACTAGGATCACCTCCAAAAACAGATTGCCAGGTGCCGTAGGAAATGTCGGCAACTGCCGACGCGCCCGGGACATCGTCTGACTGCAAAATCAAGCGCCCTTGGACCGGTGACACGCCAAGCGATTCCAGAAGTCCGCCGCTGACTAAAGCTCCCGTTACTCGAACAGGCTGATTTTTGCCGGCCAAGTTGACTCCGCCGGAGGCCCAGGCGTCCAAGGAGGCCCAGGAATGCGTATCGCGGCGCAAATCCAGGAATTCAGGTCCGGAAGTCCAGAATCGATGCAGGCCCCCGTTGGGGAAAGTGGGAAATTCCGTGTAGACGCGGATGAGCTGTTCGGGATGCACGTAAGGCAGCGGCTGAAGGAGAACGGCGTTGACCACCGTAAAGATTCCGGTGGTGGCTCCGATGCCGAGCATCAGGCACAGCACCGCTGCCGTGGTAAAACCAAGATTCTTGCGCATCATGCGGAGCGCAAACTGAACGTCTTGCCACAGCGTTTCCATTGGACACTCCCTCCCAGCAAAAGAGCGGTCGAAACTCTCGGCGTGTTCCTGGCTGCTGATGATACTAGATGTTCCAAACTTTATTTAGTACCCGAGGTGGCTGAAATAGTCCGTCAAAGGGCGGGGGATTCTGATCTCGCGTTTCTCCTTTGCGGAAATGTTTCGAACGTCTATGATTCGCAATCAAGCTTGGCCGCGTCTCGCGCTCGCGGCGGCCAGTGTCACAAACAAAATGAAACGGCTTGCTTACATCGATTGGATGAGAGGACTGGCGTGCGTGCTGATGTTTCAGACGCATTGTTACGATTCATGGATGAGCCCGGAAGCGAAGAAGTCGTCGTCGCTGATTGCCTGGTCGCGGCTGGGGGGGACGCTGCCGGCCCCGCTGTTTATATTCTTGGCGGGCGTGTCGTTTGCGCTGGTCACTGAGAAACTGCGCGAGAAGGGAATCGAGCGAGGCGCGATTGCGAAGCAGACGATTTTGCGCGGGGCAGAAATTTTTGGGATGGGGCTATTGTTTCGCGTGCAGGAATATGCGCTGGGGTTTCCTTGGGCGCCGTGGACGGATTTGTTGCGCGTGGACGTGCTGAACATTCTGGGGCTATCCATGATGCTGATGGGGGTGTTGTGCTGGATTATGGGGGACGGCGTCGTCGCGGCGGCGAGAATCCGCACTCTAGTTGCGGGGATTTCTGCAGCCGTGATTGTGGCGATGGCGACGCCACCCCTTTGGACGACGCACCGGCCGAGCTTTCTGCCGTGGCCGCTCGAGTCCTACGTCAACGGTGTGCACGTTTTCAAGGAGCCGCAGGCGTGGCTCTTTCCGCTATTTCCATGGTCAGCATTTGCTTTCGCGGGGCTAGCGGTGGGATTTTTCTCGTTTTCGGATTTTGCGAGGCGAAGGGAGGGGCTGACGTTTGCGGCCCTGGGTGGTGCGGGAATCGTTGCTTGCTGTTTGTCGGTTTTGTTCGATTCATCGGGGGTGCGGCTGTACGCGATTTACGATTACTGGCACAGCAATCCGGATTTTCTGCTGATGCGCTGCGGCATTTTGCTGATGATACTTTTTCTGGTTTACGCATGGTGCCGATGGGGATTTGCGCAGAAGGGTTTCAGCCCGATCATCCAGCTCGGGCAAACTTCGCTGTTGGTGTATTGGGTACACATAGAATTTGTTTATGGAAGATTCTCCATTTTGCCAAAGGGGCAGTGCAGCGCGCTGAAAGCCACCGGCGGACTGATTGCAATTTTTCTAGCGATGCTGATTCTCTCTTTGATACGCACAAATTGGAAAGGGTGGCTGGCTAAGGCTTCGCAGAAGAATTCTGCGGGAGCCGCTGCGAGCGCGGAATCTTGATGATGACTTCGCCGGGCCGGGCAAGGCCTAGCTCGTCGCGGGCTATCTTTTCGATTTTGCGCGGGTCGGTCTTCAACTCTCGCACTTCCTGCTCAAGTTCGGAATTTTCCTTGTTTAGCTGATCCAGGCCCTTGGTCACTTTTTCAATCTCCTGCTGGGTGCGGCGCATGGCCAGATAACCGTGGGCGCCGAAAATGTCGTGCACTACGAGGACCAGCACCAGCAGGCCGATGAGCGCGGGTCCGTAATGGCGCAGCACCGGCTGGATTTTTTCTTTGGCGGCCAGCTTTTTCAGTTTTGAAGTACCCATTGTGATGCTTCGCGCGTCAACTTCGCAGATGCCGCGGCGCTTTCGGCTTCGACATAAAGGCGAAGCAGAGGCTCGGTGCCGGAAAGTCGCAGCAGCATCCACGATCCATCGTCAAATACAAATTTTGCGCCATCAGTGCGGTCAATAGATACGACTTTCCGGCCGGCGAGTGTCGAAGCGTCCACGGCCACACGCTTGACGGCATTTGCCTTTTGTTCGTCGGAAAGATGAAGATTTTCGCGAACGGGCCAGAATTCGCGGCCGAGTTTCTTGTACATGGCACGAACTTGTTCGCCGATGGAGGCGCCGCGCGCGGCAATCATTTCGGCCACCAGCAGGCAAGCGAGAATGCCGTCTTTCTCCGGGATGTGGCCGCGAATGGTGAGCCCGGCGCTTTCTTCACCGCCCATGGCGATTTTGTCTTCGCGGATGAGCTGGCCAATGTACTTGAAGCCGACTGGCGTTTGAAAAATAGTTTGGCCGTGCGATTTGGCGACGGCGTCCATCATTTGGGTGGTGGCGACGCTCCGGGCCGCAGGCATTTTCCAATGGCGAGTTTCTACAAGATAGTCGTAGACCAGCGCGAGAATCAGATTGGGCTGGATCCACGCGCCGTCGCTGTCGACGATGCCGAAACGGTCGGCGTCGCCATCAGTTGCGAGGCCAACGGTGGCTTTCGAATCGACCACGGCTTTGCGGAGAGGCGCGAGATTTTCTTCGGAGACATCGGGGCCGGTGCCGTCGAACAGGCAATCGCGGTCGGTGCGCATGGCGTGAACGGTGACGCTGTGATCGGTGAGCGTACGGTCGAGGTAGCCGGCGCCGCAGCCGTGGAGCGCGTCGACGACCAGAGAAGGATTGGCATTGCGAAGCGTGTCGAAATGGACGAGCTCTTCGAGGCGCTTCAAATAGTTTTCGCGGAGATTGACTTTTTCGCCGCGCGCGGGATTCGATGCCCCGTGCGGAAGAGGCGGAACGCTGCCTTTGGCGGCAAGCTGCGAAGCACGCGCTTCGATATCCTTGGTCACTTCCGGAAGAGCAGGACCTGCGTCGGCGGAGGAAAATTTCAGGCCATGATATTGCGCGGGATTGTGGCTGGCGGTGAAGTTGATGGCGCCATCGAGTTTGCGGCGCATGATTTCGAAGGCCACTGCGGGCGTGGGCGTGAAGGTTTCGCAGAGCAGCGTTCGAATTCCGTGGTGCTGCAAAATGTCCACGGCGAGCTGGGAAAATTCTTCGGAGTAGAAACGCGTGTCGTAGCCGACTA
>Ga0137412_10002758_pt1 | contig 13911 bp, 9 predicted proteins | sample CZODoug2_1_16fun_FD_122160 | JGI IMG/M metagenome (GOLD analysis project Ga0137412, IMG submission 122160) | Vadose zone soil fungal communities from Angelo Coast Range Reserve, California, USA - CZODoug2_1_16fungal (Hybrid Assembly) | ecosystem: Environmental > Terrestrial > Soil > Vadose zone... | reverse complement strand
CAGCGCAAGTACTGCGCGCTGGGCCTCAACCAGTTCGATGATCCCGCGCTCCGCATGATCCATCATCTCGATTAATTTTTCCCGCGGAAAAGCGCTGCGCTCCGCGGTCGCCTGCACTTCCACCAATCCACCGGCCTCGGTCATCACCACGTTCATGTCAACTTCCGCCTGGGAGTCTTCTTCATACGCCAGGTCGAGCAGTGTCACTCCTTCCACGATGCCCACACTGGTAGCGGCCACCAGTTGCGTGAGCGGCAGCTTCTTTAGCGTTCCCGCCTCCACCAGCCGCCGGAAGGCAATGGCCATGGCCACACACGCGCCGGTGATGGCCGCCGTGCGGGTACCGCCGTCCGCCTGCAGCACGTCGCAATCAAGGATCACTGTGCGTTCGCCCAAGGCCTGCATGTCGACCACCGAGCGCAGCGAGCGTCCGATGAGCCGCTGGATTTCATGCGTCCGTCCGCCCACCTTGCCGCGCTCCGCTTCCCGCGGGCTGCGCGTAAGCGTGGCCCGTGGCAGCATGCCATATTCCGCGGTGACCCATCCCCTTCCACTGTTCTTCAACCAACCGGGCACTCCGGTTTCGACCGTGGCGTTACACAACACCCGGGTGTGGCCCACTTCAATCAACACCGAGCCCTCGGCCATGGAAGTGTAATGTGGGGTAAGGCGCACCGGGCGCATTGCCTGGGGAGCCCGATCGTTCGGGCGGAAGAATGCCGCCGCGGATTTTTGCTGGGAGTTCATTTCCTGATTGTAAGAGAGCCCCTGCTGCTGTTCCCGTTTCGGGACACGTCCCATAACGGAACTATCTCCCTAAACTGTGGACCTGCCTGAACTTACCACTCCCTGCGACGAGGTTGTCGTTCCAAACTGGAACCAGGCTCAAATCAGAGACATCGCACCGCTTTCCCTTCCCCTTTCTGTAACCCATTGCCACTGAATAACTTAACCTCTCTCTTTCCTTCCCTCCCCATTTGGCCCGGCACGTGCTCTAGCACCAGCACCGGGCAATCGAAAACAACCGAATCCAGAAAGGACAACGGGAAGCCGGCCGTCTTGCGGCTATGAAAGCAATCATGAGCAGTGATGAACCTTAGAACTCCCGTGACCAATTATGAAAAGGAGCGAAGAAATGAACTCAGGTCTGCAGCTGGTCGGGCGAAAGCTCTCCGCGCCAGCCAAGCGTTTAAGTACAGCATCTGTTGATGCTTTGGCCCATCCATCGCCCGGCGCGGGTTTTCCGCGTCAGCAAATGCAAGTTGGGGCAATAACGGTCGATACAACAGACAGGGAAGTTTCCGGTCAGAAAGGAATCTGGGTACAATGGCGATAACTGCTCCTGTTACGTTTCCTGTGGCAACTATGTCGCGACCTGCGGAGCGCATCGGCAAGCTTCATCTGCTCGTGGTTGACGAGGACGCGGCAATTCGCTCAGCATGCTGCGAGATAGCGACCGACCTCGGCTTTGTTCCCCAGACCGTTTCCAGCATTGAAGCTGCCCGTACTCTGCTGCGCGACCAGGGCATTGACATTCTGCTGCTCGATCTGCGAACCCCTCTCGAGGAAGGCCTGGGCCTGCTGAACGAGATCAAGGCGCTCAACCCTGGCTTGATCGTCGTGGCCATGACCGCATTCGCCACCGTGCCCGCCGCAGTCGAGGCGATGCGCACCGGGGCCGCCGATTATCTCACCAAACCTTTCGCCATGGACGAATTGACTGCGGTGCTGGAACGCGCAGTGGAACGAATGATGGAGCGGCGAACCCTGGATGGCGAGAGCCGCCGCTTGCGCGAATCCCTGCGTTCTCCTCAAGGCCTCGGCAACCTGATCGGCCGCAGCCCGGAGATGGACAAGCTTTACCGTATTCTGGCCAAAGTCGCGCAGAGTTCCCATCCCGTCCTGATCCTGGGAGAGAGCGGCGTGGGTAAAGAGCTGGTAGCCCGCTCCATTCATTCCAACGGCCCCCATGCAGACCGGCCGTTTGTGCCCATCGATTGTGGATCGTTGGTGCCGACACTCATGGAGAGTGAGCTCTTCGGCTACGTGAAAGGGGCGTTCACCGGCGCCAATCGTTCCAAGGAAGGCTTGCTGGCCTCGGCCGAGGGAGGGACCGTCTTTCTCGACGAGATTGGCGAGCTGCCGCTTGATCTACAGGCCAAACTGCTCCGCGCCTTGCAGGAAAAGGAGGTTCGGCCGGTGGGCGCCACCCATCGCGTGGCCATCAACGTACGCATCCTTGCCGCCACCAACCGCAATCTTGCCACCATGGTCGAGCAAGGCCGCTTCCGTAAGGACCTCTACTACCGGCTCAGTGTCGTCAACCTGCGTATTCCTCCACTGCGCGAGCGCAAACAGGACATTCCTCTGCTCGCCGCCCACTTCCTGGAGCGGCTATCCCGTGAAACCGGCACCGCCCACATCCTGAGCGACGATGCCTTGCGCACCCTAATGGAGTACGAGTGGCCCGGGAACGTACGCGAGCTGGAGAATTCGCTCGATCGAGCCTGCACCCTTTCCTCCGGCCCGGTCCTACATCTGGGCGATCTACCCACGCAGCTGCAAAACTTTCACCTGCAGCATCGGCGCCCCGTCGCTGTCCCCCCGTCCGCGTTGAACCCTGCCGGTTCTGCACGGGGGCCCGTTCTCCCGTTGGCCCAGTTAGAAAAACAGGCGATCCTCGAAACTCTACGCAAATTAAACGGCGACAAACTCCTGGCCGCACGCCTGCTAGGCATCGGAAAGACCACCCTGTACCGCAAGCTAAAGGAGTACGGCATCGGCGCTCCGGAAGCAGAAGAGGTCCGAACCGACGGCTCCGCGTCCCCGGGACTGTAAAAGCGTAAACCCGAAATAACCAGTGCGGACCCAGTGCGGAATTGGACCGCCCCCCTGCGTCCCTCGGACTCGCTCGTCCGAGGGACATCCCTTCCGCTTCCAACAGCAAAACTTTCCCCTGGCCACCTTAAGGAGGTAGTCGTGAAATCACCGCTGCAGCATAGTGTCCTCATGATCAGTCCCATGTCCGATGCGGCCCGGATCGCCGAAGCCCTGAGCAATGCCCTGGGTTGTCCCGTAAAAGTGGCCGCCAACCAAAGAGCCGGGGTGACCGAACTCCGCCATCATGACTATTCCGTGGTCGTGGTGGACGACTGCACTGCCGAAGCCAATCCCGCCGCCACCGAGATGTTATGGCAAAGCCTGGGTATGGCGGTTCCGGTGCAGATCAACTTCGCTTTTCATGGCGGTCCTCGACTGGCCCGCGAGGTCCAGGCGGCCATTGGGCGCCGCGAGCAACAGCAGGTCCAGGCATTGCGGGCCGCTGCATCGCTGCTCGAAAGTGAATTGAAATCCACCGTAACCGGGCTACTGCTGCAGTCGCAATTGGCACTGGCCGAACCCGAGGTACCACCAAAACTGGCGGGCAAATTGGAACTGGTGGCAGAGCTCGCCTCGACCCTCCGTCGAAGGCTCGCGCACGCCCAAGCCTAGTCTCGCCCTGAGAGCGGCAAGCGGCTAACCGAGAGCCCCAGGTCTCGCCTCCGAGACCTGGGACCCGTGCAAATAGAGGTCTTGGTAGGCCGTCCGTGATGCCAACCGGCCTCCGCTGGCATCCTACAAGCTAGAGTTCACAGTTGGTGTAAGCTTAAGGCGTTCTCAACGCGGCCGCCTCCGTCAATTCGTGATCAGCCATTCATGATTGTCTGGGGTTTGCAAGGCTTGCTGGATCAATTGCCGGACCATCGGTCCGAATCGATTTGAGATCGACCCCGGGTCGCGCAAATATTGAGTGCAACCCACGGCTGCTTAGCATCACCGCGCAGTAACTTCGGCCTACGCGCTGATTCAGGAAAAGCTGGAACAGTCGGGCTTGGCATGACGGCGCAGAAACCTTTGCATCAAGGGAGAGAATCATGAACGATCACACTTTATCGAGCGCAATCCACTCCACTGGCGGCCGCGCAACCAGGCCGGCCACGTATGCGGGCATCCTTTCGCTCGCATTGACTGGATTTCTGTTGCTGGGTGGATGCAATAAGGGCCCGGCGCCTGCCGCCCCCGCTGCCGAGCCTGCCCCCAGTGCCCAGGCTGCTGCGCCCGCGCCCACCGCCCCCGCACCTGCCGAGCAGCCCGCCGCACCTGCACCCGCGCCCGCCCCCGCCGCAGCCCCGCCTCCGGCCGCTCCAGTTGCCGCCGCGGCTCCCGCGCCTCCGCCGCCGCCCAGGCAATACACCGTGCCGGCCGGCACGCCTGTGGTGGTGCGGTTGCAGCAGACGGTGAGTGCCAAGAAGAACAACGTCGGCGATAGCTTCAGTGGCGTTCTGGCCCAGTCCGTGGTGGTCCACGGCGTCAGTGTCATCCGTGCCGGTGCCCCGGTCACCGGTGTGGTCACGGCTGCCAAGGGTCAGGGTAGGTTCAAGGGCGCCGGCGATCTGGCCATAGCCATCAAAAGGGTCGGTGAGTATGAAGTCAGTACCACGTCGTATGAGGCGACCGCCAAGGGCAAGGGCAAACGCAGCGCCGGGTTCATCGGCGGCGGTGGTGGTGGCGGAGCACTGATTGGCGGTCTGGCCGGAGGCGGTAAGGGAGCCTTGATCGGCGGCCTGCTCGGAGCCGGTGCTGGCACTGCGGGCGCAGCTCTTACTGGCAATAAGGACATAACCGTGCCGGCCGAAAGTGTCGTCACTTTCAAGCTTGCCGAGCCCATTACGGTTACCCGGGGACGTGGTTAAGCCCCCATCCCTGTTCCGGAAGTGGGATTGCCCGGGCGCTCGAAGTTGCAGATACTTCAGAGCATAATCAGGGTAACGAGTGATGGGGTCATAGCTGCTCATGTGCAGCCGTTCTGGAGCAACGGCTGCACGGCGGAGCTCCCCCGGAATTCAGCTCCGGAGGCAGAATGGAAAGTGATCCCGCAAGCATGGCGGAGCATAAGCACACCAACCGATGGATGACCATGCTGGCGTTGGGCCTGCTGGCCATTTGCCTGCTTGCCTGCTTGTATATCCTGATCGGATTTCCGGCCGAGGCGCAGACGGTGGGCGGCTCCACCATCGATCCGGCCACTACCCAGGTCCCCGCCTCCCCCACCCCTTACCAACCCAGACGCCAACCCCTGGCAAGTTACGCGGCTCCGGCTGCGGCTCCAGTTACGGTGCAGTCTCCGGCAGCTCTGCACACCGACTCGACCTCAGATGAGATTCATGCCGAGATGAGCGAGGTTCACAGCCAGCTGCGGCAGTCGCAGGAAGCTTTACAGCAAGCGACCCAGGCCCAGCACAGGGTCCGCACCACTTCGGCTCTGTTCCTCGGGGTCTTCGCCATCATTGCAGCTTTGATCGTGATCCAGGTCTACCAGCAGGCGCGCGCCTGGGACAGAGATGCGTCCCGAGCCGTCGCCGAGGTGGAAGCCGTGGCTGCCGAACTGAAGACAGTGCGTGACGCCAGGAGTGAAGCCAGGAGCACGTTGCCGGCCTTGTTGCAGGATGTGGGTGAACATCCTTTGAGTTTTCAGGAAGAGGGCAGTGCATTTTCTCCCCGCGCGCAGGCGACGATTGATGACATTGACGATCTCGCCTACCAGGGCCAGGGTCGCCTGGTTTTTCAGGATCTTTCCTCGGAACCGGAGGCGGCAGTTTACCTGAACGGCCTGCTGCTTTCCGCCGTTGCCCACCTGAACCGCTCCGATCCCTGGACAGCCTTTGCCCGTCTCGATCAGTTTTTCTCCCAGATGACCCGCTTCCCGGATGCGGTGGAGCGGCGGCGAATTACCCAGGCATATTCTTACCGGGCGCTCGCTGGGTATATGGTGCTTGAGGCGCAGGATCGGGAGCCCTCCTGGCAAAGAAAAACGGAGCGAGCGCAGCTGGAGTCTCTGTCGAAACAGGCGTTTACGGATATTGCCCACGCCGCGTCGGTGGATCCCGACTGGCGGCACACGACCTTTGTCGAAGCCTTGCTCTGCAGCCGGTTTTATGTTCCCGAGGAGACCGCCGACAACAGTTCGCGCAGCGATCTTTTTGTGCGCGGCCTGCGCCGTGCAGTCAGTCTTTACAAAGGATTGATCGAAGAGCGTTCCTATCGTGGGCCTTCGCGCCGCAACCTGGCACGCTGCCTTAAGCGAATCGCGGAGCAGACCGGTGAGAAAAGTGATTTCTCCGACTTTGGCTATGGCTTGAACGCATTCCCCACCGACGAGGAACTCGCTGATGAGGTCCTGGCCGCCCGCCAGCCCGCTTCCCAGGACCGGTTCTTATGGCAGTGGCTGTTGGGTGACGAGGAGTTGTTCGCCAATGTCGAGCGCCTCAACCTGGCCGAGTATCGCGCCTTCTGGATCCGTATGCTGGATACTAAAGTCCATCTCAGAAACTGGAGAGCCGATCTGGCGGAGCTACAGCGCATCCGGCCGGCGATGAAAGAGTGGAATGTCCAGCTGCTGCAATCCGATCCGCCCATTACCTTGGCGAACGCCATTTCCCGGCGCCAGGAGCGGTTCGACAACCCCGCGTCTGGAGCCTGATGCCTGTGGAAAGCGCGGGGGTGTAGCCCAAAGGTTACTAACTTACCGTCTGGCAATTCCACCCTCTCCTTCGTATCATAAAGGGGTGCCTATAATTGATAGGCAAGCACCTTGAAGGAGACATCGATGACTACCAAGAGCGTAGAAGCGCCAAACGGGACTGCCAAACGCCGCAAACCGGCCGCTAAAAAGCAGACCCCTACCGCAACTCTCGCGCCCACCCGGGAGGAAATTGCTCGCCTGGCAGAGAAGTACTGGGCTGAGCGCGGCTGGCCAGAAGGTTCACCCGAGCAGGATTGGCTGCGCGCAGAACAAGAACTGAAAACCGCCTCGTAACCGTGCGGGAAGGCAGAACCTTCCCTCCCATTCCCGGTCCTCGGATCACCTCCGCAGCATAAGTTCCGCAGCAAAGATGTGCCCAGGGTGCGTGTGAAGGGCGTGCCCGAAGAATGCTCGGACGAAGCAGCCATGGTTCACTGCTCCGTCTGTCAGTATTCCGCCCCGGAAAAGATACGAAACAGCTTGTGCGGTCACCATTCATTGCCGCGTCAAGCTTCCAAGAGATACGACTTTCGGCCTACGTAGTTCCCATACCGTGGTTTTGGGGTTACCACCCCCTACCCTGTCCGGTCACACTTCGGTGATCTTGAGACTTGGCGGCGTTGAGCGATACTTAACACCAGGGAAAAGCAGACGGTTGCGCTCTTCCTAGTGTACTTTTTGTATTATTTTCTGCCGCGTCTCGTCACCCATGAAAAACGAAGTGCTCGACATTCTGATTCTCGGACTGCTCGTGGTGCTGTTTGCCTCGATCTATCGCAAGCGTGCGTCTGCCCGCCTGCGCTACTGGGTCATCGGCTGGATCCTGGTCCTGCTGCATTTCGCCGCGCTCCTGGTTCCGGCTACTTCGGTTCAAGGACAAGAGCTGGTCGACAGCCTGAGCATCAGCGCCTTGCTGCTTTCCGGCCTGTGCTTCCTTTTCTCCGCCTCCGTCATCTCTCAGGCTCCAGCGGGTAGCGCTCTCGCCGGACTTGGCATTGGCGTTCCGGCACTCTTCTACACCAACTATCTGATCTTCGGGGGGGCGCACCTCTGGCCTCTTTACCTTGCTGCCGCTGCCTGTTCTTCGGCTGGCGTGCTGCTCGCCTGGAAGCTGTGCCGTGGCCGCAGCCGGGTGTGGGCTGTCATGACCCTGGCCTTCGCCGGGGGCGGCATCTGGACCACGGTCTCTATCGTCCACCATCAGCTGGATCACGGCATATCGGCAATCCTGTTTGAGATTTTCCTGGCCTTCGCTGCTCTCTATTGGTTCGATTTCCGCCGCACCTCTACCGGCGTACTGACCTCCATCCTTGGATTGGTGGCCTGGGCTTGCGTGTTTCCCGTCGGGCTGCTTTGCGATTACCTGGTACGGGCTGGGCAGATTCCCCCCGAGCTGTGGAATGTGCCCAAGTATTTTGTCGCTTTCGGCATGATTTTGACCATGCTGGAAGATGAGTTCCTGGCCGTAGGGCGTGCCACGGAGCATTATCGCCTGCTCTTTGCCGCAAACCCGCACCCCATGTGGGTGCATGATCCCGAGACTCTGCGCATCCTTGAAGTCAACGACGCCGCCGTGACCCACTACGGCTACTCGCGCGAAGAATTTGTCAGCATGACACTGCCTGATCTGCGCCCCACCGAAGACGTGGAAGCAATTCTCCGGGAAAATTCTCTGGCCAACTCCACCAAACTGACCGGTCCTTGGCGCCATCGGCGCAAAGATGGCTCTTACATCCAGGTGGACATGGCGTCCCATTTCATCGACTTCCAGGGGCGGAAGTGCAGTTTCGTTCTGGTGCAGGATGTCACCGACCGGCAACAGCTGCATGAGCAGCTGGTTCACCAGGCGCACCACGACCTGCTCACCGGACTGCCGAACCGGTTATTGCTGGAAGATCGCATGCAGCAAAGTCTGGCCCAGGCAGCCCGCTACGGGCAACAAGCCGCAGTCCTCTGTCTGGACCTGGATCGCTTCAAGCAGATCAATGACACCTTTGGCCATGCTACCGGCGATCTCTGCCTGCAGCAGGTGGTCAGCCGGATCTCGGCCCGCTTACGCGCCGTGGATACCTTTGCCCGTACCGGCGGCGACGAGTTTGTGATTGTTCTTGGCGAGCTGGCCAACCGGCATAGCGCCTTGATGGTCGCGCGCAGCGTCCTCGAGAGTATCAATAAGCCGATCGACGTCGACGATGCTACCTTCGACATCTCGGCATCGATTGGCATCTCGATTTATCCGGAAGATGGGACCGATGCGGCTCAGCTGCGCCGCCTGGCCGACGCCGCGATGTACCGCGCCAAGCAGGCGGGCGGCGGGCAGTTTCTTCTGGTGTCTACCCACTGCTCCGGGTCCGCCGACGAGATCAACGAGTTGGAGCGTTTTATGCGCGCCGCTCTCCACGACGGTGGCCTGGAGCTCCTTTACCAGCCGCAATACTCGATAGCGGGCAATCTCTGCGGCCTGGAAGCCATGCTGCGGCTGAATCATCCCCAACTGGGTACCGTTGCGGCCGATCGCTTCCTGCCTGTGGCGGAAGAGCGCGGCTTGATCGTTCCCTTAGGGAATTGGGTCCTGGACGAGGTGTGCCGGCAGAGCATTGAGTGGCAAAGCAAGCATCTCATGCCGCTGCGTATATCGTTTGCTGTCTCTCCGCTGCAGTTTATGCAATCCGACTTCTCCGCCCGGGTGCTCAGTGCGGCGGCCCAGTGTGGCCTCGATCCGAGACTGCTGGAATTGATCGTGACCGAGAGCACGGTCATGCGCAACCGCCCCGAGGTCGCCTCACAGATGCGCAGTCTGGCCGCCCTGGGCGTGCACTTTTCCGTCGCCGACTTTGGCAGCAGCTATTCCTGTCTGAGCCACCTGCACCAGCTACCTGTCAGCACCCTCAAGATCGACTGCTCCTTCATCGAGCGTATCTCCGATCCGAACGGGACGTATACCATCGTGCAGGCCATCATCGCGTTGGCCCATAGCCTGGGCTTCAAGGTCGTAGCAGAAGGCGTGGAGCGCAGCGATCAGATGGAATGTCTGCGCACCCTAAGCTGCGATTTCGTACAAGGGCTCCTTCTGGCCCCGCCCCTGCTGGCGGTGAATGTTACCAAGTACTTCGCGGCCCCAAATCCGCAGGTCGCCAGACAATCGCGGCGCGTATCCTGAGGCCTCCAGCTACGGAGCGGTGATCACCCCGCACGCAATTCTGTCTCCCGCGTTGCCTGTGGGGTCGGTCATCATATCGTCTGCCTTCTCGTGAATCACCATGGCCGTGCCCCCGTTGGCGAAGACCGAGTTCGGCACGTCCTTCTTCAACGAAATGCTTTGGGTCACGAACGAGATGTGCTCCGTGCCATCCGCCATCACTTGCAGGTTGAGAGGCATGTCGCCGGCATGAGCACCCTTCGGGTTCTTGGTCCCATGTTCTTTTTTCTCAGGATTAAAGTGGCCCCCTGCGGACTTGAAATCGGGCCCATCACACTTCGCAGTCATATGGACATGGATGGCGTGCTCGCCCTCGGGCAGGTTCCTGAGATCCAGCTTCACCTTGACCCCGTTGCCTGCGGGAGTGAGGAGAGCTGTTCCTACATCCTGACCCTGGGCGTTCTTGAAGTCCACTTCCAAACCTTTGTTCTTGTGCAATGCCGCCGAAGCTGATACTGCCAACAAAGCCGGTAGCGCAGCTACGCATACTCTGTGCAATCTGGTCATGATTCTCCTCGCGTCCTGGCCGGGATTCCGGCGCACGGCTAGCATAACCGATCTCTCCATGCAGGCTCATCAACTTCCTTTACGTAACCGTGCCTGTTCCCTAAGCTTTGTCCGATAACGCTCTAAGCCACTTGTTATCAAGGTAATGCACATCAAGTGTTATGTACGCCCGGAAGCACCGAACCTAGAGTGATAACAACACTCCAGAGAGCGGGCACGCCATGATTCCTCGCATTTTGATCATTGACGATGAAGCTGACATACGTGAAGTGACCGCGCTCAGCCTGGAAACCATTGCCGGCTGGCAGGTAATCCTGGCCCCCTCCGGGGCACAAGGCATACGTCGCGCTTCGCTGGAGCAGCCGGATGCAATTTTGCTGGACGTCATGATGCCCGACATCGACGGCCCGACCACTTATCAGATCCTGAAGCAGAACGGGAACACCGCACACATTCCGGTCCTTCTGCTCACGGCCAAGGTGCAAGGCCAGGACCGACGTAAGCTCGACGAGCTGGGAGCAGCCGCCATTCTCTCCAAACCCTTCGATCCCCTCACGCTGGCCGACCAGATCTCTGAGATCCTGGGCTGGGAACGAGGGAGTGACTACAAGAGCGGCCCCTCAACCGCCGTAAGCCTCGCCGGCGACTAAAATCACCCTCCCCCAAAACCTATACAACCGGAATCGAGAAGGATACCCCAGCGTGCCGTGGGGTCTCGCGTTTGAGTTCTTGATTTCCCTTAAGTCGTCGGCCGCGGCTTGACCGCGAGAAATACTGGCGGCAACGGATTTCCATTGATATCCGTGAGTTTCGGGTCGATCTGCTTGGTGTCCAGCAGCGTCGTGGTGTCGATCACATGCAGCTGATTGTCGCCCGTGGTCCCGGCAAAAAAGAGGGTGTTGTCGGGTGAGAAAACCCCCGCCACCGGCGCGACCGCATTGCCGGACAGCGTGACGCTGCTGAGCGTGCCCGGAGAGCCTGCGGTGGTGGATGGCTTGTACACCGGCAACAATGCACCCCCGGAAGGCGTCGTCGTTGCGCTGCTCCCGTAAGTTACGAAGGCTTCGAGCGAGTTGGTGGCCGGCACCACTTCATTGATGTTGGTAATCCCGTAAGCAGCCAGCGAAAACTGGTTCACCACGGGAGCAGGATTAAGCGTAATCCCCGTGGTTTGCCCATTGGCATTCGTCGGACAGGCATTGATGGGAACCGTAAGCGACACATCTGTCAACTCCGCCGGATTCGCCGAGGCGCCAATGATGTGGTTGAAGTCTATGTAAGGTTGGTTCGGGTCAACCGGAACAGGGATCGTGGCCACATGGTCCGAAACTGCGGCAACCGTGCCCGCCTCCGGATAATTCACCACCGGCGCCACCGTGGTGTCGGGGCACTCTCCGTATGCCGAGGTCGTCGCACCGGAGAGAAAGACAGCCGCAGCCGGAATCGTTACTGCAAGGTCCGGCGAGCAGAACATGTTGTACGTGTTGTTGGGGTTTGCCGTGGTATTGGGTGGATAACTTGTCGGATCCTGGGGGATCGGGCTGGTGGTGTTGGTCGCCGGGCAGATGCCGGTTGTGGGCGTGGCCTGATTCGCAGGGAGGGTTTCAACCGACCATCCGGTGAAGTTGTTGTGGATATAGAGCACGCCATTGCCCACGATGTAGACCGTCTGACCGTCGGGCGCGAACACGGCTTTCTGTCCGACTCCAGCGAACGACGTGTACGCCCCGGACGATGGCGTGTACAGATAGAGCACTCCCCGTAATTGATCGTTGACCACCACGGTCGAGTTGGTGGGCGAGACCGCAAGCACCACGCCCGGCACGTTGGGCACCTCGGAGGCAAGACTGTTGGTGGTCGCGGTATACGTCATCAGCTCTTTATAGCTGCCGAAATAAAGCGTCGTGCCTGTGGGATCCAGCACCATGGAGTTGGGTGAATAAGGCATCTTGATCTGGTTGCCTATGGTCCCGGTGGAAAGATCGATAGGCACGAAGTACGGGGAACCCGGGCTGGACACCCAGATGAAGTTGCTGTTCTTGCCCGGGGACGCAATCTGCACAAAGTTGCTGAGCACAGGAACACCGGTCCCCAGGGTCCCCATCACATTGATCGGAGCCGGATTGCAGGTGGTGGGCTGGCAGATGGCGGTGATCGCCGAGTTCGATGGAAAAGACGCCGTGACCCCGCCGGTGGAGCTGACGGCAATACTGCCAGGGTTGGTGGACACGTAGGTCAGTGCCAACCCGTTGATGACGTTGTTATTCGTATCCGTCACCGTCGCGGTGAGCGCCAGGGGAGTGTTCAGCGTGACATTGGCATTTGTGGCGCCGGTAGAGGCGACATTCAGCTTGATGCTGGCCGGCGGGCAGGTATAGAAGTAGCCGGCGTTGCTGCTGGTCTGGGCAATGGTGCCCGTGATGAGCGTAGAGCCAGGAGCCTGGGCTGTGGCGACGCCATTCTGGTCGATGGTGACTACGCCCGCGCTGGCTGCGGCGTAAGTAATGTGGCCGATGAGCGCGTTACAGGCGGGAACCGTGGCAGCACTGCCGTCTGTCGGCGCCGGCGAGCACAGCAAAACCGGTTGCCCGGTGGGAATCGTCTGGCTTGGGCATTGACCGGTAGTCCCGGTCGACGAGCAATAGGCGGTCGCGTCGAGCGCTTTTGTCTGGCCCTGGGAAAGACACTGGGGCGCCCCCGCGTTCCCGCTCGTCGGACCCTGGATGGAGATACTGGTGAGCGGTGGGTGCGAATACACCGCGACCTGGTTGCTGCTAAAACCAGCGGCGCTGGCGGTCATATAAGCGACCCCGGTCTTGTTGGTGGGGAGGCAGGTGGTGTAATCAGCAACCGCAGGGGTATGGAGATTCCAGGTGCCGCCACACACCGCGCCCGTGGGCGAAACGTCGGCAATGGTCCGGTCGGACGTGCCGTAGGTATAACTGCCCACCGACGCTGAGCCGCCCTTGCAGTTCTGCGCCGAAGGAGCCTGCAGTTGCGAAGTCTGCGAGAACGCTACTGATAAGCCTGTGGTCTGAGGCTGCAACGCAATGGAAACTGGTTGGTCGTTGGTGTAGCCGTAACCGACCCCGTTGCAGTAATTGGAATTTTTGTTAGCGCAGCCCTGGATGGAAAGACCCACTGGGACGGTAAGTAGAAGCAAAACCACAAAAGTCAAAAACCGCTGCATGAAACCTCCCCGCCGGGTGTCGCCGCTCCCGGCGGTTGATGAACTACGAAAGCGAATCTCCGGCACGGGTATGCTGGAGCCGCAAACTTCCCAGTGGCTTGTCCTTGAGGAAAAGCCACGCCTCGCGCATTTCGGTGGTGCCTCAGCAATCGGAGATCGCTCGCCTGCCTGACTCGTTCCACCAACCAGCTCTGCCCCAGGCTGACTCTCCCCTCGTGGGAGCGTGACTGTGCGTTGCCTGATCGCCGGCACCGTGGACACCTCTCCGATGCGCGTGCAGAGTTGTGCGTGGTCAACGTCCTAAGTGTAGAAGGGACTGGGCCTCGAGGCAACAGGCGACAGTCTAGCTCTGCGGAGGCATGTACTGTTCGAACCACGCCAAAGCCCGGGCCAGCACGTCGCGGCGATGTTGCGGCGAGTTGAAGTGATGCCCCTCATCGGGGTAAACCACCA
>Ga0137412_10002756_pt1 | contig 13921 bp, 14 predicted proteins | sample CZODoug2_1_16fun_FD_122160 | JGI IMG/M metagenome (GOLD analysis project Ga0137412, IMG submission 122160) | Vadose zone soil fungal communities from Angelo Coast Range Reserve, California, USA - CZODoug2_1_16fungal (Hybrid Assembly) | ecosystem: Environmental > Terrestrial > Soil > Vadose zone... | reverse complement strand
CACTCCGCCACATGTCATACTCTGTATGCACACATACTGGTGTGCATGGTTTCGCGCAGAGAGGACACCCGTGAACTTCGCCGAATCCTTCGAGGCACGGACGAGGTTGTCCGGCAAGTCCTTCGAGCGCGCGAAACATAGCGTGCCGGGTGGGGCGGGCAGCACCGCCCGACTGCCGCGAAATGGCTGGAAGCCGTATCCGCTCTTCATCGCCGACGGCAAGGGAGCACGACTGACCGACGTGGACGGCAACGAATACATCGACTACCTGCTGGGTCTGGGCCCGATGATTCTTGGCCACCGCCACCCCGTGGTGACCCGCGCCGTCATCGATGCGATCGAAACCTACGGCACGTGTTTCGGTCTGCCCTACGAACTCGAGATCGACGCCGCCGAGAAGGTCGTTGCGGCGGTGCCCGGCGTCGAACAGGTGCGGTTCACGAACTCCGGATCGGAGGCGGTCGGGACCGCTGTCCGGCTTGCGCGAGCCACCACGGGGCGCCGCCTCATCGTCCGCTTCGAAGGGCACTACCACGGCTGGCAGGACACGGTGTACTGGTCCAATCACGTCGATCCGGTGCTTGCCGGACCGGCGAATCACCCGCGCCCCGTCGCGATGGGGCCCGGCGTACCGGCCGAGTTGGAGTCCACGCTGGCGGTGCTCACGTGGAACGATCCGGAGCTGTTCAGCCGCTTCATGATCGAACGCGGTCACGAGGTCGCCGCGGTCCTGACGGAGGCGGCGGTGTTCAACACCGGATGCATCCTTCCCGAGCCCGGCTATCTCGAACTGCTGCGCGCGGAGACACTGAAGTACGGAGCGCTGCTGATCTTCGACGAGGTCATCACCGGCTTCCGCTTCGCACGCGGCGGCGCCCAGGAATGGTTCGGGGTGACCCCGGATCTGACCACGTTCGCCAAGGGGTTGGGTGGCGGTTTCCCCGTGGCCGCAGTGGGCGGGTCCATTGCCGCCATGCACCTCGTTGCGGACGGTACGTATTCCCATTCGGGCACCTATAACGCGAACGTCGTGCAATGCGCGGCCGTGTCGGCAACCATGGACGTGCTCGCCGAACCCGGCTTGTTCGAGCGCCAGCGGGCATTGGGATTTCGCCTCGCAGACGGCCTGGCTACGTTGGCCACCGAGCGCGGCCTCGATGCGTACGTCGAAGGACTCGGTACCGTGTTCCAACTCTGGTTCGCCGATGCACCGATTCGAAACTGGCGCGATGCGGTGGCGCACGCCGATGAAGCCCTCTTTACGCGCTGGTATCAGGAGATGGTCGTGCGTGGCGTGCTCTTTCACCCGTTGCAGTTCGAGAATCTGTTCGTGTCGCTCGTCCACGACGATCACGACATCGACGAGACGCTCAACGCGGCTACCGATGCCCTGACCGTGGTGGCCAAGGAGCGCAGGACACGTGGACCGGCCGGCCCGTGAGCGGAGTGTTCATCGGGCTCGATCTGGGCACGTCCGCCGCGAAAGCGGTGGCGCTGAGGTCCGACGGCTCGGTGCGGGGACGCACACGTCACACGTATCCGACATCGCGGCCGCAGCCAGGTGCGGCGGAACAGAACCCCGCCGATTGGTGGGCCGCGACGATGGCCGCCCTGAGCGAACTCGCCAGCGTCGTGCCCGCAGAGACGTGGCAGGGCATCGGGCTGTCGGCGATGCTGCCGACGCTGGTCGAGCTCGACCGGCACGGTGCTGCGATCGGCAGCGCCGTCACCTGGGAGGACGCCCGCGCGGAATTCGAGGGGGCGAAGCTACGCGAGAGGGTCGGCGCCGACCGCCTCTACCGGATCACCGGACAGCACGTGGACGGACGCTACCTCGCGCCGATGCACCGGCGTCGGGCCGCCGCCGGATCGGAGACCGCCACCGTAGTGGGCGCCAAGGACTGGCTGTTCGGCCAACTCACCGGTGAGCTGCTGACGGACCCGAGCACCGCGACCGGCTTCGGTGTCTACGACCTGAACGCCGCTGGGTGGGATCCCGACCTGGTAGCGGCCGCCGGAGTGCCCGCGTTGCCGCCGGTCGCTCCGTCAGACACTGCACTCTCCCTGCTGCCCGTGGTGTGTAGCGCACTGGGCTGTCGATCCGGGACGCCGGTGGTGCTTGGCGCAGCGGATTCGGTTCTTGGCGCCTACGGCCTCGGCGTTGACTCCCCTGGCGAGGTGGCCGTGATCGGCGGTACCAGCACCGTCGTGATCGCGGTGTCGAGCACCTCCGTGGTCGATCCACGGCAGCGTTATCTGGTGACGCCTCTTGTCGACTCGCGATACGGGCTGGAGATGGACCTGCTGGCCACCGGATCGGCGATCAGTTGGCTCGCCGATCTGCTCGGATTCGCCGACTCCGCCGCATTGACCACTGCCGCAGCTGCTGTCGGCGCGTCCGAGGCGCCACTGTTCTTGCCGTACTTGGCGCCGGGTGAGCAAGGCGCACTGTGGGATCCGAGCTTGACCGGTGTCCTGAGCGGGTTGCATCTGGGAGTCCGCCGCGATCAGGTGGCCCGGGGTCTGATCACGGGAATCGTGGTGGAACTGTCTCGCTGCGTGGCGATCCTGGAGGAAGCAACCGGAGCCAGCGGTCCGATCAGGGTGAGCGGTCCAAGTGCGTCGGGCGCCCTGATGCGGCGCGACCTCGCCGATGCCACGGGCCGGCCGGTGCTGTCGGACAACAGCGGGGAGGTCGACCACTCGGCGATCGGTGCGGCCGCGTACGCCGCCGTCGCCTGCACGGGTCTGCGACCACCGGTTCGGGATGACATCCGCACCGTCGACCCGAATGCGTCCATGGCCGCGATGTGGGCCGGCCTGGTCCAGCGTCACGACGACGCACTGCGTGCCGCCCAGAAGCACGGGCCGTGCGACTGACCGGCAGTACGCGGATCGTCGTCGACCGGGCCGCCGCGCGACTGCTCTGAGGACGGTCACGGCGGGGTCGGCGGCCAATGGTTACTCGCCCGAAACCCATTCCTCATACAGAGTATGCACTGTAGTGTCTGACCAGGACAACCGACCATGGGAGACCGACAATGGCCACATCACCGTCGCCTGAGCAGCACGCCCCAACGGGATTGAAGTCCGGCGCACTGCGGGCCGGCGACGTGGTCGTCATGGCATTGGCCAGCTCCGGTCCGACCCAGAGCGTCGCGGTCTCGTTGGCTGCGATCATGGCCACCGTTGCCTACGCCGGCTTCCTGCCGATCCTGATCTGTTTCGTACCGATGCTCGGAATCGCGTTGGGATATCAGCGCCTTCACGCCTGGCAGCCGAGCGCCGGCGCGACATATTCGTGGGTGGGGCGGGTTCTCAACCCTCACGCCGGCTTCTTCGCCGGCTGGATCATGCTGCTCTACTACACCGTTGGCACGACCAGCCTGACCATCCCGCTCGGCAGCTACCTGCTCAGCTTCTTCTCCGACGATGCCGCCAACAACTCCTACGCGGTCGCGACGGTCGGCACCGTGTTCAACCTGATCGTCCTCGTGATCGCCGCCCTCGGCGCGCAGCTCTCCGCCCGCTTCCAATGGGTGTGGGCCATCTTCGAATACGCACTCATCCTCGGATTCGCGATCGCCGCGATCGTCTACATCATCGGCGGCCACGACGGCGTCGTCACCGTGGACTCGTCGTGGTTCACCATCAGTGGCGCAGGCGGCTTCAAGTCGCTGATATCGGGTGTGCTGCTGGCCATCTTCTTGTACTCCGGGTGGGACACAGCGGCGTACGTCGGCGAGGAATCCTCGGGCGCGAAGGCCGGGCGAGCCGCCCTGACCAGCGTCATCCTCTTGTTCATCATCTATTCCGTCACGGTGCTGGCTTTCCAGGGCATCGCACCCATGCAGGAGATGCAGGATCACGCGGCCAACATCCTGGCATTCGTCGGCGAGCGGATCGGCGGCGGCTTCTGGAAACAGGTGATGATCGTTGCCGTCCTCGGCGGCACACTGGCCTCGCTCCTGGCTGCCATCGTGAGCTCGTCGCGCATCGGTTTCGCCATGGGCCGCGACAGAGTGATTCCGTCGTGGTTCGGCGGGGTCAGCGCCCGCTTCGGCACGCCATGGAACGCGACGATCCTCTTCGGCCTGCTCAATGTCGTGTTCCTTTGGGGCTCCACCCTGATCGATTCCGTTGGCGCGGCGCTCTCCGACATCGTCAGCACGCTCGGGTTGATGGCCGCCATCTTCTACCTGCTCACCGCAAGCACGGCCATCTGGTGTTACCGCCACCAGATCGCGGCCTCGGCAACCGATTTCGTGATCGGCGGGCTGTTGCCTGGGTTGGGCGCGGTGTTCATGGCGTTCGTGGTGATCTATTCCTTGGCGTCGGGGTCGCTCAACGGCGTCGAGATCTCCTTCGGGGTCGGCCTGTCCCTACTGGGACTCGTGCTGTCGGTGATCTCGGCGAAGACCGGGCACGCCCGCTACTACACCGACCCGCGCAGCAGCTACGGCGATCACGTCGAAGCCGAGCTCACGCGTCCAGCCCCGTGAACTGACATCACGCCCAACGGTCTAGACGAGGCGCGTCGCGAGAGTCCCCACACCAGGGCCATCAAGCTCGCTCAACGCTGCGGCCCGCCCGGCCATCACCATCAACAGCGCCTCACCCTGGCCTTGAACCACGGGGCCCTTGCCGTAGGACCAGTCGGAGTCCGTGGCGACCAGCCGGACGCCGCGGACCCGCAACGCGCCGCGGATGGTCGGTGAATAGCGGACGAAGTCCAGTGCGGCGCTGAGCCGTTCAGCGGGAATCGTCCGCGCCAGGCCCAGCGGACGTCGAATGTCCTGCTGGTGAATCATGTTGTCGGTCAGCGCTACCCGGCCGCCGAAGCCGGCCCCGAGGCCGTGCGGCAGGGCATTGTCTCGAAGCAGTCCGATGAGGTCGTCGGTGGAACTGCCGGCGAGGTCGGCAACCGCAAGTGCGTTGATGCGGTCGGTCTGCAGGCGGCCCTTCAGGAAACGCGTCGCCAGCTGCCCGCCGGACAGCCCCTCGAAGCTGACGCAATGAGCGGCGACGTCGCGCACCGTCCAGCCGTCGCACAGCGACGGCGTCGCCCACTGCTCCGGCGTCAGCCCGCCCAGGAAGTCCGCGAAGTCCAGACGTTCGGCGCGGGCGAGCTCCAACGCGGTCACGGGCCGTCCACCGTCACGCACACGCCGATCGCACCGCCACCGACGTGGATCGCCAGCACCGGCCCCATGTCGCTCACGGCCAGCGACTCGATCTGCGGCAGCCGTGCCGTCAGCGCCGCACCGAGCACGTCGGCGTCGTCGTGGTTGTCGACGTGATGGACGACGATCGAGGCCGAGCGGTCGCCGACGAACTCCGCGACCGCCTCGATCATCGCCGCGTGGGCCTTCGACAACGTCCGGATCCGCTGGGACAGCACCAACCGGCCGTCCACGTCGAGGCACAGCAGCGGCTTGAGGGACAGCGCCGTGCCCAGCCATGACGCGGCGGTGCCGATCCGCCCGCTGCGCCGAAGGTTGTCGAGTCGGTGCACCACGATGAAGGCGCGGCCACGCGGCACGGCGGACCTGGCCGCGGCCTCGACGGCGTCGAGGTCCTCACCCGAGGCCGCCGAGCGGGCCGCCGCCACGGCGACGAACCCGACACCGGCTGCCGCGGACCGGGCGTTCACGACGCGCACCGCGGGCCCGAATTCGCGCGCGGCGGCCACGGCGGTGCTGAAGGTGCTCGACAACGCCGCCGACAGATGCACCGCGACGACGCCGTCTCCTCCGCTGTCGGCCAACGCCTTGCGGTAGGCCTCGGTCAGGTCGGCGGGCGCGGCACCCGCGGTGGTGACGTGCGCCCGATCGTGGATGTCGTAGGGCACCGGATCGATCCCGTCGCGCAGATCCGTACCGTCCACCAGGACGTGCAACGGGACCTGACGAATCCCCCACCGCTGCAACTCGTCCGGTTCCAGTCGAGAGGACGAATCGGTGACCACCACGACGGCCATGGTCAGTCGCCGGCGACTTCGGAGACCGCGACCCCCGCCTCGGCGAGGCCCTTCATCATCAACTCGGCGACGGCCGCATGTGCCTCGAAGTTCCAGTGGATGCCGTCCGGGTTGCCGCGTCCGCTCATCACCTCGTCGCCGACGGCGGCCTTCAGGTCGACGATGGGCACGTCGTGATCACGTCCCCACGACGTGATCGCGGCGACGGTCCCGTCGCGCCAGCGGTGCGACCGGCCATAGGTGTCGGCGATGTGCACCGACGGGATCGTCGCCACGAACGGAATGCCCGGCCGGTTGAAGTCGATTGCGGCCCTGGTCTGTTCGAGGTAGTCGGCGCTCAAGTGCGGAGGCAGTGCTGGCCGAGCGATCGGCGACAGCCGCGGCTGCAGCCAGCCGTATCCATCGCGGGCCCACCGCCTCAGCAACGGCGGTCGAACGTAACGGATCAGTTCGCGCACCGCGGTCGGCAACGGGGACGGCAGTGAATCCATGCCGCTGGTCGCGACGATCACCGCGCCCGCGCGGGGCAGGGCCGCCCACGCACGGGGATCCTGGATGGCCGCCCACCACACGTCGCGGCAGGTCCAGCCGATCCGGCCGACCACCTCGACATCCCAACCGAGTTGGGCGGCAACGATGTTGGGCCAGATCCGGGGATCGTCGGCGGGTAGTCCACCCTTTGGTCCGTAGTAGGACAGGGAATCGCAGAAGATCAGCAGTGTGGGCTTGTCAGAGGACATCGTTTGCAACCTGTGCCGATGCGTTCCAGACGTCGAGCCGCCACCGGACGTCGTCGGCCCCGGCATCCGGTTCCGAATGACCGGACAACTGCACCCAGCTGGCGTTGCCCATGCCGCCCAGAATCGGCCAGTTGTCCACCGGCAGACGGAGCAGGGCTGCGGTCAAGGCGGCGATCAACCCGCCGTGGGCCACCAGCACGACGGGGCGGTCGGCCTCGTCGACACCCCATTCGGCCTGACTGGCCACCAGATCCGCGACCACCGGCAGACTGCGCTCCGCCACGTCGATCCGGCTCTCGCCGCCGTGCGGGGCCCATCGCGCATCGTCCCGCCACGCCAACCTGGCACCTGGGGCGAGGGCGTCGACCTCGAGGTGCGTCATGCCCTGCCAGTCGCCGAGATGGGTTTCGCGCAGTCGGGTGTCGACGGATACCGGCAGCCCCGCACGCTCACTGAGCGCCATCGCCGTGTCCAGCGCGCGACGCAGATCCGACGACACGATCAGCAGCGGTTGCCGCTTGGCAAGCACCTCGGCGGCGGCGACGGCCTGCATCCGTCCCAGATCGCTCAGGTCGGTGTCGAGTTGGCCCTGCATCCGACTGCCCGCGTTGTATTCGGTCTGCCCGTGCCGCAGCAGCACCAGACGGCGGACCCTCACTCGTGACCGTCCACGTCGACCGGCACCAGCGGGCAGTCGCGCCACAACCGGTCCAGTGCGTAGAAGTTGCGCTCGTCCTGGTGCTGGATGTGCACGACGATGTCGATGTAGTCCAGCAGCACCCAGCGGCCTTCGCGGGTGCCCTCGCGGCGGGCCGGTTTGTGTCCGGCGGCGCGCATCTTCTCCTCGACCTCGTCGACGATGGCGTTGACCTGCCGGTCGTTGGACGCCGAGGCGATGACGAACAGATCGGTGATGACGAGTTGCCCAGAGACGTCGATCACGACGACGTCGTCGCCGAGCTTGTCGGTGGCCGCCCTCGCTGCCACCGTGGCCATGCCGATGGCTTCTTCGGATGCGGTCATGCGTGGGACTCCTTGGTGGCCGTCTTGTTGGCCATCTTGTTGACCGTCGTGTGTGCCGGGTAAAGGCCGCGCTTGGTGACGTACTGGACGACGCCGTCCGGCACCAGGTACCAGATGGGCCGCCCCGATTCTGCGCGACGACGGCAGTCGCTCGACGAGATGGCCAGGGCGGGCACCTCGACCAGGCTCAGCGCGTCTTGGGGCAACTCCTTCATGGCGGCGGCGATGTGTTCGCCGTCGAGTTCGTAACCGGGTCGGCTGACACCGACGAAACGGGCCATGGAGAAGAGGTCCTCCCAGTTCTGCCAGGACAGGATGGACGCGAGCGCGTCGGCACCGGTGATGAAGTAGAGCTCGGTATCGGGGTTCAACGCCCCGAGGTCGCGCAGCGTGTCCTTGGTGTAGGTCGCTCCGCCACGGTCGATGTCGACGCGGCTGACGGAGAACCGCGGGTTGGCCGCGGTCGCGATGACCGTCATCAGGTAGCGATCCTCGGCGGCGGTGACGATGCGCTCACGCTTCTGCCACGGCTGGCCGGTCGGGACGAATATCACCTCGTCGAGGTTGAACAGGTCCGCCACCTCGCTGGCCGCGACCAAGTGACCGTTGTGGATGGGGTCGAAGGTCCCACCCATCACGCCCAGCCTGCGTTGAGTCACGAATAGCCAGCCTAGACCGGCAGCAACTGATCGATCACCGTGGCGAGCTGCTTGGCCGACCGGCACTCGTGCATGGTGATGACGTCCTCGTAGCGCGGTACCGCAGAGTCGCCGCTCCCCCACAGGTGTTTGGGTTCGGGGTTGAGCCAGTGCGCGTGCCTGCTGGCGTTCACCATGTGCGCGAGCAAGTCGGTCTCGGGGTTGCGGTAGTTGTTGCGTCCGTCGCCGAGCACCAGCAGCGAGCTGCGCGGCGACAGCACGTTGGGGAAGTCGTTCAAGAACGACACGAAGGCGTGGCCGTAATCGGAGTGACCGTCACGGGTGTACACGCCCGCCTCGCGAGTGATGCGCTGGACTGCGACGGCGAGGTCGGCATCGGGGCCGAAGAGGTCGGTGACTTCGTCGGTGGTGTCGATGAAGGCAAAGACGCGAACTCTCGAGAACTGCTGACGGAGTGCGCTGACCAACATCAGGGTGAAGTGGCTGAACCCCGCGACCGACCCTGACACGTCGCACAGCACCACCAGCTCGGGGCGGGCCGGGTGCGGCTTCTTGAGCACCACGTCGATGGGCACACCGCCGGTGGACATGGACTTGCGCAGCGTCTTGCGCAGATCGATCTCACCGCGACGCGACCGGCGCCGCCGCGCCGCCAGCCGGGTGGCCAACGTGCGCGCAAGCGGTGCCACCACCCGACGCATCTGGCGCAGCTGCTCACCGGAGGCGCGCAGGAACTCGACGTTCTCGGCGAGCTGCGGGATGCCGTACATCTGAACGTGGTCGCGGCCCAGTTGCTCGGCGGTGCGACGCTTGGTCTCCGACTCCACCATCTTGCGCAGCTGCGAGATCCGCCTGGCGGCAATGGCCTTGGCGATCTGCTCCTGTGTGGGCGTCGGGTCGTCGCCGTACCCTGCGAGCAGTCCGGCCAGCAGCCTGCCCTCGAGCTCGTCCAGTGCCATCGCCTTGAGCGCTTGATACGACGAGTACGACGGTCCGCGGCTGGAGCTGTAGCGGCCGAATGACTCGACGATCTGCGCGATCATCGCCGCCAGGCGGTCGTCCATGTTCTCGAGCTCCGGGTTGTCCGACAGCATCGCGATGAGCGCGTCGCGCATGGCCTCGACATCCTGCGGCGGCAGCCCTTCGGGATTGTGGTCGGTTGCGCCGTCCTCGTCGTCGTCGAGCACGGTGCGGTCACCGAGCGCCGCCGGGAACCACAGATCGAACATCGCGTCGTAGGTGTCGCGATGGTCGGCGCGCCGCAGCACGGCACAGGCCAGCCCCTCGCGCAGCACCTCGCGGTCGCCGAGTCCGAGCACGGCCATCACCCGGCCTGCGTCGACGGTCTCCGACGGGCCGACGGCGATGCTCACCGAGCGCAGCGCTTCGACGAACTCCACCAGGTGCCCGGGAAGTCCGTGTGGCGCAAGCGGTTGCGGCGGGCTGGTGCGTCGGACGGCCATCAGTCGAACTCCTTAAATTAGGTTTCGATTCAATTCAGACTCCGTCTCAATTCAAGCGGAGCTCGCCGGACGCGCGCTTCTGGTCTGACTGGTGCTTGAGCACGACGCCGAGGGTGGCGGCGATCACCTCGTCGTCGATGGTGTCGAGTCCCAGCGCCAGAATCGTGCGACCCCAGTCGATGGTCTCGGCGACCGACGGCACCTTCTTGAGCTGCATGCCCCGCAGCACCCCGACGATGCGCACCAACTCCTCCGCCAGCCGCTCCGGGAGTTCCGGCACGCGTGAGAGCAGGATGCGCCGCTCGAGTTCGGCGTCGGGGAAGTCGATGTGCAGGAACAGGCAACGGCGTTTGAGCGCCTCGGAGAGCTCGCGCGTCGCATTGGAGGTCAGCAGGACGAACGGCTTGCGGGTCGCGGTGATGGTGCCGAGTTCGGGCACTGTGACGGCGAAGTCGGACAGCACCTCGAGCAGCAGGCCCTCGATCTCGATGTCGGCCTTGTCGGTCTCGTCGATCAGCAGCACGGTGGGTTCGGTACGCCGGATGGCGGTCAGCAGTGGGCGCGACAGCAGGAACTCCTCGCTGAACACGTCCATCTTGGTCTGATCCCAGTCGCCCGACCCGGCCTGGATGCGCAAGATCTGCTTGGCGTGATTCCACTCGTAGAGTGCGCGGGCCTCGTCGACGCCCTCGTAGCACTGCAACCGGACGAGCTCGGAGCCGGTGGTCTGCGCGACGGCGCGGGCCAGCTCGGTCTTGCCGACGCCGGCGGGACCCTCGACGAGCAGCGGCTTGTCCAGCCGGTCGGCGAGGAAGACGGCGGTGGCCGTGGCCCTGTCGGGCAGGTATCCGGTCTCGGCGAGCCGCGTGGCGACATCCTCGATGTCGGTGAACAGCGGTATCGGGCGGGCGGGAACGCTCACTCGTCTACTTCTCCTCGTTAGGCTGGACGGGTGTGGCCGTCGCCCCACACGATCCACTTGGTTGACGTCAATTCCGGCAGCCCCATCGGGCCGCGGGCGTGCAGCTTCTGGGTGGAGATGCCGATCTCGGCCCCGAACCCGAACTGCTCGCCGTCGGTGAACGCCGTCGACGCGTTCACCATCACCGCCGCGGCATCCACTTCATCGGTGAAGCGTTGCGCGGCAGCAAGATTCGTCGTCACGATGGCCTCGGTGTGGCCGGTGCCGTACTCGTTGACGTGAGTGATCGCGGCGTCGATGCCGTCCACCACCGCAAGCGCGATGTCCATCGAGAGGAACTCGGCGCGCAGTTCATCCTCGCTGGGATCGAGATGCACCGTCACGCCTGCATCCTGGAGCGCGCCGACCAGGCGTGGCACGGCCAGGTCGGCGATGGCGGCGTCGATCAACAGCGATTCGGCGGCGTTGCACACGCTTGGCCGACGCGTCTTGGAGTTCAACAGGATGCGTTCGGCGACATCGAGATCGGCCGCCGAGTGCACGTAGACGTGACAGTTGCCGACGCCCGTCTCGATGGTCGGCACCGTCGCGTCGCGCACCACCGCGTCGATCAGGCCGGCTCCCCCGCGAGGGATGACGACGTCGACGAGACCGCGGGCCTGGATCAGGTGGGTGACGGTGGTGCGGTCGTCGCTGGGCAGCAGTTGCACGGCATCGGGGGTGAGGCCCTCCTCGACGAGCGCGGCGCGCAGCGCGGTCACCAGCGCGGCGTTGGAGCGCGCGGCCGACGAACTGCCGCGCAACAGCACGGCGTTGCCGGACTTCAGCGTGAGACCGAAGGCGTCGACCGTCACGTTGGGCCTGCCCTCGTACACCATGCCGATCACGCCGAGCGGAACGCGCTGCTGGCGCAGTTGCAGACCGTTGGGCAGCGTGCTGCCGCGCAGCACCTCGCCAATCGGGTCGGGCAGACCGGCGACTTGTCGCAGCCCTGCGGCGATGCCGTCGACCCGCTGCGGGTTGAGGGCGAGCCGGTCGAGGATGGCCTCCGGCGTGCCGGATGCCCTGGCGACGTCGAGGTCTTCGGCGTTGGCGGCCAGGATCTGGTGCACATGGGCGAGGACGAGGTCGGCGGCTGCGTGCAGCGCCCGGTCCTTCGTCGCGGTGTTCAACGTGCCCAGCGCGCGGGCGGCGACGCGCGCCCGTCGGGCAGCGTCGTGAACCTGTTGACGCAGACCGTCCTGCGCTGGTGCCTGCACGCTCATTAGGCCAGCTTATCGAGCTAATCCGACCGCTGCCCGTTCGGGCTAGGGTATCCGCGTGGCAACGGTGTGCGTGGTGGGCAGCGTCAACCTCGACCAGTCGTTCACCGTGCAGGCGCTGCCGCGGCCCGGCGAGACCGTGCTGGCCTCGTCGTCGTCGGCCGCACCGGGCGGAAAGGGCGGCAACCAGGCCGTCGCGGCGGCCAGGGCGGGTGCGTCGGTCGACATCGTCGCCGCCCTCGGCGACGACCCGGCGGCGACCGTCCTGCGCGCCCACCTGCGCGACAACGGGGTGGGCCTCGAGGGTGTGGTCACGGTGCCTGGCCCCAGTGGAGCGGCGGCGATCGTGGTGGACGCCCATGCGGAGAACAGCATCGTCGTCGCACCCGGCGCCAACGCCCATCTGAGCATGGCGTCGGCCGAAGTCCGGTCCGTGGTGGCGGCGGCCGACGTGGTGCTGCTGCAGTTGGAGATTCCGATGGAGACGGCGTTGGCCGCCGCGCGCCTGGGGCGTGACGGCGGCGCGCTGGTCGTGGTCAACGCGTCGCCGGCGGGTGCGCCACCCGATGCGCTCGAGGCGCTTGCCGGGGTGGTCGACGTCGTGGTGCTCAACGACGATGAATCACGGCAATGGCATTGGCCGGTCACTCATCTGGTGATCACGCGGGGCGCCGACGGCGCGACGCACGTCGGACCCGACGGCCGCCGCGACGTGGCCGCACCCGCAGTCGAGGCGGTCGACACCACCGGCGCTGGCGACGTCTTCGCCGGAGTGCTCGCCGCGGGGTGGCTCGCCGGTCCGGCCGATGCGCTGCGCCGCGCCTGTGCGGCAGGCGCTCTGGCGACACTGATGCCGGGCGCGGGTGACTGCGCTCCGTCGGCCGAGGCCATCGACGACGTGCTAAACGAGGCGTAGCCGACCGCGGTCAGGCCTTAGGCCGACGCACGTCGTGGGCGATCGCCATGCCTGTACCCGACGCGAGATCGCTGGGCGTCTGATTCAACACCACCCGACTTCGGTTCGGCGACAACACCATCGACAAGAAGTGATGCGGCTCCCCCTCCGCGAATGCGACCCGGTTCACCCGAATCAACGGCGAACCGATCGTCGTGTCGAGGAGAGCCGCGGTACGCGGACCCGCAACCTCGGCCGTCAGCTCGTGCTCGAGGCGCTCCAGGTTCACGCCCGCGTTGGCCAGCAGCCGATAGAGGGGCAAGGCCGCCAACGCCTCCTGGGTGACCGTGTCGGCGAGCTCGACGGGCAGCCAGGCTTCGGTGATCATCAGCGGCTCACCCGTTCTGCGCTCGCGTCGCAGCCTGAGCACGAACAGTCCGCGCTCGCGTGGAGCCAATCTCTGGAAGACGGGACGGGGCAGGGCGCGCATGCCGAACTCGACGACGTCGACCTCGGTCTCGAACTCGACCTGCCGCAGTTCGTCCATGTACGAGCCGCTGGCTTCGGGTGGGCGCAACGGTGACTGTTCTGTCACGAACGAGCCGATGCCGTGACGGCGCTCGATGAGCCCTGCCTCTGCCAGGTCGGCCAGCGCACGACGGACGGTGATGCGTGAGACGCCGAATTGGTCGCACAAGGACTGCTCGGTGGGAAGTGCGTCGCCTGCACCCAAGGCCCCGCGGCCGATCTCGTCGTGCAACACCAGGAAGAGCTGACGATGCAACGGCACGCCCGCAGCGACGTTGACCAGATCGACGCCCTGCTTTCCGTCCGGCACGTCAGTCTTCCCCCGTCGCTTCGCTGGCCCCTATGACCTTTCCACATTCCCGCTTGTCGGATGCCGGTTATGTTGTTATAACTATATAACAACATCGTGGAAGGGCGTGACGAATGGCAAACGATGCGGCCACCGATCC
>Ga0137412_10002755_pt1 | contig 13922 bp, 16 predicted proteins | sample CZODoug2_1_16fun_FD_122160 | JGI IMG/M metagenome (GOLD analysis project Ga0137412, IMG submission 122160) | Vadose zone soil fungal communities from Angelo Coast Range Reserve, California, USA - CZODoug2_1_16fungal (Hybrid Assembly) | ecosystem: Environmental > Terrestrial > Soil > Vadose zone... | reverse complement strand
CCACCAGCAGCGGAATCTCGATCCCTGCATCCTTCAAATCGTTCGCCGTAATCACCATTTGCTGCGCACTCTTCACGAGCAAACCGGACAATCCAATCGCGTCCGGCTTGTGCTGCAGAAACGCTTTGATCAACTCTTCTGGCGGCACTTTGATTCCCAGATTCACCACGTCATACCCGTTGTTCTTCAAAATAATTTCAACGAGATTCTTCCCGATATCGTGCACATCGCCTTTCACCGTTGCCAGCACGATCTTCCCGCGCTTCGCCGTGTCCGCCTTTTCCATGAACTGTTCCAGATGGCTCACGGCCGCTTTCATCGCTTCCGCCGACTGCAGCACTTCCGCCACAATTAATTCATTCGCATTGAACAGCCGCCCAACCTCGGACATTCCGGCCATCAGCGGCCCGTTGATGATGTCCAGGGGCGCGGTCCCCTCCGCGCGCTTCTTCTCCAGATCTTCCACCAATCCGTCGCGCGTACCCTGAATGATGTAGTTCGCCAGCCTCTCGTCGAGCGGCAAATCCTCGGCGCGGACTTTTTCTTTCTTCGTCGCCGTTCGAAAGTGTTCGGTGATCGCCGCTATGTGAAATTGATTGATCGCCGCGCGCTGCTCCTTACTCTGCTCGCGCCAATCCGCCGGCGCATTCCGCAGCAGCTCCGTGCGCGGATGCCCTTCGCGAATATTCTTCGGTGGATGCTGGAACAACAGATTCTCCGCCAGCTCCCGTTCGTGCTCTGGAATCGACGCAAACCGCTCCAGTTTTTCCGTATTCACAATCGCCAGGTCCAGCCCGGCTTTTGTGCAGTAATACAAAAATACCGAATTCACCACTTCCCGTGCGCCTGCCGGCAATCCAAACGACACATTCGAAATTCCCAGAATCGTCCGCGTATCCGGCAAAGATTTCTTAATTACCCGGATTCCTTCCACCGTTTCCACTGCGCCGCCAATGTAATTTTCATCGCCCGTCGCGCAAGGAAACACCAGCGGGTCAAACACAATGTCTTCCGGCGCAATATCATATTTTTTCGTCAGTAGCTCGTACGACCGCTGCGCAATCGCCAGCTTTCTTTCTCTCGTAAACGCCTGCGCCTGCACTGGGTCTTCATCAATACATCCCACCACCAGCGCCGCGCCATAGTCGTGCGCAATCGGCACAACTTTTTCAAACTTTTCCTCGCCATCCTCCAGATTGATCGAATTGATGATCGATTTGCCCTGGCAATACGTCAGCGCCATCTCAATCGCCGTCGGGTCCGTCGTATCAACCATCACCGGCGCCTTGATCTTCCGAATCAGCTTCTCGTAAAACTCCGGAATATCTTTCTTCTCTTCTCGCTCCGTGCTCTGCAAGCAGACATCCACCACCTGCGCGCCGCCTTTCACCTGTCGCCGCGCAATATCCGTCGCTTCATCCCATTTTTCTTCCGCCACCAGATTCTTGAATAGCCGCGACCCAATCACGTTCGTCCGCTCGCCCACCAGTAGCGGCCGCGTACTTTCTTCTGCCTCAATCGTCTCCACGCCGGAATAAATCGCTCGATGTGTTTCCGCAGGCCGTACCCTCGGCTTCTTGCCTTCCACCATCTGCGCAATCGCGCGAATGTGCTTCTCCGTCGTCCCGCAGCATCCGCCCACCAGATTCAACCATCCGTGGTCGACAAATTTCTCCAGCTGTGCCGCGAGTGACTCCGGCGTCTCCAGATATTTTCCTTCTTCATCCGGCAAGCCCGCATTCGGGTAGCACGAAACAAACTCTCCAGTCGAAGCACTCAACGTTCGAATGTGGTCCGTCATAAATTCCGGACCCGTAGCGCAATTCATTCCAAACGCCAGCGGTTTTGCATGTCGCAGTGACGCCCACACCGCCTCAACGTTTTGTCCCGCCAGCATCGAACCCATCGGTTCAATCGTCACCGAAACAATCGTCGGTATCTCCGCGCCAATCTCCTTCGAAAGTTTCTTAATCGCCAGTAACGCCGCTTTGATGTTCCGCGTGTCCTGGCTCGTCTCCACCAGCAGCAAATCCGACCCGCCCTCGATCAGTCCCTTTGCCTGGATGTAATACGACTCGCGCAACTCCGAAAATGTCACGCCGCCGGTCACCGTGATCGCCTTCGTCGTAGGCCCCATCGAACCGCCTACAAATCTCGGCCGCCCCGGTTTGGTGAATTCGTCCGCCGCCTGTCGCGCCAATTCCGCCGCGCGCTTGCTCAGCTCATGCGCTTCCTCCGCCAGCCCGTACTCTGCCAGCACCAGTGGCGTGCTCCCGAATGTGTTCGTCTCAACAATATCCGCCCCGGCCTCAAAATATTTCCGGTGAATGTCCAGCACCACATCCGGCCGCGTCCGTACCAGCACCTCGTTACACCCTTCCAGCGCCGGTCCGCCAAAATCCGCAGCCGTCAAGTTCCGCTGTTGCAGCATCGTCCCCATCGCGCCGTCCAGCACGAGTACACGTTGCCCCAGCAGCTCCCTCAGAGCTTTTTGCGATTCCGCTAGATTTCTCATGGATGGGAAGTTGGTGACGACTCCTTGCAGCGCCCGCTGCCGGTCCCCTCCGCAACCTCGGGTAGGAGCCTTGGCAGGTATCCCTCCTATTTTACGCGGGTTGTCTCAAAGAATCGACCCCACTTCCGCCTCCCGCCCCTTGTGGAATACACCCTAACCGTCAGTAACAATTCTGGAACACACCCCCTTGACTCCCTTGTGCCAGGGGCAGGTTTTACTTACCCTGTCGTACAGTGGCCACCAAACGCACCAACTCGAAGCTGACCGTCTGCCTGCTCTCTCCGCATCCCCTCGTGCTGAGCGAGTTCGAACGCATTTTAAACAAACCCCAATTCAAGGTCATCTCCAAGCAGCTCGAATCGACGCTCGCTCCCGACCTTCGCAACCTCGAACCGCCCAAGGCACAGGTCTATATCGTCGACGCCCACGCCGCGCGCCAGGCTACCGGCGCTCTCCTCTCGAATTTAATCGAACGGTATACCGACGCGCGCCTCATCGTCGTCGGCGATCAGCATCAGGATGCCAACAGCTTTTCGCTGTTACGCCTCGGTGTGAAGGGGATTCTTACCTACGAAGAAGCCCGCGAGCAGCTCATCCGCGCCCTGCCGCTTGTCGCCAATGGCGGTTTCTGGGTGCCGCGCTCTGTGCTCTCCGGTTTCGTCGATTCTATTCTTACGAATCAGTCGCGCCGCTTGAAGTCCGATTCTGTCGCCAATCTCAGCCGTCGCGAACAGGAAGTTCTCGATTCGCTCCTCGAAAATCTTTCCAACAAGGAAATCGCCAGCAAGCTCAACATCGCCGAGCGCACCGTGAAGTTTCACGTCTCCAATTTGCTCAACAAATTCGGAGTTCGCCGCCGCGCCGACCTCATCCTCCTCACCTTCCAGCGCCGCGCCATGCCCCAACCCTAAGTAGCGTAGGCTTTAGCCTGCGCTCTTACGATCTTACTGACTCCGTTACATCTCAAATCGACCTCGGATCCAGCCTGATCAAGGCGATCTGTTTCCCGTTCAAAATAAAAAAGCCGCCCAACCGCAGCGGCTCTCTTAAATCACATCCGAATTTTCTTGCAGCCCCTCAATCGCTAATCGAAAACCAAAGAATGCACCACAACGCCTTCACTCCGTCTTTCCACGTAATCTTTTTCCCCTCTTCGTACGTCCGCCCCGCATAACTGATCGGCACTTCATAAATCCGCCAGTTCTTCTTCGCAATCTTCGCCGTAATTTCCGGCTCAAATCCAAAACGATTGGACCTGATCGTGATTCCCTTGAGCGTCTCGGTCCGAAATACCTTGTAGCACGTCTCCATATCCGTCAATTTCAAATTCGTAAAAATGTCGCTCAGCAATGTCAACAACCGGTTCGCAACGTAATGCCAAAAATAGTGTACGCGTTGCGGCCCGCCCAAAAATCGCGAGCCAAACACCACATCCGCTCGCCCATCCATAATCGGCTCCAGCAATTTCGGATAGTCCCGCGGGTCGTATTCCAAATCCGCGTCTTGCACCAGCACCACGTCGCCCGTCACTTCCGCAAATCCACGCCGCAGCGCTGCACCCTTTCCCTGATTCTTGTCCTGAAAGAAAAATCGCAAATCCCGCAGTGGCGTCGGGTCACCGCCATCCGTTGCCGGCGCACTCGCTTCGCCCGCTGCCTGCAGTTGCTCCATCTTCTCCAGCATCTGCCGCGTTCCATCCGTCGAAAAGTCATCCACCAGAAGTATTTCCTTCCGCGTCGGATCGTCCGTCACGCGTCGCAGCAGTTCTTCCACCGTGTTCTTTTCGTTGTAAACGGGAATCACCACCGACAGTTTCGGGTCGCTCAGCGCTTGCGGATTTCGTCTATGCCGGCTCATAAGTCCCACGCATTGTATCGGCCCACTCGCCCTTTCTCCAAGTACCGTTCCCCAAAATTGTCATTCCGAACCCGCTGCATTTGGGCGGGTTCGGAATCTGCTTTTTCGCTGGCGCTTCTCTGCATCCTCTGTGCTCTCCGCGCCCTCTGTGTTAAATTTTTTATCCACCCAGTGCGTGCACCATGTCCACCTTCTACATCGAACAATTCGGCTGCCGCGCCACCCAAGCCGACGGCGCTGCCATCGAGCGCCAGCTCCTGGACCGCGGCTGCACACCCTCTGCTTCGCCGCAAACCGCCGAGTTCGTCGTCGTCAACACCTGCACCGTCACATCCTCCGCCGACGCGCAGGCCCGCGATGCCATTCGCAAAATCTACGCGCAAAATCCCGCCGCCAAAATTCTCGTCACCGGCTGTTACGCCCAGCGCGCCCCCGAAGAGCTTGCAGCCCTCCCCGGTGTCTCGTTCGTTGTCGGCAATTCCCACAAACCCCAAATTCCTAATCTCATCGCTGCTAACAACAACGGCCTGGTGGCGATCTCTGCCGTAGGGGCGCAGCAGGCTGCGCCCCAAACACCCAGCCTGCTAATCGGAGACATCTTCGCCACCCGCGACGTCCTCGTCGCGCCCGTCCTCGGCGGAGAAGGGAATCACACTCGCCCCACCCTCAAAATTCAGGACGGCTGCAACAATCGCTGCTCCTTCTGCGTTATCCCGTTCGTCCGCGGCAAAAGCCGCAGCCTTCCGCCCGACACTGTCTTTTCCGAAATCCGTCGCCTCTGCGATTCCGGATTCCAGGAAATTGTTCTCAGTGGTATAAATCTCGGCTCCTGGGGACGCGACTTCTCGCCTCGCGCCGGCTTTCTCGATCTCCTGCGCCGCATTCTCGACGAAACGCCGCTCCCGCGCCTCCGCATCAGCTCCATCGAGCCGCTCGACGTCACGCAGGATCTCGTCGCGCTCTTCGCCAGCACCAGTCGCATCGCACAGCACTTTCACATGCCGCTCCAGTCCGGCTCGGACAATATCCTCTCCGCCATGCATCGCTGGTATCGCACGGAGCACTACGCTCGCCGTGCGGCACTCATTCGCGAATTTCTTCCCCATGCCGCCATAGGTGCCGACGTCATCGCCGGTTTTCCTGGCGAAACTGAAGCCGACCATGCAGCCACTCTCCGCTTCATCGATTCGCTTCCGTTCACCTATCTCCACGTCTTTTCCTATTCTTCGCGCCCGGGCACGAAAGCCGCCGCGCTCGATTCGCAACTCCCCGGCGAAACAATTCATCGCCGCGCCGCCGAACTCCGCGCTCTCGGCGAGTCCAAAGCCACTGCCTTCCGCGCTTCTCAGCTCGACCGTACCCATCGCGTTCTCACGCTCAAGCGTCCTTCGAAACTCTCCACCGCTTCCTGGACGCCCGCTCTCTCTTCCAACTATCTCCAATTCCGCATTTCCGAAGCTCTCCCGGCCAACCAATTCCTCGACGTCCGCGCGGTTGCCGCCCAGGACAATTTCCTGCACGCAGAAGTCATCGCCTCTCGGCAGCTCGCGGCAGCATCCGCATGATAAGCTTCGCGTAATGCGCATCCTCGGTCTCTCTAAACTCAGCAGCGATTCCGCCGCCGCGCTTTTTGACGATCACACAATTCTCGCTGCCCTCGAAGAAGCCAAACTCACTCGCCTTCAGGAAGCGGGCTACGTCCCCCGCCTCGCCATGGCTCGTCTCTTCGATCACTTTCATCTCAAGCCCTCCGATCTCGCCACCATCGCGGTCGCCGACCTTCCTCCATCGGCATCAAAGAAAAATTCCTCGGCCGTCTCGTCATTCCACCAACTTCGTCACTTGCTTGCCGGGAGCCGCCACATCCTCCGTTTTGATCACCACTTGTCCCACGCCGCCAGCGCCTACTACACCTCCGGCTTCGATCGCGCTCTCATCCTCACCCTCGATGAAGGTTCCATGGCCCGTTCCGGTTCTGTCTCTCTCGGCGATGGCGACCGCATCAAGCCGCTCCGCAATCTCGCATTCCCGAATTCCATCGGCTGGTTTTACTCGCGCCTCACCCAGTATCTCGGCCTCCGCGCCAATCGCGATGAACACAAACTCCAATGGCTTAGCAAAGATGGCCAGCCCGAATTCCTCGAAGCCTTTCGCGAAGTCTTCACCTTTGACGCAAAAGGCCTTCCCGTTCTCAATCGCCGCTATTTCACTTCCGGCCCCGACCGTCGCGGCATCTTCTCTCCACGTTTCTATCGAGACGCCGGTCTGCCCAAACCCGGCGCGCCATTCGATTCCTCGCTTCGCGCAAACATTGCCCGCAGCGCGCAAGACTTCCTCGAAGAACTCGTCATCGCGCTCGCACAGAATTTTCGGGAAGCCGCGGCAACGGACTCACTCTGCCTCGCGGGCGGCGTCTTTCTGAATGTCCTTCTCGTTCGCGCGCTCGAACTCCGCAGCGGCTTCAAACACGTCTGCGTCCAGCCCGTTTCCGGCAACGCCGGAACCGCTCTTGGCGCCGGTTTTCTCGCTCGCAAAAAACTGACTGGCCATTCCGGTCGCGCGCCGCTAGCTTCGCTGGCACTCGGCCCTGAACCTGCCGCTCAGGAAATCAAGGCCGTCCTCGACAACTGTAAAATTGTCTACCGCTACATGTCTGGTGATGATCAACTCCACGACGAAGTCTGCAAGCAACTTGATCGCGGCAAAATCGTCGCCTGGTGCCAGGGACCGACCGAGTTCGGCCATCGCGCCCTCGGCCACCGCAGCCTTCTCGCTTCGCCTTTTTCTGAATATGTCGTGGAAAATGTGAATCAGTACATCAAGCACCGCGAAGAGTTCCATCCCTTCGCGCTTTCCGTTCCCGCCGAACGCGCCGCCGAATATTTCGATTGCGGCCCCAACTGCCGTTTCATGGCATCTCTCGGCACACTAAAAAAATCCTTCGCTGGCCTCGAACGTTTCACCTTTCACGGCAACGCCATCCGCGTTCACACCGTTGAACGCGAAGCCAATCCCGGCTTCTGGCGCTTGCTCCACAAATTCGGCGAGACCGCTCCCGCCCCCATCCTCGTCAACACCAGCTTCAACCTCTTCGGCGAACCTCTCGTCACCGATCCCCGCTCCGCCGTCCGCTCCTTCTATTGCGCCGGCATCGACGCCCTCGCCATCGGCCCCTTCCTCATCGTTAAGTAATCCATGTGGCGTGATTAATGATTTCGCGTCGCTCTCGCGCGGTCATAAAAGATTTGTCATCCTGAGCGCATCCACGAAGATGCGCGAAGGACCTCAACGTCTGCTCCAAGCTCCCCATTCACCGATCTCTAGCTCGGCTGAGCTGCATTTCTTCCTATTTTTTCTCAGCGTTCTCTGCGTCTCTGCGTTAAGTCTGTGTCCTCCGTGTTAGAAGAACATTCAACCTTAGCCTTCAAAAACCACCATCGCCATCGCCTGATCCGCCGTATGCGTAATCGTCACCGCAATATGTTTTACTCCCAGCTTGTCCGCAATCTTCCGCGCTTCTCCCCGCAACTCCAGCGTCGGCTTCCCGCTAATCTCCCGCACCACCTCAATATCCACCCACCGCACGCCGCGGCTCCATCCCGTCCCCAGCGCCTTCATCGTCGCTTCCTTCACAGCAAACCGCCCCGCGTACCGTTCATACTTATTCTTGAACTTCTCGCAGTACGCCCGCTCCTTCGCCGTATACAACCGCTTCAAAAATCTCTCCCCCTGCCGCCCAATCGCTCCACGCACCCTGTCCACTTCCGCAATGTCCACTCCCAGCCCAACAATCATTCAGCACCAGTAGCTTAGCCACTCTTGGCTGAGCTCTTACGACCGACAAATTCATCCGAAGCCAAACCTCGTTGACGGCCCGAAGTCCATCAACGAAGTTTCGTCGGCCCCTTCCAATTTCTTGGCCGATTCCATTTCCGATTATACTTACTAGATGCCCGTCGCTTCGAAATCTTCTCTGCCGCGTCGCAAAGCCGGCCAGCCACTTTCGCGCCCCACCGCGCCGCCAAAAATCTCGGCACCCTGGTCTCTCCGCTCCTCCGCCACTCTAAAAATCCTCGAACTCGACGCCTTCAAAAAACTTCCCTGGCTCCTCCACGGTTTCAGCACCGTCCCCGGCGGCGTCTCCGATCTCGACGGACAAAAAATTCTCAATCTCAGCTTCACCGACTGGGACACTCGCGAAAACGTCCTCGAAAACCGCAAAAAATTCCAAACCGCCCTCGGCGCTCAAAAATTCCCGCTCATCAATCTCAAGCAAATCCACTCCGCCGTGATCTGGCCTTTCGCCACCGCCCCCAAACAACCCTGCAAAGGCGACGCCTCTATCACCAACACTCCCGGCCTCCTCCTCGGCGTCCAAACTGCCGACTGCGTCCCCATCCTCCTCGTAGATCCCAAAAAACGCGCCGTCGCCGCAGTCCACGCGGGTTGGCGCGGCACCCTCGCCCGCATCCTCGAAAAAACCGTCGGCGAACTCGTAGCCAAATTCAAATCAAATCCCGCGGATCTCCTCGCCGCCATCGGCCCCTGCATCGGCCCCTGCTGCTACGAAGTCGGCGCCGAACTCGTCATCCAATTCACATCCCAATTCGCCGACGCAGCCGATTTTTTCGACGAACCCCGCTCCGGCGAAGAACCCAATCCTCTTCAGTGGCTCAACATGATGCCCCCAGGCCACCAGCCGCCGCCCAAAAACGTTCGCCTCGATCTCAGCAAAGCCAATCGCTCCCAACTCATCGCCGCCGGCCTCTCCGAAAAAAATATCTTTTCCTCCGACCTCTGCACCGCCTGCCACCCCTCTCTCTTCTTCAGCTACCGCAAACAAGGCTCCCGCTCCGGCCGCCTCCTCTCCGCCGTCGCCATCTCGGGTTAAGCTAAGTGGAAAGGCAGGTCTCGCAAGTGAAGATCGCGCTCTACCTGTTAGTCCTTCAGGGAATTATCGGAGCGTTCGACACTCTCTATTACCACGAATGGAAGGCGCGGCTGCCAGCCCGCGGTCCACGAGCAGCTCCAGAACTAACTCTCCACGCCGCCCGCGATTTCTTTTACGGCGTTCTATTCGTCACGCTGCCTTGGTTCTCTTGGCATGGTGTATGGACTATCGTGCTACTCGGCGTCTTCGTTGCCGAGATCATATTGACGCTCTGGGATTTCGTCGTTGAGATCGCTGCAAGAAGGGAGCTCGGCGACGTTTACGCAGGCGAGCGTGTCACCCACGCTGTGATGGGAATCGTTTATGGGGTGGTCCTGGCCACGCTAATTCCCACGCTCCGCTCTTGGTGGGAGAGCCAGACTGCTCTTACTCTTGAACCTGCTGCAATTCCAGGATGGATACGTCTCGCGCTGACCGCGATGGGTGTGGGAGTCGTTCTCTCTGGCTTAAGAGATTCTTATGCCGCGCTGGGACTCCCTGGCTGCGGCTGGCCTTGGCAGTCGCCCGGCTCACGCTCGGTCTAACGAACTGTCAACGGTTGACTGTCAACTTCCTTTAGTGCGGCATCTTCGATGTCGACTTCCACCTCGGCCAAAAAAAGAGAACGTTGTCATCCTGAGGCTATCCAGGAAGATAGCCGAAGGACCTCAACCCACACTTAACTGAAGATTTTCAAATGGGAAGGGAACTGTCGCCGAAATTCCGGTTTTACTGAATACTGATGACCGACGACTGAGGACTATTTTTCATCTCTCCCAACGCCAACTGCCCGCAAGCCGCCATAACATCTCTTCCGCGCGAATATCTCGTAAACACCGGCACGCCTTTCTCCAGCAAAATCCGGTGAAACTCCGCTATCGCTTCTTCCGTCGGCTCCTTATACGGTAGCGCCCCCGGATTCCACGGTATCAAATTCACTTTCACGCGCCCCAATCCGCTCATCAACCGCGCTACGCGCCGCGCATCCTCCGCCGTATCATTCACCCCGCCCAGCAACACATATTCAAACGTGATGTACTCCCGTGATCCCGTCGGGAATTTCTTGCAAGCCGCCAGCAACTCTTTCAGCGGATACTTCTTATTGATCGGCATCAACACATCGCGCTGCTCATCATTTGAAGCATTCAGCGAAATCGCCAGCTTCGGCCGCACAGCTTCCTTCGCCAACTTCTCAATCCCTGGCACAATCCCGCTCGTCGACAGGGTCACGTGCTTCGGCGCCAAGCCCACGCCTCTCGGGTCCAGCACAATCCGCATCGCCGCCATCACATTCTCATAATTCAGCAGCGGCTCTCCCTGTCCCATCAACACCACATTCGTCTGCTTTCTGTCTTTGCTCTTCTCTGTGCCCTCTGTGCTCCGGCTCTCCGTGTTCTCTGTGTTAATTCTTTCTTCTTTGTTCTCTCTGAGAGCCACCAGAATCTGCCCAACAATCTCTCCCGCCGTCAAATTCCGTATCAATCCCAGTTGCGCCGTCATGCAGAACTGGCAGTCCACCGCGCAGCCTGCCTGCGTCGAAATACAAATTGTCTGCCGATTCTCGCTCGGCATCCAAACCGCCTCCACCGCCGCCAGCTTACCGCTCGCCGCTTTCCTAATTAGTTCTTCCGTCTTTCTCTGTGAACTCTGTGCCTCTGTGGCAAATTTGTCTTTTGACTTTTCCCCTAACCCAAACAAATACCGCACCGACCCATCTTTCGAAAAATATCTCTGCTTCACCACCGGCAAAGTAATCGTCGCCTCACCCCCCAGGCGCTCTCGCAGCTCCGCCGGCAGCACCGTCATCTTCGCCGTCTCGAAATTCCGCTCTTGATATAGCGCGCGATAAATCTGATCCCCGCGGTACGCCGGCTCCCCAATCGCCGCCAGCCATTCCCGCAACTCTTCACGCGATTTCCCCAACAATTCCATCTCTTCTTGGCATCTCCCACCGCAATTATCTCACCGAAGTAATGAATATTGTCATCTCGGCCGGAGTTGCGCCTCTTCTTTGCATCTTTACTTCCTCACTTCATTGCCTCTTCTTCCCGCGTTATAATTCCTAGGAGGCTTTCGATGCCCAACAATCTCACCGCCGCCCAACTCTCCATCTCCGACTGGGTCAAGAATCTCTCCGCCATCCCCGCCAAGGATTTCTCCCTCGAAAACGTCCAGACCTTCGTCATCCAAAATCACGTCCGCCCCGACTCCCTCGAAAAATATATTTTTTTCTCCAAGGGCTGCTACACCCGCAATCTCATTTTCAAAAACGATCTTTTCGAATGTATGACCATCTGCTGGGAAATCGGCCAATTCTCCCGCATCCACAATCATCGCGATCAGAATTGCTGGATGTCCGCCCCCATCGGCCGCCTCAAGATCCAGAATTTCCGCGTCGAAGACCGCCACGCCATCGCCGACCACTCCGGCACGTGTCGCCTCGCTCCGACGGACATCTACGAAATGAACGCCGCCAATCCCGTCTACGTCAATCCCCTCGAACCCGTCCATCAAGTTCTCAATCTGCCCGAATACAATCAGCGCGCCGTCAGCATTCACATTTACTCCAAGCCTTTCGACTCCTGCGAAGTCTATCAACTCGAAAAAGGCACCTACGGCGATGTTCCCCTCCACTACACTTCCGAATTCGGCAAGCTCCATCCCGACGAAAAACTTCTCTGATTCATTCCCCAAAAACGAAACGGCGCATGCCTCATCAGCACGCGCCGCCCAGTCTGCCTCTGAACTTCGCTTACATCGCCTTCGCCGCAAAAATTCCCGCAAAGTTCTTCTTGTATCGGGAAAAAAGAAAAATCCAAAGAATCGCCGTCACCACTCCCGGCTGCCATCCTGCATGGCTCAGCAGCCCGTGAAACAACAAAATATTGAACAGCACCGCCCCCAGCAGTGTCAGCGCCAGCGGAACATAGCGGTTTATCATCAACAGCGCCCCGCCGATCACCTGTACCGCTCCCACAAAAAGCACGTACTTCGACTCAAACAAAATCGACAGAAACTGTCCTCCCAATCCAGGTGGCAATGTTGCTGGCAAAAAATGCAAAAACGGATTCAATCCAAACACCACGAACTCCAGCCCCACGAGCACTTGCGCAACAATCGTCGCGATCTTCATTTCTCCTCCAAGAGTTCCCGCTAGGTCTGCGAAAGTCCAGTAAGTTAATCCAACTCACCGATAAAGTCACGCAGTCATCAAATCGCTGGCGTTTGCAGTCTCTCCCGGTAACGCCGGCGTCCCGCCGGCGTCTGCGCGATCGCGATCGCGGCCCAAAATTGTCGTTCGTAACGACGAGTTACCTCGCCATCTTTTACTGTTTTTTTTAGGGTTTGGTCGTTGTAACGGCGCCCTTCCGAGGGCGGCGCCTTTGACGGAAATGTGCGCGAAATTCCTGGTTTTTAGGGTTGGTCGTTATAGCGGCGCCTTTGCAAGGAATCAACGCAAGTCTGGCGCGCACAAAACCGCGCGAACTCTTCAATCCGCTTTATCGTCGTTCTGAACCCGCGACATGCACTCTACAAACAACGCGCCGTGACGGTCTTCGTTCCGGCGCTTGGCTTCGCCAATCGTCGCAATGTGGCAGCTCTCGTGCCGCAGCACATCCAGCGCAAAACTCTCCGTCTTCACGCTCTGCCGGTCCACTTCAATCGCATACGGCACGCCTTTGTCGAAGTGCGTCACGCCGTAAGCGTCGTCTTTCGTCAGGTCGCTCCACCGCACCGGAACGTTCGGCAGGCTCCCCGCAAACGAATCGTGATTCACCTCTTGATACAGCCGCTGCAAATCCACTTGTTGCACTTGCTCCCGCGAAGCCGCATGCTCCGCGCCGCCCAGAATCACCGCCAGGCACGCAAACGCAATCGAAAATAAAGCCAGCCGTCGCACGAGTGCATTCTTTCGTTCTCCCCCGTGCCCGCGAATGGTACTCGCGGCTATTTAACGTACAGGTGTGGCTGTCCCTCTCCTCCCCGCCCTTCGGCCAGTCCCTATTTCCGATTTCTCGCCAGGTTCCCAATCCGGGCTCTGCATAAGCGTTTTCTCCGCTTGGTTCCCCGCTATCTAGCTCTACGGCCAATCCTGCGCCGCGCGTCATCCCAATTCGCAAATTTGTCATCCCGAACCCGCCCTCTTTTTGGCGGGTTCGGACCTCTGCGCCATCGCCGATTTTCGCGATGAATCTGCTTTTCCTCTTTCCTTTTTTTGTCATCCCGAACGGAGTGAGGGATCTGCTGCTTCCCCTCTTTCTTTTTTCTCCGTCACCCCGAACGCAGCGAGGGATCTGCTTTTGCCTTGGATGTTTCTTCAGTAGGGGCACGATATATCGTGCCCTCTTTCTTTTGCCTTTGCTCTTGCAGTAGCAGGTCAGTTTGATTTTTTGAGATCGTGACACAATAAGTCGAAAATCAAACTGACCCTCCGAATCTTTCTTGCTCTCTTTCTTTTCTTTCTTCTTTTTTTCCGTCAGAAGACGCCCCCCCGCCTCCACACACGCCCAATCGCAATTTTGTCATTCCGAGCCCGCCGCTTTTTGGCGGGTTCGGAATCTGCTTTTTCCTTCCTTCTAGTTCTTTGCGGAGTCGAGACCCTTCCCTGAGAGAAGTCGA
>Ga0137412_10002754_pt1 | contig 13923 bp, 15 predicted proteins | sample CZODoug2_1_16fun_FD_122160 | JGI IMG/M metagenome (GOLD analysis project Ga0137412, IMG submission 122160) | Vadose zone soil fungal communities from Angelo Coast Range Reserve, California, USA - CZODoug2_1_16fungal (Hybrid Assembly) | ecosystem: Environmental > Terrestrial > Soil > Vadose zone... | reverse complement strand
TACCTCATCGCCAAGGAATTGCGCTTCGTCGATGCCGATAACTTCCGTGCGCGGTGACAACTTTTCCAGGATTTCGGCGGCTTTGAAGATGTTGTCCGAGGGAATGCCGAGGCCGGAATGCGACACGATTTCGTTGGCGGCGTAGCGTTCGTCGATGGCGGGTTTGAAGATCTGCACGCGCTGGCGCGCGATCTCCGCGCGGCGCAGCCGCCGGATCAACTCCTCACTCTTGCCGGAAAACATCGGGCCGACGACGACTTCGATCCAGCCCATATTGCCTTTGACGATGTCCACGGTCGCTCTCCTCAAAACCAGTTATCCGTTTTCAGTTCTCAGTATCCAGTAAAGAACTTCAATCTTGAATGTTATGAGCCTCTAACTATGGAGGCTCTACCGATTTGACTCCGCAACGCCGATGGCGGCGGCGCGGTACAACTTCATATTATAGAACGGAGCGAAGGCCGCAATAACGGCAACCCGAAAAGCCTCCTGCCGGGTGATGAAATTGTTCGAGAGCACGCCCCAGGCGCCCTGCGCGTCGCGGATGCCCACGGCGCCGGCAAATCGATCGATGGCTACGGCAAGCTCCACGTCATTTTCGAGAACTTCGTGCGCCAGCGCTTCCGGCAGCTCGATGCTTCCCGAGCGGCCGTAATGGCCTCGCGTGCCGTCGGAGACGTAGGCCCAGCTTTCCAGGAACACGCGGCGATGCCCGCTTTGCTGCAATCCCGAATGACGCAGCATCTCGTCGGCTGATATTCCTTCGCGGAACACATCGAGCCCGCCTTCGAGACCGACGAAGTATTGCCAGGCCGCACCGTCCTGGCGCGCCATCTCCGCCAGCGCTTCCGTGCGTTGGCGGGCACCGCGCATCAATTCCTCCCGCGACGATGGCGTGTGGCTGACTCCGCTCACCACTTCCACGCCGACGACTTCGAATTGCGTATCGTGAGCAAGAGCCGCTGAAAATGACTGGAGTGCGGCGATGACGGCGTTGAGCTTCGGGCCGCGCTTGCTGCCGACGGCAATGGTGATTTTTTTCATTTGGAAAAATAACAGCGGCTCGATTCTAGCGGTACTTGAACAGAAATTTCACTGGGAATTCGCGGGGCTGAGGAAAACTCAAGACCCTGGTCGTCGCCAAGATCAGAAGCCCGCGAGGCTTCAGATATAGGATTCGACACTGAGCACCTCTGGCATTCACCAGGAGCTCGGCGATTCAAATCGACGTATCGTGCTGACCGCTGTTTCTCCGTTTCAACGGTCTAGGAAACCGTTGCGGATCCATGATTTGGCATCGATGAAGCCTTCGCAATCAATCCGCGAATGGACCAATAGGAGACACCAAAATACGCAGCGGCTTCTTTCAGGTTCATGAAGTCCTTACACGGTGCTGGCGGAGCAGGCGCGATAACTGGAACTGTTCCAGGTTGGTGCGTCTCTGCTATCACTAACAGCGACACCAGACTTAACTTAATGCTCTTTCTGGCTTTTCGTGCGAGAATGGGTCAAACCAGCCCCCTGCTCCTTCTGCAGGCGATTTCACTCGACCGCTTCCGTCAAAGCGCGCCCAAGGGTGTCCTATGAGAGATGACTGGAAGAAACTCGAAGGCCACGTTGTCAATAAGATGTTCCCGCTGCGGAAGTTTTTGGGCAGCACGAGCCATAGTGCAGTCTTCTTAACGCAATCCGGCCACGAGCCACCGAAAAATCTCGCCATTAAATTCATGAGTGGTGGCACGAAGGCGGATTCCCAGGTCTCTCTTTTGCTGCGTGCCTCGAAGCTTAATCATCCAAATCTTCTCCGCCTGCTGCCCGGCGGGCGCTGTCAGCTTGCGGGCATGGATTTGGTTTTCGTGGTGATGGAGTACGCTGAGGAAGACCTCGGGCGAGTTCTCCCTGAACGTGCATTCACGGCAAAAGAAACTCGCGAAGTGCTCGGACCGCTTCTCGATGCACTTAGTCATCTCCACAGCCAAGGCCTCGCGCACTCTCACATCAAACCTTCCAACATCATGGCCATCGGCAATCAACTCAAACTTTCGAGCGATACGGTTCTCCCTCTCGGAGAACCGCGCCCCGCCAACCGTCCGTTTGACGCTTACGACGCGCCTGAGGCGAGCACCGAACTGGTTGCCGGTTCAAGTGATGTTTGGTCTCTGGGCGTGACGCTGGTCGAAATACTCACGCAGCGGGCTCCTGGCTCATCGCAGGAGAGTCAAGCGGATCCGACTGTTCCGCCTAATCTTCCCCAACCCTTTCTGGACATCGCGCGGCAGTGTTTTCGCCGGGACCCTTCGCTCCGCTGGACCACGGCACAAATCGCGGATTGTCTCAACCCCACGCCCGTCCTGGTTGGCGCACCGGAAGTGACTGCCGGTGCTGAAAAGGCAGCTCCGGTCCAGGTGGCAGCACCCGAATCAACAGGAGGTGCTGGAAAGACGGCTCCGGCCGTGGTGGCAGCGCCCAAAGCGACGGGAGCTGCTGGAAAGGCGATGGAATCCACGGCGGGACCTTGGCAGGATATCTATTATTATTGGGTGGTGCTCTGCAAGAACTACTTCTTCCATATGCGGCAGAATCTTTTCTTTAGGCATAGAATCCCCCTCGCGGCAACAGATCCCTTCGCCCCAGTCCCTCCCCTCGATGTTCCTTTCAAGGTCCGGTGCGATGACTGCGGTAAGACGTATACCTACAAACGTTCCGACGTGCGCAGATACGAGCAAGAGATTACTAAGTCTTTCACTCCGCACCCACTCTTTCGGTAAGTTCGAGCGGATTGGGCAACCGTTTCACTGTGACTTTCGCTTCAGGTACCGCTCATCCTTAGGTACTGCCATCAGGCGGAAAGGATATTGCCCGAACTTGCGGCAGCGAATCGTCCAGGCGTACTGCGATGGCAGTGAGAAAGTTCCTGTCGGACCCGCTAGCCTACGTCGGAGTAGCCTTGACTATCTCTACGCTAGTTTGGTATTTCGCCGGAAGACATGCTCACAAGTCGGTTTCCTGGTCCTGCTGCGGTAGCCAAGTCTGTGCGGCACAACATCACCACGAGCAGTGAGATTCAGAGGGGATGAGTAGCGCCCTTTGGTTTCTCTTCGATCCGCTGCCGCGTCGCTCTAGCTTCCACCCACGGCGAGTCTCCATCCGTTAGTCTTTCGGGATGCTTTTCCATATCCAGGTCCCATTTTCTGTTTTCTCCGTCCGCATTGGGAACTTTTCGGATTTGTGCCACCACAGCCCTCCAGGCCTAAATGAGACGACAATGAACATTTCCGCGTGGATTTCGGCCGTTTCGCTGCTGTCCAGCTTGGTGGCGATGGCTCGTCCACACGGGACTGTCAATTTCTGCTTAGGAGACAAGATTTCAGCGCGGGACTCAGGGAAATAGAACGTTGCCGACCCTACAAAATGCCTGTTTCCAGGAGGAAGTTCGTCAACGCGCAAGATCTCGCATCCAGCTTTCACGTCGTAAACGGGCCACGAGGCTTGATTTGACAGAGAGAAGGCAGTTCCCATCAGGTCGTTAGAACTCAAAGAACCAGAAACATCTGCGGATATCTTAGGCAGATTCGTTAGGACAAAACCGGTCACGATCAGGATTATCAAAACTATCCCTATGAGCCATCCAAAGGTTCGTAATAGCACTCGCATTAGACGCCTTTTTGCCGTGGGCTGCGGATCCTGCATTTTTATATCCGTCTGAGTCTTCCGCTACGCTGTGCGGAAATTTCTCACTTCATGCCACTGCCTTTCCGGTATCCCCACTACGGATCATACGGCTCCACGACCAACATCGGCAGGTCTATGCGCTTTCGCCTTGGGGTAGTGTCCCGGAACCTGTAAAAAAGTGCCCCCTAAATGGCGTAGCGGCCCGTGAGGCCACACAGACCGTCCCAGTCTCGGGCTCTGCGCCGCCAACAACAGGAAAGAGTAGCCCTAACGTCAACAGAATCACACCAACTCGCATGGGAAATCACTCCTTGGTCGTTTAGACATCGTTATGACCAATTTTGTGCCCGAGGGAGAGGCCTGGGAATGGTACCCAAATTTCCGGTAACCGCGTTTGGAGCGTTAATCAGGACTTCCGCCCGATTCAGGTCCCGAATGACAGGCAGAACGTCCTCACCGCTGTCGCATCCGCGGAGCAGCAAACACCTGGTTCTGACAGCGAAACCCTTTCTTCGTTGAGCATCAGGCAGAGACGAAGGAAATTGTACCCTGGCTATAGACACCGCGCCCTTTATGTAGCTCAACGTAAACCAATTTTGCATACCCGGCTTGAACCATTCTTGAATCACCACTGGCGCTACCGGCGTGGATATAAAGACGGTCACGCATAGCAATTCTCCATCCCGTACTGTCAATCTCACCGTGACTTCCGAAGGTTCGACGATGTGAAGGCGCGCAATCGCACGATTCACGATTCGAGCATAATAACTTCTTCCTCGGCCAGAGTCGTCGCTTTCCATCCAAGATTCCTTGCCCAAGCGTTTTCTCCATTTAGCAAATTCGCGCTCGGCATCCGCCGTTGTGCGTATCTCGCTGGATGAGTCGATGAGCGCTGTAGCTGATGCACAGACATGAATGGCGTAAGCTGCGATTCCCAATCCAGACGAAGCTATTCCTGCAACCAACACTGCAAGCCCGGCGCGCACCCAATGGTGAGTCAATCGCCCCCACATTTCTCACTACCTCACTTCCGTAGCTGCCCGAAGGAATTAGACACCAGAACGGACGGTTTGGCCCGCTCTTGGTCGGCGCTTGATTAGTCGGGTAGCGTTTACCTATCTAGGGTCCACGACGAACGCTCTTAATCTGTATACACCCTGTGGCTCTCCGGACAAGCAAATGACGATTCCGTCCGCCATGGATTCGAGCAAGGCGGCCCCAAGGGCACGCTCCGAGTGGATGAATCCTCAGACCAGCGGAATGCAGGAAAGATCGGTCCATGCAAGAACGTGACCGCCAATCGAACCGTGCTTCTGCAGGATACTGAAGGCCAGAGAGCAATGTGGGAGTTGCGGCGATTCCTCGGTAACGCCTCAAACCCCAACGCCCTCGTCTTCCACTCGAAACGCGGCGGTCCCCTCCTGGAGACCACCATACTAAGTCAAGGTTTATATCCGGCCCTAAAAACTCTAGGTCTAAAGCAAGCAGGAATGCGCCCTTCGTCGGGGCTGCAACCGCAGGTGAGAACTCGCCGGGATTAACCCCGCCGTCCTTCGCCAGCAGATGGGGCATGCGTCCGCTGCTATGACGGCGCTTTACACCGGGGAGATTCCACTTGAGCACGTACAAGCCGAATTTTCCTCCAAGATTGGCAATCAAATTGTAGTTTTGGAAAATATGGAAAATGAGGCGTTTGCGTAACTGCTTGATTTTAATGGAGCGGCCTATCGGAATCGAACCGACACCTGAACCTTGGCAAGGTTCCGTACTACCACTATACTAAGGCCGCTCAACGACCTTCTTTTTATAGCACGACCGGCACGGCGGCGACAAGCCTTCCCCGCCCAAGCCCGCCTAGAGTCAAATTCGCTACTGGCAAGAAGGGTCAGGATACCTGGGTAATACGGGCGGACTTTACCACCGGAGAACGTCGCTGGCGCTCCGCGAAGCGCGTCGCTTTATTCTTGTCGGTGTAAACGCGGCCGAACTTTTCCCCGTCGGCATAGTAGACACTGACGAGGTAATGGTGATGTTTGCGGCGGCGATCTTTGCCAAAGGTACTCTTGCCTCTAGTCGAGCTTTTTGTCGTCACACCTTTTGTCACGTTGGCCACCCAATCTGAAGAAGATATGCACAGCACTATCTCAGGGAAGCGAGCGCCGCACAAGTACCAGAGAAGATAGTAACATGCGCTCGATTACAGCAGAAAAGCCCGTAAACAGGAATCGGTAACTTCGAGGAGAGGCCATATGAACCCGGCGGCCCCTAACTCTCATCATAGCTAACATTGTGAGTAAAACACGGGAAGACAAGCGCGTTCTCTGATGGAGGGATACGACTCTTTTCCGGTTTCACAGAATATTCATATAACCGCCTTTGTTAACGGAGTTTCCAGCCATGAGGATGATGGAACGAGAAGGCCAATTTGTCAGAAGAAATTGTTGTCCGCCATGAAACATTTTTCGATTTTTCACGTCTTTACTAGTGTGGAGAAGATAGGCTGAATGTGGCGGAGAAACATTATGATGATAAGCATTCCAAAACAACCGCCCCTCGTGGAAGATCTGCGGAACCATTCTGAGGAACAGATCGCTGAATTGCGTCAACTTCTCGCGGCGGGGGCGCCTTCGCGGCCAGATCCGCGCCGGCCTGGCTTTTATGAAGTGGAAGGCCTTTCGAGCACGTACTACGTGTTTAAGTATCCGACGGGCACGAAAGTGCTGCTGCTCGGCGTATGGGGACGCGAGAGCGATCCGGCAGCCTCCTTGGTGGCATGCACCTGTCCGGCGGCATGATTTTCTTTTCGCAATACTCCTGAGAACACGCAACCAAAAGAAGCGCTCCGACCCGATCGGAGCGCTTTTTTAGTCTTCATCCAACTTTAAAGCGGCGGAGTTGATGCAATACCGCATCCCGGTGGGTTGCGGTCCATCATCGAAGATGTGCCCGAGGTGAGCGTCGCAGCGGCTGCACTTCACCTCCGTCCGTCGCATCCCCTGGCTCGTGTCGCTCTCGGCCGCGACGGCCTCTTTGCTGGCTGGAGCATAGAAGCTGGGCCACCCGGAGCCCGAGTGGTATTTTGTTTCAGAACGAAACAAGGGCTGCCCGCAACAGACGCACTTGTAGGTTCCTGCCGTTTCGGTATCCTCGTATTCGCCGGTGAAAGGCGGTTCCGTCCCCTTCTTTCTGGTTACATAGTATTGATTCTGCGTGAGTTGTTTCTTCCATGCTGAGTCTTCCTTGCGAAGCTTCTCTGCCATGGCCCCTCCCTCGGATGGTTATCGTTCTAGGATAGATATCGTTCTAGTAATCCAGCGCCTTATAAGATTCGGCGCACTGGCTTGACGTTTCCAACGCTACTCCGTCGGGCGGTCGTGGCAAGAGCCGTCGCGAAAGCCACCTTGCCAGAAGCCTCAGCACAAGAATACCCGGATAAACGACGCATCCGCAGGCGAAAAATCGCCCGCGCTTGGTCCTGACACGCTTGGTCCTGCCGTTGACACGGGGCGAATAGTCCTTTATCTTGGTTCTTCACAATGATTGGCACACTTAAAGTCCGGGGCCACCATCATCATCACGGCCACACGCCGCGCCCCCTGAGGTGTGCATAGCGATTCGCTAAAAAGAGCACTCTTCAGCCCGCTGGCGCAACAAGCCCCAGCGGGATTTTTATTTTCGGTTTGATTTTACTCAGGAGACGACACCATGGAGATCGACTTTCAGAAAAGCGGCGGGCTGGTGACGGCCATTATCCAGGACGAGCGCACCGGCGACGTGCTGATGCTCGGCTTCATGAATTCAGAGTCTCTCGCGGAGACGCGGCGCACTGGAGAAGTGGTGTTCTTCAGCCGTTCGCGAAACAAACTCTGGAAGAAAGGTGAATCCAGCGGCCACGTCTTGCGGGTTCGCGAGCTGCGCGTGGATTGCGACGCTGATGCGCTCCTCGTGCGCGTCGAAGCCGTGGGTCCCGGCGTCTGTCATGAAGGTTACAAGAGCTGCTTCTTCCGGAAATTAGAGCCGGACGGAAGCTCCAAGATCATCGCCGAGCGCACGTTCGCCCCCGAAAAGGTTTATGGACAGGAGAAGACTCGATGAGCCGTCTGAAGCTGGGAATCCCCAAAGGCAGCCTTCAGGACGCGACGCTGGATCTTTTTTCGCGTGCCGGCTGGAAGATCACGCTGGGCTCGCGAAGTTACGTTCCGGCGATTGACGACGACGAAATCGAGTGTTTGCTGGTGCGTGCGCAGGAGATGGCGCGTTACGTCGAGTCCGGCGCGCTGGACGCCGGGATCACCGGTCACGACTGGGTTGTGGAAACCGGCGCGGCGGTGGACGAATTGTCGGAGCTGATCTATGCCAAGCAGCGGCTGGCGCGCGTCCGCTGGGTTCTGGCTGTGCCGGAAGACTCCGCGATTCGAGAACCACGCCACCTGGAAGGAAAAGTTATCGCGACCGAGGTCGTGCACATCACGGAAAACTATCTCGCCAAGCACGGCGTAAAAGCCCGCGTGGAGTTTTCCTGGGGCGCCACCGAAGTCAAAGTCCCGCAACTTGCGGACGCGATTGTGGAAGTGACGGAAACGGGCTCCTCGCTGCGGGCGAATCGCTTGCGCATCGTCGATACCGTGCTGGAATCCGCGACGGTGTTCATCATGAATCGCGCCGCCGCAACCGATTTCTGGAAGCACGAAAAAGCGGAAAACCTGATTCTCATGCTGCAGGGCGCTATCGCCGCGGCGAGCAAAGTGGGTCTGCTCCTGAACGTCCATCGCGACGATCTGCAGGCTGTTCTAGGGGTTCTCCCCGCGTTGAAGAAGCCGACAATTTCGGCTTTGAGTGATCCGGACTGGGTCGCGATCAACACTATCGTCGAGGAAGCCGTAGTCCGGCAGATTCTGCCAAAGCTCAAAGCCGCGAAGGCCCAGGGGATCGTCGAATATCCCTTGAACAAGATCGTGCTGTGATGCGCATCGTGAGACTTACGCCTGCGGTCGAGAAAAAGCTTTTGCGTGCGCGACAGGAGCATGACGCAGAAGCTGAAGGCATTGCATCGGAGATTGTCGGCGATGTTCGCCGGCGCGGAGACGCGGCACTTTCCACTTGGGTGAAGAAACTCGACGGCATCGATCTCCACCGCGAAAGTTTGTGGATCTCCGGGGGCGAAATTCGTGCCGCCCGCAAGCAAGTGAGTCGCGATTTTCTTCGCGCGCTCGAACACGCCGCCCGCAATGTCCGCCGCGTCGCAGAAAAACAGTTGCCGAAACCATGGACGACGGAAGTTGAACCCGGTGTGAAAATTGGACAGATGGTGCGCCCGATCGATGCCATCGGCTGCTATATCCCTGGCGGACGGTTTGCGCTCGTTTCCACTATGATGATGACGGTGGTGCCGGCTAAAGTTGCTGGCGTCCGCCACATCCAGGTGGTATGCCCGCGGCCGAACGCTACACTTCTCGCCGCCGCCGGCGTTCTCGGAGTCTCAAGCGTCGCCCGAATGGGCGGCGCACAAGCCATCGCGGCTCTGGCCTACGGCACGAAGCGCGTGGCCCGCGTCGAAAAAATCTTCGGGCCGGGCAATCGTTTTGTTACCGCCGCCAAACAACTCGTCAGCAGCGATTGCGCGATCGATCTGCCTGCAGGGCCAACAGAAGCAATTATCTTAGCCTCCACAGGAAACCCGCGCTGGATCGCCGCGGACCTGCTCGCGCAGGCCGAACACGCTCCCGATGCAGGCAGCTATCTCGTTACGACTTCAACCAGTCTTGCGCGGCAGGTGCAATCCGAAGTGGCGCGGCAACTACAACAATTGTCGCCGACGAACCCCGCACAAATTTCGATGAAGCGCGCGGGCGCGATCCTGGTCGCGCCGTCCCTCCATATGGCCTGCGAATTCGTAAATCGGTTCGCGCCGGAGCACCTCAGCCTGCCCGGCAATGGGGACGCGCTCTTAAGGAAGATTCACGCCACGGGAACCGTTTTTCTCGGTCCTTGGGGCGCGCAACCGCTTGGCGACTACGCCAGCGGAAGCAATCATGTGCTTCCTACAGGTGGGTGGGCTCGCAAAAGAGGTGGACTTTCATCGGCAGATTTTGTGAAATGCATCTCCGTTCAAAGAATCGGCCGGTGGGGCTTCGAGCGTCTTGCTGGAACCGTCGAAACACTTGCGGCGTCGGAGGGGCTCGTGGCGCACCGCAACGCGGTGAGGGTCCGCCGATGAAAGTTCACTTGCCGGTACGCGAAGCGATTCTGAATCGCCGCACCTACGAGGCGCCCGCCGAAGGGCGATCCGAAAAATTGCGCCTCGACTTCAATGAGAACACCGCGGGCTGCTCACCGGCGGTAAGGCGCGCGCTCGCAAAGCTCACCACCAAACAACTGGCGATGTACCCCGAGTATCAGGCGCCAACGCGGCGGATCGCGCGTTTCTTCGGTGTCCGCCCGGAAGAATTGCTGCTCACCAACGGTGGTGACGACGCCCTGCGCGTTTTCTTCGATACCTTCGTCCAGTCCGGCGGCAGCATCCTGATTTGCGAGCCTACCTTTCCGATGTACCGCTACTACGCGGAGATTTGCGGCGCCCGGATTTCGGCATTGCGCTACGGCAGCGAAATGGAATTCCCGCTCCAGGGCGTCATCTCCGCCCTGCACAGGAGGCCGAGCGTTCTCTTCATCGCCAATCCCAATAATCCGACCGGAACTCTGCTTCAAAAAGAAGAGTTGCGGAGAATCTTGAAAGCCGCCACGCACACAGCAGTAGTGATGGATGAAGCCTATGCAGAGTTTTCCGGCTTCACCGCGATGCCGTGGATTCGGAAGTATGCGCAGTTGTTCGTGGCAAGAACGTTTTCGAAAGTCGCCGGGCTCGCAGCCTTGCGCCTCGGCGCCGTGATTGCCTGCGAAGAGTCTCTCGCTCTCGTGCGCCGCGCCATGCCGCCCTTCCCCGTCAATCTCGCTGCTCTGGTAGCGGCTGAAGCGGCGCTGAACGACCGGGAAACGATGCAGCGTTACGTGAACGGGGTGAAACGGTTGCGCGTGTGGTTCGCGGCGGAATTGGAAAAGCTCGGGGTGAAGACGTACCCGAGCGCCGGAAATTTCCTTCTGGCGAATTTCGGGTCAAGCGGGCCAGCACTCTTTCAGAAACTTGAGCAGCAAGGGATTCTTCTCCGCGAGCGAAGCAAGGACATCGGGCCCGGGTTTGTGCGTAGCACCATTGGAACACAATCGGAAATGCAGCGGTTGCTGAAGTCAATTCGAAAGGAATGGAAAGCTCCGGCCTGAAGTCCGGAGCTGCAAACGAGCTCACCATGCCACGCACGGCAACGATTCATCGCAAGACAAACGAGACGGATATCCGCCTGAAGCTAAATCTGGATGGACGCGGAAAAGCGCGGATCGCCACGGGAATCCGCTTTTTCGATCACATGCTCGAGCTGGTTGCTCGACACGGCGCGTTTGACCTGGACGTGGACGCGCACGGCGATCTTGACGTGGACCAGCATCACACGGTGGAGGATGTGGGAATTACGCTCGGTGAAGCGGTGCAGAAGGCACTCGGCTCCAAGCGCGGCATTCTGCGCGCGGGCTATTTCTTGATGCCCATGGACGAAACACTCGCTGCTGCCGCCGTAGATCTTGGCGGAAGGCCTTACTGCGTGGTGAATGCGAAGATCACAGCAAAACGCGTCGGCGATTTCCAAGTCGAACTGATGGAGGATTTCTTCCAAGGCTTCGCGCAATCGGCAAGAGCCAACGTTCATCTGCGTGCCCTGTACGGGCGCTCGTCGCATCATCAGGTCGAGGCCATGTTCAAGGCGTTCGCACGCGCCTTGCGCTTCGCCGTGGCGCGCGACAAACGCCTGCGAAGGATTTTGCCCAGCACAAAGGGGCTGCTATGAAAGTGACGATCGTTGATTACGGCGCAGGCAACGTGCCTTCCGTGGAACGTGCCTTGCAACGTCTCGGCGCAGAGTCCGAGCGGACAAGTTCACCCGAACGCATTTCGAAAGCGGAGGCTCTTTTGCTGCCGGGCGTGGGACATTACGCCGCCTTAGTTCGCGCCCTCGACGAGAAAAATATGCGCGAGCCTCTGATTGGCGCCATCCAGCAGGGCGTTCCTTTTCTGGGCATCTGTCTGGGGTTGCAGGTGCTATACGAATCGAGCGAAGAAGCGCCCCAATTGCGCGGCCTACACTTGTTGCCCGGCACAGTGTGCGCCTTGCCATCAAACGTAAAACTCCCGCACATGGGCTGGAATCAGGTCGCGGCAACGCGTCGTTCCCGTCTACTAGAAGGCATCGAACCTAGTGCCTATTTCTACTTTGCTCATTCCTACGCGGTCCTCGATTCGAATGGAGCATCGGCGGCAACTTGCTCGCACGGAGCGCCATTCGCCGCCGTCGTGGAAAAGAAAAATATCTTCGGCGTGCAATTTCATCCGGAAAAGAGCGGCGATACGGGCGCGCGCCTGTTACAGAGTTTTCTGAGGATCGCGGCGTGAGCCTGGCGCATCGCATCATTCCGTGCTTGGACACCGACGGCGAGCGCGTTGTGAAAGGCGTGAATTTTGCCGGGCTGCGCGACGCCGGCGATCCCGTCGCGCTGGCGGCGCGTTACAACGCGGAAGGCGCCGACGAATTGGTGGTGCTGGACATTGCCGCGTCGCGCGACCGCCGCCCGACGTTTCTCGAAACCATCCGGCGCGTTGCCGCGGAATTGGCAATTCCCCTCACCGCTGGCGGCGGCATTCGAACGCTTGAAGACGGCCGCGCCGTGGTGCGCGCGGGCGCGGACAAGATCACGGTGAATACCGCGGCGGTGGAACGGCCCGAGCTCATTTCTGAATTATCACAGGAATTTGGCGCACAAGCCGTCGTCCTGGCGATTGATGCAAAGCGTGCCGGCGATCACTGGGATGTCATGGTTCGTGGCGGAAGGGAATCCGCATCTCTCGATGCCGTGGACTGGGCGAAGAAGGGCGTTCGATTTGGCGCGGGAGAAATCCTGCTGACCTCTGTCGATCGCGACGGAACACAGCTGGGCTTCGACACAACGCTTACGGCCGCAATTTCCAGAGCTGTTTCTGTCCCGGTGATTGCCTCCGGCGGGGCCAAATTGCCGGAACATTTCGTAGACGTTTTCAAGCAAGGCGCGGCGGATGCTGCGCTGGCAGCGTCGATCTTTCACGACGGCGTGCAGCCTATCCGCGCGCTGAAGGAATTTCTTGCAGCTCGCGGCGTCGAGGTGCGCCTGCCGTGCTGATTCCCTGCATCGATCTGCAAGACGGGCAGGCGGTTCAGTTGGTTCACGGGCGGAAGCGCGAGCTTGCCGTCGCCGACGTCTTCGGCCTCCTGAGGAAATTCAAAGAATATCCCTGGTTGCACGTCATCGACCTCGACGCCGCCATGGGGAAAGGCCAGAACGACGATCTCGTTCGCGACCTCTGTACCAGTGCGCGAAAAGATTTCGGCATGAACGTGCGCGTCGGCGGCGGGATTCGAGCCGTTTCTCGTGCCGAAGAAATTACCGGATGGGGCGCGAGCCAGGTCATTGTCGGAAGCGCCGCTTTCCGCCGCCGAAAAGTGAACACCGGATTCTTGCGGCGGCTCGCAAAAAAAGTTCGCCGAAAACAAATCATCATCGCGCTCGACACTGCCAGGGGAAACATCACCATTCACGGCTGGCGCACGCGCATCGCACTTCAGGCAGAGGCAGTGATGACGCAGCTCGAACCCTTCTGCGCCGGGTTCTTGTGCACCGACGTGGACCGTGAGGGCACGATGACCGGCGCGAACCTCGAATGGTTTCGCAAGCTGCGCGACGCGACATCCCATCCGATTATCGCCGCGGGCGGCATCAAGACGCGCCGTGAGATCGCTGCACTAGAAAAGTTGGGAATGGATGCCGCCGTCGGCATGGCCATGTACAAGAACGGGCTGCGCTAGCCGGCGCGCTCGATCCTCGTTTGGTATTCTCTTAAGCCCCGTGATCTGGCAAAGCGCATTCCGACGCATCAGCGCAGATAGGCGTCGGTGATGTACTGCTGCACCATACGCTGGGTGTTGAAGAACGAGCCATTGATGGCAATGGCGTGCTGCATGACTTCCAGGAACTTGGCACGATCGTTGTAGTACATGGGAAGAATCACGCCCTCCAGCTTGGCATAAAGCGATTCGGCTTCAGCCTTGTTATCAGCGGGAGCATTGCCGGCAGCGGTGCGCGGCAGCGTCAGACCGCCGAAAGTCACCAGATACG
>Ga0137412_10002753_pt1 | contig 13925 bp, 13 predicted proteins | sample CZODoug2_1_16fun_FD_122160 | JGI IMG/M metagenome (GOLD analysis project Ga0137412, IMG submission 122160) | Vadose zone soil fungal communities from Angelo Coast Range Reserve, California, USA - CZODoug2_1_16fungal (Hybrid Assembly) | ecosystem: Environmental > Terrestrial > Soil > Vadose zone... | reverse complement strand
ACCGCCTACCGCACCGACCGGCCGACAGGAATCTCGCGCGGGTCGTGGTTGCTCATCCTCGCCGAGCTCCTGTGCTGGGGCGCCTACGGCCTGCACAAGTCGGACCCGCGGCTAACCGTCCTCGGCGTGACCGGCGTCGCCGCCAGCATGCTCGTGCTCGCCCGCGTCCGTCACACCAACAGTGACTCCGCCTCATCTGGTCAGCCAGGCGCTGGACGGCCATGAGGTCGCCCCTGTTGCGACCCACGATCAACGAAAGGCGGCACCTAGCCGAACGATCGCCACGGCAGGGCTCATCAATTCCGCGGTCCCTTGTGGCCAGCCGTCCGACAAGCGATTTCCCAAAACGAGACGCACATTGAGACGAACGCGCGTTCGACCAAAGAGCGAAAGTCGAGGCCGGGATGATGCCGGTCCCGCCATCCCTAGCCATAGTGCACCAGCCTCGAGGGCGTCCGGTTTACCTGTGCTGTCGGAAGTCGAGCCAGAGCGCCCAGGGTTGGATGGAACCCACCTCCAGCAGCCCTGCCCGGGCCCACGGATCCTCTGCGAGGCATCGACGGACCTGGTCCTCGTCGCGTGCCTCGACGACGTGCAGCGTCTGCTGGCCGTCAGCGATCGGGCCACCGAACAGGATCAATCCGTCGGTGACCAGGCCGTCCATGAACGCGGCGTGCTCAGTCCACGCATGCTGCTCCCGAATGCCGAGCGAGTCGTCCCAGCGTGGCCCGTGGACCAGAGTCAATGCGAAATTGGCCACCGTCGAGTCCTCCTACATTTGTAGCGCGGTCACATGGGCTTCAGCTGGCAAGCGCGACCAGGCACAAGCGGTGTCCTGTACACGGACATCATTGATGACTCGAGGTGGTAGCACCCGATTCCGCAGGAGCCCAATGACAGCGGTTGCCATGATGTTGAGCGGTAGTAAGAACGGTAGTAGCCATGCAACGAGACGCTGAAGAACGCCGTGCGACGCCTGGGACGCGCAGCGGCCAGACGCTGGGGCGGGCACTCGCCGGGGGATTGCTGGAAACGTGTGGGACGTTGCCCATTCCCCTCATAACCCAGAGGTCGCAGGTTCGGTGCTTCCGGATCGGAGCCCGCGTCGGGGGTGGGGGGTGGCGTGATCATCGGCGGGTGATCGAGGCGATTGCGTGGAAGTACCGGGCTGGGTCGCAGTGGCGGGAGTTGCCGGAAAGGTTCGGGCCCCTGGCAGACGGCCTATGAGCGGCTCAATCGGTGGAGCGCGGACGGGACGTGGGATCGGTTGGCCGCCGCGCGGGCCGATGCTGATGCTCGCGGTGAGCTCGACTGGTTGGTTGCCGCCGGAGCGCCCACCATCGGGGGTGTTGCCGCCACGCCGCCGCCCGTGGCGCAACACTCTGCCGACTTGTGATTACCCGTGAGTGGTGAATGGGGTTATAGCCCAACTCGCCACTCACGGGTTTGCTCGGCGGCTCCGGCTCCGGCTCCGGCACGGGTCCGGGCGGAACGGGGGACCCATGGACGGATCAGCGCGGTTGGCCGGGCTCAGAGCGCTGACGGTCGGCCTAGCGGCCGCCGGTCTGGCGGTAAGCGGCCTGGCGGCCTGCGGTGCGCCGGCCCCGTCCCCGGCTTCCCCGACCATGTCCTCGGCCACGCCGACCAGTGCCGAGGCGCCGAAGCCGGCCGCCGCAAGTCCGCTGCAGGGCGCCGACTGGGCCAAGGTGACGAACTTCCGCTGCCCGTTGGATGACCAGCAGGTGCTCGCCGACAAGGCCGTCTACGGCGACATCACCGGGGACGGCGTTGCCGACGCGGTCGTGTCGCTGACCTGCTCGACGACGACCTCGTCCAACCCGCTGCGGGTCGAGGCGTTCGACGGGGCGTCCGGGCCGGCCCACCCGAGGTCGCTCGGCGTTCTCGTCTCGGAGACCGACCCGATCTACGTCGAGCAGGCGGACGTGACGATCGTGCACCCGACGATCACCCTGTCCGCGCGGGCGCTCGGCCCGGACGCGGCGATGGCCGCCGGCCCGCGGGTCAAGTTCACACAGACCTTCACCTACCGGGACGGTGCGCTGCAGTCCGGACCCCGGAAGACCAGCTGAGCGCCCCGACCACGGCGTCAGTTCCGTCTACGGCCCGGCACATCAGTTAAGGCTGACAGGCAGTGCCGTCCTAACGGTGGTCTCGCCACCGGTCCGGCGAATGTACGCCGTGTGAGACAGGCCCTACGCGTGGCAAGACGTGTAGCAAAAGGTGTAGCTGAGAGTTGATGAGCAGCGCGGCCCACGGCGGCCCCTGACCCCAAGCCGCAGCGCTACGGCGAGACGGCAGCGGGACTTCCGCACTCACCCGCCACGTTCTCGTCTTTGATCCCCGTGCCGTCCGCGTTGGCCGGATTGTTCGCGTTGGCCGCGGTGCTCGCCAGGTAGGCGCGGCGGGTGTGCGCGGTGTGCTCGCGCATGATCTGGGTGGCCCGGTCGCCGTCGCGGGCCTCGATGGCGTCGATCAGTGCGGTGTGCTCTCGCCAGGACAGCTCGCCGCGCTGGCGGGCGATCGGTGTGTAGTACCAGCGGACTCGGCAGCCGACCTGGGCGGCGAGGTCGACGAGTACCGGGTTGCCGCAGAACTGGGCGATGGCGGCGTGCAGGTCGGCGTTGGCGGTCACCACGGCGGCCAGCTTGTCGGCCTTGAGCGCGGCGAGGCCTTGGCGACACAGTTCCCGTAGGTGCTCGATCTCGGCGGCGGTGGCGTGTGTCGCGGCGAGTCGCGCTGCCTCGGCTTCTAGCAGCGCGCGCACGGCCAGCAACTGGTCTGCTTCCTCGACGGTGGGGGCGTGTACGAACGCGCCATGCGCCGGACGCAGGTCGACCCAGCCGCCGTTGTGCAGCGATTGCAGCGCCTCGCGGACCGGTTGGCGGGACACTCCGAGAATCACGGCCAGCTCGTTCTCCACCAGGTGCTGGCCGGGGCGCAGGGTGCGCTCGACGATCATGTCGAGAATGGCGTTGTAGACGCTTTGCCTCAGCGGCATTCCCCGAGGGATCTGCCGTGGTGGCTTGTCAGAGGGCGACATGGGGGACTCCGGCGGTCACGCCTTCAGCGCGCTGAGGCTTCTCCGAGGCGCTGGCGCAGCGCGTCGAGCTCGTCGTTGAGCGCGGCGGGCAGTGAGTCGCCTAGGGTGTGGAACCACTGTTCGATGAGGGTGAGTTCGTCGCGCCATTCGGTGGGGTTGACCGCGAGTGCCTCGGCGATATCGGCGGCGGGCACGTCGAGCCCAGCGAGGTCGAGATCGGTGGGGATGGGGGCACGTCCGATCGGGGTATCGGTGGCATCCGCGGTGCCCTCGACTCGGCCGATGATCCAGGCCAGGACGCGGGAGTTCTCCCGGAACCCCGGCCAGAGGTAGCGGTTGTCGGTGGCTTTGCGGAACCAGTTGACGTGAAAGATCTTCGGGAGTTTCGCCGCGTCGGCGTTCTTGCCGATGGCCAGCCAGTGGGCGAGGTAGTCGCCGGCGGCATAGCCGGTGAATGGCAGCATCGCCATCGGGTCGCGGCGCACCACGCCCACCTGGCCGGAGGCCGCGGCGGTGGTCTCGCTGGAGAGGGTGGCTCCGAGGAATACGCCATGTTGCCAGCCGCGGGATTCGGTGACCAGCGGGATGGTGCTGGCGCGTCGGCCGCCGAACAGGATCGCCGAGATCGGCACCCCGGCCGGGTCGTCCCATTCGGGGGCGACGATCGGGCACTGGTCGATGGGTGTGCAGAACCGGGAGTTGGGGTGCGCGGCTGGTTCATCGGACGCTGGGGTCCAGTCGCGGCCCTTCCAGTCGGTCAGGTGCGCCGGCGGGGTGTCGGTCATGCCTTCCCACCACACGTCCCCGTCGTCGGTCAGCCCGACGTTGGTGAAGATCGAGTTGCCTCGTTCGACGGTTTGCATGGCGACGGGGTTGGTGTGGTAACCGGTGCCGGGGGCGACGCCGAAGAACCCGAACTCCGGGTTGACCGCATAGAGCCGCCCGTCCGGGCCGAAGCGCATCCAGGCGATGTCATCGCCGAGGGTCTCGGCCTTCCAGCCCGCCACGGTGGGCTGCAGCATCGCCAGATTCGTCTTGCCGCAGGCACTGGGAAACGCCGCCGCGATGTAGTGCACCCGCTGATTCGGTGAGGTGAGTTTGAGGATGAGCATGTGCTCGGCCAGCCAGCCCTCGTCGCGGGCCATCACCGAGGCGATGCGCAGCGCATAGCATTTCTTGCCCAGCAGCGAGTTCCCGCCGTAGCCGGAGCCGTAGCTCCAGATGGTCCGCTCCTCGGGGAAATGGCTGATGTACTTGGTGGGGTTGCACGGCCACGCCACGTCCGCCTCGCCGGGTTTGAGTGGGGCGCCGACCGAGTGCAGGGCTTTGACGAATTCGCGCTCGGTGCCATCGGCGCTGAGGAACCTGCCCAGGGCGGGGGCACCCATGCGGGTCATGATCCGCATCGAGAGCACCACATACGCCGAGTCGGTGATCTCCACCCCCAGTTTGGGGTCCTCGGCGTCCAACGGGCCCATGCAGAACGGGATGACATACAGGGTGCGCCCGGCCATCGCGCCCCGGTAGTACTCGGTCATGAGGACCTTCATGTCCACCGGGTCCATCCAGTTGTTGGTGGGCCCGGCGTCGCGCTCACGGCGCGAGCAGATGAACGTGCGGTCTTCCACCCGCGCTACATCAGCCGGGTCCGAGGCCGCCCAGAACGAGTTGGGCTTCTTCGACAACCGCGCCAGCGCGCCCGCGGAAACCAGCTCGGTGCTCAACCGCCGCCACTCATCATCGGAACCGTCGCACCACACCACCCGCTGCGGGGTGGTCAGCTCGGCCACCTTGCGTACCCAACCAAGCACCCCCTGATGGGTGGTCGGAGTCCGGTCCAGGCCCGGGATGGTGGCTCTCGCGGCCGCGGTCATTGTTGATCTCCTCGCTGGTGTGTCAGGTGTCCGGGGACCAGGTCGGGTCCGGTCCGGTCTCGGGTGTCGTGTGGTGGTGTGTGCGACCGGAGGGGTGGCGGGCGGTCGGCGGGAGTGTCCGGATCACCGCCTCGACAACCTGATCGGTCAGTGCGCGGTCGGGGCCCGCAGGCAAGTCCTGCTCGGGTCGGGTGGCCATCACCAGCGCCAGCGCGCAGTCGTGGGCAACCTCGACATCCAGTTTGACCCCTGGGATAAGCACGGCGGCGCGCAGCAGGCCGGGCACGGCCAGCAGGGGATCCCGCGACCAATTCGGGGTGAGCACGGCCAGATCGGGGCGGTCGGTCCGCAACCCGCGTGGCAGCGGGGACTCGCCGAGCAGGTTGATGACCACGTCCGCGTCCTTGGCCACGATGCGCAGTGGGAAGGCCGCCGCGTCGCTGGTCCTCCACCCGGTCAGGTCCCCGACGCCGGCGGCCACCAGCAGCGGCCCGAGCGTGGGCATCGTGTCGGTGCCCGCGATCACTACTCGGCTCGATTGCGGGGCAGCACCGGCGCGGGCCAGGGTGGTCCACAATGCCGCGGTGAGCGCGATCGCGGTGGTGTCGTGATCGGTCACCACCACCGGCACGGTCTTCACCTGTTGGACCAGTCGGGTGCGGTGGGGGTCGGTGTGGGTGAGGAACACCGCGGCCACGTCTGAGTCCATCCCCTCGACGGCGTCGGAGTACAGCGCGGCGAACTGCTCGGGGCTGTCGGCGTCGAGAACGATCACCCGGGTGGGTAGAGCTGTCAGGTGATGAATCAGCGCCGCGTAGCGGCGCAACACCAACTCCAGGGCCGTGGCCTGCCCAAGGAACCTGCTGCCATCGCTGACCACCGCTACCACCTGTGGCTCCCCGAGCATGTTGGCAATCCCCAACGTCGCCTCATCGGGGTCCGCCGGCACCGGAGCACTCATTTAGGACTCCGGTCCGTCAGGTGTGCGCCTGGGAGAAAGCCCGCACCGCCGGGTCCACCCAGCCTCCGGTGTCGACTCCATGTCGGCGGGCCAACTCCAGGAACTCCGCCAGTCGCGCGGCGTAGAGGTGGGCCTCGTCGTCGTTGCCCGCGCGCCAGGCCGCACTCACCGCCGCCTGAGCGTCGTTGATCCGAGCGCGCAGCTGTGTCCTGAACTCGTTCATCGCACCTACGTCCCCTAGCGCACCCACCGCGGCATTGCGAAGCTGTGAACGAATCATCTTCGCACTTACAGAACTTCGCAAGTATCAGAGAGTGCGAGCTGGGGCACCTTCACCTACCGCGCGGGACGTTGGGGCCCTGTCCTTGAATCGCCGAGCGGCCCCGTGCGGGTGGTTCGCTTGCCTCGCGGCGCCGCGACTCACCACCTCGCTGTCACATTCCGGTGATCATCTGATCGTCGACGTCATAGCGGATGTTGTTGTGCACGGCGAGGACGCCGGGCACATGGTGTGCGATGCGCCCGGCGCGTGCGGTAGCGCTGTGCAGAGTGAGAGTGCCCTCGAGGGTGACGATTCCCTCGGCGACGTACACGGTGACCTGGTGGGGCGGGCGCGCGGCGTCAGCGAGGTCTCGTTCGACCTCGGCCTGGATAGCGTCGTCGCATCGCAGGAACAGGCGGATGAGGTCAGCGCGGGTGATGACGCCGATGAGGCGTCCGTCCCCGTCGACGACGCACAGCACGCAGAGGTGCTGGCTGACCATCGTGTGAGCCGCGACGCCGGCCCGAGTGTCAGCGGCGGTGATCGCCGGTGCGGTCATCAGGTCGGCGGCGATCAGCGCGGCTGATTTGCGCCAGCGGGTGCGGCACGCCGAGCCGACCAGCAGGGGTGCGGTGTCGGTTCCGCCGTGGAATTCGAGTTTGGTCAGCAGGTCACGTTCGGTGACGACACCGAGTGGGCATCCGGTGGCACCGATGACAGGGACCGCGCTGAGTTCATGCGTGATCATGACGGCGGCCAGTTCTTTGAACCCGGCGTCAGGGCCCACAGTGATGACACGCCGGCTCATCAGCTCGGCCATAGTTGGCTCGGGCATCTTCGCCTCCCATCGCCTGGGGCCGCGGAATTCTTCTATGCGCGCGCACACGCTCTTACAGAGTTGCTAAGGTTAGCAACTGTTGTACCGTGCGGCTATGTGCCGTCGCCAGTTCTGAGGCCCTCGGTGGGGTAAGGATCGGCGGTATGTCGACGGGTGAGTGTGGCGCGGATCGCGGTTGTGGGCAGCCCTGTTGCGGGCAGGCCGGTTGTGGTTGGGGGAAGGGGTGTGTTGGTGAGTAGGCCCCTGTATCAGTTGAAGGCGGAGTTTTTTAAGACGTTGGGGCATCCGGCGCGGATTCGGGTGTTGGAGTTGCTCAGCGAACGTGAGCAGGCGGTCGGGGAAATGCTGCCCGAGGTGGGGATCGAGGCGGCGAACCTGTCTCAGCAGTTGGCGGTGCTGCGCCGGGCTGGGCTGGTGAGTACCCGCAAGGAGGGCTCAACGGTGTACTACTCGTTGACCAGCCCACACGTGGCGGCGTTGCTGGCGGTTGCGCGCCAGATCTTGACTGGTGTGCTGTCCGGGCAGGTGGAACTGCTCGAAGATCTGCGCACTCCTCTTGCTTCAGCAGCGTCGGGCGATCGAGCCCGAGGCGCGGGCTCATCCGGGGATTGAGCGGCGCTACCCCCCGGCGGCGATCGTTGCGAGCGCCCGGTGGGGTGCGCGGCCCCTTGTCCTGTTCTGTTCACCTCGACATACCCGGGAGTAGCCGGTGCTGGGTTTGTGGCGCAAGATTCGCCGGACCGGGCGGGTCGCGGAGCCCGCGCCACCCAGGCCGACGGCTGGGCCGCTGGAGGCCGCGGTAGGCCTGGGCGGCTCGGTGCAGATCCGCCATGTGGATGCCGGGTCGTGCAATGGGTGCGAGGTGGAGATCGGCTCGGCGTTCGGGCCGATGTATGACGCGGAGCGCTACGGGGCGCGGCTGGTGGCCTCTCCCCGGCACGCCGATGCGCTGCTGGTCACGGGTGTGGTGACGCGGAACATGGCCGAGCCGCTGCGTCGCACCTTCGAGGCGGTACCGGCGCCGAAGCTGGTGGTGGCGGTCGGTGACTGCGCCCGTAACTGCGGGGCGTTCGCCGGCGCCTACGGCGTGGTGGGCGCGGTGGGCGACATCGTGCCGGTGGATGTGGAGATCGCCGGCTGCCCGCCTCGCCCGGAGGCGATCGTCGAGGGCCTGCGGAAGCTGACCGGGCGGTGAACCTGACCGCGCTGAATCTGACCGGGGTGGGCCTGGGCGCCGCGGTGGTCATCGGGGTGTGCACCGCGCTGCTGGGCCTGGTGTTGCCCAGCCGGGCGCGGCCCGCCGCGGTCGGAGTGGGTACCGCGCTGATCGGGGCCGCCGGGGTGCTGGCGGGGGCCGCGGCCCTGGCCGGCCGGTCGTTCACGGTGGCACTGCCGGGGGTGTTGCCGCTGTCCGGGGTGGAGTTCGCCTTGGACGCCCTGGGCGGGTTGTTCGTGGCGGTGACCGGCGCGGTCGCGGTGGCGGCCTCGGTGTTCGCGATCGGCTATGCCCGCTCGCACGGTCTGGGGGCGCGCGGGGTGCAGGTGGTGTTCCCGCTGTTCGTGCTGGCCATGTTGCTGGTGCCGGCGGCGGCGAGCGTGGGCACCCTGCTGGTGTGCTGGGAGTTGATGGCGCTCACCTCGCTGCTGCTGGTGCTGGCCGAGCACCGGCAACGCCGGGAGGTGGCGGCGGCCGGGCGTTGGTACGCGGTGATGACCCACCTGGGATTCTTGGCCATCCTGACCGGGCTGCTGTTGTTCGCCGCGCACGCCACTGACGACTCGTTCACCGCGTTGCGCCAGGCTGCCCAGCAGCTGCCGCCCGGCGTGGGTGGCGCGGTGTTCGTGGCGACGCTGATCGGGTTCGGCTCAAAGGCCGGGGTCGTGCCGCTGCACGCCTGGCTGCCCCGCGCGCACCCAGAGGCGCCCAGTCATGTCTCGGCGCTGATGTCCGCGGCGATGGTCAACCTGGGTGTCTACGGGATCATCCGGGTCGGGTTTGACCTGCTCGGGTTCTCGATGCTGGGCGCCGGCGCCCGGTGGTGGTGGCTGCTGGTCCTCGGGTTGGGCGCGGTCTCGGCGGTGTACGGGATTTTGCAGGCGGCTATGAGCACCGACCTGAAGCGGCTGCTGGGCTATTCAACGACGGAGAACATGGGATTGGTGCTGGTCGGACTCGGCGCGGCCGGTTTGTTCGCCTCGTTGGGTCAAGCGGCGCTGGCCGGGTTGGCGCTGGGTGCGGCGCTGCTGCACGTGCTCAACCACGCGGCGTTCAAGTCGCTGCTGTTCCTGGCCGCCGGATCGGTGCTGCACGCCACCGGCACCCGGGATCTGGACGCGCTGGGCGGGTTGCGGACCGCGATGCCGGTGACCACCGGTTTGTTCGGGTTGGGCGCGCTGGGCGCCTCGGCGCTGCCGCCGGGCACCGCGTTTGTCTCCGAGTGGCTGCTGCTGCAGGCGTTGATTCACGGGCTGCCCAGCGCTGGGGGCGTGACCTCGACCGCGGCGGCGATTGCGATGCCGCTGGCGGTGGCCGCCGTGGCGCTGACCGCCGGACTGGCGGTGGCCACATTTGTGAAGGCTTTCGGGGTCGGATTCTTGGCCAAGCCGCGCAGCGCGGCGCCCGAAGGTGCGCGGGAGAGCCCGGTCGCCATGCTGGCCGGGATGGGCCTGGCCGGGCTGGCCTGCGTGCTGCTAGCACTGCTACCCACCTTGGTAGTTCCGGCGGTCAGTGAGGCCAGCGGTTTTGTGCTTGGCGGTGGGCCCGCGTTGTCCGGGGAACTCACCCTGCGGCTGGTAGGGGTGACCGGGGCACTGTCTCCGCTGTTGCTCGCTGTGGCGCTGCTGGTCGCGGTCGTCCTGGCGGCTGGGTTGACGCGGGTGGTCACCGCGCGCCGCCGGGTAGGTGTGGCGCGGCGGTCAGCGCGATTGTGGGATTGCGGTGGGGGACCGCTTTCGGCGCGGATGGAGTACACCGCGACCTCGTTCGCGGAGCCGCTGCAGCGGGTGTTCGACGACGTGGTGGCGCCGGAGACCGACGTGGACGTGGACCATCATGAGGAGTCGCGGTATCTGGTGCGGGCGGTGGAGTACCGCCGCCGAGTGCCGGATCGGATCGAGCGGCGCCTCTACCAGCCCGTTCTGGGCGCGGTAGCCGGGTGGGGTGAGGTGGGCCGGCGGTTAGCGACCGGGAGTGTGCACCGCTACCTGGGCTACGGCTTTTACACGGTGTGCGCGGCGTTCATGCTGCTCGCGGTGATCCGGTGAGCGCGCTAGGGGTCGTTGGCGGCGTCCTGCAGCCGGTGCTGATCGTGTCCTTCTCCCCGGTACTGCTCGGGGTGATGCGCCAGGTCCGGGCACACCTGGAAGGCCGGGCCGGCGCGGGGATCGCCCAGCCGTGGCGGGACCTGCGCAAGCTGTTCGGCAAGGAGGCGATCACCCCTCGGGGCACCACCGAGGTGTTCCGGATCGCGCCGCTGGTGCTGATCGGGACCACCGCGGTAGTCGCGGTGGTGGCCCCGTTCGTGACCACCGACTCGGCGCTGGGCTCGGTGGCGGACCTGTTCGCGGTGGTGGCCCTGCTGGCGCTGGGCACGGTGGCGTTGGCGCTGGCCGGGCTGGACACCGCGACCGCGTTCGGCGGGATGGGCGCCAGCCGGGAGATGACCATCATCGCGCTGGTCGAGCCCACCCTGCTGGTGGCGATCTTCGCGTTGTCCGTGCGGGTCGGCTCCACGAATCTCGCCGACATCGTCTCCTCGACACTGCGGGACCCGGCGCGGACCATCTCCCCGGTCAGCCTGCTGGCCGCGGTCGCGCTGGTGGTGGTCGTCGTGGCCGAGACTGGCAGGTTGCCGGTGGACAACCCGTCCACTCACCTGGAGTTGACCATGGTGCACGAGGCGATGGTGCTGGAATACGCCGGCCCCGACCTGGCCCTGGTCGAACTGGCCTCGGCCATGCGACTGACGGTGTTCCTCGGGCTGCTGGCCAACCTGTTCCTGCCTTGGGGCATCGCCACCGAACTCACCCCGGGCGCGCTACTGGTCGGGGTCGTCGCACTGATGGTGAAGGTCGGGCTGTTGGGGATGGTGCTGGCCGCGGGTGAGGTATTCATGGCCAAGCTGCGACTGTTCAGGGTGCCTGAGCTGCTCGCCGGCTCGTTCCTGCTCGCCCTGCTCGCCGTTGCCGCGTCCTTCTTCCTGGCCTGAGGCGAGCAAACGATGAACGACGGGGTGTATGTGCAACTGCTAGACCTGGCCTGCGGCGCGCTGCTGCTGACCGGAGTGCTGGTGTTGTGGCGCCGAGAGCTGGCGGTGATCATCCGGGTGTTCGCCGCGCAAGGTGTCGCGCTCGCCGCGCTGGTCGCGGTCCTGGCCGCGCACGAGAACTCGCCGGAGCTGTGGATCGTCGCGGTGGGGCTGCTGATCCTGCGGGCGGGTGTGCTGCCGCTGCTGCTGGCCCGAGCGCTCGCGGCGGCCGGCCCGGCGCGGCGTGAGACCCGCCCGCTGGTCAACGTCGCCTCCTCGCTGCTGGCCGCCGCGGTGCTGGCGCTGCTGGCCTATGCGGTGTCGCGGCCGTTGGTCGCGCTGTCGCCCTCGCCCGCCACACAGGCGATCCCGGTCGGTATCACCGTGGTGTTGATCGGGTTCTTCGTGCTGGTCACCCGCCGCCGCGCGCTGTCGCAGCTGGTCGGTTTCCTGCTGATGGACAACGGCATCACCACCGTCGGGTTCCTCACCACCTCCAGCGTCGGCCTCATCGTGGAGCTGGGGGTGTCGCTGGATGTGCTGTTGGCGGTGCTGGTGCTGCGGATCCTCACCGCCCGGATACAGGAGAGCTTCGGGGATGCCGATCTCGATGAGCTGCGGGAGCTACACGACTGATGAACGAGCTACTTCTGCTGCTCCCCGTCGCGGTGCCGATACTCGCCGCGTGCGGCTATGGCCTGCTCAGCTGGCGACCCGCGACCGCCTGGATCGGCGCCTGCGCTGCCGCCGGGTTGCTGGCCGCGGCGATCACCATCGCGGTCGCGGTGGCTCACGCCGGGCCGAGGACGGCGCTGGGTGGGCTGCTGCGTACCGATGCGCTCTCGGCGTTCATGCTGATCGTCATCGGCGCGATCGGACTGGCGGCCACCGCCGCCACCCCCGCATACTTCGCCGCGGAGATCACGGCCGGGCGGGCCACCCCGCGCACAGCGGCACGACACAGCCTGCTGGTGGCACTGTTTCTGGCGGCGATGGCCGCCGCGGTCCTCGCGGCCAACCTCGGTGTGTTGTGGGTGGCGATCGAAGCCACCACCATCTGCACCGCGTTCCTCGTCGGGCAACGCCGCACCCGCGCGGCGGTCGAGGCGGCGTGGAAATACGTGGTGATCTGCTCGACCGGGATCGCGCTGGCGCTGCTGGGCACCCTGTTGCTCAACTTCGCCGCCCACCACGCCGGGATTCGCCCCGGTCTGGACTGGGCTTCGCTGGCCGCCGGTGCCGGGCGCCTGAACCCGGGAGTGACCCAGATCGCGGTGCTGTTGTTGATGCTGGGGTTCGGTACCAAAGCGGGGCTGGCTCCCCTGCACGCGTGGCTGCCCGACGCGCACAGCCAAGCGCCGGCGCCGGTCTCGGCGCTGATGTCAGGGGTGCTGCTGTCGGTGGCGTTTTACGCGATCCTGCGCGTCAAGGTGATCTCCGACGCCGCCCTCGGTACCGGGTTCGCCCGAACCCTGTTGGCCGGTCTCGCTCTGGCATCTTTGTTGGTGGCCGCGACCGTGTTGCTGGCCCAACGCGACTACAAACGGATGCTGGCCTACTCCAGCATCGAACACATGGGGCTGCTCGCCCTCGGCGCCGCGGCCGGCGGCCAGTTGGCGCTCGCCGCGGTCCTGCTGCACATGCTGGGTCACGGGCTGGCCAAAGCCACCCTGTTCCTCGGCTCCGGGCACCTCCTGCAAGCCACCGGAACAAGCCGGATCGAGGCGGTGCGGGGACTGGCCGTGCGTGCTCCGGTGCTGGCCGGGTGCTTCGGGGCCGGGGTGCTGGCGTTGATCGGGCTGCCGCCGTTCAGCGTGTTCGCCAGCGAGTTCGGCATCGCCCGCGCCGGGTTCGCCACCGGACTGGGCTGGGCCACCACCGCCGCCCTAGTCCTGGTGCTCATCATCGCCGCCGCGCTGATCGGGCACACCAGCCACATGCTGCTCGGAGACCCCACCCCAGCCCTCGGCCCCGGCGCGGCCACCGCCCCCACCCGGCTACCCGGTGGCGTCGCGCTCACGTTGATCCTCGGGCTGGGCGTGTGCGCCGCGGTCGGGATCAGCGCCGGGCCGTTGTCTACCCTGCTGCGCCTGGCCGCGAACACCATGACGGGAACACCATGACAGGACGATCATGACGAGCGTGGAGTTGGGCCCGCGGATCGGGCACCGTCGCACCGCGGCAACGATCGCCCCCGACGAGCTACCGGCCCGCGCGGAACAGCTGCTCAGCGCCGGATTCCGGATCGCGCTGATCGCCGGGCACGACGACCACCCGATGCTGCGGGCGGTGTATGTGTTCACCGCCACCGACCCGGACCGCCGCCTCGAGCTGCACGTCCCGCTGCCCCGAGCCCGTCCGCACGTGCCCAGCCTGGCCGCCCTGTCGTTCCCAGCCGGGCGGTTCGAACGGGAAATGCGTGACCTGTTCGGCATCGTGGCGACCAACCACCCGCTGCCCCGACGCCTGGTACGGCACTTCCACTGGCCCAGCGGCTGGTACCCGATGCTCGAGGACGCCGGCGACCCACCGGCCTTCGCCACACCTGACGGGCCCTACCCGTTCCGGACCGTGGAAGGCCCTGGGGTCTACGAAATCCCGGTCGGCCCGGTCCATGCTGGGATGATCGAACCCGGCCACTTCCGGTTCTCCGTCGTCGGGGAAACCATCCTCAACCTCAAG
>Ga0137412_10002752_pt1 | contig 13929 bp, 9 predicted proteins | sample CZODoug2_1_16fun_FD_122160 | JGI IMG/M metagenome (GOLD analysis project Ga0137412, IMG submission 122160) | Vadose zone soil fungal communities from Angelo Coast Range Reserve, California, USA - CZODoug2_1_16fungal (Hybrid Assembly) | ecosystem: Environmental > Terrestrial > Soil > Vadose zone... | reverse complement strand
GGGCCGGTGGAGTTGTTGGCCGCAACGGCTACAGCGATGGATGTCCGGGGCGTCGTGCTCGTCCAGTCACAACCTGACGATCGTGATACCGACTGGATCCTCGAGATCGCTCGAGACGCAATGGTGGTCCTGGCGGTGGTCGGTTGGGTGAACCTCGCCTCACCCGCGGCTCCGGCGCGCATTGCCGAGCTCGCCGGCAAACCCAAGCTGCGCGGCTTGCGGCCCATGCTCCAGGCGATTGACGACACCGGGTGGATACTCAGGCGCGAGCTGGAGCCGGCCTTACAAGCGATGGTCCAACACGGCTTGCGTTTCGACGCATTGATACAGCCGCGCCATCTGCCGGTGCTGCTGGAGTTTGCGCGGCGGTGGCCGAAATTGCCGATCGTGGTTGACCACGGCGCCAAGCCGCGCATCGCACTGGGTGAGATCGAGCCGTGGCAGGCGCAGTTGGCGCAGCTCAGCCTGCTTCCCAACATCTACTGCAAATTGTCGGGTCTGCGGACCGAGCAGACCGTCGGCGCACCCACCGCCGAGCTGCAACCGTACATCCGGCAACTCGTCGCCTCCTTCCCCGGCCGGCTCATGTGGGGCAGCGACTGGCCGGTGCTGCTGCACGCGCGTGATTCGTATTCCGACTGGCTGGAGTGCGCGCGGCAGTATGCGGGCGCGCAGGATCAGGCGCAGTTGGATTCGCTGTTCAGCGGGGCGGCGCGGGATTTTTACGGGTTGCGGTGAGGCTGCGGTGCGGGGGTGGCTGCCAACGCGGCGGAAGCCACAGCCGCGCACCCGGGCCGCAGCCGGGCCCAAAGAGGCTCCCCCTTCCTTCTGGCGTCCCTGAGATATCAGGCCCCACAATACCCGCCCCTTAACCCCCTCCTCAGCCCCCTTAACGCACAGACTTTGCTTTCTATAAGATTTCATATACGCTAACTGATATCTCAATAGCGCAGTGCGCCAGAAGAGTTGTCAGGAGGGGGAAATGACGGCGACTTCATCTCGATATTTCTATTCATTCGTCCTGGGTGCGATGACCAGTACTGCCACGTTCGCGCAAACGGAGGGTCCGTCGAGCACGGGCGCCGCTGCGGAGCCGGTGCAGGAGGTGGTGGTGACCGGAATCCGACGCAGCATCCAGCAGTCCTTGGACATCAAGCGGGATGCCATCAACGTGGTCGACTCGATCGCCACGGAGGATCTCGGCAAGCTGCCCGACCAGAACGTGGCAGAGTCCCTGCAACGCATCACCGGCGTCACCATCGACCGCAACCGCGGTGATGGTCAGTTTGTGTCGGTCCGCGGGCTCGGCCCGCAATTCAACGTGGTGACCCTGAATGGACGAACGCTGGCCACGGAGAACGTCGGCCGCGAATTCAGCTTCGATGTGTTGCCCTCGGAGCTGATCGGCGGCGCGGACGTGTTCAAGAGTCCTACTGCCCGTCTGAACGGTGCCAGCATCGGCGCCACCATCGACATCCGGACACTGCGTCCGTTGGAGCTGGCGCCGTTTGTCGCTGCTGCAACCGCACAGGCGAAGCGCGAGGAGTTGGATGACTCCTGGGGCCCGGCACTCTCCGGTGTCATGAGCTGGCACGACGTCGATGGCACCTTGGGTGTATCGGTTGTCGGCTCCTATGACCATCGGAAAGTCCGCACGGACGAGTTCGACATCGGGGCAGGTTGGGTCAAACACAGCAGCGATGACTCCTACTACGCGGGCCGGGTCGGCCCCAACGTCGCTCCGTTTACCAACGTATCGATGCCGTCCAACATGTCACCCTCGTTCATATTCGCTGACAAGAAGCGTTATGGCGGTGACATCACGGTGCAATTCAAGCCCCGCGACAATCTCACGATGTCGCTCGACACCTTCTACACGAAGCTCAATGAGCTCGATACGCAAGCGGACATCGCGTACGACTTCAGCGGCGGCACGCTGGTCGACCAGGTTGTGCAGAACAACACCGCGGTATATCAGCAGTTCGTCGGCGGCACGGTTGACGAGATCATCGAGCGCGCTCCGCGTATCAGTCAGACATATCTGATCGGCTACAATTTCGACTGGAAGCCGGGCAATTTCGACCTGGCCGCGGACGCCTCGTATTCCGAGGCGACGCGCAAAGGTGCGGACGATACCTATTTCTCGACGGTTCGCCGCACTGACTCCACGTTGCAATGGGACAGCCGCTCCGGCTCGCACATCTTCGACATGGCGTTCTCGAATCCGAACTACCCGAACGCGCCCACCGACCTCGCACACGAAGGCGGTCACTACGAGGCGGACGGTGGCTCGGACTTCAAAGATCAGACCATGGAGCTGCGGCTCGATGGCGCCTGGGATCCGGGCACGGGCGTCAAAGCCTACGCCGGCATCGGGCGCGAGATCCGCAAGAAGACCAACGATTCGATCTCGATGACGTTTGACTCGCAGTGCGCATTTTGCGGCGGTTCGGTCTACGCCCCGTTGCCCGCTTCGCTCTTCAGTGTCACTCCAGGCAACTGGTTCTCCAGCTACGGCGGCAATACGCTGCGTCAGTGGATCACCTACGACCCGCGTCAGCTGGTTGCAGCTCTGAAGGCATACACCGCGGCCCATCCCGGTTTCGTGGGTTACCAGCCGCCGACCTTCAATCCCGCGCAGAGCTCGGAAGTTGAAGAACGGGTCAACATCGCCTACCTGATGTTCGATTTCAAGGCGATGCTGGGTTCGATGCCATTCACCGTCAACACCGGTGTGCGCATGGAAGACACGCACTTCAGCTCCGACGGTGCGGCCCAGACGATTCTGAGCGCAGTTCCCAACGGCGGTGGTCAGAACATCGTCACTGTGTCACCGGTAGTGCCGATCGGTTTCGTCGGTCACTACACGGACATTCTGCCGACAATGAACGTGAGGTTGGATGTCACCGACAAGCTGCTGGCGCGCTTCGCGGCATCGCGCGTCATGACCCGTCCAACTCTGACGGACTTGTCACCGGCCCAGACGATTCTGACCAACCCGGGCAACGAGCAGATCACGCACGGCAACCCGGACTTGAAGCCTTTCCGTGCTTCACAGGCGGAAGTCGGGCTCGAATGGTACGTTGATCGCCTGACACTGCTGTCAGCCGCGGTTTTCTACAAGAGCATCGACTCCTTTGTAGCACAGACGACGACCCCGCAGTTGGTTGACCAGGTCACCTTCCAGGTGACCGAGCCGACCAACGGTAAGGGTGCCACTGTGAAGGGCGCCGAGCTCGGATACCGCCAGGTGTTCTCGTGGTTGCCAGCCCCTTTCGATGGGTTTGGCGCGCAGGCCAGCTACACGTATGTCGAGAGCGATGCCGACTATGCCAACGCAGTCAGCGGCACGAGCTACGGATTGGAAGGACTGTCGAAGAATTCATACAGCGCGGTGGGCTTCTACGAGAAGTACGGCCTGCAGGCGCGCGTTGCCTGGACGTGGCGCGACAAGTTCCTGCAGTTGGCGAACGGCCGAAACGGCCTGCCGCTGTACTTCGCATCGTATGGTCAGCTCGATGCGAGCCTCTCCTACGATGTCACGAAGAACCTCGCAGTGACTGCCGATGCTCTGAATCTCACGAGTGCCAAGGAGTTCACCTATTCGGTAACGCCGAACCAGGTGTTTAGTTACGGCGAAACCGGACGGCGTTACGCGCTGGGAGTACGGGCCCGGTTCTAGAAGAGCGATGCACAGCATGCGAATAGTTGATTTCAGGATTACGCGGTTTCAATTCGCACGCGATCGCGTCATCGGCGACAGTCAGGTGCGCGCCGATGACGTGAACGTCGCAGCAATTGAGCTCATTGACGGCCAGGGACGCACGGGCCTCGGCTTTGTGCAATCGCTGTTTTATCCGCTGCCCGCCGAGGAAGAGTTGACGCGAGTTTTTCGCGCGGAAGCGTGGCCCGGATTGGAGGGTCAAACGGCCGGCGCATTGGCCCACCGCGTGAACCGCCCCCGCGGCGGAAACACGCGGCGGTTGTCAGTGCCCTTCGAGGAAGCACTCCAACAGGCCGTCTGGGACTTGTTCGCCAAGAGCACCGGCCAGCCCTTGTGGGAATTGCTGGGCGGACGACGCCGCAGTGTGCGAGCCTATGCCAGTGGGCTCGACTTCCATCTGAGCGACGCGGCATTTCAATCGCTGTTCGCGACTGCAGCACAGCAGGGTTTCACCGCGTTCAAGATCAAGGTCGGGCATCCAGACGTGGAGCGCGACATCCATCGCTTGAATCTGTTGAAGCAGGTCGTGGGCCCGGGCGCCAAGGTAATGGTCGATGCGAATGAGGGCTGGACAGCGCGCCAGACCCTGCGCAACCTCGGGTTGTTTCGCAGTGCCGGCCACGAGATATTCTGGGTTGAAGACCCGGTGTTGCGCAATGACCTCGATGGCTTGCGGTTGCTGCGTCATTCGGCGGGGCCCACGTTGATCAACTCCGGAGAGTATCTCGAGACTTCCGACAAGCGGCTGCTGATGCAGGCCGGTGCGACTGACATGCTGAATGTTCACGGCCACGTCACCGATGTCATGCGGATCGGCTGGCTGGCTGCGGACATGGGCGTGCCGGTGACGCTCGGCAACAGCTTTCTGGAGGTGGGAGTCAACATGGCGCTGGCGCTCCCGGAGGTTGAATGGGTTGAGTACAGCTATCAGAACTTTGAGCACCTGATTGAGCGGCCCTTCGAGATCCGGGACGGGCTCATCTGGGGCTCGGAGGCGCCGGGACATGGACTGGTGTTGAGTGAGGCCGCACGGCGCGATTGGCGGCGGCCACACATTCTGGACCGGGACGCGTTGGGCGAGGCACCACCACAGTGCCGGTTGCAAAAGAGCTGACCTCGCTGACGCACGGCACGCTCGGGCGTACGCAGTGGCCCCTGCTGATCGGCCTCTCCCTGGTCTTCTTCACCCTGCTGGCGCTGTACTGCGCCGTGCTGTCCGTTCTGCTGCCCAACCAGATCGAAATGATCGACCGGGCACACAAGGCCGGCGATCTGGCGGTCGTGTTTGCGATCACCTCCATCTTCAGCACCCTTACAACGCCAATAGCGGGTGCACTCTCAGACAGAACACGAACTCGCTGGGGACGCCGTACACCCTGGATAGTCCTCGGGTCGATCGGTGGCGCCGCTTGCCTCGCGGCTGTTTCACAAATGCGCGAGCTGTGGTCCATCACGACGTTCTGGGTCGGCGCCACAGTGGGACTCAACTGCATGCAGTCAGCCCTGACCACCGTAGTAGCCGACCGCTTTCCGCCACAGCAACGAGGCAAAGTGTCCGGCTTCGTCGGTGGAGGGATGACCGCAGGCGGCACGGCTGGAATCGTGCTCGCGGGTCATCTCGCGTGGAATATCACCCTCGCCTACCTGGTATTTGCGTTGGCGATTGCCGTCGTCTGTGTGGGGTTTGTGATCGTCAATCCGGAACCCCCGCTCACGGCCGCCACGCCGGGACGCTTCGACCTGGGTGGATTTCTCAAGAGCTTCTGGGTGGATCCGCGCAAGCACCCGGACTTCGCCTGGGCCTTTTTCGGCCGCTTCACCCTCTACATGGGATATCAGGGCATCGTGACGTACCTGCTCTACATCCTGCAGGACTACATCAGCCTGTCCATCGATCAGTCCAACAGGATGATTGCTTCCCTGTCGACGGTTACCTTTTTCGCGCTCGTCATCGCAGGGTTCGGCTCGGGACTGCTCTCCGACGCAATCGGCCGTCGCAAACCCCTGGTCTTCGCCGCCGGTCTGCTGATGACCGCGGCCATGACGGTCCCGCTGCTGACTGCCTCTATTGCTGCGATGTATGCCTACGCCGTGCTCATCGGCATCGGCTATGGAGCGTTCATGTCTGTGGACATGGCGCTGATGACCCAGGTGTTACCGAAAACCGATGGTGAGTCCACCGGCAAGGATCTCGGGATCCTGACCACAGCAGTCAACATCCCGCAGATCCTCAGCCCCGTGCTGGCGGCATGGCTGCTGAGCACGTTCCACAACGACTACCGCGCACTGTTTATTGCAGCGATCGCATTCGTCTTCTGTGGAACGTTCCTCGTGCTGCCGATCAAGTCCGTCCGGTAGCCTTTTAGGCGACTTCCGCGCCGATCATGGCCTTGACCTCGAGGAAGTCGCGCAGGCCGTGCTCGCCCCACTCGCGGCCATTACCGGACTTCTTGAAGCCACCAAACGGCGTGTTCATGTCGCCGGACTTGCCATTGATGGTAATGCGACCTGCCCGGATGCGCCGCCCGACCCGGTTGGCACGTGCCAGGTCATTCGACCAGACATAGGCCTGCAGACCATACGGAGTGTCGTTCGCGATCCTGATCGCCTCCTCTTCGGTCTGATACGGCAGGATCGCCAACACGGGCCCGAAGATCTCTTCGCGTGCGATCAACATGTTGTTGTTGACGTTCGAGAAGATCGTGGGCCGCACGTAGTAGCCTTTGCTCAGGCCTTCCGGCCGACCTTCGCCGCCGATGACGACCTTCGCCCCTTCGGCGATTCCCTTGGCAATGAAGTCCTCGACGCGGTCGAACTGAATCCTGGAGACAACCGGGCCCACCTCGATTTCCTGTGAGGTCGGATCGCCCACCGTGACCGCCTGAGCGGTCTTCTTCGCAATTGCCTCAACTTCGGCGAGGCGGTTCGCGGGCACCAGCATGCGGGTGGGGGCATTGCAGGACTGGCCGGAATTCTCAAACACGTGCAGCACGCCCGCCTTCACGGCGCGCTCAAAATCAGCGTCGTCGAGCAGAATGTTGGGCGACTTGCCACCCAGCTCCTGGTGAACGCGCTTGACCGTCGTTGCCGCCAGCTTGGCAACCTCGGTACCAGCACGGGTCGACCCCGTGAACGACACCATGTCAACATCCGGATGCGACGCAAGGGCCGCACCCACCTCAACACCCGTACCGTTGATCAGGTTGAACACACCCTTTGGAACACCCGCCTCGTGCAGCACCTCAGCCCAGATAATGGCGCTGAACGGCGAGAATTCCGACGGCTTCAAAACCATGGTACAGCCGGCAGCCAGGGCCGGCACCACCTTCGCGGCAACCTGGTTGATGGGCCAGTTCCACGGTGTGATCAATGCACAGACGCCGATCGGCTCCAACACGAGGCGTGTCGGCCCATGCCGGTCTTCGAACTTGAACGTCTTCAGCAGATCAATCATCGCCGCCAGGTGACCAACACCTATGCCGGCCTGGGAGCCGTTGGCAAGTTTAGCCGGCGCACCCATTTCGTCGCGGATTGCATTCGCGACGTCGGCGTAGCGCTTCTTGTAAACTTTGAGGATGGTTTCCAGCAGCCCGCGACGCTCGTCGCCGGTCGTCTGCGAGAAACTGTCAAATGCGCCGCGCGCCGCGGCAACCGCACGGTCTACATCTGCCGCACCGCCCATGGAGATGACACCAGCGGCCTCTTCCGTGGCCGGGTTGATGACCTTGAATTCTTTCGGCTGGGCGGGGTCCACCCACTGGCCGTCGATATAAAACTTCCGGTATTCGTACGCCATAGCTCTAGTCCTCATCACTGCGCGGTGCTTTCGAGGGTATCCTAAGTCAAGAATCGTCCGAGAGGGTACCCATGGCGCTATTGAACGCGTTGAAGGGCTGGTCGCCCGCGCAGAAGAATGTGGTTATCGCGAGCTACCTGGGCTGGACGCTCGATGCTTTCGACTTCTTTCTCCTGGTTTTCGTGCTCAAGGACGTGACCAAGGAGTTCGGCGTGGAGGAAAGCCACGTCGCGCTGGCAATCACCCTGACGCTGGCGTGCAGGCCGCTTGGAGCCTTCATTTTCGGCCGGCTCGCCGACCGATACGGACGCCGGCCCATTCTGATGCTCGACGTCGGGTTGTACTCACTGCTCGGCTTTGCGACCGCATTTGCGCCCAATCTCACCGGGTTCCTGGTGATTCGAGCCCTGTTTGGCGTTGCCATGGGCGGTGAATGGGGCATTGGCGCTTCACTGACCATGGAGTCGGTGAGGCCGGAATCGCGGGGCGTCGTGTCGGGTCTGCTGCAATCCGGCTATCCGACCGGATATCTGCTCGCCTCCGTGGTCTACGGATTGGTCTACAACACGATCGGCTGGCGCGGCATGTTCATGGTGGGCGCCCTGCCCGCGCTGCTCGTGCTCTATATACGCAGGCACGTTCCCGAGTCACCGGGCTGGAGCCCGGAAAAGGCCCGCGAAGGGAAGATTCTCACCGTGCTGGCCAAGCACTGGCGTACTGCCATTTACGCGATCCTGTTGATGACTGCCTTCAACTTCTTCAGTCACGGCACGCAGGATGTCTATCCCAGCTTTTTTCTGCGCGGCCAGCACGGACTCAGTGTTCGCGAGGTTACGACGATTGCCATTATTTATAACATTGGGGCGATCGTTGGCGGTTGGACGTTCGGGACCTGGAGTCAGACCCTGGGGCGGCGGCGTACGATCATGGTCGCTGCCATTCTCTCGCTCCCGGTTGTCTACCTGTGGGCCTACTCCGAGACCATCGTGGGGCTCGCCTGCGGTGCGTTCCTGATGCAGGTTTGTGTACAGGGGGCGTGGGGCGTGATTCCGGCGCATCTCAACGAGCTTTCACCCGCGGACGCACGCGCTACATTTCCCGGCACCGTCTATCAGTTGGGTAACTTCATCGCGTCGTCCAATGCGGTTTTGCAGACGACGATTGCGAAAAATCAGGGCGGGAATTATGCCTTCGCACTGGCGAGCGTGGCGGTGGCGGCGGCTGTTGCGATCTTTGTGTTGACGGCGGTGGGGCGCGAGGCGCGGGATGCGAAGTTGAGTTAGACAGGCTAGGATTGTCTCGCAATACAGCCACTTGGCATTGGCTGTACATTTATACAGGGAATAAAGATTGGACCTGCTGCTCGAAACAGTCACGGCGCTGGCGTCCGCGAGGACGCTCGATGACGTGACGCGCATCGTACGAAGTTCGACGTGCGCGCTCACGCAAGCTGATGGCGTGACGTTTGTCCTGAAAGAGAATGGCCACTGCTACTACGCGGATGAGGAGGCCATCGGCCCGCTTTGGAAGGGCAGCCGCTTCCCGCTCGAAACCTGCGTCTCCGGTTGGGCCATGGTCAACCGCCAGGTCGCGGTCATTCCGGATATCTACACCGACCCTCGTATTCCACTCGAGGTCTATCGACCCACGTTCGTCAAAAGCCTGGTGATGGTTCCCGTGCGGCAGGAAGACCCGATTGCGGCGATCGGCGCCTACTGGTCCGAACCACACGAAGCGACTTCGGAGGAGCTGCATGTTCTGCAGGCGATGGCGAATGCCGCCGCGCTCGCCTTACGTAATGTTGAGCTCTACGGTGACCTGCGTCGATCGGTTGAGCGCGAGCGTGAAGCCCGCGAACGCGCCGAAACGGCCAACAAGCTCAAGGACGATTTCCTGGCGACGCTGTCGCACGAGCTGCGAACGCCTTTGCATGTCATTCAAAGCTGGATCTGGCAACTCAACCGCAGCGAGCAGCCCGCCGCGCTGAAGAAGGCGTTGGAAGTCATCGAGCGCAACGTGGCGCTGCAATCGCGCCTGGTCGAGGATTTGTTGGATGTTTCCCGCGCTTCAACGGGGCGGCTGCAACTCACGACACGGCTGGTGGACCTGGCGTCCGCCTGTACCGCAGTGGTTGATGTTTTGCGACTGAGCGCCCGCGCCAAAAACATCCAGGTGGACGTTCAGCAGGAGAACTCGACGTTCATCTGGGGCGACGCGGATCGGGTCCAGCAGATTCTGTGGAACGTTCTCAACAACGCCATCAAGTTCACGCCCAACGATGGGCGCATCGTCGTCAAGATCTCACGCGGCAATCGCCGGGCGTGCGTGGTGGTCGAGGACTCCGGCATCGGTATCGAGCCGCAATTCCTGCCGTTTATGTTCGATCGCTTTCGCCAGGGCGATCCCGGTTCCACGCGTCGCTTCGGTGGCATGGGTCTCGGGCTGACCATCGTGAAGGAGTTGATTCAGCTCCATGGCGGTACGGTGAAGGCCACCAGTAACGGCAAGGATCAGGGGACGACGGTGACGTTGGAATTCCCCGTGCCCGCAGTCCTGGACCAGCCTGGAACGTGGCTGCGGCGGCGAGCGGGAATCGAACCGCCCGAGGCGCGGCTCGATGGCGTCTCGATCCTCGTGGTTGACGACGAGCCGGAGGTGCTTTCAACACTGGAAGGTATCCTTCGGCATCACGGCGCCGAGGTTCTGACGGCAGCATCGGCGGATGAGGCATTGAAATTGTTGAAACAACATCAGCCCACGGTGCTCGTGTCAGATCTCGCCATGCCGGGTCGCGATGGATTTGATCTGTTGCGGGCGGTACGCGCCCTGCCATCACCGGCCAGCACGATCCCGGCTGCGGTGCTGAGCGCCTATCTGGCCAGTGAGCATGCCGCAGCGGCCGAGTCGGCGGGTTTTCAGATTTTCATTGAGAAGCCGGTGCAGCCCCTGGAGCTGGTCGGCCAGATTGCCCAATTGGCCGGCCGCACAGCGATCCAGTAAATGTCGGGATATGTGCTCATCGTCGATGACAACGATGACGCGCGGGAAATCAATGCGCTGATCCTGGCGCACGCCGGGTACATGACGTCCCAGGCTCGTGATGGAGCCGAAGCGTTGGCCAGTGTGCGTGCCCGGCCGCCCGCAGCCATCCTCATGGACATCTTCATGCCCATCATGGATGGCCTCACGGCCACTCAGCAATTGAGCCGGGACGCCGCACTGAAACACATCCCCGTGATAGCTCAGACGGCGCAGCCGGCGAGCCTGGACGGCGACCGGGGGCTGTTCTTTGCCATCTTGCAGAAGCCGAGCAATCCGCAGGAGCTGCTCAAGGCGTTGAGCAGAGCCCTCGTGGCGTCGCGGCCGTCACCGCAGCAACCCGAAGCCCGCAACTAAAGTTGACCCGGCGCGCAAGAGCGCACGCCTTCCGCGAGGCGGGCACACGGCAGCCAGCCGCATGCATCCGGCAAGTCGTCGCGCAATCGCGGCGAGTGGCACCAGACCGGCTGGCGAAATCGGGTAAAGTCGCCCGTTCCAATGAATGACACCGCTACGCACCCCGAAGTAACGCCCGCGCTCCCCAAAGGCCCCCGCAGAGCAGCCGTCCTGTTCATCTTCGCCACCGCGCTGATGGACGTCATCAGCCTCGGCATCATGATCCCGGTACTGCCGAATCTGGTGAAGCAGTTTGCCGGCGGCGATACCGCGCTGGCGGCCCAGTACACGGTGGCCTTTGCGGTCACCTGGGGACTGATGCAGTTCTTCTTCGGCCCCATCGTCGGCATGCTCTCGGACCGCTTCGGGCGGCGCCCCGTGCTGCTGCTGTCCATCTTCGGCCTGGGCGTGGACTACATTTTCATGGCCCTGGCCCCGACACTGAAGTGGCTCTTTGTCGGGCGCGTCATCAACGGCATCACTTCGGCAAGCTTCTCGACGGCCAATGCCTACGTCGCCGATGTAACAGCCCCACAGGAACGCGCGAAGGCGTTCGGCATGCTGGGAGCGGCATTCGGAGTTGGATTCCTGGTGGGACCTGCAATCGGGGGCGCGCTCGGCAACATCAACCTGCGCCTGCCCTTCTGGGTGGCAGCCGGACTGGCAGTGTGCAACTGGCTGTACGGCTACTTCGTGCTGCCCGAGTCGCTGCCGCCGGAACGCCGCACCCCCGCATTGAACTGGCGCAAGGCCAACCCCATCGGCGCGCTGGACTTTCTTCGCGAGCGCACAAACCTCCTGGGCCTGGTGTCCATCAACGTGTTGTACCTGTTTGCCCACAACGTGTTTCCCAGCATCTTCGTGCTGTACGTGGGTTACCGATTCAACTGGGGTCCCCTGGCCGCGGCGGCCATGCTGATCGCAACAGGGTTGACTCAGATTCTGGTGCAGACGCTGGTTGTCGGTCGAGTGGTCAAGGCAGTGGGCGAGCGCGGAGCGCTGCTGATCGGACTCGCCAGCGCGATCCTGGCGTTCCTGGCATACGGGCTTGCGTCCACACCTTTCTGGTTTTTCGCGGGAGTGCCAGCGGGCGCAATGGGCGCGTTGATCATGCCGGGGCTGCAGAGTTTGATGTCGCGGCGGGTTGCGGCGAATGAGCAAGGGCGGCTACAGGGGTTGAATTCGGCCTTCATGGGTTTGACGGCCATCTTCGGGCCCATGCTGTACCTGTCGGTGCTGGCCTTCGCTGTGAGGCATGACGCGCAGCTGCATCAGCCCGGAATCCCGATCGTCATTGCCGGCGTGTTTTGCATGGCCGCGCTCGGGTTGGCCGTGAAGGTGGCCAAGCCGGTCGCGGATGTCCATTAGGCGTTACTGCGGCAGCAACGGCGCGCTGTCGTTGCGATAGACCACCCCGCCCTTCATCACAAAATCAATCGTGCGCAGCGCACTGATATCTTTCGTCGGGTCTGCTTCGACAGCCACGATATCCGCATATTTGCCCGGCTGGATGCGCCCGAGATCCGCCTCGACGCCCAGCATCCTGGCTGACTGCGTGGTCGCTGACTGCAGCGACTGCAGCGGTGTCATACCTGCTTTGACGTAGAGCTCGGCTTCGGCGACTGTGGCAGTGGTCCCGCCGTTGGGCTCGAATGGAAACTGGTCCGTGCCCAGCGCAATGTTGACTCCCAGCTTGATCGCATTTTGCAGCATGGCCCAGTGATCCTTCCCTGTGCTGTCGACACGGGCCAGGTACCAATCGGGTGAGCCGATCTTCTTGTAAAACTCACGGGCGCCCGGCTGACTGACCACAATCGTGGGGACGAGCCAGACGCCTTTGGCCTTCATTTCCTTCAGCACGCTCTCATCCAGATGGTAGCCGTGCTCGAACCCGTCGATGCCGAACTGCATCGCCTGATGTGCAGCCACCGATGAGCCGTTGTGGGCCGTGACTTTGATTCCGTTGCGGTGGGCGACCTCAATGAGCGTCTTCATCTCTTCGTCGGTCATGGGGGCCGCGGAGATGCTGCCATGGGTATCGGCGATCCCACCTGATATCGCAATCTTGATCCAATCGGCGCCCAGCTTGATCTGCTCGCGTGTCACCTTGGCCAGGCCGTAGGGACCATCCGCCTCGGTATCGCCATGCCCGCCGGTGGGTACGATCACGCCGCCCGCTGTTTTGAGGCGCGGCCCAATGACTTCGCCGCGCTCGATCGCCGCTCGCAGCACAAAGTCATTGCCATGATCTTCGCCGACGAGGCGTAACGTGGTGGTGCCCGACAACAAAGACAGGCGCGCATTGGAGGCCATGCGCAGCACCTGCTCCCGGTCAGACTCGTTCACCAGCTCAGCGCCTGCCGCCCCCGGGAGGCGCAGACCGAGATGAACGTGCATGTTCATGAGACCCGGGAGCAGCCACTTGCCCTGCATCGAAATGACTTTCGCATTGGCAGGCACGGTGACGGTGCCGGCAGCTCCAACCTGCGAGATGCGGGCGCCTTCAATCAACACGACTGCGTTCTGGCGCGGCGCGCCCCCGTCAATCGCGACAACAGTGCCGTCCACCAGCGCAATCACCGGCTCAGGCCCAGCCTGTGCGATAGCCGCAGAGCCCACAGACAGGCAAACAGTCAGGAAGGCACGCGCCAGTGTGAAGCGAATCATGAATACCTCAGTCAATGCGACGGCGAAGTTGCGAGCCAGCGGTCCACCTTCTGCTGGAGGATCTGCAGCGGCATGCTGCCGCCGGTCAGGATCTGGTCGTGAAACGCCTTGATGTCAAATCGCGCGCCGAGTTGTTGCCCGGCCCGGCCGCGCATCTCGAGAATTTTCAGCTCGCCGAGCTTGTAAGAAAGCGCCTGGCCGGGGTACGCGGCGTACCGCTCCACTTCGGCGGCCGCCTGCGCTTCAGTCATGGACGAATGTTCCGTCATCCAGTGCACACCCTGCCCGATGCTCCATCCCATCTCGT
>Ga0137412_10002751_pt1 | contig 13929 bp, 11 predicted proteins | sample CZODoug2_1_16fun_FD_122160 | JGI IMG/M metagenome (GOLD analysis project Ga0137412, IMG submission 122160) | Vadose zone soil fungal communities from Angelo Coast Range Reserve, California, USA - CZODoug2_1_16fungal (Hybrid Assembly) | ecosystem: Environmental > Terrestrial > Soil > Vadose zone... | reverse complement strand
AAAGAACCAGGCCCTGGTAGGGGTCGGTCGTCTCTCCAGGCTCCAGGTAGAGCCGGTTGTATAGATTGGGAAAGAAGGGTTTGTATACGAAATAGTGTCCCGCGTCCACAAGCAAGGCTGGATTCGCTATCCCGCGTTGCTGGAAGAAAGTACGCACCCGCTGGGCCTGCGCTCGCTCGGCGTAATAGGAACCGCGGGCGTCCACGGTTTGCAGAACCCCCAGCCCAACCCAGGGAGCCATGAATACAAACGCAATCAGGATCAGAACCAACGGCGCCAGCGATCCGCGTAAGACGCTCGCCAGAGGAAACCCGCCGATGAACAGCACGGCCAGCAACAGCGCATGCGACAGTCCGAGGTAGTTTGTCTGGTTGGGGAAAACGGCGAGAGGAAAAATCAGCAACACCGAAAGCAGCCATCCGCATTGCAGCAGCAAACCCGGTCGCCCTGCTCTGTTGGCGCCCAAGAAAGCACATCCAGCAACAATCAAGCCGGAAGCCAGCAGGCTGATGGCTAGCGCCGCCGAAGCCGGAAAGGCCGGGTCGAACAAGTGACGGAACGCGACCGTATATCCGTTCTGTACCCCGGTCGCGGCAATGGCATTGCCCGCCTTTGCCCCGTGCAGAACCACTCCGGCCCCCGTGCCCTGACCTGCGGCGTGCTGCAGAAAGCGATGAGGAGCGGTATGATCCTGCAACCACATCGATAGCACCCAGACAGCAACGACCAGAGCATAGAGGGCGCTGCCCGCGATCAACACTTGTAACCTTCGGATCCAGGATTGAGCCTGGGAGTGAGCTTCCGTCCCGCGCTCATCGAACACCAGCATGAACGCGAGTAGCATCCAGCCGGCAATTCCGGCGAAGGGATGAATCAGAAACACAACACCCGAGCCGGCGAACAGCAGCGACCGCGCAGCGACGGACGGCGTACACCGCCACAGCAGGAGAATCACAACCAGCAGGCAGAAAGCCGGAACCTCCGGGCGATCGGGGTCGAACGCAACCATCCCTGTAGGCAACAATGCTCCCAGCAGCAGGGCTGCGCAAAGTCGCTGCCATCCACTCGTGACCGCAAAGGTGAAACAGGCGAAGAGCAGAAACACCGCCGCGGTCGCGAGTGTCAAATTATAAAAAGTGTTTACCGCGCCTGAACAACCGAAAAGCGAAGCAGCCGCGCCGAAGAGCAGCGGAGCCCCCGGCGTATAGCTGGCGAACAGCCTCGGGCTAACCGTGTTCGCATGAGGTACAGATGCGGCCGCCAAGCCACCTCCGTGAGCCCAGTTGCAGCCCGCATCGCGAAACACGAACACATCAGGGCCACCGGGCTGAGGCGAGGTAAGCGCAAAGAAACCGAACCAGATGATGGTGAACGCTGCGAGGATTAACCACGGAATCGCACTCTGGTAGGGCCGGCGCGTGCTCGTTTCCCAAAGGCTTTTCGGATTCATCGGTTCAAGAGACAAGCAGCGCGGCCCGGGAGCTCGCGAGATGTCCCTATAGTAATTCACACGCTCGTGGGGCATCCGACCGATGCAGGCAAACCAGCTGTTCAGCCCGCATGCGCGCTGGCCAGCTTCACCTGGGCTTCGTGGATGATCTCATTCGCCTGCGCGTACTTCTCTGCGTCTTCGCCGGCTTCGTTCCACAGTTTCTGGCCGCTCTCGAGTTGCTGCTGCGCCTCACCGGCATCGATCTCTTCCGGCTTGATTGCGTTTTGCGCCAGGATCGTCACCCGGTCCGGCAGCACTTCCACAAAGCCCCACACTACGAAGTACGTCTGATCGCCACCACCGCCGTGCAAGCGCACTTCGCCCACACCGAGCTCAGCCAGCAACGGAGCATGCCCGTACAGCACCTCCATGTAGCCGGACTTCGACGGAAGCTCGACCGCATCCGCGTCCTGGTCGATCAAAACCTTGTCTGGCGTCACCAGCCGGACTTGTAGTTGGTTGCCCGCATCTGCCATGCCGGTTACTTGTCCTTCATCTTCTTGGCGGCTTCGAGAACTTCCTCGATGGTGCCCTTCATGTAAAAGGCCTGCTCCGGAATATCGTCGTGCTTGCCATCGATAATTTCCTTGAAGCTGCGCACCGTATCTTCAACCTTGACGTACTTCCCTGGCGCGCCGGTGAATACCTCCGCCACATGGAAGGGCTGGGAGAGGAAACGCTGCACCTTGCGGGCGCGGCTCACCGTGAGCTTGTCTTCTTCCGAAAGCTCGTCAATGCCAAGGATGGCGATAATATCCTGCAGATCCTTAAACCGCTGCAGGATGCGCTTTACGCCCTGGGCCACCGCATAATGTTCTTCCCCAACCACCCGCGGGGTCAGAATGCGCGAAGTGGACGCCAGCGGATCCACCGCCGGGTAGATACCAATCTCGGTCAAAGCGCGGGAAAGCACAGTGGTCGCATCCAGGTGAGCAAAGGTGGTCGCCGGCGCGGGATCAGTGAAGTCATCAGCGGGCACGTAGATGGCCTGCACTGAGGTGACAGAACCTGACTTCGTGGAGGTGATTCTTTCCTGCAACTCACCCATCTCCGTTGCCAGGTTCGGCTGATAGCCGACAGCCGAAGGCATGCGGCCGAGCAAGGTGGAAACCTCTGAGCCGGCCTGCGTGAAGCGGAAGATGTTGTCGATAAACAGCAGCGTATCGCCGCCTTGCTCATCGCGGAAATACTCGGCGATGGTCAAGGCAGTCAGTGCCACGCGCAGACGCGCGCCGGGCGGCTCCGTCATCTGGCCGTACACCAGCGCGGCTTTCGACTTCTCGCGATCTTTTGAATTGATAACGCCCGATTCTTCAAACTCGTTCCAAAGGTCCGTTCCTTCACGGGTGCGCTCGCCAACCCCGGCGAAGACCGAAACGCCGCCATGCTTGCTGGCCACGTTGTTGATCAATTCCTGGATGATGACCGTCTTGCCCACGCCGGCGCCGCCGAACAAGCCGATCTTGCCGCCCTTCAAGAAGGGCTGGATCAAGTCGATGACCTTGACCCCGGTTTCAAACATCTCTTCGCCCGTTGCCTGGTCTTCGAAAGACGGCGCGGCGCGATGGATGGGCCATCTTTCCTTCGCGTTAACCGGTCCCAACTCGTCTACCGGTTCTCCGATCACGTTGAGGATGCGGCCCAGCGTCGCCACCCCGACCGGTACGGAAATCTGTGAGCCCAGGTCGATGCATTTCATGCCCCGCACCATACCCTCGGTCGACTCCATCGCCACACAGCGAACCCGGCCCTCCCCAATGTGCTGCTCTACTTCCAGCACCACGTTGATGGGAAGCGGAACATCGAAGCCTTCGCTGATCACCCGCAGTGCCTGGTAAATCGGAGGCATCGTCGCCTCGTCGAATTGCACGTCGACCGCCGGTCCGGAAATCTGGATTACCTTGCCTATGTTTTCTGCCATAACTTTTCTTTCCTGTTGCGGCGATCTAAAGCGCTGCCGCACCGCTGACAATCTCGATAATCTCTTTGGTGATCGCAGCCTGGCGAACGCGGTTCATGGTGAGCGTAAGCGAGTCGATCATTTCGGAAGCGTTACTCGTCGCCGCGTCCATAGCGGTCATCCGCGCAGCCTGCTCGGCGGCGCTGGACTCAATCAACGCGTGATAAATCTGCGAGCTCACGTACTGCCGCAGAAGACCGTCCAAAAGCTCCCGCGGCGGCTGGTCATAAATGTAGTCGACTTCCGCCGTGCCGAACTGCTTTGCTTCCTGGTCGGCCTCGCTGCTGTCGGCTTCTTTGACGCTAACGCCCGAGTGAGCAGCCGCGCGCGCCATCTCTTCGCGCTCTTCCTGGCTCATTTCCTGGGCCTGCTTAATGTCTCTCTGGCCCGGTTCAATCATGGGCAGAATGCGCTCCACCACTACCCGCTGAGCCATCACCGATTTGAATTCGTTGTAGACCAGGTAGACCGCGACGAGCTCTTCTTCCATGTATCGATGAACCACTTCGCGGGCCATCAACGCTACCTGGTCAAAGCTGGGCTTATCCAGCATGCCTGGGTACTCACCCGCCACTTCGATCTGGTTCTGTCGATCGCCGCGCCGTTTATCTTCGGGCGCCGGAGCGGGCTGGCCAGGGTCTCTATCTCCTGTGTCTGCGGCACGATCGTTGCCATCGTCCGCCCCCTGCTTATCGACAAACGAAGCCAGTGGGTAGCGGCGGCGGAACATGTCGCGGGCCTTTTTGCCGATGGGAGCGATATCGATTTGCTCCTCGCCGTGCTCGCTGATGAAACGGAAGGCCGCCTTGGTGATGTTCCCGTTGAATCCGCCGGCAAAGCCCTTGTCTCCGGAAACAACGATCAGCAGAGCCTGCTTCTCCTCGCGTGCCAGCAGCAACGGGTGGCGCACGTCACCGGTCTTGGGATCGTACGTGTCGATATGCCGCATCAGCGAACCGATCACGCTGGCCAGCATGTTCGCATAGGGGCGCCCGGAGATGGCGCGCTCCTGCGCCCGCCGAAGCTTGGCGGCGGCGATCATCTTCATCGCTTTGGTGATCTGGCGCGTGCTTTTCACGCTGCGAATGCGCCGTCGTAAATCGAGAACGTTTGCCATGCGCCGGTTAGACCTTCTGCGTTTCTTTCTTCTTCTCTTCTTCGGAAAGCGGCTTTACTGACGACTCCTTGAGCGCCGCATCACGGTGCTCGGCAAGGAAGTTCTGATTGTACTCCGTCAACGCACTTTTGATGCGGTTGCGCAGGTCGTCGTCCAGTGACTTCTTGCTCACAATGTCATTCAGCAATCCAGACTGTGCTGAATCAAGGTAGGGATAAAGCCCGGTCTCGAAGGCGTGGATCTCCTCCACCTTCAAGTCATCCAGAAAGCCATTGGTTCCGGCAAAAATGATGATGATCTGCTTCTCGGTCGACAGCGGCGAAAACTGAGGCTGTTTCAGAATCTCTGTGAGCCGCTGACCGCGGTTGAGCTGATTCAGCGTGACCTTGTCCAGATCGCTGCCAAACTGCGCAAATGCGGCCAGCTCGCGATACTGCGCCAGGTCGAGCTTCAGGGTTCCTGCCACCTGGCGCATAGCCTTGATCTGCGCGCTGCCGCCCACGCGGCTCACGGAAAGGCCGACGTTCACTGCCGGCCGGACGCCGGAATTGAACAAGTCCCCTTCCAGGTAGATCTGCCCGTCGGTGATGGAAATCACGTTGGTCGGAATGTAAGCCGAGACGTCTCCTGCCTGGGTCTCAATGATGGGGAGCGCGGTCAGCGAGCCGCCGCCCTTCGCATCACTCAGCTTGGCCGAGCGCTCCAGCAGGCGCGAGTGCAGGTAAAACACATCGCCGGGATACGCTTCGCGGCCAGGAGGACGGCGCAGCAGCAGCGAAATCTCACGATACGCCACGGCGTGCTTGGAAAGATCGTCGTAGATGATCAGTGCATGGCGGCCGCTATCGCGGAAATACTCTCCCATGCTGGTAGCGGCATACGGGGCCAGGTACTGCATCGGCGCAGGCTCTGACGCAGTCGCGGCCACCACGATGGTGTAGTCCATCGCGCCGTACTCGGTCAGCGTTTGTACCACTTGGGCTACTGAGGACCGTTTCTGACCGATAGCGCAGTAAATGCAGATCAGGTTGTTCTTGGCGCTATTGATGATCGTATCGAGCGCGATCGCCGTCTTTCCTGTTTGGCGGTCGCCGATAATCAGTTCGCGCTGCCCACGGCCAATGGGGATCATACTGTCGATCGCCTTGATGCCGGTCGACATCGGTTCGCGCACACCCTGGCGGTCGACGACGCCTGGAGCAATGCGCTCGATGGGCGCGAGCTCTGTCCCTTCAATCGGGCCGCGGTCGTCGATCGGCTGGCCAAGTGCGTTGACCACGCGGCCAATCATCCCGTTGCCTACGGGCACGCTCATGATCTCGCCGCTGCGCTTCACTTCATCGCCCTCGCGCAGCTCGGTGTAATCGCCCAGGATGACGCAGCCGACCTGGTCCTCATCGAGGTTCATGGCCAGGCCTTCCACTCCGTGGGGGAACTTCAGCATCTCTCCTGCCATGGCTTTGTCCAGCCCATGGAGGCGGGCGATTCCATCGCCCAGGGAAATGATGGTCCCGGTCTCATCGACGCGAATTTCCGCATCGTAGTTTTGAATCTGCTCCTTAAGGAGCTGCGTAATCTCGTCTGCGTTGATCTGAGCCATACGTTCTTCCGTCAATTCTCTTGTTGCTTGGTTTTTTTACGGATTTGCTTAGCTGGCCACCAGCCGCTCTTTCAAGCGTTCTAGACGGCCCCGCACCGAACCGTCGTAGATGGTGCTTCCAATGCGTACCATCGCTCCGCCGATCAGCGACTTGTCCTGGCGGAAGGTTGCATTGACCCTGGTGCCGGCCAGCTCAGCAACTTCGCGCTCCAACTTTGCCCGCTCCTGGTCCTGGAGTGGGCGCGCGGTCACTACTTCAGCATCGGAGATCGACAAACGCCGGTTCATCTCCAACCTGAACTCCTCAATAATTTCGCTGAGCGCGGCCAGCCGTTCGTGGCTGATCAGAACCGCCAGGAAGTTCCTCACCTTGGGTCCGCAGCCAATCCGGCTGTTGACCACGTCAAGAATCGACACCCTCTTCGCCGAGGGGATCGAAGGATTCAGAAGAACCTCCCTCAAATCCTTACTGGCGGCGAAGGTAGCAGCAAAATCCGTCAACTGGCGCTCCACGTCTGCGGAGTCTAACTTCGTGTCCAGCACTACATCGGCGAAGGCGCGGGCATAACGGGCGGCGAAGGCAGACATCAGTTTTTGCCTCCATTCCGAATTTGCTGACTGAGGCTCTTTGAGAACTCCTGCACCAGGGCGCGGTCATCGTCTTCAGTCAACGCAATCCTCTGGGCCGCACGATCTACCGCCAGGCCCGCTACGAAACGCTTCAGGTCCCGCTGGGCGGAACTCGAGGCAGCGGCAATATCTCTGCTTACCGCCTCCATGATCCGTTGCCGCTCTGTTTCGATCGACGCCTTGATGCGAGCTTCATCATCCACGCTATCCTTCTCCGCCTGCTTGCTGATCGCTGCTACTTCTTCATCCAGCCGCGAAAGTCTCTGCTCAATCGCTGCCAGGCGCTGATTGGCCTGCTCCGTGGCGGTTCGCGCCTCCACCAGCCGATGCTGAATGTCTTCCCGTTGTGCCCGGAAAGTCTTGGGCAAATACTTCAACAGGGCAAACAGGACGGCGCCCGCGAGGATGGCGAAGTTCAGGTATTCGAACAGCCGCGCCGCCGCTTCTTTATCCAGATGCAGCCAACGGCCTATCAGCTTGACTGAGGCTGAATGGCGATAGACATCCTCGCCCGTCTCCTGTTCCGTTGCCTCGGCGGCCGGCTGTGCGCTCTTTGCGGCGGGGCCGGGGTCGGCGGAGGCAGCTTGCAGGGCCCGCGCCGGCAGGCTAAGTGCGCTCGCTAAGCAAAAAAGAATAAGCAGGCAGAAGGAAAACCGTGGCAAGGTCAACGGACTCGCTCCAGAGTCGCACCGGACGTCGAGGTGCTTTTGGGAAGGATGGCGCGGAGAATCTCAGACGCGAGCTCGTCAATCGAGCCCTCCAGGGTGCGACGGGCTGCAGTTGTCTGCGCATGTAAAGCCAGCTTCGCTTCCTGGACTTGGCGCTGGGCGGCTTCATGGGCTTCCGCAATGGCGCGGTCTCGTTCGCTATTCCACAGTTCCAACTTCTGTTGCCGTGCCTGGAAGATCTTGGAGCGCGCCGCCCGCAGTTGGGCCTCGTATTCCTGCGTCTTTGCGGCCGCGGCCGCCGTAGCGGCGTTCGCTTGCTCGATTGCCCCTTCGGTCCGCTCGCGCCGCTCATTTAGCACCCGGGTCAGAGGGCCGTAAACCAGAAAACGGTAAAGAATAACCAGCAAAAGGAACAGAAAAATGGTCGGCACGGAGCCGAGCAGTAGTCCGCCAAGTTGATGTAAGGTCTCGTTCATGCCAAATATTCAGTATATGGGTAGATTGTGGGCGGAGAGTCGGTAGTGACAGCCGGGACCTTTGTTTTTAACAGAGGCGAAATTTAGCTGTCAAACTTCAGGAGCCCAGCCCGCCCCTGTCTCGTGTCATCGACAGGAACCGGGGGCAGGAATCGGGCGTGGCCCTGGGCAATCAAAGGGTCAGTGTCTTCCGGAAGGTTTTATTCTTTGTAGCCCGCCAAGTAAGGAGTATACTTTGGTTACTTCCTAGACCCAGATCAGGGTCAGACAGGGCCGGTCTCGTGGGAAGTCGCTCCGCTCCCACCCCCCCGGCCCGTCCTTACTTTAAGGCCAGTTTTGCTTATCTATATTGGCGATATCGCGCCGACAATGATGCTAGCCCGGCAACCGCCAGGTCGACGAAATCATCAGAGAATTTCGCGCTTCCCGCGCCATGACCGCAGAACGAGAAACGGCCTACGGCCGAGAGGCGAACTCGACACCGACCAGCAGCGCCCGGTCAGACGGAACGCTAGTGATTTTCAACAAACCCATCGAAACCGCAGCAGATCCTGCGCTAGCCTTCCGCCACCGCGCTGTCGGGGCGCGCCCCGCCAAGGCCCGGAGCACTCGCGGGAGGATGGCCGACCCCGGTGCTCGGACGATGATCGCTGTGCAGCACAGACCGCGTGCTGACCACCGTTGAGATGGCGTGCTTGAAAATCAACTGCTCCTGGCTGTTGTTTTCGAGCAACACAGAATACTTGTCAAACGACCGTATTTTGCCTGTGAGTTTAACTCCGCTGACCAGGTATATCGTGATCGGAGTCTTATCTTTGCGGACCGTATTAAGAAACGTGTCCTGAATGTTCTGTGCCGGCTTATTGTCCATGTGCCGATCTCCAATTTCTTAAATGTCGAGTTACGTTATGGAAAATGCTCAAGCACTTGCAGCTACTGCAACGTCGGGCTCTGAGCCGAAGTAGGCTCGAGTCCTGCTACAGAAAGTTTACACGCCTTCCCCGGTTGAGGTCGGGTCTCATAAGACCGTCGGCCCAAAAACCTGCACCGGGGTGCCATTTGGCACTCCCGATCGCAGGCCAAACCCAAGCTTAGATGCATTCCAGGGGTGCCTCGGCCACGCAAATTTGGGGTGTACCATTACCAATGTGGGAGACAGGAAAGAAAGTCCAGCCGGAGCCCCGCTGAGGGTGCCCAGCCTGGACCTTTCGCGTGAATATCGCGCCATCGGGCCGATGCTCCTCAAGGCCGTGGAAGGCGTCTTTTCCTCGCAAAGCTTCATCATGGGGCCGCAAGTGGCGGAGTTTGAGCGTGCCGCCGCCGAAAAATGCGGGGTAGCTCATGCCATCGGCTGCTCTTCGGGCACAGAAGCTCTCTGGTTGGCGCTCGAGGGGGTAGAAATCGGCCCCGGTGACGCCGTGGTCACCACCGCCTTCAGTTTTTTTGCCACCGTCAGCGCCATCCTGCGCACCGGAGCTCAGCCCTTACTCGCAGATATCGATCCGGAGACCTTCAACCTCGATCCCGCGGCCGTCAAGGCGTGCCTGGGGTCCGGTTCCGCCGTTCGAGCGATTCTGCCGGTTCACCTATACGGCCAGACCGCCGATTGGGAGTGCTTCGAGCTGCTCAAGCAGGAACACAGAGTCATGCTGATCGAAGACGCTGCCCAGGCGTTCGGGGCCCGCTGGGATGGGCGTCCGGCGGGCGCTCTGGGCGACGCGGCCGCATTCAGCTTCTACCCCACCAAGAATCTCAGCGCCGGCGGCGACGCCGGCATGGTTACCACCGCAGCGGACACCGTCGCGGAGCGCATCCGCCTCTTGCGGGAGCACGGAATGCACCGTCGCTATTACCACGATGAAGTCGGTTGGAACAGCCGCATGGATACGCTGCAAGCCGCGGTTTTGCTGGTGAAGCTAGGTTTTATCGACGACTGGAACGCCCAGCGGCGGCTCCTGGCTGAAAATTATCGCGTACTCTTCGAGCAAGCAGGCCTGGTTGAGGCGGGGCCTTATCCCCGAAACGGCGTGGTCCTGCCCAGGACACGTTCGCGGGCTACGCATGTTTTCCATCAATATGTCATCCGGGTTCGCCGCCGCAACCAGATGAAGGAATTTCTCCGCGACCGGGGAGTGGGGTCAGAGATTTACTATCCCCTGGCGCTGCATCAGCAGCCGGCGTTAAAGACCCTGGGATACCCGGCAGGAACCTTCCCGGAGAGCGAGCGTGCTGCGGAGGAAGTATTGGCCCTTCCCATGTTCGCCCAACTCACATTTCAGGAACAGGAGATCGTGGTTGCGGCAATTGCCGATTTTCTGAGCTGAAAGGCCATAGTCTGCGGCGCTTTCCATCCCCTACCCACCCGCCTTTTTTCCTTTGCTGTGATGATGATGCGCAGGAGCATCGGCAGGCTTTGCCTTCGCGGCCACGGGGGTCGAGCCCGGCGAGCCGCCCGCCGTAACGCGCCTCACCATGCCCCCTTCCAACTGGTAATGCAAGACGCCGGTTTGCGCCGGGTGGGCGGCCCCGGTGAGCGGATCCACCTTGACCTCGTCGCTGGTGGCCACTGTGATGGAGAATTCGGGCACAGACTGGCCCTGAGCATTCTTTCCCTGGCTAACCGTAACCGGTAAATAGCCTTCGACGTTTCGCTGCCGGTAGGCTGTTTCGTAGCGGTGCTTTTTCGTGTTCCAGGTAAAAACCCGCACCTGGTCGAAATCGTACGGAAGCCCGTCTTTGTAGGCATTTGTAACCGAGACGTACTCAGGCACCATCTTGTCGGGCAACGACGACTCCGAATCGTAGACCCTGGTCAGTACATAGGCGCCCACGATTTTCTGGCCCTCGGAATAGCCCGCAATCTCATCCGGAACATCCACATCCAACCGGCGAGAGAGCATCCAACCCACCTGGCCCTTGCTGTCGCGCACCAGCCACCAGTCTTCCATGGGGACTGCCGGTTCGCCGGGCAACGTCTCCTTTGCGCCGGACGATCCGGTCTTTTTACCTTTTGTGCCCACAGCCGGGTGGGGAGCCGGGAGCAAGCCTTGTGGCGGAGCAGGTTTGGCCACGGAAGCACGTATCAACAACTGAAGCTTTTCATTTTCCGGCAAGAGATAGAAGCGGTCCGTTTCGCGGCCGGGTTTCACATGCAGGTAGAGATCATCGCGCAACACCGCGGTGGCGACCACAGGGTCATGCGCATGCTGGTGCCCGAGGGCAGCGAACTGATCATAGGCCGCCTGGTCAATGACCATATGTTCTTCGATCCACCCTACCTCACCCTTGGCGGTCTTGGTCTTGAGGAAGCGGCGTCCATGTTCGACTACTTCAAGCGGTTCTCCGTTGCTTACCAAAGCGACTCGATTCGATACAGCGGCCACCCGATCTCTCAGATAAGTTTGCTTGGCAACGACGTAGACCATTTCGGGCTTGAGATGCTCGCGCAAACGGGTGCACCCGCTCAGCGCGGCCATCAGAGCGACGCATATTGCGAAGCAAAGGCGCGGGCGCGTGCCGGTTCGGCGAAAGAACCACAATGCAGCAAACATTCGAGGGGTGAATCTCCCTGTCAGCATTAGACCATCGACTTCAGAGAAAAATCCAAGACACAGTGCTCCTTATGGTCCATACCCGAGACAGGGCAACGGAATAGCGCATGGGTGGTATCGAGACTGGATAGTTACTGCCAACGACATCTGAAAACGAAACCCTGCAACTTTGGTTGTAACTAATGTGAGGCTGCGACTGACTGCGGGTTCGTGGGCTCAGTGCCGGTGGTGGCCGTGGAAACAGGGTCGAGTTTCCCGTTCGTGGTGGTGTCGAATTTGAACACCTGCATGTCGTTGTTGCCCCCACTCCCGTTCGAACCTGAATTGATCACCGCCACAAACTGCTTCGAATTGTCATTCACCAGCGCGATCGGCAACAGTCCACCCGACGCAAAGGGCGATCCTGCGATGGCCGTCAGTTGCCCCGAGGCAGCGGTGAGGGTGAAGGCGCTGATGTTGTTGCTTCCCTTATTGGCGACGTAGACATAGCTTCCGGTCGGGTCCACGATCACGCCCGTTGGTCCCGTCCCCACGGCATAAGGAGAGCCGGAGACCTCTTTGAGTGAGCCACCGGTGCCAATACTCAACACTCGCAGTCCAGTATTGATTTCCGACACAAAGAGAAATGCAGAAAGGGGATCGCTTGCCAGGCCCTGGTCCGATGGGCTGGTCGAGGTACTGGTGGGCAACAAAAGAGAGGGTGTACTGCCGGTGGCGAGCGCGCCATTCGCACCCAATGTCAATATCTGTACCCCCAGAGAGCCCAGGGAGACATAAACGTAAGAATTGCTGGGAGTGATCAGCAATCCGGTGGGCGTCACCACGGCGGGGGTGGAACCATTCCCCGTGTAGAGCGGTATCGGGGAACCTCCGACTGCGGTCAGCAATCCTGTCGAGGTGTTGATGGTGTAAATGCCGATTGCCTGGGCCCCGATAGACGTGCCAAAGCCTGAGGCCAACAGATAGTTTCCGGTGCTATCCACCTGCATCTGGGTGGCAACCATGTCCTGGGCAACGGCGCTGCCGCTATTCTGCACCGCAATCGAGCCATCGCCGTTGATGGCATATAAGTAGATGCCATTCGTGGTGCCCGCATAGAGGAACGTATTGGCGGGCGTCACCGCCATCGATTGCGCGGCAACTCCATTGTTGTAAGGGGAGCCGCTGAGAACCGACAACGCCCCGCTGCTGCTCACGCCGAACCCGGCAATGAAAGGATCGTTCCCATTGCCGACATAGATGTAGTCGCCGGTGTTGCTGCCCCCGCCGCTGTTGGTCTGAGGAACAAAGAAACCGCCGCAACCCGCCACACAGAGGAGAAACAGACCACACAAACCCTGAAATCGGCGCATCAATGTCCCTTACCCGTAGACCAGTCAAAGCACCAGACGATGAGGCGCCGGTATCCGCTCAGTGAAAGTACTCGGAAGAACTCCATTATACTTTCCCGGTGCGCTCGTTCCCTAAGGCAGTTCTCTGTGCGCTGTTGCTGAGTGGGACCGCCTGCTTTTCCCAACCGATGAAGCCGACCCAGGCATCCCTATGCGTCCCTTGCATACGGGGGGATATGAGCTTTCTTGCTTCCGATGAAGTGCAGGGGCGCGGTAGCGGTACCCGGGATGAGCACCTGGCTGCGCTCTATGCGGCCTCTCTGTTTGCCGGTTTCGGTCTGGAGCCGGGCGGTGATCAGGGCAGCTTCCTGCAAAAGGCCCCGCTCCCCTCCACCCTGCCGCCACCGATCGCGCGTTACATGGCGGGGTTCGGCGATGTGCCCAGAATCGAGACCTGGAACGTGGTGGGCATTCTGCGCGGCTCCGATGCGTCGAAGGGCGCGATCCTGCTGACTGCGCACCTGGATCACCTGGGGGTTGGGCCGGAGAAAAATGGCGACCGAATTTACAACGGTGCCGACGACGATGCTTCCGGAACCACCGCGGTCATCGAGCTGGCGCGCGTGTTTGCCGGAAGGGCGCGCCCGGCGCGAACCATGCTCTTCGTCCTGTTCGGTTCGGAAGAAATCGGAGGTTACGGAAACAAATATTTTCTCGACCATCCTCCTGTATCCCTGGATCAGATCGTGGCCAACCTGGAATTTGAAATGATCGGCCGCCGTGATCCAGCCTTGCCACGCGACGGTCTATGGCTCACCGGTTTCGATCGTAGCAACCTGGGGCCTATGCTTGCGCGCCACGGCGCCCGCTTGGTTGCCGATCCTCATCCCGAGCAAAACTTCTTCAAGCGTTCAGATAACTACAGCCTTGCAAAGCGGGGAATCATTGCCCAAACCGTCTCTAGCTTTGGGCTTCACGCGGACTACCATCAGCCAGGCGACGAAATCAACCGCATCGACTTTCCCCATATGACGCGAGCAATCGGATCGATAGTGGCGCCGATCGAGTGGCTCGCCCAGACCGCATGGAAACCGCAATGGCTCG